>ERZ1034569.181-NODE-181-length-23554-cov-13.281076_pt1 | contig 23554 bp, 20 predicted proteins | sample MGYA00520706_ERZ1034569 | MGnify/ENA primary metagenome ERZ1034569 (study PRJEB33760, sample SAMEA4777722) | hypersaline lake metagenome | biome: hypersaline environment; feature: brines | place: Spain | collected 2014-08 | depth 0 m ...
CATCTCGGCCACGCTCGCGGGTGGGTCCACGTCGACGTGATGCACCGGTGGCTGGAGTGGCTCGGCTACGAGGTCCGTCACGTCGAGAACTTCACCGACGTGAACGAGAAGATAGTCGCCCGTGTCGGCGAGGCTGGCGACTCCGAGGCGGCGGTAGCGGAGTCGTACATCGGCGATATCGTCCGGGATATGCGCTCGCTGAATCTGCGGCGCGCGGAGGTGTACCCGCGGGTCTCCGAGCACGTGCCCGAGATAATCGAGTTGACCGAACAACTGTTGCAGCAGGGGTACGCCTACGAGTCGAACGGCTCGGTGTACTTCGACGTGACCGCCTTCGAAGGGTACGGCGAGCTCTCGAACCAGGATATCGGGGAGATGGAGCCACAGGGAACCACAGAGGAACGCGCGGAGAAACGCCATCCAGGTGATTTCGCGCTCTGGAAGGCAGGGGGTGTCGAGCCGGGTGAGATAGCCGAGCACCGCCACGATGGGGCTGCACCCGCCGGCGAGGCCGTTGAGAAAGCCGAAACGTTTGATTCGCCGTGGGGTGAGGGGCGTCCGGGCTGGCACATCGAGTGCTCTGCTATGAGCACGACCCATCTCGAGGACACAATCGATATCCACGTCGGCGGTCAGGATCTTGTTTTTCCCCACCACGAGAACGAGATCGCACAGAGCGAGGCCGCGACCGGCGACACGTTCGCGCGGTACTGGCTGCACGTGAGTCTGCTTGAGGCTGCCGACGACGAGAAGATGTCCTCCTCGCTGGGCAACTTCGAGACGGTTGCGGAGGCAGTCGATCGCTACGGGGCAAACGCCGTCCGGACGTTCCTGCTGTCGACGGCCTACCGCAGTCGGGCGACGTACAGTGAAGGGACCGTGAGCGAGGCCGAGAGCCGCTGGGACCGTCTGAAACGGGGCCACGAGCGGGCTGTCGCGGCCGTCGACAGCGTCGATGCGCGCACGAAGGCGACCGACCAGACACTCCACACCGCCGTGACTGAGGCCCGGGAGAGCTTCGAAGCGGCGATGAACGACGATTTCAACACCCGCAAGGCGCTCGCCGCGCTGCTCGAACTCGTGACGGCGGTCAACACACACGTCGATGCGACCGGGGAGTACGACTACCGTGGGCTCCGGGCCGCAGTCGAGACCCTCGAGGAGTTCGGTGGGGGTGTACTGGGACTCTCCTTTGCCGGGTCGGAGCCCACAGGCGAGGTGGGCGTCGCCGACGAGCTCGTTGAGCTGGTGCTCGACGTGCGCGAACAGGAGCGGGCCGCCGGCAACTACGACCGTGCCGACGCCCTCCGGGCAGAGCTCGGGGCGCTCGGTGTCGAGGTGCAGGACACCGGTGAGGGTCCCGAGTACCGGTTCGATTGACCTCCTCCCCGCGCTACAGGGCGAGGATTCCCCCGTCAGTCATCCTCGATGGCTACTGCGGCTGTGAACTTGCGGGTTTGCTGAGGCAACTTCGGTCCTCGATACGAGGATGTGGCGTGTTGGATATCCGCTCGTTGTCGTCCGCTCCAAGCATGGAGTGTGACACTCACAGGCGTCCAACACAGTGAGCAACGGGCCGGGTCATCGACCCGACTCCCGGTCTGCATCCACATCGTGGGGAGTCCGGGCGACATGCCAACCGGTGCTGGGTGGGCTGAGGTGGTGTCTCCCCTCTTTCACGGCGGCAATCTCCTTGCGTTGCTCCGCGAGGTCGATGCACTCGTCGAACGTCGAGATGGGCGCCGTCGACCTCCAGTCCCAGGTGGGGATTGCCGTCCTCGTCGGTCGCGTCCTGGAGCAGGTCGGGTCGGGCCGGGAAGGAAAAAACGCTACTCTCGTCGGACTGTGCCCGACGGCCGCACAACAGGGGGTCCCCTTGGAGCGCCACGACCGATTATTAACGAGACTCACGTAGGTAATAACGCTTTTAATCGTCGAGAGGGTTGTACAGGACAGAGAGAACGTGAGCGCAGTCGAACTGGACGAAGTGACCTTCGGGTACGGGGAGACAGTCGCGGTCGAGGAGGTGTCGCTGTCGGTCGAGGAGGGTGAATTCCTGGGGATACTCGGCCCGAACGGGTCGGGAAAGACAACGCTGTTGCATCTGATGGTCGGACTGAAACAGCCCGACAGAGGGTCGGTGCGGCTGTTCGGGGAGCGGGCAGCCGAGTTCGAGGATGGCGAGCGGGTAGGCTACGTCGCACAGCGCGCGACCGACCGGGGCGACGCGATGCCGATCTCGGTCCAGGAGACGGTGCTGATGGGGCGGTTCCCCCACGCCGGTCACGGCCGCATCAGGGGGGAGGATCGCGCGGCCGTCGAGCGCGCACTCGACCGGGTGGGTGTTAGGGAGCTGGCAGACCGGCCGATAGACCAGCTGTCGGGCGGACAGCGCCAGCGGACGTTCATCGCTCGGGCGCTGGCTGCAGAGGCGGACCTGCTCGCGCTCGACGAGCCGACCGTCGGCGTCGACGTGGACTCGCGGACAGCGTTCTACGACCTGCTCGACGAGCTGAACGCTGGGGGGATGACAGTCGTGCTGATCGAGCACGACGTGGACATCCTGACCACACACGTCGACACAGTGGCGTGTCTCAACCGCCGCCTGTACCACCACGGTGACACCGCATCGTTTCTCGAGAGCGAGGCAATCGAATCGGCATACGGCCGTCGGAGTGGTGTCCTCGACCACCACGTATGAGCCAGGATACCGCCGACCAGACCGACGAGTCCGCCGACACGCTCACAGACGACGTGGGTCCCGACAGCCTGTTGTCGTCGGGCCGGTTCCGGGCCACACTCGAACTGCTCGGTCTTGGGGTGACCGGAGCCCTCGCGGTGGCGATGCTCGCGCTCGTCGCGTTCGACTGGCTCCAGACGTTCCCGGGGAGCCTCGGTGCCGTCGGCGAGACCGGGTTCGAGGCCTACGAAAGCGCCGGTCGGGCTGTCGACGACCTGCTCGGGACGAACGTATTCTGGGTGTCGACAACACTCCGGGCGGTCGCAACCGGGGCGCTCGTGGGTGTGATGGCGCCGCTCGTCGGGGCGTTTCTCGTCCACCGGCAGATGGCGCTTATCGGTGAGACACTCGCGCATACGGCCTTTGCCGGTGTCGCGGTCGGTGTGGTCGTCGCGGGGGCGCTCGGGCTGTCCGGGAGCGCTGGCCAGCTCCTGCTGGTCGCGCTGGTCGTGAGTGCCGTGGCGGCGCTCGGACTGCAGTGGCTGACCGCACACACCGACGCCTACGGCGACGTCCCCATCGCAATCACGCTCGCGGGCAGTTTTGCGGTGGCGACACTCGTTATCTCGTGGGGCGAGAGCGCGTTCCCGGTCGCGATCGATATCCGGTCGTTTCTGTTCGGCGACTCCGCGATCGTCACCGCCGGTGGCGCGCGTCTGGTCGCGGCACTCACCGTCGTCGTGGTCGCGCTGGTCGTGTTCAACTACAAGCAGTTCCTGTTCATTACCTTCGACGAGCAGGCCGCCCGAGTCGCACGCCTCAACGTCAGGTGGTACAACGGTCTGCTGGTCGTGATGACCGCTGTCGTCGTGGTCGGCTCGATGCAGATTCTCGGTGTCATTCTCGTCGCCGGAATGCTGGTCATTCCGAGCGCGGCGGCCTCACAGCTCGCCGGGAGCTTCCGGGAGCTGCTGGTACTCTCGGTGCTTTTTGGCCAGGCTTCGGTGCTCGCGGGGCTCGTGTTCGCGCTCCTCGCAGACCTCCCGAACGGCGGTGCGATAATCGTCGCGGCTGTCTGTATCTATCTCGCCGCGGTTGCCGTCTCTGGGCGCTCGGCCGGACAGCTCTCCGTGCACTGAGCTACGCGAACTGCGCGTACCCCATGTCGAGGGTCTGCAGGTCAACGATAGGGGCGTAGGCCACGTCGGGGTCGAGGTTGACACTCGCCTGAAACTCCGTCTGTGACTGCCAACAGCTGGAGTTGACGGTCAACACCCCGTTGTGTCTGGTGTATCCGAACTTGTGGACGTGGCCGGCGTGGAAGACGTCCGGCACCTCCTCGATGACGAGGTGGTCACGTTCCTCGGGGGCGACACGCACCTGGCCGCCGTACTGCGGCGCGAGGTGACGCTTCTCCAGGAGGTAGCTCATCGTCTTTGCCGGGTTCTCGTAGGCCGCACCCGGGAGTTCCGCAATGAGTTCGTCCAGCGAGACCCCGTGGTACATCAGTACCGACACCCCCTCGACTGTGACCGTCGAGGGGTTCGCCGAGATCGTCGCATCGTGGGCGGACATTATCTCCCGGAGTTCGTCGTTGAAGGCTGGCTGTGGCTCCGCGAGCCGGACGGCGTCGTGGTTGCCGGGTATCATCACCACCTCCATATCGCCGGGCACCTCCTTCAGATGCTCGCTGAACTGCTCGTACTGGTCGTAGATGTCGATGATGTCGAGTTCCGTATCCTGACCGGGGTAGACGCCGACACCCTCGACCATGTCGCCGGCAAGGAGCAGGTACTCCACGTCGGCGGCTGCGTCGCTGTGGAGCCAGTCGGTGAACCGACCCCACGCGTCGGCCAGAAACTCCTGGCTGCCGACGTGGATGTCGGAGACGAGTGCAGCCCGGACCTGCCGGTCGGCTGTCGACGGCGAGTGCGTCCGGGGAACGTCCGGGAACTGGAGACTGTCGACGAACAGCACACCCTCGTCGTCACCGCGGCGTTTCGATATCTCACCCTCGACGGCGATAACCTCGTCACAGAGCACCCGGGGAGCCTTTTTTGAGGGGTCGCTGTCCGCGAGCACCATACAGGGGTAGGTACCGCTGGTGTCCTCAAGTTCGAACCGCCAGTGGCCGCCGGAGGTGGTGTACGCGTCCGCGACCATGCCGACCATCGCGGCCTCGCTGTTGTCCGAGAGGTTGGCGACTGCCGCGGCCGGCCGGTGCGTGACCCGTCCGCGGAGCATCTCCGACAATCGTTCGTAGCGGTCTCTGAACACCGAGACGAAATCGCCGTACTCACCCGTTCCCGTGCTCTGGATGTCGCCGCTGACGGCTGCGGTGGGGTTGTCCCGACGGCTCCTGTCCCCCGTCTGCTCGGCGGGCTCTGTTGTCGTCGACCCCCCTGTTTCGACTGGAGATGTGTCCCCGCTCTCTTGTGAGTGTGACTGTCGATTTCCACCTGAAACGGAGGGGTAGTCTCCGGTGGGGATGTCACCCGAATCCCCGTGTGTGTGACCACCAGACTGGGTGGTTTCGAGCGCACGGGTCGCGTGTTCGGCTGACAGGACAACCGCGTCGTCGGGGGCGAGTTCGACGGCGCGGTCGATGGCCCGCTCGCGGTCCGGGGCCCGGGCGAGTAGCGTGACCGCCTCGCGGTCGGCGTTGTAGCCGCGGTCGGCCAGAGCCGCGACGACGCGGACAGTCTTCTCGGATGGCACACAGGTACATCGCGCGAGGAGATAAAAAGGGTAGCGAAACAGGCCGAGTCGGGGACCAGAAGGTTGAAATTTGGACCGCAGGTAAAATATACAATGTCACCCCCAGAGGAGAGCGACGCGGACAGGGCAAAAAAGGGGGCAAAAAAGGGACCTGAGGGGTGGGGCGTGGAGTCGGGCGATGACGAGAGCGGAACCAACTGGGTGCTGCTCGCGCGAGACCTCGCGACGAGTGTCGTTTCGGTGTTGCTGCTGGGGGCCTATCTGTTCGCGGTGAGCGGTGTCTGGCCGCCGATGGTCGCGATCGAGAGCGGGAGTATGGAGCCGAACATACAGGTAAACGACCTCGCGTTCGTGATGGACACAGACCGGTTCCAACCGGACGAGAGTGTCCGAACGGCAAACGGTAGTAACACCGGCGTCGTGACCGCAGCGGTCGGTGCCGAGACCGGGTACAGTCAGTTCGGCGACAGCGGGGACGTCATCGTGTTCGAGCCGAACGGGAACAGCGGGCGAACACCGGTTATTCACCGCGCGATGTTCTGGGTCGAGCAGGGCGAGAACTGGTGCGAGCACGAGGCCGTCGAGTCCGGGTTCCTCCGCAGCACGGACGAGGAGCAGTGCACCGCCACACACGCCGGGTTCATTACGAAAGGGGACGACAACGCGGTCTACGACCAGGCCGGCAACGACCAGGCCGGTACGGCACCGATAACCGCTCCCGTCAGACCGGGGTGGATCGTCGGGACTGCCGAGACGCGCATCCCGTTGCTGGGCTGGTTCCGACTGCAGACCTGAGACAGGGCGCAGAAACGAATCTTCATCCGTGGGTGGTCCCAACTGATTGGTGTGACTGATATCGACCTGCGGAGCGTGATGGGTGAGTTCGCAACCGGCGTGACGGCGGTGACACTCGACAGTGAACCGCCACACGGTATCACGGTGAACGCGTTCTCGAGCGTCTCGCTAGACCCGCCGCTGGTGCTTGTCTGTCTCGATCACGGCACCGAAGCCCACGAGCGACTCGTCACCGGTGAGGCGGCGCACTACTGTGTCAACATCCTCTCGGCCGAACAACTGATCCTCGGCGAGTACTTTGCGGGGATGGTCGACGACGACATCGACCCGTTCGAGGAACACCCGACAGAGACGGCCGCCACCGGCGCGCCGGTGTTCTCGGAGTCGCTTGGCTACGTCGACTGCTCGATTCACGAGGCCGTCGAGGCCGGCGACCACACGGTCTACATCGGGCGCGTCGAGGCGGCGGCCCTGCGCGAGTCCGACCGCGACGCGCTCACGTACTACGAGGGCGAGTGGGGGGAGATCCCCTGACGGGTCACCTCCGGACTCGACCAGTCGACCGGTTAGCTATCGAACCGGGCCTGCACCGACGGCTGTACACTCTCGGTATCGCTGAGCCGTGAGTCCGACAGCAGCACACTCTCGGTCTCCTCGAGCGGGACCGAGAGGCTGATCTCCTTCGTGCGGCCGTACCGGCCCTTTGAGACGACAACAGCGTTGACAATACCGAGCATGTCGAGTTCGCTGATGAGGTCGGTCACGCGACGCTGGGTGAGCACGTCTGTGTCGAGTTCACCACACAGCTGTTTGTAGACGTTGTAGACCTCGCCGGTGTTGATGCTGTGTACGTCCTCCTCTTCGAGCAGTATGATAGCAAAGAGCACAAACTTCGACTGCTGGGGGAGTGTCCGGACCACCTCGATGACACGGTCGATCTCGATTTTCTCCTGTGCCCGGCGGACGTGGTACTCCTCGACGTGGTCGGTGTCGTCGCGCTCGGCGAGCTCCCCCGCGGTCCGTAGCAGGTCAAGCGCGCGCCGGGCGTCACCGTGCTCCTGCGCGGCGAAGGCCGCACACAGCGGGATCACCTCGTCGGTCAGCGCGTTGTTCACAAAGGCCACCTCGGCGCGGTGTTCGAGGATATCCCGGAGCTGGTTCGCGTCGTACGGTGGGAAGACGATCTCCTCCTCGCCGAGACTCGATTTCACCCGCGGATCCAGAAAGTCCGTGAACTTCAGGTCGTTCGAGATACCGATGATAGAGACCCGTGACCGCTCAAGATCCGCGTTCATCCGCGAGAGATTGTACAGGGTGTCGTCGCCGGATTTCTCGACGAGCTTGTCTATCTCGTCGAGCATGATGACGACCACCCGCTCGCGGTAATCGATCGCGTCGAAAAACGAGCTGTAGACGCGGTCGGTCGGCCAGCCTGTCATCGGGACGTCGTCGAACGACTCGCGGTCGGACTGTAGCTCCGCTATCTCGTCGGTCACCGCCCGCACAGAGTTGAACCGGGTCCCGTCGAGTGCCGACCGGTCTCGCCTGGCCTGCTTGCGGAGCGCATCCAGACTGTCGACCTCGGCGTCGATCCGACTCCGGTTCTGCTCGATAAACTGGTTTGCGAGCTGTGCGAGCACGCGGTACTGGGTGTCTGTGACCTCACAGTTGATGTACTCGACATCACAGGGAACCTCGTACCTCTGTGAGGTGGCCTCAAGTTCGTCGCTGACGAACTTCGCGCTCGCAGTTTTGCCGGTCCCGGTCTTTCCGTAGATGAGGATGTTCGAGGGTGTGTCGCCGCGAATGGCCGAGACGAGGATGGTCGCCATACTGTCGATCTGGTCCTCGCGGTGGGGGAGGTTCCGAGGGGTGTATGCCGGCCGGAGGACCTCCTTGTCCTCGAAGATCGGTTCACCACTGAGGAGATTGTCGAACAGGCCGGTTGCACTCCTGTCCGCGTGGGCGGGGTCGGGCCCCGCGGAATGATGGGCGTCCGACGCCAACGTGTCACCGGTGTGCTCTCCCAGGGTGCTCGACACCCCGGAGTTGGAGCTCCCCTCGTTCGAACGTGGCCCAGACTCGGGCACCGTTCGATCCGACTCGGTGGGTGGCGTGCCCGCATCGACGGTTGGGTCGCTGTCGCTGGACCCGCCAGCTGTGCTCTCGCTGTCGGCCGGCCGACCGTCGGTCTCTGCCTCTGTGCCTGCCTCCCAGTCGTAGTCATCTGAGTTCACGTCACCGCCTGCGTCATCATCGTGATCTTTTTTGTCTGACATCGTTCGAGCCCTCCATTTCAACTGGAGATAGCCGCGTGCAGACCGAATACTGCCTGCACAGAGGTCGAAATGCGGTATTTGCCCCCTCCCTGGGGAGCACCCGCGTCCAGTTGAACCACCAGAAACGGGGGGTGAGCGATTCTTAACTGTTACGCTTGGCCCGGAGCAGAGAGCTATGCCAAGATTGCTGTGTGACCCAGCAGACGACGCTTGGAACGTATGCGTCTTGAAACCAACAGGCCGCGACACTCGGCCTGAAATCCCGTGGTGGGATTCCTCCGCGTTCACGTGGAGGAGGAGGTCAAGTCGGGAGGCGGTGCGGCGAGGAGAGGGAGAACCAGTCAGCACGGAGTTTCGACAGAGTGGGCAGCACAACCTGCGGACACGGTTGAGTTCGAACGAACTGGTCCGAGCTGGTCCGCGGGTAGACAACTGTCTGAGCGTCCGGGACCCAACTCTGAGTGTCCGGGACTACACCCCCCCACCCCTTTGTTTCGAGTGGAACCGTGAGAGAGGGGGGGAGGGGCCCCCCTAGGGGGGTCTATATAAAAAGAGAAGATTTATATACGTGCTGTAGTTACTACTCCGTAGCATCGAAGATATTGTGATTGTGTCGCTATAGACCCTAATCTAGAGTGTGCAGAGACGAAATCTAGCTAGAGAGTGTATCAGACCGCAGTTCTCGCGCGCGAGGTGATCAAGAACAGGTTCGGCCGGACCGCGTTCGGGTCCGGTTCCGACGTCTCGGTCGCTCCAAGAATGTGTCTAAGCGACCCCCCCACCCGGTTGTGTGACCGTTCCACTCGAAACAAAGGGGTGGGGGGATAGAACGGTCTCTCCTTGTTCACCGACCCTGCACTGCAGTATCCCCTCAACAGAGACTCCCGCTGCTCCCTTGGGCTCGCTCTGCTCACTCTGGCTCCCGCTGCTCACTCTCTCTCAGACTCCCCCTGTTTGGACCTCCTCTGCTGTCCGCCCTCCTGTCGGTCCACACCGTCTTTGTTTCTCTCGATTTACTCTGTCACCGCCAGTCACCGCGCCCAGTACACAGGGTTCGGTCGCAGAACTGGTCAGACGCCTCGTACCAGTTGTGGCAACCGCTCTTGACTCGTTTGGACAATCGGGTTCGTCGCCGGATGCAGGTAACTCGTTGAGAAACTCTCGATCGGGAAAACAGTAACCTGTATTAACTATGTCTGACACAGCGTTAAGTAGATAGCGTCGGCTAAGTGTTACAAGACCCGGCTGGAGGTCGGGAGGACACAATGGGACTACTCACAGGCCTCAGATCGAGCATTGCGCGGGCAGTATCGTCAGTCTTCGCCGACGACGAGCCACGGCGGATTGGAATCTACGGGCCGCCGAACGCGGGGAAGACAACACTCGCCAACCGCATCGTCCGCGACTGGACCGAACACGGTGACGCAGTCGGCCCCGAAAGTCACGTTCCCCACGAGACACGGCGGGCCCGGCGCAAGGAGAACGTCGAGATCGAGCGCGACGGGCGGACAGTCACAATCGATGTGGTCGACACACCGGGCGTGACGACGAAGGTCGATTACACGGAGTTTCTCGAACACGATATGGAAAAGGAGGACGCCGTCCGTCGCTCCCGGGAGGCAACCGAGGGTGTCGCGGAGGCGATGCACTGGCTGCGCGAGGATGTCGACGGCGTCATCTACGTGCTGGACGCGGCACAGGACCCGTTCACGCAGGTCAACACGATGCTCATCGGGATCATCGAGAGCCAGGACCTGCCGGTGTTGATACTCGCAAACAAGATCGACCTGGAGGAGGCGAGTGTCCAGCGCATCCGCAACGCGTACCCCCAGCACGATACTGTCAAGGTATCTGCGCTCGAGGGCAACAACATGAACGAGGTTTACGACAAGATTGCGGAGTACTTCGGGTAAGACAGATGCCAGAGATAAAACCACCAGGCGACGGCGACGACAGCGGCGGCGTACAGATCGACCTGATAAGTGGCGAGCGAATGGAGGGGCTCGCGAGCATGGAGAAGATACGGCTTATTCTCGACGGGGTCCACGACGGCAACATCGTTATTCTCGAGGAGGGGCTCTCGCCGGACGAGGAGTCGAGACTGATCGAGGTGACGATGTCAGAGATCAACCCCGACGAGTTCGAGGGTATCGAGATAGAGACGTACCCAAAAAACGACTCCGGTAGCAAGGGGCTGTTCGCCCGGTTGACCAGGTCGAGTTCGCCGAAGAAACTGACCGTTATCGGTCCGGCGAACAGGTTGGAGACGCTGCACAAAGACGAGACACTCATTCAGACGCTGGTCTCATAATGCCCCACAAGTGTACGGACTGTGGCCGCGCGTTCGAGGACGGCTCCAAGGAGATGCTCTCGGGGTGTCCGGACTGTGGGGGCACAACGTTCCAGTTTCGCCCCGATGGACCGGAACCGTCCGGGGAGTCCGACGACGCGCCGGAGCCACCGGGCCCCGATGTCGACGGCGTCGCGCGGACGGTCGGCAGCGCGGCCTCGACAGTCCGGAACCTCGTTGCGGGCGGTCGCCGGTCGGACGACGAGGCTCCCGGTGTCGAACCTGCCGACGACTCCCGGACCGGAGATGCGAGCCCGGAGCGTGACGGCTCCGGAGCCACGGACAACTCGGCGGACACCGGAGCGGTAGCGGACACGACTGCCGACCCTGACCGGTCCCGGAGGACCGGGAGAGCGGCCCCCGGGGAGGTCGAGTCGCCCGAGGACACGACAGATTCGGAGACAGCCAGCGAGGGCAACACTGGCGACGGACTCGAACCCTCCGGCGCGAGCGCGGACGTGGACTCCACCGACGAGGGGACAGCGGGTATCGACCCGATGGAGGCCGAGTGGCCCGGCACCGATGATGGGCAACACCGTAGCACAAGCAACGCTGACGGCATCGTCGAGGCTGACGAGCCACCCTCAGGGTCCGGGAACTCGCGGGACCGGCCGCCGGTTCCGGACCCCCGGCCACTCTCCGCGCGGTCCGGGGACGGAGGAGAACCGGACGTCGACGAGGGAATCGCGGACAACGGGAACGTGGACGTCACGGGCGAGGGGTCCGAGGAGCGGCCGTCACTGTCGGAGCTCCGGGCGGAACTCAACGACCAGTTCGAGTCCATCCGTGTGGTCGCACCCGGTCAGTACGAACTCAATCTGATGGAGCTGTACGACCGACAGGAGTACATCATCGCGCTGCAGGAGGACGGCAAGTACACCGTCCAGGTCCCCGACCGCTGGGAGTGAGACAGCCCGCTCCGTGGTCAACTGTCGAGTGAGAGACGACAGCCCCGACAGGTCCGAGCAGCCCTCGTTGTACTGTCGGCTGTAAGCCAATGGTACAGTTCGGTACCCAGGATGCCGAATCGTTCCACGAAGTTACAGCCGACAGTATCACTCGACACGCAGTGTCAGCGTTAACTCCGCCCCATCGGCGAGCGCGGCGACGAGTTCGCCGTCGAGGTCGGCGGCTGCTCTGTCCATTCCAACGGCAACAGTGCGGTCATCGATGTACTCGCTGGTGCGACAGACCAGCGACCGGTCGCTGGCGAACGTCAGATCCGGGTGGCCCCGACCCTCGACACGCTCCGTGTGACCCTCGACCGAGAGCTCCGCCACAATCGTCGCATCGACCTGCTGGCAGGCGGTGACGAACGGGTCGTCGAACTCCGCGGGGACGCGGTCGGCCTCGATACCGAGGATGCAGTCACCCGCCGGCGTCAGGAAGTCGTCACTGGTCACCTCGAACGTGCTCGCGTGCTGGGCGGTGACGTTCTCGTGACCCCGGGCGTGAATCACTGTGTTCATCTCCTATCCCGATCTCGAACCGGGCCACGGAACACACCTTCGCTTCCGGTGGCCTGCTGGCCTGACCGGGGTGTGGGCTCCAGGCCAGCCCAGCCAGCACTACAGTCGCTCGCGCAGCAGTTGGTTCACCTCGCCGGGGTCGGCACTGCCGCCGGTGGCCTGCATCACCTGGCCGACGAGATAGTTGAGCGCGCCGCCTTCGCCGGTGTGGAAGTCATCGACAGCACCGGGGTTCTGGTCTATCGCCCGTTCGACTGCGGTCTCCACCGCGTCCCCGCCGGTCTTGCCGAGGTCCTCCCTCTCGACGATGGTGTCGGGGTCGTCTCCGTCGTCGAGCATCCCGCGCAGCACCACCTCGCGGGCGTTTTTGACCGTGATCTCCTCCTCGGCGACGAGCTCGACTAAACGGGTGACCTCGTTCAGCCGGTCGGCGATGTCTGTGATGATCATGTCGCGGTAGTTGAGCTCGCCGAGCAGTTCGTCGGCGACCCAGGTCGCGGCGAGGTCGGGGTCGAACTCGCCGGCGACCGCCTCGTAGAAGTCGGCGATCTGTTTCGTGCTGGTGAGCTTGTCCGCGGCCTCGGTGCTCAGCCCGTACTCGCCCTGGAACCGTTCGCGCCTGGCGTCGGGCAGCTCCGGTATCTCGATGCGGTCTTTCCAGTCGCTGACCTGTAGCGGCGGCAGGTCTGCCTCCCGAAAGTACCGGTAGTCTTTCTCCTCCTCCTTCGAGCGCATCGAGACAGTGATGCCCCGGGACTCGTCCCAGTGGCGCGTCTCCTGTGTTACCTCTCTGCCGCGTCTGATGGCGTTTTTCTGTCGCTGGGCCTCATAAGAGAGGGCCTTCTGTGCGCCCTTGTGACTGGAGATGTTCTTTACCTCGGTGCGGTTTGCCGCCGCCAGTCTGTCCTCGTCTCTCTCACCGTCGAGCGCGTCGGCCTCGACCACCGAGAGGTTCGCGTCAATGCGCAGACTGCCGTCGCGGGCGGCGTCGAACACGCCGAGATACTCCAGCACCTCCTCGAGTTTTGAGAGAAACGAGCGCACCTCTCCGGCGCCGCGGAACTCCGGTTCGGTGACAATCTCCATCAGCGGCACACCGGCGCGGTTGTAGTCGACGAGCGTGTACTCGGCGGTGTCGATGGAGCCACCCTTGTGCCGGAGGCTCCCGGGGTCCTCCTCGAGATGGGCCCGACGGATACCGACCGACCGGCGCTCGCCCTCGACGCTGAACTCGACACGGCCGTCCTGGCAGATCGGCTCGTCGTACTGGGTTATCTGGAAGTTCTTCGGCAGATCGGGGTAGTAGTAGTTCTTGCGGTGAAACCGCGTCTCCTCCGGAATGTCCGCGTCGATCGCCTTTCCCACCTTCACCGCGGCCTCGACAGCCGCCTCGTTGAGCACCGGCAGCGATCCCGGCAGGCCCAGACAGACCGGACAGGTCTGTGTGTTCGCCTCGTCGGCGGGCCCGGTCGAACAGTCGCAGAATATCTTCGTGTCGGTCTCGAGTTGGACGTGCACCTCCAGCCCGATGACGACTGCGAGGTCCCGCTGTACTTGTGCCATTGTCTCCGGTTCGCCACGACAAAGTATAGACGTTTCGTCCGGGGCTGCTCTGTTCTGCGTTAGACTACTCTGGACTGAACCGGACTGTCCCCGGCTCCGACCTCGACGGTGCCCTGATACGGTCGTGTGTGAGTATTTTCAGCACCGTTCCAAACTCCGGGAGCCCGTGAAACGGGAGTCCGTGACAGCCCGGCGGTAACGAGTCACGCACGACCGTATGAGTGGTCCTCCACCCGTTTCCGGTTACACTCCCGACCCGAACCCCCTCGAGTGGCGACATCTGACCAACTGCCGAGCTGGCACCCGAAACGGCTCCGCCGACGCTTTTATCGGACTGGTTATCAATGTCTGACACACGTTTATGTGACCAGAGGGGTACTGTTGGATATATGTGTGGAAATAGAGTTGAGGAGCTGGAATCGCGCGTGCAGGAACTGGAGGCCTCCGTTCGGGGACTGACAGACGAGCTCATCGAGTGCAAGGTGCGTCTGCGTGAACTGGAGGACGCCGGAGTCGAAGACGAACTGCTGGCCGCGATGGACGAGGCGAGAGCGGACTCGACGGAGGCGGCCGACGACAACGGAACCGCCGGGACCGAGCCGGAGCCCGAACCCCCGGGGGGTGCCGAGTCAACCGGCGATGCGGAACAACCCGGTGCGGGGGGGCCTGGGGACAGCTCCGCAGATTCGACCGGCGAGCACGAGGACAGCTCCGCGGACTCGACTGAGACCGACGGCGCCGCCTCCGGGACGGAGCTCTCGGACGGGACAGAGGTCGTTGATGCTGACGAGGGCAGTGACGACACACCTAACGCCGACGACGATGAATCAGAAGACGACACGGGAAGTGACATCATCATCGCGTGAGCTTCCGGGGTCTCCAGCACCCGTATGTATATAAAAGAACTCGTCCTCGACAAGTTCAAAAGCTTCGGCCGGAAGACCCGGATCCCGTTCTACCAGGACTTCACGACGGTCACCGGTCCAAACGGGTCGGGCAAGTCGAACGTCATCGACGCCATCCTGTTCGCGCTCGGACTCGCCCGCACCTCCGGTATCCGGGCGGAGAAACTGACGGACCTCATCTACAACCCCGGCCACCAGGAGGGTGAGTCGTTCCAGGGTGACCGGGAGGCGAGCGTCGAGGTAGTGCTCGACAACAGCAATCGAACGGTCTCCCGTGGCCAGGTGGTCAGTGCCGCCGGCACCGAGACGGTCGGCGATGTCGACGAACTCGTCATCAAACGCCGGGTGAAGGAAACCGAGACGAACTACTACTCGTACTACTATATAAACGGTCGCTCGGTGAATCTCGGTGACATTCAGGACCTACTCGCGACCGCCGGGGTTGCACCCGAGGGGTACAACGTCGTCATGCAGGGTGACGTCACGGAGATACTCAATATGACACCCCGGGCTCGGCGGGAGATACTCGACGAGATCGCCGGTGTCGCCGAGTTCGACGAGAAGCGGGCCGACGCGTTCGAGCAGCTCGAGATGGTCGAGGAGCGCATCGAGGAGGTAGACCTGCGCATCAAGGAGAAGGAGACCCGACTCGACCAGCTCGCCGACGAGCGCGAGACTGCCCTCCAGTACGAGCAGCTCCGCGAGGAGAGAGAGACCTATGAGGGGTATCAGCGGGCCGCACAGCTGGAGGAGCGTCGCGACGACCTCGCGGCTGTCGAGACCGACCTCGCAGACGCCGAGACCCGGCTGGCAGACCAACAGGCGACACTCGATGAGCGCCAGACCGAGGTGATGGAGCTAGAGGAGCGACTCGAGTCGCTCAACAGCGAGATCCAGCAGAAAGGTGAGGATGAACAGCTCGAGCTCAAACGCGACATAGAGGAGATAAAGGGCGACATCGCACGGCTGGAGGACAGTATCGAGAGCCAGCACGAGCGCATCAAGGACGCCGAGACCGAGCGCCGGCAGGCGTACGTAAAAAGAGACCGCAAACAGGAGACACTCGAGGAGCTGGCGGCCGATATCAGGGAGCGGAAGGTCGAGAAGTCCTCGGTGGCAGCAGAGATCCAGGACAGACAGAGCAGTCTCGCCGAGGTGGAGACCCGCATCGACGAGGTTGGCGCGGAGTTCGAGGAGGTAAAAAACAGGCTCCAAGAGAGAAAGGGGGATCTTGAGGCGGCGCGGGCAGCAAAAAACGAGCTCCAGCGCGAGCAGGACCGCCTCATCGACGAGGCCCGCCGGCGCGAGACCGAGGAGAGCGAGACCGAGAGCGACCTGGCGGCGGCCCGCGAGCGACTCCCGGAGCTCGAGGCCGAGATCGAGGACCTGGAGCTCGAACTCGAGAAGACGGTAGAGAACCGCGAGACGATCGGTTCGGTCGTCGACGACCTGCGCGAGGAGCGCCGGGAACTGCAGGACCGGCTCGACGAGCTCGAGGACGACCTGAACGCCGCCCAGCAGGAGTACGCCGAACTGGAGGCAAAGGCCAGTCAGACAGGTGATTCCTCGTACGGTCGGGCGGTGACGGCTGTGCTGGACGCCGGCATGGACGGTGTCCGTGGGGCAGTCGCACAGCTCGGCAGTGTCTCCGGGCGGCACGCGACGGCCTGTGAGACCGCCGCTGGGGGTCGACTCGCAAACGTCGTGGTCGACGACGATGAGGTCGGCCAGCGCTGTATCGACTACCTGAAATCGCGCAACGCCGGTCGGGCGACCTTCCTCCCCCTGACAGAGATGTACCAGCGCTCGCTGCCACACACCCCAGCTCACGAGGGTGTTGTTGATTTCGCGTACAACCTTGTCGAGTTCGACCGGGAGTACGCCAGTGTGTTCTCGTACGTGCTGGGCGATACGCTGGTCGTCGAGGATATCGAGACGGCCCGGGAGCTGATGGGTGAGTTCCGTCTGGTGACACTCGACGGTGACCTCGTGGAGAAATCCGGCGCGATGACCGGCGGCTCGAAGAGTGGGTCGCGGTACTCCTTTGCGGGCAGCCGGGGCCAGCTTGACCGCGTGGCGGCCCGCATCCGCGAGCTCGAGGCGGAGCGGGAGTCTGTGCGCGAGGAGATGCGCGGCGTGGCAGAGCGACTCGAGGACGCCCGCGACCGGGAGACCGACACGTCCGAGCAGGTCCGCGAGATACAGGCCGATATCGAGGCCCGCGAGCAGGACATCGAGGAGACCCGCGAGCGGATAGCACAGCTCGAGACAGACCTCGCGGAGATCGCCGAGGAGCGTGAGTCCGTCGCGGCGGAGATGGACGAGCTGGAGGCCGCAATCGCCGACAAAAACGAGACGATCGCCGACATCGAGTCCGAGATCGACGAGCTGGAGGCGGAGGTCGAGGACTCGGAGCTGCCGGAGCTGACCGCGACCGCAGAGCAGTTGCGCGAGGAGATCGACGACCTGAATACTCGCAAGAACGACCTCGGCGGGAAGCTGCGCGAGCTCGAAGTTGAACGCGAGTACACACAGGAGGCGATCGAGGAGCTGAAGACCGAGATAGAGGAGGCAGACGAGCGGAGAGCCGCGGCGGAGGACCGCATCGAGGAGCTGGAGGCCGAGATCACGGATCGGGAGGCAGACCTCGAGAACCGGGAGGCGGCGGTCGCCGACCTCGAATCGGAGCTGGTCGAGCTGAAAGCCGAGCGCGAGGAGCTCCGGGAAGACGTGCGTGCGGCCCAGGAGCAGCGCAACGAGGCCCGCGAGCAGGTCAAACAGGTCGAGAGCGAGCTCGACGGTCTCCGGGACGAGCGCGACCGTCTCGAGTTGGAGATAGACGAGCTCGAATCGGCGGTCGGCGAGTACGACCCCGGGGAGATACCAGACAACGAGACTGTCGAGCAGGAACTCGACCGCCTCGAGGGTGAGATGTCCGCACTGGAGCCGGTCAACATGCTCGCCATCGAGGAGTACGACGAGGTGGAGGCCGAGCTCGCGGAGATACGCGGGAAACGGGAGACACTCGTCGAGGAAGCCGACGGCATCCACGAGCGCATCGAGAGCTACGAGGCCCGCAAACGGGAGACGTTCATGAACGCGTTCGAGGCGATCGACGAGCAGTTCCGGTCGGTGTTCGAGCGGCTCTCGAACGGGAGCGGTCGGCTCCACCTCGAGGACGAGGACAACCCCTTCGAGGGCGGGCTAACGATGAAAGCCCAGCCCGGAGACAAACCGATACAGCGGCTCGACGCGATGAGCGGTGGCGAGAAGTCCCTGACCGCGCTCGCCTTTATCTTCGCCATCCAGCAGCACAACCCCGCCCCGTTCTACGCGCTCGACGAGGTAGACGCCTTTCTCGACGCGGCAAACGCCGACCTCGTCGGCGAACTGGTCGACGAACTCTCCGAGGAGGCGCAGTTCATCGTCGTCTCACACCGCTCGGCGATGCTCGACCGGGCCGAGCGCGCCATCGGTGTGATGATGCAGGAGAACAACGTCTCCGCTGTGACCGGTATCGACCTCTCGGGTGACCCCGAGGTGCCCGCCGATGACTGACCCGCCGTCCCGGCGACAGGGCGCCCCTCACCGGGGTGACAGCGCGTGAGTGACCCCGACGATATCCCGCTCGATATCACCGGCCACGAGGACCGGACCCCGCCGTCGGAGTCGACCAACTCCGAAGCTCTCGACGTCGATTCCGACACCAGTGACGGGGCCGATGGCGATGCCGGGGACAGGCGCGACACCGGTGACGGGTCCACCGACGGCGAGACGGGCGACCCGACCGGGGACGCCGAGACAGAGACAGAGGAATCCGGGGAGGTTGAACCGGTCGAGGTGCTCGTCCAGCTCACGGAGGACGGCGAGATCGACCCCTGGGATATCGACATCGTCGCGGTGACGGACAAGTTCCTGTCGCGGCTGGACGGGTCGGACCTGCGAGCGTCGGGGCGGGCGCTGTTCTACGCGAGCGTGCTCTTGCGGATGAAAGGTGACACCATGCTCGGTGACGAGGAGGCCGAGGAGCCCGAACCGGAGCCATGGGAGCAGGCACTGCAGGGCGGTGGCGGACACGTCAAGGAGTTCGACGAGGACCCGTTCAGGGCGCTCGAAGAGGAGATAGACCGGCGTCTGGAGCGCAAGCGGGCCCGTGGAATGCCACAGACGCTCGACGAGCTCGTCCGCGACCTGCGGGAGGCCGAGCGCGAGACCTGGTGGAAGAAATCCCGCGAGTACGACACCAGCGGGAGCCCCGATAGCGGTCGGCGCGAGCCGCGGGAACTCGACTACCACACCACCGACGAGTTCCGGATGGAGGACGAACCGACCGCCACCGACGTGACCGAGCGCACCCACGGTGAGGATATCGAGGCGCTCGTCGACAGGGTGGCCGCCGCGCTCCGCGAGCAGTACGACCAGGGCCGGGTCGAGGTGCTCTTTCGCGAGGTCGAAACCGTTGCCGGGTCCCGCGTCGAGACGTTCCTCGGACTGCTCTTTCTGGCCCACCGCGGCGACGTCCGACTCCGGCAGGACGAGATCTTCGGCGACCTCTGGATTCAGGACCCCACTGCTGTCGGCGGGTCAGACGAGGCCGTCGCGGACTGAACCGCCGCGTTCCGCCGGAGCGGGGATGCCACGCTCAGGTCCACTCGAACCCGCGCCGGTACGCGAGCGCGTACGACTCGACCAGAACAACCGGGAGAAACACCGCGGTGACCGCAATCTGTGTGAATGGGTCCGGTAGACTGACCACCGCGCCGACGAGGGGTAGTTGCTTTGACTCAGACAGAGCGCTATTCGCGGACGAGTCGTTGCCACATCCGCAAAGAGAGTTTTCAGAAACCGAAATCATGTTGCCCCTCCGGACCGTATCGGGCACAATGGCAACAACCGAATCGGAGCGTCTTGATGTCGCGGCCATCCGCGAGGATTTCCCGATCCTGCAGCGGGAGATGGGCGGCGAACAGCTCGTCTATCTCGACAACGCGGCCACCTCACAGACACCCGAGCCCGTCGTAGAGACCATCACGGAGTACTACCGCGAGATGAACGCGAACATCCACCGGGGGCTCCACCAGTTGAGTCAGGAGGCAAGTGTCGCCTACGAACAGGCACACGACCGTCTCGCGGAGTTCGTCGGTGCGAGCGGTGGCCGCAAGGAGCTGGTGTTCACCCGCAACACCACAGAGTCCGAGAACCTGGTCGCGTACGCCTGGGGGCTGGACGAACTCGAGCCGGGTGACCGCGTGGTAACAACCGAGATGGAGCACCACGCCTCGCTGGTGACCTGGCAGCAGATAGCAAAGCGGACCGGCGCGGAGGTCGAGTTCATCCGCGTCGACGAAACCGGGCACCTCGATATGGAGCACGCAAAGGAGCTCATCACCGACGACACCCAGATGATGAGTGCGGTCCACATCTCGAACACGCTCGGGACGATCAACCCGGTGGGCGAACTGTGCGAACTCGCCCACGACCACGACGCGCTGGCGTTTATCGACGGTGCACAGTCGGCGCCGACGATGCCGGTCGATGTCGAGGAGATGGGCGCAGATTTCTACGCGTTCTCGGGCCACAAGATGGCTGGTCCGACCGGTGTCGGCTGTCTGTACGGTCGGGAGGAGCTTCTGGCGGAGATGGACCCGTTCAACTACGGCGGCGAGATGATACGCCGGGTCACCTACGAGGATGCCACCTGGAACGAGGTGCCCTGGAAGTTCGAGGCCGGCACGCCCGCAATCGGTCAGGGGATCGCACTCGCGGCCGCCGCCGAGTACCTCGACAACATCGGAATGGACCGCATCGAGCGTCACGAACGCGAACTCGCGGAGTACACGCTGAAACGACTCGAGGAGTTCGACGACATCGACATCTTCGGCCCGCCGTCAGGTGAGCCTCGCGGCGGACTGGTCGCGTTCGATGTCGACGGGGTCCACGCACACGACCTCTCGGAGGTGCTCAACGACTACTCCATCGCGGTCCGCGCCGGCCACCACTGCACCCAGCCCCTCCACGACAAGTTCGGCGTCACCGCAACGGCACGCGCATCGTTCTATCTATACAACACGAAAGACGAGATCGACGCCCTCGTCGCGGCCATCGACGACGCACGACAGCTGTTCGCGTGAACCCCTCCCCACAGAAGACACACAGTCTGTGTCGCGGTGTGGCCCTGCTTTGGAGCCCCTAACCGGGTACGCAGATGGACGGTAGCCAGACGAACAGCTGTCGGCACCGCTGAGCTGTACTGAACGTCAGAGCGAGCCAACGCTGTGAGCGCTCACGAGGCCGATGACCGCGAGCAGGAGCGCAGCGGCCAGTCCGGCAACGAGAAACAGTCGCCGTGAGCTGCGTGCGGGTGCCCGCACCTTGTCGCGTTCGGTGCCGTCCCGGAGCCGACCCGCCCCCACCTCGACGGTGCCAGTGAGGACGAGCCAGAGTCCGAGTGTCGCGAGCGCCAGCGACCCCTCTGTCCCGGTCAGTGAGCTGCCGACATCGCGCACGAACGCCACGTGCAGGCCTGCCAGCAACACGACGAGCGCGCTTAGTCGGGAGACACGGACGAGTGTCGCGGAGAGCGCTCGCAGCGGGGCGGCGTCGAGCCCCCCCTGGCGGGCCAGTGGCAGCACCGACAGCACGACGAACAGAACAGTTCCCGCCCACAGCCCCGAGAACAGCGCGTACAGCACGTGCGACACAACCGCGACAGGTTCCATACCTGTTCTGGAGGCGGCAACCGGTATAGCCGTTGTTATCCCGGGAGTCCGCCCACGGACAGGGACCGAGCAGACGTTACTCCCCGTCCCAGTCCATCCGGCAGCGGTCGTCACAGAAGTGGGCACTTTGAACCTGCCCATCCTCGACCCAGGTGATAACACGGTGTTCCGGGCTATCGACGAGCATGTTCCCGCAGGTTCGGCAGGCCGGGGCGTCCTCCCTGGTGATGTCCTCGTTCAGATCCGAGGTCGGATCCACCATCGTCTACAGTCTCGGTGTGACGGTACTTAATCCCACGCATTGATTTTCCCCATCACTGACTGGTGTTCCGGGATTGTGTAACTGCTACCGGATTTGGTTGGGTTTGATGGGATTTGTCAGTACACAGTGGCCGTTCTGTTTCAGTTTCACGGCGGATGATGACCGTTTTTGCATTGACGCGAGTAGTGAACGGACTCTGTGCCGTACACGACCGTGGTGACCAGCGTGTGCGGAGAGACGAACGACAACAGTCGCCGGGTCGCGAACCACTGTCGTGTGTGGAGTCAGCAGGGCTGTCGACACGTACTAGTGGGCGGGGGTCGGAAGGCAATCCAATGGCCGAGCAACCGATTCAGACGACACACACCGGGAGTCTGCCGCGGCCGGCACATCTCGAGGAGTTGCTGGCCGGGTCCGATAGAGGTGAGACGTTCGAAACTGCCGTGCGCGAGGCAATCGGCGAGGTGGTCCGCCGACAGGCCGAGGTCGGTATCGACATCGCCAATGACGGCGAACAGAGCCGTGTCTCGTACGCCGTGGACGTCACCGGCCGGCTCTCCGGGTTCGGCGAGGGAACCGTCGAGCGGGACTGGCCGACCGATCTTGAGGAGTTCCCCGAGTACGGCGAGCGGGTGCTCGGCGAGTCCGAGAACATCGGCGGGCCGGTCGCCGTCGACGACCTGTCCTACGTCGGTGGGGCCGAGCTCCAGCGCGAACTCGGCCGCTTCGAGAACGCAACGGAGCAAACGGGAGCCTCGTTCGCGGGCCGGTTCCACACGGTGCCGTCTCCGGGTGCGGTGTTGCGGTTCACCGAGACGACCCACCACAGTTCGCGCCGGGAGTACGTGTTCGACCTCGCGGAGGCGCTGGCCACCGAGTATGAACTCGTCGCGGAAACGGGCGCGACATTACAGGTCGATGCGCCCGATCTGCTGGCGGGCTTTACACTCACCTACCGGGACGAGTCCGTCAGGGAGTTTCGCGAGCGGGTGCAGACCTACATCGAGGCGCTGAACAGGGCGGTCGCGGGAGTTCCGGACGAACAGATCCGGCTACATGCCTGCTGGGGGAACTACCCTGGCCCTCACCACCACGACGTAGAACTCGGAGAGCTAATCGACCTATTCTACGAGGCCGATATCGGCGGGCTGGTCATCGAGGGGGCGAACCCACGACACGCACATGAGTACCGCACCTTCGAGGAGTACCCGCTCCCGGACGGCTGGCGGCTCGTCCCCGGGGTCATCGACGTCAAGACGAATATCGTTGAGCACCCCGAGGTCGTCGCCGAGCGACTCGAGCGGTTCGTTGACGCTGTCGGCGACCCCGACCAGGTCGTCGCCGGCACTGACTGCGGGTTCGCAACTGTCGTCGACGGGGCAAACGTTGTCCATCCGTCGCTGGTCTGGGAGAAACTCGAGACGCTCGTCGAGGGTGCCGAACTCGCCTCGAAGCGACTGCGCTGAACCTGTGAATCGGAGCGGCGCGTGGTTGCCACTCCAGGTGAGAATGCGGTAAGAATGGAGGCGGCGAACCGGATTTCCCAGAGACTCTCGTACTCCAGTACTCGCCGGAACGCTGGCGGGCTTAACTTCCGTGTTCGGGATGGGTACGGGTGTGGTCCCCGCCGCTGTGGCCGCCTTGATTCCGACTCGCGGGGTCGAACCGCGACTGATGCGCCTGCGTCGGTGATTGTTCCGTGTGTACGTGCGATCCAGATTGCGCCTGGACTCGTTTCAGCGAGTCAATGCGGAAAGATTGGTGGCTTTGACCAGTTAGTGCTCGCGGGCTGAATACCTCGTTGCCTCGGTACG
>ERZ1034569.183-NODE-183-length-23408-cov-293.102813_pt1 | contig 23408 bp, 19 predicted proteins | sample MGYA00520706_ERZ1034569 | MGnify/ENA primary metagenome ERZ1034569 (study PRJEB33760, sample SAMEA4777722) | hypersaline lake metagenome | biome: hypersaline environment; feature: brines | place: Spain | collected 2014-08 | depth 0 m ...
GGAAGTTGTAATCGACTGTTATACTAACGGTGAACTACCCCACTCTACTCAGCCATCAATAGTACTCCATGAAACATTTTGAACCATCGGTCCTACGCAACAGTATCAGCAGCTACTCTATGACAAGATTTTGAATTGAATTCCTCAATAAGTTTTCAGGAGCACCAAGGTGGCTTCGGTGAGGGTATGGCTTCCAACTTCTGGGTTTGAATTTTCTGCTTCTACGACGGTGTTTGCAAGCAGTGCGTCCCGACGACGCCTGCTCGCAGTGACACCAGTCTCTACAGACATTAATTCGGACTGTCTCAGCCCTAGCTCTGACTGCTCAAACACCACTCCCAGTTTCTCTAACCCACGCTGATGGGTTTCCAGCGACGCGTTGTGGTCGCGGTCAGTCGTGAACCCACAGCTCGGACAGGAATGCTCACGAACCCAGGGTGGCTTCTCAGTTCCGACGCCACAGTTAGCGCACTGTTTGGTCGTTCTCTCAGGGTTAACGAGTACGACGCGGCATCCATTCTTCTCGCCGTGGCGCTCAAAGGTTTTGATTGTCTGATACCACGACATTGCAGCAATATTGCGGCTGTTCCTGTCCCATCATTGAGACCACGTCCAAGTCTTCGAGGAATACCGCGTCGCACTCTCGTGTGTACCAGTGCGCGAGCTTCTCACGATAGTCCTACCGCCGTGCGGCGGTTGTTCAATCGCTCGTAGACGTGTACGAGTGATTGATGCTATTATTCAGGCTCATGCGACGCATATATTCAATATTCCATCTAAGACTCGTTTCCCAATGATACCTCAAATCATACCGGATAGTCATTTGACAACAGTGACAGGCACAGAGGCACGCTCCACGAGTCCTTTTGCAACACTCCCGACAAGACCTTCGACGCGTCCTGAGAGCGACCGGTGACCAACAATAATGCCATCGACAGCAATCTCAGTTGCATGACTACTGATACACTCGACAGGGTCACCATACAGCAGCGTGGTCTCAATATCAACGTCATCGCCAACCTCAATTGTTTCTTCGGCATCTGCTAATACTGATTTACCACGCGCTTCGGCGTCAGTAATATCCTCTGTGTATATCCGCTCGCCCACTTCAGTATTCGTTGGGGCTGCTCCCACACTTTCAGCATCATCAACAAGGACTCGTGCCTCGACGGCATGCACGATCAATAATGAACCGCCAGTCTGCGTGATAAGATCGACAGCATGTTCAATTGCATCCATACTGGACTCAGAACCATCAACGGCGACAAGATAATTCATCATATCTATTTTTTATATTTACTTTAGTCTAATATGTTTATTTCGAGAAATGATAGATACTTTATAATATAATGATACACCGACATATAAATCAAATTATTAATCAGCCCCGTATTAGTCCAGATATATTCCATTTATATTCTCGAGTATCGCCTCTGGTACTATGCCATGTAGTATAGAATAGTTATTTGAAGAGCAATAATGAGCTAATTGCTATTCTCCTCGGTCTGATGCTTAGATCTTTGAGCTACCCACCCCGTGAATTAACTCAATTAATCGATTTCTAATATAGAGAAGGCATTATGGGGCGTAGTAGTACTCGCCTTGTTGTTTTTGTCTTCGATCTAACTGGGATCCTGGTTTATTAATTCGTGGGCGCTGTGTTCGTTCATCGCGGCGGAAGGTAATATCAAGATCCGAAAGGAAGTCATTCATTCCTGCACGCATTTCCTGTGGAGCACTTGCATGTCCATACTCCGAGGGCTGACCGTCAAATACCATTAATCGATCGGCAAGTAAATCAATCATGTAAATATCGTGATCAATAACAAGGACGGTTTCGTCATTATTCTCAGCATAGCGCCGGATGGCCGATGTTGCTTGAACTCGCTGCTCAACATCGAGATGCGCGGATGGTTCATCCATGACATACAGGTCAGCATCATCAGATAGACATGCTGCAATGGCGACACGCTGTCTCTCACCGCCAGAGAGGTCATCAAGATTACGTTCCATAATCTGCTCTAATTGCAGTGGTTGTGAAATCTCGGTTTTCCAATATGAGGTACCAAAATCATTTGTGATTGATGAGAGGAATGCATCAACACGCATCGGTTGATCTATTTCGATATACTGCGGTTTGTATGCGATATCAAGCTGGAATGAGAGTGATTGACTGTCTGGATCCGATTCAAGTGCACCAGTGAATAATTTCGCAAGCGTTGATTTCCCGATTCCATTTGGTCCCACCACACCAAGAACCTCCGACTCATAGATTGTGCCAGATTCAACCTCAAGTGAAAACTCATCAGTGCCATATGACTTTGATATTGCTGGATACTCAATAAGTGGTGTCGATTTCGCTGTTTTGCGCGGGGCGTGTTCCTGAAATTCAATTTTATTTGGACGAATCCGCATGTTCTCATTTGAGAGGAATCCCTTGAGATACTCATTAATCCCATTACGAACAGACTTCGGGTCGGTAATAACACCGAAAGCACCGGGTTCACCGTAAGCAACATGTAATGAATCTGCAAGTAAATCAAGGATTGCAAGGTCATGTTCAACGACTAAGACAGCACGATTAGCATCCTCGGCAAGTTCACGAATTAATCGAGCAGCAGTCACACGTTGACCGATATCAAGATACGGTGAGACTTCATCAAGGAAATAGAAGTCACGGTCACGAGCAAGTGTTGCTGCAAGTGCAACGCGCTGAAGTTCACCTCCGGATAATGTGGATAATGGTTGATCAATAACCGGACGAATGTCAAGACGATCAATATATGAATCAAGCGCACCCCGTTCGTCTGTTGATTCAAGCAGTTCACCGGTTGTTCCGTCAAACTGTCCGGGGATTTGATCTACATATTGTGGCTTTTGCGCAATAGAAATATCATCAGAGCGTATTCGCTCGATATATGTTTGTAGCTTCGTTCCACGATATCGATCAAGAACAGCATCCCATGTTGCCGTCTCAGCTGCTTCTGCGGTATACTCACCAAGATTTGGAACCAACTCACCGGCAAGCGCACGAACAGCGGTCGTCTTGCCAATTCCATTCGGTCCGAGAATACCTGTTACTGTACCAGGGTCAGGAACCGGTAATCCATAGAGCGCAAACGCATTTTCACCGTACCGATGAACGGGATCGTCCTCAAGTTCAACTGGAAGATTAATTATCTCGATGGCGTCAAAGGGACATTTCTCAACGCAAATACCACAACTCTCACCAAGACAAACCTCCTCTGAAATGCGAATTTGATTTGGGTCTCCGTCGAATGGTTCATCATCATCGTAATAATCACTACGGGTAACAATACATTCTTTACCCGTTCGATTCGGCGGACAGTAGTTTGCACACTCGTAATTACAACGATCAGGTTGACATCGATCAAGATCAACAACAGCAATGCTATCGTCCGCCATTGATTTACAGCGTAACTCCTTCAGTCAAAAGAATGCTGAATGTGATGAACCACAGTGTAAATGTCATGAACACCACATAAAGATGATCCTTCGCGCCGAATTCGTTCACATCAATACCAGCGAGTTTCAACACTGGGAACTGAAGTAGCACAAACGCACCCACCAATATTAGCGTTTGTTGACTTCCAGCAGCAGCAACGCTGGTACCAATAACCTGTCCAGATGTAATCGCAGCGCCGACGCCAGCAAGACAGGCAAGCGTCGTCACTGTGATCCCTCGAAGGTGACCAGACAGGTTGCGACCCGTTTCCGTAGCCATACAGTTATATCTACTATCGGACGTCAAAAGCCGTTCGTTCCACAGGTGTCGACAGCAATGCTGAGCTTTTTGCACACGACTCGCGAAGGTTTATGCCGATTCATTACCTCGTTATCGTATAATGGCTAAGGGAGAGGAGGAGAGGCTTGATGACCTCCCACCGAGTGCAAAGCTGGTATTTAAAGTGCTCGAATATAGTGGTCCCCTCACGCAGAAGGGGATTGTCGAAGAATCGATGCTTTCGGCGCGGACGGTCCGCTACGCGCTTGAACGACTCGAAGATATTGATATTGTGGATGAGGACGTCTACTTTGCAGACGCACGACAGAATTTATATCAGCTTACAGAGGCTGTTCCGAAGGCAGCGACTAGCACTGACGGTGGTGAATCAGGTTCAACGTCATCGCTATCAGATTCAGAATCAGATTCAGAGCCGGACTCAGAAGTCGAACCTCGTCATGCTGAGTGAATTAATTGGCATATATACGCGTGATCAAATAACGCTGAGATAGATGCAGATATACTGTTGTAACTAGTGGTTTCGATTTGTGAGCGAATCACACTATTATTCGTCAATACTTGTGAGTGTTGTACATCTTTTAGTTATTCTATTAGATATTTTCGAAGGATATGAACATGGATAATGTTTCTTCGGATGATTTCTCACAACTTATCGAATGATGCGATAGAAACAGGATCAAACGTGCCAATCTTGAGTAGTGTCCTACGCCAGCAATGGTGAAGTACCTCGGGGGCACAGTAATTCACAGAAGAAGTGGGTGCTTAACTGACATACATCAGTCAGAATAGTCCTCTCGTATCGAATTAGTGAATCAGTTCATCAAAAAGTTGCGTTAGTCACTAAACACTCGCCTTGTTTTTATTTGTAGAGACTAGATTTGTCAGTTAGGGCGTGTCATGTCGGATGAACGGTAATTTGTGCTCGACGGTCGATGGCTGTCTCAAGATCATCAGCAATGGCGCTTCCACGTGAGACTTGAATATCTCCCCCGCGACCAACGGTTGCTGTGAACAGATACTCATTATCTGCGCGAATTTCAACAGTCTCACCAACATGTTCGTCAAGTCGAACGACTACATGCCTGGATGTGACCTCAGGCGTGACTGTCATCGTGTCATCCGCAGTGTCACGGGGATTACTATCACTTGAGGCGGTCCCTTGGGAGCTGCCCCCATCGCCTCGATGATTTGATGGGTTTTCTTCGTGTGTTCGGACATCAATATCAATTCCAAGGCGATCTTCGACATCAGCGATGCGTCCACCACCCTTGCCAATTACATATGAGATATCATCTTCCTCAACATATACAATAGCATCATTCTGTCCTTTTAGCTCAACATCGACATGCCCACGCGCAATTGAGCGGATTTCTCGCTCGATCTCCTGTCGTGCAAGTCGTCCAACTCCAGTTTCTTCATTACTTGATTCACCATCCAATGGTACCGTGATAACTTGCCGATTAAATGTATAAATCTCATACGCTGGAATATCTGTTTCAAAGTCTGATATTTGAATAACTGGTCGTGCGAGGTCCTCAGCCGCAAGCCCTTCTGGAACTTTTACCTCTGTTGTGACATCATAGACGGTTTCAACATGACCATCTTCAATATATACCACTGTGTCGACAACTTGCGGGATCATCCCAAGTTCGACACGACCAACAAGTCGTTGAAGTGCATCGATTGCCTCCGTTGCATGGACAACACCGACCATCCCAACACCAGCCAATCGCATATCAGCAAATACACTGAAATCTTTTGTTTTCCGGACTTCATCGTAGATGGTATAATCCGGTCGAACAAGTAGCAATGAATCGGCTGTTTTTGCCATATCACCACCGAGTGCAGTGTATTGTGTCACGTCACTACCGACTTGAAGATCACGGGGCTTCTCCATTGTCTTCACAGCATAATCGCTGTCTGTCAGAAACTCCGCGACCGCCTGTGCGAATGTTGATTTTCCAGCTCCCGGTGACCCAGAGATGAGGACGCCGCGTTGTTTAGCTTCAAGTCGCTCCCGAAGGTCATCCGCAAACTCATAATCATCAAGTTCAGTCTTGACAATCGGACGGACCGCGGTAATCTCGATTCCATCCGCAAATGGTGGTCGAGCAACAGCAATTCGATAATCGCGGAATTGAACGATTTTCATTCCTGATTCACTGAGCTCAACAAATCCATCAGAACTGCTTCGTGCTGTAGCTTCAATATCATCTGCCCACTGTTTCATTGTTGGCTCATCGGTGGGAGACTCAGCAATCTGCTGATAATGCATATCACCAATCGCTCCACGCTTTGCCTTTGGGATAGTATCTGTTTTAAGATGGACAGACATTGTCTGCTCATCAAAGAAATCCTCGACAGCAAGATCACCTGATGTTGATGCAGTCCCACGGGGACGAGGCTCAACATACTCAACGGTAATTCCTTTTGCCTTTGCAACCTCTGATTGGACAACATCACTCGTAAGAAGTGTTGCATTCTCAACATCAGCAACATCACGGATAATAGCATCAATATCAGCGGGACCGTCACGAATTGATGCAGCATCGCCGTTTGTCAGTTCATTTTGAGCGTTCCCATCACCGACATATTGCACATCAACGTTTCCAGCATCAGCAAGGGATGCAAGTTGCTGTAGCTCCTCAAGTCCATCCCACCCAGTCTCACGTCCATCATTTGCCTGCGATTCAAGTTCACCAACGACGACCTCTGGAACAACGACTGTCGCCGTTTCTGCCGACTCAACGCGTTCGGACACGCGACCGTCAACGACCGCGCTCGTGTCCGGAACTACTTTCATATGAACTATTTAGTGTGGCAGCGGGATAAGGATGTGACATCACATCGGGCTTTGACCCGTCCGGGCGGTGTCAAATCAACGTGTTTCATCTCCCTGAGACATTTTAACACTGGGAATAGCATATGATAGCATGTCTTTAGAGCACACAAACATTCGCGATGAGCTGGTCTCACTCACACGAACGCTTGTTTCAATCCCAAGTCATCGCGACGCAACTGCTGTCGGTGACGTAATTTACAATTGGATTGAGAACAACACCGATGCAGCGGCGCAACGGGACTCACACGGAAATATCATCGCTCGACGAGGTATAGGCTCGGTGTCGATTGCACTTACTGGACATCATGATGTTGTTGATCCTGATGAACAGCAAGTGACCGATAATGGGGAGTATCAAGTAACAAAGCAGAACAGACGACTATACGGACGCGGCACCGCAGATATGAAGGGATCACTTGCCGCTGCTCTCCTTGCGTTTCGTGATATAGTTCCTGCTGACGGTATTGAGGTTGTATTCGCCTCATTCATCGGCGAGGAAGATGGTGGCATCGGTGCACAGGCAGCGATTGAAAATGGGTTTAGCCCAGAGTATGCTATTGTTGGTGAAGGCTCAACGAATTACGCTGGAGTGAAACAAACAGATGTTGTCGTTGCACATAAGGGACGGCGGGGGTCAACACTCACTGCACACGGTGAGGCTGCTCACGCAAGTGAAGTTGATTGTGGCATAAACGCTATTTATCGTGCCTCAGATGCTATCGATATTCTTCAAGAACTGGCTGCTGATGCACCGGTTGCCTCTGTCGGGGAGACAGAGATTTCAGGGAGTGTAGCTGTTACTGAGATTGATGGGGGGACTGCGTGGAACACTATCCCTGATACTTGTCAGATCACTATCGACGAACGGACTGTGCCCGGCAAACGTGCTCCAATTGAGCGGGCAGCTGTCGAAGGTGTAACTTGGAGTATCGACCAAGATCTCCCGCCGATGGCATGTGATGACCCAACCTTTGCTACTGCTGTGACAAACGTAGCAGCGAATATACACTCAGAAACAACGCCAAGAAAGGTGACAAAGCCACATGCAACCGATGCTGGATGGCTTTCGGATGCCGGAACGACTTGTGTTATCGTCGGAGCTGCTGAACCAGGAGAAGCACATACTGCTCAAGAGAGTGTCTCGATTGATGCAATCGAGCGATGTTATCAGATATATCGTGCTGTTCCATCACAACATTGTATCGACAATAATGAATGCTGGTCATCCGATTAGTAGTTCACAGCTGTAATTTTATCACAATAAAGGGTAAAACCCCCTTTCTCGAGGAGTGAGTGAAACGAACGAGTAGCGAGGAGATATGCCCGATGATCATAACGGTAATACTGTAGTCCGATATACACTGATTGTCTAATGTGGAAATCTTTCAAACCGCTGAATCAGACGGCAACACCATCCGTTCTTGTCGTTTCGCCACAGTTTGGACAGGTAAGCTCAACCGCTCAAGTAAGATGTTTGAAAAAAGAGTCTAGTGAGGGCTGTGAACGCCCTACAGCGGATAGTTCTCTCCAATGTGGAACACTCGGAGATTAAATCAATCTTCACTGAAAGCCCCATTCCCGTCCTCACAGAAGCCGTCTCCGACGGTTGAGTAGGTCGGGGGAGTTCACAGAGTTACAAGGCGGATACCACGGGACTTAATCTCGAGACAGTTTACCGACGTAATTATTCTCACCTTGACAAATAGTCGGAGTTATGATACACCACCAATCAACGAGCGGTGGGTTGATTGCATTACCGTGGTATATATTGATAATGTCGACAGACGCATACGCGACACTTTGTGAGCAGTATGAGCAGATAGCAAACATTCAGCATGCGCAGAGTGTGCTTTCATGGGATCAACAAGTGACAATGCCAGAGGGTGGAACTCCGGCTCGAACAGCACAACTTTCAGCACTCTCAACTGTTGCACATAACGCACTCACTGATGATATAATCGCAGACGCGCTTGAAACACTGCGTGCTAACAGTGATTCACTCTCGTCTGATGAAAAAGCGACTGTACGGGAGATTCGTCGAAAACACGAACGAGCAGCAGCAGTCCCAGAGTCACTCGTTGCAGAGATGTCGGAGACAGCCTCAGAGGCGCTCTCGGTCTGGGAATCTGCAAAAGCGAACAATGACTTTAATGCATTTGCCCCGTATCTACAGCGGCATGTCGAACTAAACCGCGAATACGCTGAGTATATTGACCCAACTCGTGATGCGTATGCGGTCTTGCTTGAAGAATTTGAGCCGTGCCTTCCACTTGATCACGTAGAATCTGTTCTTCGAGAAATTCGTGAGGCGCTTATTCCGATGATTGATGCGATTCGTGCATCAGATACGACACTAGCGACGGATGCATTTACCAGACAGGGAACATATTCGTCTGCCAATCAGGAAGCCCTTTGTCGAGACGTTCTGACAACACTCGGATATCCATGGGAGCGAGGTCGTCTCGATACAGCGCCACATCCATTTTCAATGGGGACAAGCTTCGATGCCCGGGTCACGACGCGATTTGATGAGACTGATCCGCTTGGATCACTTTTTTCAACAATTCATGAATTCGGTCATGCAACTTACACCCTAGGATTATCAGATGATGCATATGCAACGCCGCTTGGTGAGGATCGAGATCTCTCAGTTCATGAGTCACAATCGCGCTTGTGGGAAAATCACGTTGGACGTTCGCGTGCATTTTGGAATGTGCTGTTACCACAAATTAATACTCATTTCCCAAAGACAGATGCATTGAGTGTCAATGAAGCATATGAAGCCGCAAATCAGGTATATAAGGATAATCTCATTCGTGTTAATGCAGATGAACTAACGTATCATCTACATGTTCTAATTCGATACGAAATCGAGCGTGCGCTGATTGCTGGAGACATTGATGTTGCGGAGGTTCCAGCCATCTGGAATGATAAATACGAGGAGTATCTTGGAATTCGACCCGAGACAGATGCTGAGGGCTGCCTACAGGATATTCATTGGAGTCACGGAAATATCGGGTATTTCCCCACATATTCACTTGGATCAGCAATGGCCGCACAACTATATGCTGCTGCTGAGGAATCGATTGTTGAACTTGATTCAAAGGTTGCTGCTGGGTCATTTGATGAGATACGCAGGTGGCTCCAGACAAATGTTCATCAACACGGGGCGCGATACGAGACTGATAAACTCATCACACAGGCAACTGGCTCATCGTTTACTGCAGACGCGTTCATCTCGTACGTGAGTGAAAAATATGGATCACTATATGATCTTGATCAAGAGTTTCGTGTGGGGAATTGACATTCTTCTCGCGTTCATACGAAAGAATTCCAAGTGGTATGAGTGTCAGATTTCGCGATCCCACCGAATACCCAATTAGTTCAAATCTGATCGGGGTGTTCGTTGGCTGAATCGGGCGGGACTAGTGGTGGTAGCAAGAGAACTCCTGTTCTCGACCATTACCGCGCCCGGTGTTGTTTGTGCCACGACTACGAGGACGTCAACAGTCGTCAGCATACTCAGAGTTACTTTCAGGATGCCTGTAAGCAACCCAGCACGGTATCGATCCAGTGTCGGAACCCAACCATTCATCGGACTGACTCCAAGGATTATCTGATTGCTCGGGACGGACAGACCGCCATCGTCGGACTGGCGGGAATCGCCCTATTCTCACTCGATTCCTACATTATAATATGGGTGTCCGTCAGTCAACAACCTCGGGGTCAGGTCCCGAGGCTTATCGGTAGTCTTGTCGCGTCATACCTGAGTGAGACTCAATATTATTCCCTGTCGAGTTGCAGGCATTCACGAGTCAGCGACCCCAATTTTGGGGCTGGTTGACTGGCAGCCCATGACTAACAACACTTGTGGCTGCCGGTCACTATCGAATCATGCAGGATCGTTAAGAATAGATATTTTGCAACTCAGGTGACCGTTGGCTTCCTCTCCAGGGTCGAGCCTCGGAGTATCCGCCTCAATATCCGATGAAACGTATTGATGTTGAAGCGTGAGTCGCAAGATAACGGTGAAGTACCTCGGGGTCAAGCCCCGAGGCTTCACCGTTTGGGGTCTGCACAGCACCCGCAGGCGAATTTAATTCCCTCCGACCTTCCCCGTGAGGGGTCGGCTGGAATTAACACCCGAACTCCGCGAGGAGTCCGTGGAGGTCGGCGGCTTCACTCCGCCCGTTGAAACCCCCGTCGCACCACCATAGTAGCGGATTTTGAGAGGGGCCACATTTCCAAACTGTCAAACGACCAGCGAAGGAAATGAGGTCTTCATTTCCATACTTTGATGGGTTGTTTCTGGTCGTTGTCACTGTATTAAACGCTAGAAATATCTAAATTTGTGGCATATAGTGACGGCATTCACCCTCGGGGTCAAGCCCCGAGGCACTCTGCCTGTTAATCTGTAGATATTGATCCTCCAGATGAAATAGACGAGTACGATTGCTGTCCTGGTTATGATTGGGATGGATGTGCTGACAACACTATAGTCCATAGGACCAATATAAATATATCCCTACGATCAGCACAATCCGCTGGCAAGTGTGGAGAGATAGTGGTCAGCATGTGAATCAAATATCATTCATTATTCAGATCGGACAGGAAAACGGGTTAATTTTATTTCGGCACATCAAATAGAACAATGGTAACGATATTTCTCAACAGGTCAGGTTAATCCAATATATCAATATGATATTGAATTATATTTTTTGTCGGGCGATCGCAACGCCAGTCGGTGCAATGATTAATTGATCATCACCTTTCTGGACCATATCACCATCAACCTCTTCAATTACTCGACGCAGGTCGTCAACGATACGCTCCATTGTATTATCACTCGTTGTATGTCGTGTAATATCAGCAATAACGAGATCGCCATCGTATACAGCGTCTTTAATATCGATAATATCCTGTTGCCCACCGATTTTTGCAAATCGAACACGGACATCAGCATCACCACGGACTGTCTCGAAGTCATCAAGATCGAGTTCAACGTATTCATTTGGTGTATCCGTCTCTCCACCGATGATTTTGTTCATGATTCCCATGTTTGCTACAAACAAAACAATGCTGTTAGTTCTTGCGTCAGACATATTTCAATTGGCTTGCAAGATATTTACATCAAACAATTGACTTATAGAGAGCATATAAGTGACTCATACATAATTTTTGAATCATAAAAACGCTCGAGCGTCAATCAAAGAGAGCGTATGAAGGTGAACTGCCTCGGTACTTAGATGTGATCCCGAGGTGATTCATTCACCATGACGTGTTAAGCAGTGTCTCAACCCTTGGATCTCGACCGGCTCAGAATTATCTGGGGAGTAAATAACTTGCTGACCTTTCTTCATGTATGGAACTTTATTTTCCAATGCTGCGGGAATATTGACGCTATTAATCGCGTCCTCATCACCAAGATTGAGAATTAATTTTGTATTCACCTGTTTGAATACTGATTCTGCGATATCCTGTGGATCCTGTGTAATTAAGAATAATCCAAGGCGCTCTTTTCGACCTTGCTTTGCTGCTTCAGTGAATTTGCTGATTACTTTCCGGGCTTGAACCGTATCTGCATCGGTCAAGAAATTATGTGCTTCATCCATCCCAATCAGCAATGGCGTCTCATTAATCCGATCAGAATACGGATTATTCGACAGTTTATCATCAACGAGAAGACTTGACACTGCAAGGACGACCATTTCTTTCACTCGTGTGCTTGAGAGGTGATATGTGGGAATCACGGAGAGTCCGCCAGGACGGACAAGTTGATGATCTAATTCAGTAATTGGTCGCGCCGACTGGTCAAAAATATTGTCAGGAACGCCCCAGACGCGTCGTTTGACCGCATCAAACGTTGCCTCATGGACACGTCCTGACTCATCAAGTTCCTCACGAAGCGCTGGATTCTCAAGGAATGTTTTGAATCCGGCATATGTCCCAGAGTTACCGTATTCATCAAAGAAACGATTTAATAGATGTCGAAGGGCAGGATATTGGTTCTCGTTGAGTCGGCTCCCGGCGACAAGCCATGGACGGGTTCGAACCATAGAGAATGGAATCGTGAATCGGACCTGCTCAGCGCGGTGGGTATCTCCGCTGTATGTTACTCCCTCTTCTTTGGGCACAAGCGCAATGGTATCATTATGCCCCCCATGACTAATCTCCTCGCGTTCATATCGTCGTATCGTCTCAGAGTCGAGCGCTGGATTGTCATCATGCATCTGAGCATACTCATCTTGTGGGTCGAATTGCACCACCGCAAGTCGGGATGAACGTCCATCATCCATCTCATATGTTCGGTCTTCAGCGAGGAGTTGCCGCAATACATTCTTACTTGCATGTGTCTTTCCTGACCCGGTTCCACCTGCGACAAGTGTGTGTCTGAATATTAGTGGATCACCGCTAGTGTAGTCATCATTAAGTCGATAATCAATTGTCGGAGGGCTTGCAGCCGTTTCAACACGCTCACCGCCAACTGATAAATGTCCAAGAAACACACCATCGCGCGGGATATTCAACCCTGTCTTTATTTGTTTAGCATCTGTTGCCGCTCGCACAATCGCACCGGGCTTTGGAACGCGATCAACCATACGCCGGGTAAGGGTTGCTATATTATCACTGACATCGTCATGAGTATCCGTGGTATTGGTAGTTTCATTAAATAGAATTGCCAACGGTCGGAGAGTGGCGACAAATTTGTAATCACGTTCTGTGAATTCATCACGACGCATCGCCCGTCGGGCGTGAATTTCCGTTGCATCATCGGTATGAAACTCCTGTGCATACTCAACAGCGGCAATCCGGCAGAAAAGCATTTCACCATCAGGATACGGCACTAACAAATATGTCCCAATTCGGATGCGGTCACGGTTATCTGCAGTGACATACGCTCGAAGCTGCGTCTCATCATCGTCCTCTGCGATTCGAAGTCCCTGTGAGACAGCAATTGTTCCAAGACCCACATCCTGTTTAATCGGTGTTATATCATACGAATCAAATGTGGGTGATTCTGTATTGCTGGTAGTTTCTTCTTGTGATTTCTCAATATGAGTATTCATCCCGGTATCTGCGTCAGTTTTCTGCCCCGGCTCCGATGCTGGCGACTCCCTCGCAGCATTAATTATGCGTTCATCCTCGGGGGAGTTCGTGTCCTCTTCATCGGTTTCTGTTTCCGAGTCTGCATCCGAAGGATCAAAATCACCGAGGTCCATTCTATTTCACTCCAGCATGCCGGACGACTAAAGTATCTCGCCATTTCGGGTTGCTCCGCGGTTCTTTTGCCTCCTGGCTCGAAGGAGTAACAGAGAGATGATATTCGTTCGTGGACTTGGTGGGGGAACGGGGTTGACTGGGACAATCTTCGAACGCGGCGAGGATGCACCATCATACAAAGGCGCACCTGATGGAGATGCACCGTACGTGTGGGTTTGTGACGAATTTTATGAGGTCGAAAGCGGGGGGATCGAGACGACAATTAATGATACGTCAATCCGGATTGCATTTGAGTCGCCGATGCCACGTGGGTTTGAAACTCGTGATCAAGCCGTTGAAGCCGCCAAAGCACACGTTCGAACACAACTAGCTCGAATCGGTGTTCCAAGATCTGATGTTCGAATTAAAGTGTTCAGATCAGATCCAGATACCGGGCATGAAACAGAACTAGAGCGAACATAATCACAGGTATAAATTCAAATGATGAATGATGAATGATGATAGTAGTTCACAGAAGAATTGGGTACTTAACTAGACGTGCATCAGTCAGAATAGTTCTCTCGCATCGGATGAGTGAATCAGTTCACCCAGAAGTTTGTTGAATCACTATCATGATTCAGCAGTGATATTCTCGAGAGTTAGTTATATTCGGTGTCTCCCCAGCGGACATCATCATAGCGTTTTATTTCATCAGCATCAAGTGACTCTGAAAACTGCCTTCGGAGTGACGTCTTTTCATCAGCACTGATTCGGGCTAATTCGTCTGCTTTCGCAATCGCGGCTGGTGGTCCGCGGCGCGCCGCAACTTCGCTTACAATTTGTTGCGTCACAGCACTTCGTGTCGTATCATCACGAGCGAACGCATATGGCATCTCAAGCCGGTAGAGAATGTCATATTGTGGTTCATAGATGACGCAAAAGCAGGTCTCATAGCAGAGTGGGTCAAGATGCCGGTCCAACCCATATGCATCACCATCAGCAGCAACAGTTGCATTGGCACCACTCCGCGATATAAACCAACTTGTAAATGTTATTTCATCCGTGTGTCGTTCTTCTACACCACTTTTTTGACCGCTAGTCGCATCGTTATCTCGTCGCTCAAGTAGTTGTGTAAAAAACGCTGTATCGTCTGTCCATGGGACCTCAATGTCACGATCACGAAGTGTTCCAACCAGCCGTTTGGATGCTGGATTTTTAATGAATCCACAAAGCGGAACATCGCGCTTGACGAATGACTCAACAAGTCGAAGATAGTTCTCGACAATTGATCGTGGCTTCGTCTCTGTTGAAAGCGTCTTGAATGTAGTGTTACGATCTTGCCAATTGAGTAATTCAACCGGATATAACGGTCCATCCAGTATTAGTAGCTCAGAGACAGCCTCAGCATGTTCAAGCGCGTGTGAACTCTCAGCAAGATAAAGTGCGAGTGCATGCACGACACCCTCGCTATAACGGTCGACCCGTGGAGCTTGCATAATCCGCCACCGACAGTAACCTGCATCAAGTGATTGCCATGGCTCATCAAGTGACACAACCGTATCGGCTAAGTGTGTTGTTGCAACAATGCTTCGGTGACGATGAAGATCAAGATTTGATGGAACGGCTGCAAGAGCCGCTTGCGCAAGGTCAAGAACCAGTCCATTCTTGAACGTTGTCGGGTTGATTGTTCCAGCATCAAGCCCATGAACGGTCTCAAAGGGTGTCTCAGCGAGAGCAATATCATCAATGGCTGCCACCCGAAGTCGTTGTTCAGAGATCGGTTCACACACAGCGCGACCCGTCGTATCGACAAGCGGATCAAGAAAGTTCTCCCAGATATTCGCAGCGAGATCAGTATGGTCTGTGTCGTCCACGTGTTGTGCTAAGTATGCAGCAATGTTGGCAATACCATCGACGTGGACAGGGTCAAGGGTCACAATTCAAATATAGATTGCAATCGACAAAAGCGCAGCCCCTGATATGTAGCGTCTGGTATCAGTATCTTCTTGTATTAATTGTTGAGTGTTAATTGAACGTATTTATCTCATAATTTCCTTGATTAATTGCGTGCTTTGGATTTCTGCTTATAACCCGAACCCCACAATTGAGCATGAGCGAAGTGAGTAAGAAAGGTAATACCGAGTGATATCATAAATATAAGTGTGACACTCACCGCGGTCGGATTTGACCTCGATGAGACGCTCGCTATTCCGACACGTGATCGGGCAACGATCCTTGCGGAGGCAGTTGCGAGCGTTGGCGCCCCACAAATTACTCGAGAAGCGTATCTTGAGGCCCACGGACGTCATCTGACGAGCGAAACACGTACGCCAATATTTGCGGATCTACTTGCTGGCCGTGAGACCGATGTCGACGCGAAAGCACTCGCAGATGCATATCGGCGCGAGATCGCCGACGCACTTGTCCCGCTCAATGGAATTAAACCATTCCTGCAAACGCTTACAACAGAATATAATGTTGGTCTCCTTACAAATGGACCACAGTTAGCACAACGGCACAAACTTCAGACACTCAGTTTGACGCAATCATTTGATGTTGCTCTGGTAACTGGTGAGTTGTCTGCTGGAAAGCCAGATCCTGCTGCATTCAAAGCGCTCACTGATGCACTCAATGTAACAGCAAGTGAGACTGCATATGTCGGTGATGATATTGATGCCGATATAATGGGCGCGGCTAACGCTGGATTAATTCCGATTCAAGTGACATATGATGGTGGTCCAGCACCCGCATCTGAGGCTGCTGTGCATATTCCGCGTCAAAAACTTTGTTCTCGGCTTCCAACAGTTCTTAAAGAGTATTAATCGATTTTACAGAACACATAGACGATGCCCTGAAGCTTAGATGTGACCCCAAGGCGGTTCATTCCACCAACCGTGCGGAACGACAAACTACAGTCAGACAGATAAGACAACCAGGTACGACAAGATAGTTCAATTTACCTAGTAATTACGTCGACATCGCGTTTATCCAATATTTCTTGATCATCGTGCGTTTGGCAGTGATGTTGAACTACGTTCAGTCAATGCTGTCTGTGACCCTCGTGATTTGATAATATTAAGCGCAGTCATGAGGTCTGATCGAGAGATAAGTCCAACGAGTTCAGTATTCTCGATAACCGGGAGTCGACCGATATCATTTTCTTGCATTCGTTGCATTGCATCCATTGCATCTGCATCAGGATTGATTGTCGTCACATCAGGTGTCATTACATCACTGACACGGTATGCCTCACGTTCCACTTCCTCTACTGAGCGCGCATCATCTAGCGTCACAACGCCAACAAGACCACCATTATCAACAACAGGGTAACCAGTATGTCGTTCAGTGAACATCCGCTCAAGTAATGTTGCGACTGATACGTTCTGCTCAACAACGTCGAGATCCGATCGCTCAGTCATGATATCACCAACAGTGACCCCATCGAAAGCAGCTTTCATAACCGTCTGTTGTGCCTCTGAGGAAGCACCAATGTAAATGAAAAAGGCAAGCGCAACAAGGAACAGATTCGCAAACAAGCCAACAATACCAAGTAAGAATGCGAATACTTTCCCTACTTCTGCAGCGATTTGTGTTGCACGTGCGTGTGACCGGGTTCGCGCAAGTAATGCTCTGAGGACACGACCACCATCCAGGGGAAATCCTGGGAGCATGTTGAATACAGCCAACAGTACATTTGTCAACGCGAGATATCCGATCACGAACTTTGCTGGTTCGAGTGATCCCGGCAGTGGTACTGTAATAAACCCAATATATGCAATCACTCCAATTCCAACACTCACAATCGGTCCTGCAACGGCAATGATGAGTGACTCTTGCCATCGCTCGGGCATCTCAGTGAAACTTGCAACCCCTCCGAAAAGCCATAATGTGATTGAATCAATGGTATATCCATAATACATCGCGACCAGTGAGTGACCGAATTCGTGTAAAAGAACACAGATAAATAGTCCAATAGCCGTCGCAGCACCAAGGATCCACTGTGTTGATCCGGTCGTAAGTGGGTCAGCGACAATCGCTGATCCGAAGACATCGTTCACAATACCGGTGAGTTGTGCAATATCATTGCCAATAAGCCAGGCAAATAATGGAAGAATAAGCAGAAATGTGATATCAAGTTTGATTGGGATGCCAAATGCACTGCCGATTCGGATGCCTCGCATGAACGCATATAATTTGCGCTGGGTTTTAGGAGTTTGCAGGCGCTAAGCCCCCGCGCATAAGAAGCAATATCCGCAGACGCGAAGCACTATCAACTATTAGATAAACGCTAATTCGTCTGGCGATATCAGACGAACGGCTAAAATACCCCGTCAACATAATAATATTGTGTCTCGACAGGTTAGTCGCGTCGACACCTTATTTCTCCACGAGAGGGGAGAAGACTTCGCTGTCGTTGTCAGACGTGATGGTGGGCGCGTTTTCCAGGGAACACTTGAATTAAAGCAGACGAGCGCTGGTCCTCGTCCAGCAAAATTCCGCGTCAAACGTGGTGATAGTGAAGAACCGCAGGACCCGAGTAGCTTCGTTGATATCGCCCGTGAAGCGTCTCGTATCCGAATCTCACAGCAAACATCACCTCCAAACCGAACTGCACTTTCGGAGTTGCTTGATGGATATCAACTCGATGCACTTGTCGTACGTACATGTCGTTATTGTGCATCAAATGGTCGATATTCGCCAATCACCGATGAGACTGCAATTGCGACCGATCGAGAATATATTTGTCCTGATTGTGCGAAGCGTGAACTTGAACGCGAACTCGATTTCTCGACGGGCACAGGTCGCCTGACTGGAGCCGCACAACAGAGACTTGAAGAACTTCTCATCGAAACACAGGATCTCGATCGAATTACTGATCTTCTTTCAGGTGGTCTCGACCCTGATCTCACTCGATTTGATACCGTTAGTGCAACGACTGATGAGGTTGATCTCGTTGAAACAACGACGCTTGATCTTCATCCTAAACTCCAAGAGCTTCTTGAAGCTCGATTTGATACACTTCTTCCAGTACAGTCACTCGCCGTGAATAATGGTCTATTTGATGGTCATGATCAGCTTGTGGTAAGTGCAACTGCAACTGGAAAAACACTTATTGGTGAACTTGCCGGCGTCAACCGTGTTCTTACTGAGGGTGGGAAACTCCTGTTTCTCGTGCCACTAGTTGCTCTTGCAAATCAAAAACATGAGGACTTCACTGAGCGATATGGAGATTTGATTGATGTAACAATTCGGGTCGGTGCCTCGCGTATCGCTGATGATACTAATCGATTCGACCCGGATGCAGACATTATTGTTGGAACATATGAAGGCATCGACCATGCACTTCGAACCGATAAAGATCTTGGGGATATTGGAACGATCGTCATTGATGAGGTTCATACGCTGAAAGAAGGCGAACGGGGTCACCGACTTGATGGACTCATCAGCCGACTCAAATATTACTGTGCGACACGTGCTAATCATCGTCGTGGGTATGATGGTGCACAGTCAATCTATCTTTCCGCGACCGTTGGGAACCCTGAAACCCTTGCAGAACGTCTTCAAACAACATTAATTGAATTTGAAGAACGCCCAATTCCAATTGACCGACATGTCACATTTGCTGACGGTCGGGAGAAAGTTGATATCACGAATAAGCTTGTCCGCCGTGAGTTTGATACAAAATCATCGAAAGGGTACCGTGGACAGACAATAGTTTTCACTAACTCACGACGTCGGTGTCATGAAATCTCACGAAAACTTTCGTATTCATCAGCACCATATCATGCTGGACTAGATTATAACCAACGAAAACGTGTTGAACGAGACTTTGGCAATCAGGATCTTGCTGCTGTTGTCACGACCGCAGCGCTCGCGGCTGGCGTTGACTTCCCGGCTTCACAGGTGGTATTTGATTCGCTCGCGATGGGTATCGAATGGCTCTCAGTACAAGAATTTGAACAGATGCTTGGTCGCGCTGGTCGCCCCGACTATCATGATGAAGGAACAGTATATCTACTTGTTGAGCCTGATGGAGCATATCACAATTCGATGGATCGAACCGAGGATGAAGTCGCGTTCACACTGTTAAAAGGTGAGATGGAAGACGTAATGACGATATATGATGAGTCTGCTGCTGCTGAGGAGACGCTTGCGAATGTCGTTGTTGCTGGTAAATATGCAAAACAGCTCAATGAACGAATGATTGGTGAAGTGCCGACAAAACGCGCTGTTGGAAAACTTTTAGAGTGGGAATTTATCGATGGACTCACTCCAACCCCACTTGGACGCGCTGTCTGTCGCCATTTTCTTTCACCACAAGACGCGTTCATGTTACTTGACCAAATTCGCAATAATGTCGACCCGTATGAGATTATCGCAACAATGGAACTCGAAGATAATGAGTGAGTATTTCATAGAACTGCCATTGATTATGCAATCCAATAGATTTTATTCGTAGGACTGTCGATTGTGTCCTGCCTATTCGTTCGCTCTCGACTCACTTCTTGAGGAAAGAGCCTCAATCTCGGAAATATTGAACACGCGGAATATGAAGCTTTCATATTTTTATCATCCAGATGTTGAGTTCAATATTTCTCTGTATATACCTATGAATGGTTTCAACCCTGCATTTTATGAGTCAAATGCTGATTGAACATATAATTAACTTTGACTCACTCCGACTGATTATTTTGACGGACCGATATTTTTTCATCCTAAATATCGCGTTATGTCTCAGCATTTATATACTCGAAGTACGAATTCTCACTGTATGCGAATGATTGGTCCTGAACAATTAGATAGTGCCGTATTACAACTGACGCAATCGGATGTGCTTTCACAGGTACAAAATGATGTGTTGCTGAGTTCCTCACTCTGGGTGAATATTGCTCTTGCTGGACTATCGATTCTTCTATTTGTATACATGGGGCGAAACATCACCAGTGGGCGTGCCAGACTTATTTGGGGCGCAACATTGATGATTCCACTTGTCTCAATCTCAAGTTATCTTGGGTTGGCGTCTGGACTCACAGTTGGATTTATTGAAATGCCGGCTGGTCACGCACTTGCTGGTCAGGAAGTTATGAGCCAATGGGGTCGATATCTCACATGGGCGCTTTCAACGCCGATGATTCTCCTCGCGCTTGGAGTCCTTGCAGATGTTGATCGTGGAAGCTTATTCACGGTCATTGCAGCTGATATCGGAATGTGCGTCACCGGACTTGGCGCTGCGCTTATTACTTCATCATATCTCTTCCGTTGGGCATTTTATATCATCAGCTGTACGTTCTTCGTTGTTGTGCTGTTCGCGCTGCTGTTTGAGTGGCCAGTCTCAGCCGCCGCAGCAGGCACTGATGATATTTTCTCGACACTTCGTCTACTAACAGTTGTTTTATGGATCGGATATCCAGTTATTTGGGCTGCCGGAGTCGAAGGATTTGCACTTATTCAGTCAGTTGGACTTACTTCTTGGGGCTATTCTGGACTTGATATCCTCGCGAAATATGCGTTCTCGTTCTTACTACTACGATGGGTGGCTGATAATGAACCAACTGTGTCATCACCTGCGAGTAATACCGCAGAGAGTGGAGCGGTTGCTGATGACTGATGACTGATAGATATTAACGAGATACAATACTGAGCTCAGACTCACGTATACTGACAAATAATTAATATTCTTTCTATTCTAAAATGCGTAGGCGTTAATCTTAAAATCTCTATAATTACATTTGCCATCCAATGAGGCGAAATTGGCACTCGCCAGTTTAATTGATCCTATTTTAATCTGATCTATGCCCTTAATCAGGAGATAATACCTGATACCCACCCAACAAATGAGTAATATGCGTTGGATTACGTTTCTACTTATCCATGGGAAGGTGGGGGCTTGATTTCGAGACAATCTACAACATGTGGAAAAATGAACGTTTCAGGGTGTGAACTCCCCCGGAGGTACTCTGCTATCGCTCCGGTGAGGACGGGGCTTCCGTGCTTTCACATTAGATTGTCTGCTTCTATGACGGTACTTGCAAGCAATACGTCCCGGTAACGCCTGATCGCAGCGGTTCCAGTCTCCACAGACGTCGTGATTCGGACTGTCCCAGCCCTACCTGATAGTGACGAGATGGAATCAGACCGATCATAGTTATTATGATGGCTCAGGCCAGCACAACGAGTAGTACTCGTCACGATTCACTGCAGGGGGACGTGATAATTATTCTTTACCGGGTTTGGCGTACGGCTGTATTCCCTTCTCCTCCCTACTCGTCAGCAAAGCTGACTCCTTGCGGAAGGGGATTTAGCCTGTGAGAGTTAATTCTGAGATACTTCATCATATATCGCTACGAAATCAATTGCTTACCGACACTCACTGCTGATTTGCATTACCGACCCTCACTTGCGTCATCGGATTTGACATCAGTAGTAGCGTCGGCTGACTCAACATCTTCAGCCTCAAGGAAGCCGTGATATGGACAGACATATTCATCACGAATTAATTGCTCATCAACAATATCTAGTCCAAGCTCATCGATTTCTCCCGCGATACGATTCAGATCATCATGTGACTGCCCAATGGCGTTTACATATATATTCCGCTTTCCTGTCATAATTTCACGGACTGCTGTTACGCCATGAATATCACGAGCACGGTTTGCAAGCATGTCGCGTTTAGGGACAGGTGCTGTACAGATGATTTTTGTATACAGCGGATATCCAGCCAAGTCATAATCAATATCAATGTAATATCCTCGGACAATCCCGCTTGCCTCAAGCTTGTTCAATCGTGTTCTGATTGTACTGGGTGATAACCCGAGTTCTTCACCGATATCACGAGAAGAGACTCCACGTGCATCACGCTGGAGATGATAAAGAATCTGCTTGTCAACTGAATCAAGCTCGCCGTCCTTCATTACGGTGTCCTGCTAGCCTGCAGCAATGTGAGTCTTTTTTCCTCGATAATATATCCTTCTGGTGTCTTTTCAAAAATACGCATATATAAACGCTTAAACACGGTATATTGAATGTTTCGACCACTTCATCAGTTTCAGTAATTAAATCTTGATACTTTTTGAAATCCTGTCATATAACTAATACACCAGCGTCATTATCCAAGTCCGCTGAAGTCTGCGGGACTCTCCGAAGCAAAGATAACTCCGGGAGCCACAATATGATTGAGGATAGGAGTGCCGGGGCTGAGATGTGATACCCCCAGCAGTCCCACTCTCCCCGCGACAGTCCGCGAACCCCACACGGATTCTTACCGCAATGTGATTCGGTGGGGCTGAAAACCTGAAATCTCCACCATTCACGCTCACGCTCAGGATTCCTCCGCGTTTAGTACTCCGTGAAACATTTTGAACCGTCGGTCCTACGCAACAGTATCAGCAGCCACTTTATGACAATATTTTGAATTGAATTCCTCAATAAGTTTTCAGGAGCATCATACGCGGAGGAGGATATCAATAGTAGCGAAGCTCACAATCTGTCGACGGAGACCGAGTAATATTCGTCGGAGACGTGTTTTTGACATCCTCCCCGCCCTAAAGGGCGAGGATTCCCGAGCGTTGGGATATTAAGATTCGCGGTCCACGACCTGTT
>ERZ1034569.185-NODE-185-length-23356-cov-78.826874_pt1 | contig 23356 bp, 20 predicted proteins | sample MGYA00520706_ERZ1034569 | MGnify/ENA primary metagenome ERZ1034569 (study PRJEB33760, sample SAMEA4777722) | hypersaline lake metagenome | biome: hypersaline environment; feature: brines | place: Spain | collected 2014-08 | depth 0 m ...
GGTCTAAGTAGTACTAGCAATGCACCCTCCGGAGCAGTGAACACGTGCAGGGAGTAGTGAGTTTTTTTTTAACCAGACGAGAGGTCGCATTCGGGTTTTCCCTTTGGTCGGGTGGGCCGGGAATTGTATATAAGAGCCGGGGGCCGGCGCCGTGTCCCACCCGGCCCGTGGCGGGCCGCCCGGTCGACACCGACACGCCGGTGTTCGACTGGACGCCGGTGCCCGACGCGACCCGCTATCGGGTCCAGATCGCACGCACGGAGGCCTTCGAGGCCGTCCACTACGACGAGATCATGGATCGCGGCACCGCCGTGTCGCTCGGGGCCGTGCTCCCGGACGCGGACGCCACGGCCTGTTGGCGCGTGCGGGCGGAGGGGGCGGACGAGGCCCGGTCCGACTGGAGCGGGCCGGCCCGCTTTGCGGCCCCGTCCGCGGAGCTGGAGTCCGCGGCGGGCACGGTCCGGGTGGAGGCGCCGCCGGTGCCGCTCCACCCCACGAGCGATCAGAATCCCCCGCTCGACCAGAGCGCCGTTCCGTTTACGTGGGAGGCCGTGCCGGAGGCCACTGGGTACCAGCTTCAGGTGGCGCCGGCCGACGCCCCTGAGGACCCGGTCGTCGACTGTACGGTTGACCAGACCACGTCGGTTACCCTCTACGACACGCTGTCCGGAACGGGCACGTCGTTTCGCTGGCGTGTGCGCCCGCTCTTCCGCGTGGCCGAGCCCGGGCCCTGGAGCGATCCGGTGCCGTTCGTCGTTGCGCCGCCGACGGACGACGAGCGTGCGCCCGAGGGCAAAAACCCGCGGGCGGCGGCCCGGATCGCGGGGCCGGCCACACAGGCACGAACGAGCACGACCCTCTCGCTCACTGTGTCGCTGTTTGCCGTGCTGAGCTTCCTCGCCACCATTGCACTCATCATCCTCGCCGGATAGTCCGGCGAGGGATTCTCGATTCGTCCCCACAACGCCCGCTTGTCCCATGATTCAGCGACGCACCGTCGGCATCGTCGGCACCGGCAACGTCGGCACCGCGGCCGCCTACGCCATGTTCAACCAGAGCCTCGCCAGTGAAATCCTGCTTCTCGACCAGGATACCCGCCGGGCCGAGGGGGAGGCCATGGACCTGATGCACGGCCAGCAACTGGTGGGGGGCATCACGTGCCGCGCGGTCGAGTACGCGGCCCTCAGCAACGCCCAAATCATCGTCCTCTCGGCGGGGGCAAGTCAGCAGTCGCCGGACGAGACGCGGCTCGGGCTGCTGCAACGCAACGCGGAAATCTTCCGCGAAATTATCATCCAACTCGACAAGCACGCGCCGAACGCCATCCTCGTGGTGGCGACGAACCCCGTCGATGTGCTCACCTACATCTGCCAGGAGCTGAGCAGCCGGCCGAACCGGCGCATCCTGGGCACCGGTACGCTGCTGGACACGGCCCGCTTCCGGGCGCTGCTCGGGCGGCACTACGGCGTGGACCCTCGCTCGGTGCACGCGTACATCCTCGGGGAGCACGGCGACTCCGAGGTGCCCATCTGGAGCAACGCCACGATCGGGGGCCAGAAGATCCGCGGGGAGACCGTGCTGGGGAAGGAGTGGGAGGAAGAGGCGATGCAGTCGATTTTTGAGCAGGCGCGCGATGCGGCCTACGAAATCATCGACCGGAAGGGCCACACGGACACGGCCATCGGCCTCGTCATTGCCCGCATCGTCCGTGCCGTGCTCGAGGATCAGCAGAACGTGCTGCCCGTCAGCACGCGGCCCGACGGCGCGTACGGCATCGACGACGTGTGCCTGAGCGTCCCGTGCGTCGTGGGGCTGGAGGGCATGGAGAAACGCGTGGATCCGGGGCTCAGCGACGAGGAGCGAGAGGCCCTCCGCGATTCCGCACGGGCCCTTCGCGACAGCCGCGCCGACTTAACGGTGGGGACGTAGGGGCATCTGGCGGGCGCGTCGGGGCGAGGAGCGACGACGCCCGGAATCTACGACGCCCGGAATCTACGACGTCGGAAGGTCCGGCTTGGTGACGCCGGTCGCCTCCGCGGCGTCTTCGTCGGCGGCCTCGTCGCCTGTCGGGGCGCCGTCTCCGGTGGCGCCCGCGGCGGGGTCCTCGTCGCCCGACTCGTCCTCCTCGTCCCAGTTCTCGATGGCCTCCAGGACGGTATCCACGATTTCGTCCTCCGGGACGGTGTCCACCACCTCGCCGTGCTTGAAGAAGTGCGCGCGGCCCCGTCCCAGAGAGACGCCGAGGTCGGCCCCTTCGGCCTCGCCGGGGCCGTTGACGGCGCAGCCCATGAGGGCCACGTCGAGGTTCTTGTCGAAGCTCTTCTCGGCCACGGCCTCTTCCACCTCTTCCACGACCGAGAAGAGATCGCCCACGAGCCGCCCGCAGGTGGGGCACGCGATGATGTTGACGCCGGGCCGCCCGATCCCCAGCGACTTGAGAATGCGGTGGCCCACCTTCACCTCCTCCACCGGGTCGGCGGCGAGGGAGACGCGAATCGTGTCGCCAATGCCGTCGGCCAGCAGCGAGCCGATGCCGATGGAGCTCTTGACCGTGCCGGTGTCGAGACTGCCGCTCTCTGTGACGCCCAGGTGCAGCGGGTAGTCCGTCTCCTCGGCCACCTTGCGGTAGGCCTGAATCATCATGTAGGGGTCGGAGTGCTTCACCGAGATGACGATGTCCTCGAAGTCGTTGCGCCTGCAGACCTCCACGTGGCGCATCGCGCTCTCGAAGAGGGCCTGCGGCTTGGGGTAGCCGTGCTTGTCGAGGATGTCCTCCTCCAGGGAGCCGGAGTTGACGCCAATCCGGATCGGGACGCCGGCCTCCTTTGCGGCCTCCAGCACCTCGCGTTCCCACTCGCGCTTCCCGATGTTGCCGGGGTTGATGCGCACCTTGTGGATGCCCGCCTCGATGGCCTTGAGGGCGTACTGGTAGTTGAAGTGAATGTCGGCCACGACGGGCACGGGCGCCCCCTGTACGATGTCTTCGAGCGCGTCGGCGTCTTCGGGACGGGGCACGGCCACGCGCACGATGTCGGCGCCCGCGTCCGCCACCCGCTCAATTTCTTCGAGGGTCGTCTCCACCTCGTGCGTCTTCGAGACGGTCATGGTTTGCACGGAGATCGGCGCCCCGCCTCCGATTTGGACATCACCAACCTGAACGGGGCGGGACGAGCGACGAGGACGTTCCATAGACCGGGGCGAACTTAGTGACGAAAGGGGGTGTGAAGGCAGAGAGAGCAAAAGTGGATTCCGTGTCCGCGGTGGGCCCCGTGTCGGGGCCCCACGACCGGCGCGTGAGGGGCGTCCCGTGCTTCTGGGCCGTCACGACTCGCTGGCCTCGTACAGGGTCCGCTTCTCCTCCTCACTGAGCGCGTCGTACCCCTCCTCACTGATTTTGTCGAGGATGCGGTCCACCTCCTTGGTGTGTTCGGAGGACGGGGCCGAGGCCCCGTTCGTGTCGACGGGGCGCTGCGTGGGGGCGGAGCCTGAGGAAGAAGAGCCCGAAGAGGACGAGGACTGGAACCAGCCCGTGACGCGGGCCCACAGCCCGGAGCCGGAGCGGCGGGAGGAGCGGCCCCGAAACAGAACACCGATCCCCGGCAGCGTCCCGAGGGCACCCTGCTGATTCTTCGCATAGAGGAAGCCGGTAAGGGCGCCGCCCCAGTGGGCCGCGACGGCCGTGTTGCCGCCGGGGCGCAGCGCCATCAACGCGTCGATGCCCAGAAACCCAATGACGACCCACAGGAGGGGCACGACCCCGAAGAAGAGCAGTCGGATCTGCTTGTACGGGTACAGGATCGCCACGGTTGTCAGGACCCCGAGCACCGAGGCGGAGGCCCCCAGCACCGGAATGCTCCGCCCGCCCTGCATCCCGCCCGAAATGCTGGGCGCGATCGGGCTCAGGAGCAGGCAGATGAGCGCGCCGCCGACGGCCGTCGTGAGGTAGACGCTCCAGAACTGGTCCGACCCGTGCATCCGCTCAAACTCGCGCCCCACCCAGAAGAGCAGGAGCATGTTGATCCCGATGTGGAACAGCCCGGTGTGCATGAAGCTGTACGTCACCAGCTGCCAGGGCTCCAGCAGGATGTCCGGAAACACCGGGTGCAGCGCCAGGTGCGACCGGACGAACATGAGCCCGGTGCTCCACAGGTTGAGGAACTGCAGGGCCACCCACACCACGACGTTAATCGTGATGATGGTGCGCAGCGCCGGCGGCTGCTGGTAGTACCACGTCTTGAAGTCGTACACGGTCGATGGCTGGGCTGTTGACCCCAATCAAAGGCAAAACGAGGAAAAGGCGCCGTTTTGGACGTGCCGTTTCCTAAATACACCGCCTTATACCGCGGAGTGAGGGCAAGGTTTGCTCGGGGGGCAGTCCCGATCGTCCGGTTTGCGTTCGGTGAGCGATCGTCATATTCCTCGTATTTGGCGTCGTTGGACAGCGTGATGCGTGAGGAGTGATGCGTGATTCTGAAAACTCACGTCTCACGCATCACGTCTCCCGGTTCGACTGTCGAAGTAGGCGTACGGTCGGAGAATGAGCCGACCTCGATGCGGCCAGTCGCTCCCCGGATCCTCTTACCACCGCATCACCCGATCCGGCTGCACCGGCAGCTTGCCCCGCCAGTACTGGATGAGGAGAAAACCAATCACCATGCCGCCGAGGTGAGCAAAGTTGGCCACCCCCGCCTGTGTGCCCGTGACCGCCGAGTAGAGCTCCAGCGCCCCAAACCCGGCGACGAGCCACTTGGCCTTGATCGGAAACAGAAACCAGATGTAGATTGGCTGATTCGGAAACATCATGCCGAAGGCCAGCAGGATGCCGTACACCCCGCCCGAGGCCCCCACCGTCGGAATCGGCGCGCTCACGAACGCGAGGTGGGTGAGGGCGGCGCCGATGACGCACGCGAAGTAGAAAAACACGAATCGCTGCGAGCCCCAGCGGTTTTCGATCTGAACCCCAAACATCCAGAGGGCGAACATATTGAAGAACAGGTGCCCAAAGCTCCCGTGCAGGAAGCCGTAGGACACCAACTGCCAGGGCCAGAAGTCGGGACCGGCGGTGCCGGGCGGGTAGAGGGGCATGAGGTCCAGCACGCTCGCCAGCATTGAGGACCGTGCCAGCGTCTCGGCCGCCACAAACTGGGCCAGGAAGAACAGGCCGTTGAGGATGAGGAGGTTCTTAATCACCGGCGGCATCACCGAGACCCGAGTGGGCGGCCGGTACTGGGTGCGTTGCGGCATGCGATAAGAACGTCTTGTTCGGAGGGGGAGAAAACCGCACGGCAGTGCGGATCCAGTTGACAATCGTACAGCCTGCGGGGCCGTGCGTTCGGGCGGCGGGGGACGGGCCCCATCACCATCGCGTCACTCGTCGCCTTCCTGTTCGGTCCCGTGGTTCTCTTTGTTTCCGACATGCACTTTGGGCGCGGGGCCCGCTCGGCGGAGCGGACGAAGGAGGCGGCGCTCGTCGAGTGCCTGAAGGCCCACGCGTCGGACATCGACCATCTGTACCTGCTGGGCGACGTGTTTGACGGGTACATCGAATATCGCCACCTCGTCCCGAAAGGGTTCGTTCGGTTTCAGGGCCTGCTTGCGCGCTGGACCGATCGGGGGATTCCGGTGACGTACCTGCTCGGCAACCACGATCCGTGGCACCAGGACCACTTCTCGGAGGAGTTGGGGGTCACGCTCATTCCCGACTCGATCGAGGCGACCCACTTCGGGCGACGCCTCCACCTCGCGCACGGCGACGGCCTGGCGGCGACCGACCCGCCGCGCTCCTGGGTGCGGGCCCTGCTCCGCCACCCGGTGCCGGTGCGGCTCTACCGGTCGCTGCTGCCCGCGGACATCGGGCTTGGCCTTGCGCGCTGGGTGAGCCGGCGGCTCCACGACCCGGACGAGACGGACGCGGCCACGCCGGCCCGCCTCCGAACGCAGGCCCACAGGCTCCTCCGGCACGAGGCGCTGGACGGGGTCGTGCTGGGGCACGGCCACGAACCGGCCCTGGACCGCGGCCCGGACGGGGTGTATCTCAACACCGGCAACTGGTACGAACGACGGACCTTTGCCCGTTTGGACGAGGCGGGGCTGCGCCTCCAGCACTGGAACGGCACGCGCGCTCAGGGCATTGAATCCGTTCCGCCGTGACGGGGCGCACCGGCCCCGTTCGCTTGTTCTTTTGTACCGGCCCGCTGGTCCATGTCTGAGTGGTCCTATTCCGACGAAGAGCTCGATCAGTACTTTCGTGACCGGTCCGCTCGGGAGGGCAATCGACCGGGGGAGGGCTCGTCGGGGGACGAAGAAGACGGACACGGGCGTCCCACCACCGGCTTCCGGGGGTTCTTTCACCGCCGGATCGCGGATCCGTGGGCGGCCCAGGCCGCCGCCGTGCTCTCCGTCCTCACGGGGCTATTGGCAATTGGGGTGCTGGCAGGCGGTACGTACGTCTGGACCCTGACCGACGACATCCCGTCGACCGAGCGCCTGGAAGACCCCACCATGCAGCTGGCCACCATCGCCTACACGGCCGACGGCAAAGAGCTGGCCCGGTACGCCCGCCAGAACCGCTCCTGGGCCCCCTACGACAGCATCTCGTCCCACGTCACCGACGCGCTCATCGCGACGGAGGACCAGCGGTTTTACCGGCACTGGGGCGTGGACCCGCAGGCCATCATGGCCGCGGTGGCCGACATCCTGACCGGCGACTTTCGGGGGGCGTCGACCATCACACAGCAGCTCGCGCGCAACCTGTACAACGAAGCGGTGGGGCGGGCCGTCACCATTCCGCGCAAGGTGCGGGAAATGGTGACGGCCGTGGAGCTGGAGCGGCGCTACACGAAGCGGGAGATCCTGGAGATGTACCTCAACACCGTGAGCTTCGGGGGAAACGTGTACGGCATCGAGTCCGCAGCCCGGACGTACTTTGGCCGGCGCGCCGCGGAGCTCGATCCCCTCCAGGCCGCCACCCTGGTGGGCATGCTGCGGGCGACCACCTACTACAACCCGGTGCGAAACCCGCAAAACGCGAAGCAACGGCGCAACGTGGTCCTGCGGCTGATGCGGGAGCAGGGCGCGATCAGCGCCGCCTACTACCGCGACCACGTTGACGACCCGGTACGGGCCGACTACCACTCCTCCCGCCTCTCTGCGAGCCTCGCCCCGTACTTTGCCGAGCACGTGCGCACCACCCTCTCGGACTGGGCCACGGACGAGAAATACAGCGACCATCCCCTCCACGGCCGCGACATCTACGGCGACGGGCTGCGGGTGTACACGACCCTCGACTCCAAGCTGCAAAAGCTGGCCCGAGCGTCGGTGGAGCACAACATGACCGCGCTCCAGAAGGTGGTGGGCTACCAGTGGAGCGAGCCCTCGCCCGGCCTCTACAGCAGCTCGCTGGAGGACTACCGGTCGCTGACGCCCGGGGAGGACTACGAGCCGTTCGCCCACTTCTGGGAGTCCAACCCCGAGGTCCTGAACGACTTCATCCGCCAGACGACCCGCTACGACACGCTTCGGGCCCGCGGAATGGGGCCGAAGGCGGCGGTGGACCGGCTCCGCGACGCCCCGTCGCTTCTCGACTCGCTGAAGGCGGCGAAGAGCCGCCTGGGGGCGGGGCTCGTCTCCCTCGATCCCCGGAACGGACACGTAAAGGTGTGGGTGGGGGGGCGCGACTTCGAAACCGAGAAGTACGATAAGGTCGGGACCGCCCGGCGCCAGCCGGGGTCGACGTTCAAGCCGTTCACCTACACCGCCGCCATCGACAACGGCTACTCCCCCTACGACACGCTCCTCGACAGCACGTTTACCTGGAAAGACGCGGGGGCGGACACGACGTGGTCCCCCCAGAACTACGACGGAGAGTCCTCCGGGGAGATGCTGACCCTGAGCCAGGGGCTGGCCAACTCCAAAAACACGATCACGGCCCGGCTCGCGCTCGACCTGAACCCGCAGACGGTCACCACGTACGCCCGCCGGATGGGCATTCCGGACGAAACCCTGAAGGCGGTTCCGTCCATCGCGCTCGGCACCAGCAACGTGCGGCTGCTCGACATGGCCGCGGGCTATAGCACCCTGGCGAACGGGGGGCTCTACAACGAGCCGGTCGCCATCACGCGGGTCGAAGACCGGTACGGCAATGTGCTCTGGGAGTCGTCGTCGAGCCCCCGGGAGGCACTCTCCAAGCGAACGGCCTACACGGTCGTCGACATGATGCGGGGGGTGATCGATTACGGCACCGGCGTGCGCATCCGCACGCAGTTCGACCTTGGGGAGTACGATCTGGGCGGAAAAACGGGGACCACCGACCGGGCGGCGGACACGTGGTTCATGCTCATGCACCCCGAACTGGTGAGCGGCTCCTGGGTGGGCTTCGAAGACCAGCGACTGACCTTCCGGACGGGCTTCTGGGGGCAGGGGGCGCACACCGCGCTCTTCCTCGTCGGCGACTACTACCGGCGCATCACCGAGTCGGATACGGTGTCGCTCGCAAACACGTCCTTCCCGCTGGTGGAGGGCTACGGCGCCCCGGAGGACACGACCGGTAGCCCCAATGGCGGGCGCGTCGGGTGGTAGGGACGGGCCGACGCGTGTCGCGGCGCGGTGTTCGAACGATTGGCGGGTCCTGCTCCTCTCGCTCCTTCCTTCCCAACCCGGTCGCTCGACGTCGTGACGCTGCTCCACACCGCGGACATCCACCTGGGGTTCAAGACCCACGGACGGCGCGATCCGGACACGGGCCTGAACACGCGGCTCCTCGACGTGCGGCGCTCGTTGGAGGCCGTGGTCCAGCGTGCCCTCGACGCCGACGTGGACGCGTTTCTGTTCTGTGGGGACGCCTACCATACCGCCGACCCCACCCCCACGCAACAGGACATTTTTGTCCAGTGCCTCCGGCCCCTCGCCGACGCGGACATTCCGGTCGTGCTGATCGTGGGCAATCACGACCACCCCGTCACGTTCGGCCGCGCCTCGTCGCTCGACATTTTCGACCACATCGCCGGCGCGGTGCATTGCTACCGCAAGCCGGCGTCCAGCGTCCAGGTCCTCGACACGAAAAGCGGGCCGCTTCAACTCATCCCGCTGCCCTGGCCCATCCGGAGCCAAATCCTTGCAAAGGACGAGTACCGCCGCATGTCGCCGGATGAGCTTCGGCAGTTCGTGGAGGAGCACTACGTGACCTACGTCCAGCGCCGGGCCGCCGAGATCATGGAGGCGGAGACGGGCATCACGCCCGAGGGCACCGAGCATGCCCTGTCGCCCGACGTGCCCACCGTGCTGGCGGGACACGTGACCGTGCAGGGGGCCGCCCTGTCCGGCTCGGAGCACACCACCACGATCGCGTCGGAGCCGAAGTTTACCGTGGGGCAGCTTGCCGTGCGTCCCATCGACTACGTGGCCCTGGGCCACGTGCACCGGCCGCAGAACCGCAACGAGGAGGGCCATCCCCCCGTCGTGTATTCCGGCAGCATCGAGCGCGTGACGTTCAACGAGGCCGATGAGGACAAGGGGGTTCAGCTGGTGGACATCGACCCGGCGCGCGACCCGGTTACCCACACCACCTTTGTCGAGACGCCGGCCCGCCCGTTCGTGGCGGTTTCGGTCGACGCCCGGGACGCGGACGCCCCGACCGAACGGGTGCTGGCGGCGATCCAGGAGCGCGATGTCGCCGACGCCATCGTGCGGGTCCGGTACCGCGTGCGGGAGGAGCAGGTGGCGCAGGTCGACCCCGAACGGCTCCGGGAGGCCCTTGCGGCCGCCGACACGGTCGCCGGGATCGAACGCACGGTGGACCCGGCCGACCGCAAGCGCCGGACGGCCGTCACGCGCGAGTCCGGACTCGAAGAGGCGGTGCGCCAGTACGTGGGGCAGCATGACGAGCTGTCCGGACTGGAGGAGGACCTCGTGGAGGCGGCCCTGGCGCTCGAGGCGGGGCTGGAGGCCGACGAGGCGAACCCTGGGTGAGCACCAGTCCCCGCGGGGCACCCACGGCGACTCATGAGCCTCTTCTCCCCCCCGAGGCGATCGTGCCGAATCTGTAATTGACACCATCGCGCCGAGGCACGGTTGAATGTCCGCCCACCTACCTCCATGTTATGGGCATCCCATCATTCATTCCGTGCTCGAAACTGGGGACGTACGGCTGTACAGGGCGTACGGACAGTTTCGCAATCAACGCATCAAACACCCGTGGATATCGAAAATCGTACCGTAGTCGTCCCGCGAAAGGAAGACACGACCAAGGAGGAAGAGCCCGTCGAAGTGTGGCCGCTGGTTGAGGCGGCCCTCGACAAGGTTGACGCCGACCCGACCACCTACCAGGCGGCCCAAGCGGCCATGGAGGTGAGCGATGGCTGTGCAACCCTGGCCAACTTCTTGATCAGCCAGGCCGAGCAGGTCGAGAAGATGGACTACCGTTTCAAGGTCCCCCTGGTTGTGCTCGGCGCCAAGCTTGCCCGCGAGGACGACGGTTCTACGACCATTTACGACCCCGGCGAGGGAGCCTTTCACTTCGAGACCGACGATCACCACTTTGCCTTTGAGGTCTACGAGGACTGGACGGTCGACTGGGAAGAGGTGGCCGACCGGATCGAGAAGGGATACAACTGGGACGGCGTCGAGAAGCAGGTCTGGGCCCTCGATTGGCTCATGGCCTATCTTGAGGTTCCCTCGGACGACTACATGGTCGACGACGAAGGGGACGACGACGACCAGTATTACAGCCGCATCTGACGGCGGCTGACGTCCTTCGTTGTCCCGGCCCCACGCTGTCCGCCGTACCGCTCTGGGGGGAGTGCTTCCGAGGGAACACCCATCCTGTACCTGTCCCGGCCAAATGGCCGAACCAGCCCCCCCGGTCGCGCCCGAGATCAGTTCGGCGCCGGCATGAGGTGGGTTCGGAGGTCCAGCGGCTTCAGTGACTGAAGGGCCGCCCGGGCTGCGGCCGTCTCTTCGAAAAGCCCGTACACGGCACTGCCGGACCCGGAGAGAGAGACGCAGGCCGCGTCTGTCGCCCGCAGGGCCGTGCGCGCCGCGTCGACCGCCGGTATGGCCGTCGTCACCGGGGAGGCGAAGTCATTGGTGAGTGCTTCGTCCCAGCGAGACAGGTCATTCGAAAGCACGAGACGCCGTAGGTCGGGCCGGTTGGCCTCTGCGGGGGTTACCCGGTCGTAGGCCCAAGGGGTGGCGATCTCGGCGGACGGCACGGCGATGAGAAGGGGAAATGGCAGGCGGTACGATGCGCCGTCTTTGGAAAGTGGCGAAAGCGTGTCGCCGCGCCCGGTGGCGTAGGCGGCCGGCGCATCCTGGAGAAAAAACGGCACGTCGGCCCCGATCGTGCGCCCGATTTCCTGGAGGGTTTCGGAGGTCGGGGCCACGTCCCACAGCCGCGCGAGGAGCCGGAGTGTGGCCGCGGCGTCGCTGGATCCACTGCCCAGGCCGGCGCCGTACGGCACCCGCTTCTCGAGGTGGAGGTCGGCGCCTGCGGGTACGTCACACGCCGACGCGAGCCGGTGGGCCGCCTGGAGGCACAGGTTGTCCCTGTCTGTGGGAAGCGACGGGTCCGAGCATGTGAGGGAGAGGGTGTCGGCGGGCGTTGCCGTAATCGTATCGGCCCAGTCGATCCGGTGCAGGACCGTTTCGATGTCGTGGTATCCGTCGGGGCGCCGACGGAGGACGTGGAGGCCCAGGTTGATCTTGGCCGGGGCATCTTGGGCGAGGGGCATCGACCGGGGGGCGGGGCAGAGAGAAAACGCGCGAAGCAGTGTAGATTTGGGCTGCCCTCCTGTCTTCCCGTGCCTACGACGCCTGCGAGTCGGCAGGGGGGCGCGCGGCGACACGGGCCCCCTCGGAGGGAATGGGGGAGATCCAGGCCTCCGTGGACACGTCGTGCTGCGCGAAGGCCTCGACCATGGCGTCCCGCACGCGTTCGGCCTGATCGGGCCCCTCGCACCAGGCGAACAGGGTGGGGCCGGCGCCCGAAAGCGAGCAGCCCAGGGCGTCGTGCGCCCGTGCCGCGTCCTGCACGTCCGGGAAGCCGGGAACGAGCGCGGCCCGGTGGGGCTCCACGATAAAGTCGCGCAGGGCGCGCCCGATGAGCGCGAGGTCGTCGCGGTAGCAGCCCGCCACGAATGCACCCAGGTGGGCCGTCTGCCGGACCGACTCGGACAGCGGAATCGTGTCGGGCAGGCACGCCCGGGCCTCCCGGGTCGGGAGGACCCGGTCCGGGTGGACGAGGACACAGCGGATGTCGGAGGGGACCGGGATCGGCACCACGTCCGGGGGATCCATCTCGCGGGTGAGCACGAGGCCCCCGAACAGACAGGGGGCGACGTTGTCGGGGTGCAGGTCGCCGCTTGCGACGGCCTCCCCGGCCAGCGCGTGGGGCAGCAAATCTGCCTGCGACCAGGACGCCGAAAGCAGTTCGGCCCCGGCCACGACCGCGCCCACGGCGGAGGCGGCCGAGCCCCCGAGCCCGGACCCGAGCGGGATGCCCTTCTCGATGGAAACCTCGAACCCGCCGTTCATGCCCGCGGCGTCCCGAAGAGACTGCAGGGCGACGGTGGCCGTGTTGTCGGCGGGCGTGGTGGGCAGGTCGGGAACGCGCCCGGTGATGGAGCCGACCCGTACCGTTGGCGTTTCGAGCCGCCGCACCGTAACCCGGTCGCCGAGGCCGCTGAGGGCGCCCCCCAGCACGTCGTACCCCACGGCGACATTGCCCATCGAGGCGGGGGCAAATGCGGTCACTTCGTCGTCCATCGGGTCCTTTTTCTCAGTGGAGCATTTTTGGGTGAAGTGTGAATTAGAGACCTTCTCTCCGGTCTCCTCACAGTCCGTAGATCCTGCGTTCTGTTTCCTCGCCTCCGAGGTCTTCGAGTCTCTATCCCCCTACGCGTCCGCCCTCCCACGCTCAGGACATCAAGCGGAGCAGGTCGGCAAAGACGCCCGCCGCGGTGACCTGGGGGCCGGCACCGGGGCCCTGCACGATCAGGGGCGTCTCGTCGTACCGGTCCGTCTGGAAGCGGACGATGTTGTCCGTGTGGTTGATGCGGGCGAAGGCGTGGTCGGCGGGGTAGCGGCGCAGGCGCACCGACGCGTCGCCGTCCCGCGTGACGCCGCCCACAAACCGGAGTACCTTGTTTTCGGCCTGGGCGTCCCGGAGGAGTTTCGTCATGTCCGCGTCGTGTTCGGGAAGCCGATCCAGGAATGCCTCAACCGAGCCGTCACGGAGCGGCCCCGGCACGAGCCCGTCCACGGACACCTCCTCCAGCTCCAGCGGCACGCCCATTTCGCGGGCCAGAATGACGACCTTGCGGGCCACGTCCATGCCGGAGAGGTCGTCGCGGGGGTCGGGCTCGGTAAAGCCTTCCTCCTTGGCCTGGCGGAGAATGGCGGAGAAGGGCCGGTCGCCATCGAACGCGTTGAAGAGATACGAGAGCGTGCCGGAGAGGATGCCCTCAACTCGGTGCACCTGATCGCCCGTCTCGGTGAGGCTGTTGAGGGTCTGCAGGATGGGCAGGCCCGCCCCCACGGTCGTCTCGTACAAATACTGGGGCCCGGGCCCCCGGCTGGCGGCCTGTAGGGCCTGGTGCGTGTCCCACGTGTCGGTATTGGCCTTCTTGTTGGGCGTCACCACGTGGATGCCGCGCTCCAGCCAGTCCTCGTAGCGCCGGGCGATGGAGGCGCTGGCGGTGCAGTCGACGATCACCGTGTGCGGGTGATAGTCGGTTTGTACGTGGTCGACGAAGGCGTCGAGGTCGGTCGCCTCCCCCGCAGACAAGTCGGCCCGCCACGTTTCGAGGTCGAGGCGCTGCTCGGCCCGGAGCATGCGCGAGGACGCGGCGATGCCGCGCACACGGAGGTCGATGTCCTGCTCGTCGCGGAGCCGGCCGGCCTCGGTGCGAATCTGGTCGATCAGGGCCGTGCCGACATTGCCGGCGCCAATGACGCCGATCGACAGGGTCCGCTTCGAGAGGTAAAAGCCCGCGTGGGCGGCCCGTAGGGCGCGGCGGGCGTCGTCCCCGTCCACCACGGCGGAGATGTTGCGCTCCGAGGAGCCCTGGGCGACGGCCCGCACGTTGACGCTGGCCTCGCCCAGGGCCCCGAAGAAGGTAGCGGCGACGCCGGGCGTGCCGGCCATTTGGTCCCCCACCACGGCGAGGATGCTGCAGTTGGGCACCAGCTCGACCGTCCGGAGCTGGCCGCGGTCCAGCTCGGCGTAGAAGGCGTGCTCGGCGGCCTCGCGGGCGACCTCGGCCTGGGCCTGGGGCACGGCGAAGCAGATCGAGTGCTCGGAGCTGCCCTGCGAGATCAGGATGACGGACACCCCCTCGTCCTCCAGCGCGTCGAAGAGGCGCCGGGCGATGCCGGGCACCCCGATCATGCCGCTGCCCTCCAGGTTGAGAAGGGCCACGTCGTCGATCGTGGAGAAGCCCTTCACGACCGACGCGCCGTCGTCGTTGAGGTGAATGCGGGTGCCGGGCCGGTCCGGCGCAAAGGTGTTGCGGATCGTGATCGGGATCTCGTGCTCGACGGCCGGCGACAGCGTGCGCGGGTGAATGACGCCGGCCCCGAAGTAGGCCATCTCCATGGCCTCCTCGTAGGAGAGGGCGTCGAGGCGGCGCGCGTCGGGGACGTACTGCGGGTCGGCACTCATCACCCCGTCGGTGTCCGTCCAGATCGTGAGGGCCTCCGCCTCCAGCAGCGCCGCGAAGAGGGCGGCGGAGTGGTCCGAGCCGTTCCGCCCGAGGGTGGTGGGCACCCCGTCGGGCGTGGTGGCGATAAAGCCGGTGGCGACGATCGTATCGGGGGCGTCGTGCGCGGCCCGCCAGTCGGCAAACCGTTCCTGAGTGGCGTCCCAGTCGACCACCGGGCCCATCTCCTCGTGGGTGACGACGAGCACCTCGCGGGCGTCGCACACGGCGGCCGACAGCCCCCGATGGCGCAGCACCCCCCCGAGCACGCGGGCGGACCACAGCTCGCCGTACCCGGCCACGAGGTCGCGGGTCGTGTCGGGGGCCGTGCCCATGAGGCGGGTGGCCCGGAGCACGTCGGCCAGGTCGTCTAGGTCCTGGTCCAGCGTGCGGAGCACGGAGGCGGCGGCGTCCCCGTCCAGCAGATCGGTCACCACGGCCCGCTGATCGTCGCGCAGGGACTGAAGGCGATCGGCCAGTCCGTCGGCGTCGGTGTGGGCCTTCTCGGCGAGGGCGAGCAGGCGGTCGGTCACCCCGCTCATGGCCGACACAACGACGGCGACCGGAGGGGTGCGGGCACCGAGCAGGTCGGCCACGTGCCGGATGCGGGCCGGGTCGGCGAGGCTGGTGCCGCCGAACTTGTGAACCCGCCAGTTGGCGGGCGCAGGGGCGGACGATTCCATATGAGGAGGCGAATTAGGGGGGCGGACCCGTGGCGGGCGACTTCAGCCTCGACCCGCAAGAGAACAATGCCGGTCGTCCCTGTGCGGCCGAGACGGACGGGAGAGTGTTTATCGGGACCCCGCCTGCTCGTTCGCGGCGACGGTGGCCACGAGAAGGCGATGGAGCTGGGAACGGCCCGTTTGGAGGGAAGGGCCCTCCGAGGACGGGGCGCCATCGTCCTCCGCCAGATGCTGCGCGGTGAGGAGCGTGAGGGCCATGACGTGCACGCCCATGTGGCGGGCCGCAAGCACTTCGGGCACCACGCCTGTTCCCACGACGTCGGCCCCCAGCCGATGGGCCATCCGGTGCTCGGCGGTCGTTTCGTGATGGGGGCCCAGGAGGCCCATGTAGATGCCTTGCCGCAGGGGGACGCCCGCGCTCCGGGCCGCGTCGCTCGCCCGTTGCCGGAGCGTCGCGTCGTAGGGGGCGGTCATGTCGGGGAAGCGCGGGCCCCACTCCTCCACGTTGGGCCCGACGAGCGGGTTCTGGCCCTGAAAGTTGATGTGATCGGTCAGCAGCATCAGGTCGCCGCGATCGGCCTGTGCGGTGACGCTGCCGGCCGGGGCCGCCAGCAAGAGCGAGTCGATGCCCGCGGTGGCGAGCATGCGCACAGGGAAACTGACCTCCCGGGGCGTGTGTCCGTCGTAGAGGTGGAACGCCTGGTCCAACTCGACGACCTGGGTCCCGCCGAGCGTGCCGATCGTGAGCGTGCCGTCCGACGCCGGGTAGTGCGGAAGATTGGCGTACGGAATCGTGTGCTCGACCGTCCCCGCCTGAAGAACGTCGTCGAGCTCCACGTCGCGCATGATGGCAACGGTAGGGGAGGCGTCTAGGTCGGGGAGGGCGGCAGCCGCCGCGTTGACCTGCTGTTTGTACGCGGCGGTTCCGTCGGCGGTGAGGGCGGAGGCGTCGGCGGCCGTAGGCATGCGGAGGGCGGATTGAAAGCAGTGTGGCGCGGAGGAGGGCGAGACGACCCGGGACTAGTCCTCCATGTCTTCGAGGATGCTCCAGATCTTCTCGATCTCCTCGGAGGTGGCGTCCTGGTCGTCCCCGGAGCGGCTTTTCTGTTTCGACTCGTCGGTTTGCTCGGCGTCGGACGCCTGGGCGCCGGGGGCGGCGTTTGCCTCCTGGTTCGGTTGGGAGGGGGCATCGGCTTGTTGATCCGGCGCGTCGGCCTGGGGAACGGACTGTTCGTCTCGCCCATGGAGACGGTCTTCAGGGGCCTCCGGTTCGGAGGACGGCTGTTCCGCCGGGGCGTCCGGCTCCGAGGAAGAGCGGGGCGTGGGGGCGGCCTCGCTCGCGACATCGTCCGTGAACACCTCCGACGGGGCGCGCTCCTCGGAAGGCTCCTCGGCCGGGGCGTCGGCGTCGGTCAACGGCTCGGTTTCGGCGGGAACGTCCTCTTCGGGCGAGGCGGGGGCGTCTGTGTCTGTGGAGGAGGCCGTGGATGAGTCGACGGTCGGGGGCGCCTCGGACGCGTCAGCGTCGTCGACCGACGCGGCATCGGGGGCGGCCGGCTCCGTGTCGGCGGCCTCGTCGTCCGCCTGGGTCAGATCCGGAGCGGAGGGGGCGCCGGACGGGCCTCCGGGGCCGGCCGGCGATTCGGGCTCGGGCGACGCGGCCTCGTCGGCCGGCGGCTCCGCGGCTCCGGTCGAAGGGGGATCGGACGGGTCGTCCTCCCGGTCGTACGCCTCCAGCACCTCAAGCTCCGAGTTGAGGAAGCCGCGCAGCCGCGCGACGGCCTCGGTGCGCCGGTTTTGGAGGTGGCGGATGTCGGCTTTCAATTGCTCGCGCTCGGCCTCGGCGTCCCGCTTGATTTCCTGGGCCTGGTCGCGGGCGTCCTCCACGATGCGCTCGGCTTCGCGCTCAATCTCCGCCGCCTCCGCCTTGGCGTCCTCCACGATGCGATCGGCCTTCTCACGGGCGTTCTGGAGCGTCTCCTCGGCGTTTTTGCGGGTCTGGTCGAGGGCCTGCTGGAGGGCCTCCTCGACCTCCTGGTAGTGGTCCATCCGGCTCTGCAGTTCCTCCACCTTGTTCTTCAGGCGGCGGCGCTCGTCGTCGAGGTCCTCCCACTGCTCGGCCACCATGTCGAGAAACGCGTCGACCTCCTGGGGGTCGTACCCGCGGAGGCTCCGGTCAAACTCTCGCTTTCGAATGTCGAGCGGCGTGAGGTTCATGGCGACTGCGGCTTGGATCGGGAGACACGTGCAGCAACGGGGGGCGACCGCCCGGGACGAACCGCTTGTCCTGTGCGATCCGCCACGCGAAGCAGAAAGGCTCAGAGGTCTACCCCGTGTGCACCGGGCTGCCCGAACACTGTTTCGGGGCACCCCGGTCGTTGAGGGGCGGCCCGCCGGGGGGCGACCTAGTCGTAGTCGCGCGGCCCGAAGATCGATGTGCCGAGCCGGATCATGGTGCTTCCTTCTTCGATGGCCACCTCGAAGTCGTTGCTCATCCCGATGGAGAGCTCGGTCATCTCCACCTGCGGGTTGCCGGACGCGTCGTAGGTGTCGAACAGCTCCCGCATCTTCTGAAACTCGCCCCGCACGTCTTCGGGATCGTCCACGAACGAGCCGAGGGCCATGAGCCCCTCAACGGCAAGGTGGTCGTACTGGGCACAGTGGTCGAGGTACTCGTGCGTCTCGGACGGGGCGAGCCCGTACTTCTGGTCGTCGCCCGTGATGTTGACCTGCACCAGGCACGGGAGCACGCGGTCGTTCTTGGCGGCCCGCTTGTTGAGCTCCTCCGCGAGGCGGGGGCTGTCGAGCGCGTCGAACCAGTCGGCGTGGCGGGCAATAAATTTGGCCTTGTTCCTCTGCAGGTGGCCCACCATGTGCCACTTCACGTCGCCGCCCTCGACGGCGCCCGGGCGGGCCTTCGCCTTGTCGCGAAGCTGCCGGGCCCGGTTTTCGCCGAAGTGCTCCAGCCCCACGCCCGTGCCGGACGCGATGGCCTGCATCGGAAACGTTTTGGAGACGGCGACGACCGTGATCTCGTCGGGGGACCGTCCGGCCCGCCCGCAGGCCTGAGCGATGCGCTCACGGATGGACTCGACGCGTTCCGTCACGGCTTCGGGGCGGATTTGGGATTCCACCTCCGGCGTGGCGTCCGGAATCTTGCTCATGTGCGGGACAGGGTTGCGTGTTGCGAAGCGTCTGCGAACCGGGTATTGGTATTCGGGGGTGGGCGCGCATGATCCGGTGCGGGCGCGTCCTTGGCGGCGAGACGGGTCCGGGGCGGGGGCCCCGCCTCGCGTCCGAATCCGGCGTGTGGCTACTGGGTCGGCTGCACGTCAAACGACACGACGCGGCCGCCCTGCGCGACGATGTGGACGCGCAGGGGGCGGCAACAGACGCCACAGTCCTCGATGTAGGTCTGCTCGCGGACCGACGGGTCGACGAGCACGGCGGTCGTCTCCCAGCAGTGCGGGCACGTAAATGACTGCTCGCGGACGTTCACGGCGTGAGGGGCGTTGGGGAACGAATAGCGAGTGGGAGGGGCCACGGGCAGGGTCCGGGGACTCCTGGCCGGGCCACACAGGGCCCTTACGTCTCCGTCCGCAGCACGTCGAGCGGCGGGCGGTCGTAGAGGCCGCGGCTGTTCCAGAGGCCAATCGCGATGGTCACGAGCACGGCGAGGACGAACGCCGCGAGAAGCACGAGCGGCGCGACCACGAAGGGCCCTTCAAAGACGAAGTAGGAAAGCCCCCACGCGCCCGCCAGGGCCAGCAGCAGGCCGGTCGCGGCCGCAAAGGCCCCGAGGAAGAGATACTCCACCGTCATGATGGTCTGCACGGTGCGGCGCGAGGCGCCCAGCGTTTTCAGAAGGACGCTCTCCTCGGCCCGCTGGTAGCGGCTCACCACCACCGCCCCGGCCAGCACGATGAGCCCCGTAAACACGCTGAAGAGGGCCATAAACCGAATCACGTACGCGAGGCGCCCGAAGAGGTCCTGGAACGTGGAAAGGATGAGGGACAGGTCGATGGCGGACACGTTCGGGTATTCCTGCACCACGTTCCGCTGCGCCGCGGCCGCCACGTCGTCGTTCGGGGTGCGCCCGAGCAGGACGTGGGTCTGTGGGGCCGCCCCGAGCACGCCCTCGGGAAAGACCACGAAGTAGTTGGTGCCGATGCGCTGCCAGTTCACGTCGCGCAGGCTGGAGATGTAGGTCGTGACCGGCCGGCCCTGCACGTCGAACGTGAGGGTGTCGCCGACGCCCACGTTGAGCTCCTCCCGGGCCATTTCCTGCTCCATCGAGATGGGAACGGCCTCGCCGGACTGCATCGGGGTGCCCTCCACGGAGCCGACGAACTCGCCCGCCACGACCGTTTCGCTCTCGGTGAGGTGGTCCCGGTACGTGACGCGGTACTCGCGCTCGTAGGCCCAACTCACGTTGACCGTCGAGTCCTGCCGCAGGGCCTTGAGGGAGCGGCCCTGCAGGGCCTGCAGGCGTGTCGTCACGATGGGCTCGCTGGCCAGGACCGGGGCGCCCGCCTTCTCCACGGCGTTGCGGACGCCGTCGATCTGGTCGTTCTGGATGCCGAACATCACGAGGTTGGGGCGGTTCTCGCCGCCGGCCACCTGAATCTGCTCCAGGAGGGTCCGCTCCACGAGCACGAGGGTCGTGATGAGAAAGACACCGAGGCCGAGCGTCAGCAGCAGCACGGTGGTCTGGTTGTGGGGCCGGTACAGGTTCGCCAGGCCCTGCCGCCAGGGGTAGGACCAGGAGGTGGGGAAAAAGCGGCGCACGCCCGCCATGATGCCCCGAGCCACGAGGGCGAGCACCCCAAACACAGCCCCTACGCCGACGGCGTAGCCGAGCCCAATTTCCCAGGTGGGCGCCTGGAGCACGGCGATGCCCGAGACCGTGGCCGCCACGGCGATGGCCACGGCCCACCGGGCGGGGTCGCGCCAGCCTCCCGTCGAGGGGTCCACCTCGGTGCGTAGCGCCTGGAGCGGCGAGACGCCCCGCACCTCCAGCAGCGGCCAGAGCGCGAAGAGGAGCGTCACGCCCAGCCCGACGACCAGCCCCAGGCCCACGGCGGTCCACGACACCGCGAAGGCGACCTCGACGGGCAGGAAGTCGGCCAGGAGGCGGGGCACGAAGGCCTGCAGGGCCACGCCGAGAAGGCTGCCGAGGCCGGCCCCAATCAGGCCCAGCACGCCGGCCTGGGCGAGGTAGATGCGGAACGTGGGCCCGGCCTTCGCCCCCAGACAGCGCAGGACGGCGATCGAGGTGAGGCGGCGCTGGACGTACACGTGCACCGCACTCGCCACGCCGAGGCTCCCCAGCAGCAGCGCCACGAAGCCGGCGAGGCCGAGGAACCGATACAGGTCGCTGAGGCCGTCCTGCCAGCCCGAGGCCGCCTCCTCCACGGTGTCGAGGTCAAGGTCGTGCCGGTCCAGGTAGGGGTCGATCCCCGCAATCAACTCATTCCGGTCGCGGGCCTCCGTGAACTCGAACATCACCTCGTACTCCACGCGGCTCCCGCGGCCGAAGAGGGACGTGTCGAGCCGGGCGCGGGGCAGGTAGATGCGGGGGCTGGCGGCCGAGGTAAAGCTCGACTCGCCTGGGGCCTGCTTCAGCTCCCCGAGAATGGGATACTGCGTCTCCCCGATGCGGACGGAGTCGCCCACCTCCACACCGAACTGGCGCAGGAGCGCCCCGTCCACGAGGGCGCCGTCCTCGGCCTGATAGCGGGCCGCCGCGTCGTCGGGGCGCGTCTCCAAGGCGCCGTAGAACGGAAAGCCGCCCTCCACGGCCCGCACGGCGGAGAGCCGCGTGCCGCCGGTGGCGGGAAAGTAGGCCATCGACGCGAACGAGATGCGGCGCGACTGGGTGCCGCCGATCGAGTCGAGGAGCGCCTCGGTGGAGTCCCGAAACGGCGCATCGCTCTCGATCTTCAGGTCGGCCCCCAGGAGCGTCTTCGCCTCCCGGTCGACCGTCCGCGTCAGGTTTTCGCCGAAGCCCCGAATGGCCACGAGGGCCGCCACGCCCAGCACCATCGCGGAGAGGTAGAGGGCCAGTCGCGTGCGGCTGCCGCGACTGTCGCGCCAGGCCATCTTGAGAATCCACGGGACGTTCTCGCTCATTCGGGCTCTGAAAAGCGTCAGGAAAGTGGCGAGAGGAGAGGCGAGGGCAGGACGCGAGTTGAGAGAGGCCCGACATGCGGTGCCGGAGGCCGCGCGCCATGGCTGGCGCGTGCACGTGCATCAGGGACGGAGGGCCGCTCCACAGGCTACCTCAGTTCTGTGTCGCCGAATTGCGCGCCGAGGTCCCGACACAGGGCCTCCAGGTGCTCCCGGTCGGTCGGGTCGAACGCGCCGAGTGTATCGGAGTCGACGTCGAGCACGGCCAGCAGGGCATCGTCTGGCGTAAGGACGGGCACGACGATTTCCGACTGGGTGGACGACTGGCACGCGATGTGGTCCGGGGCCTTGGACACGTCCGGCCACAGCTGCGTCTCGCGGGTCCGTGCCGCCGCGCCGCACACGCCCCGATCAACGTCGATGTGGAGGCAGCCGTGCGGGCCCTGGTACGGCCCCACGAGCAGCTCGTCATCGGACACCGCCCGGTAGAAGCCCGTCCAGTCGTAGTGGTCGAACGAGTGGTGGAGTTCGCACGCCACGGTGGCCATCGCCGACACCCAGTCGGTCGGGCCGTCCAGCAGCGCGTCGATGCGACGACGGGTGTCGGCGTAGCGTTCGGCTTTGTCCGACGCAGTAGCGGTGGAGGAGGCGGGGGAAGGCATCTGGGGCGAGCGGTCGTGCACGAAAACGATTGGGGGCGGCCCGACGGCCGGACCGCGAGGGGCAATTCTACTCCGTCACCTCCACCTGACTGGTGTAGAAGGCGACGTGGTCCTTGAGCTCGGAGGCCTCGTCGGACGGATCCGGGTAGTACCAGGCGGAGTCCTCCGCGCGGTTGCCGTTGTCGACCAGGTCGTAGTAGTGGGCCTTGCCCTTCCACGGGCAGGTGGTGCGGTGCTCGCTCTTCTTGAAGTAGTCCTTGTTCAACGACTCGGGCGGGAAGTAGTGGTTGCCTTCAACGACGACGGTATCGTCGCTCTCGGCGAGAACGATGTCGTTCCAGGTGGCTTTCATGGCTGTTGGGCGGTTATGACGAAGGACACGAGCGGAGGCGGAAGTCGTCCCTCCGTATCAGAGAGTGCGAATTTCAACATTACGATACGGACCGGAAGCCCGCAGGTGCCACACCGTGTCGAAGTCGTTGCAGTGTGCCCGAATGTTCTGCACGGGAGGGGCGGAAGCCGGCGGCGTACGTCACGAAAATACCGCACGGGGCCCACCGCTGCCGATGGTCGCGACGGGCCCGAGAGCGAACATGGGGGAGACACCCATTCGGGCCGGCAACGGTCCAGCGTACGCTCCTGTCCCGAGCCCGATGCAGGCCGTGACGAGACCGATGTTCGTAGCGTGCATTCCGCTTTCGCTCATCTGCCCCGGGCGTTCGTAGATGGCGGAATCCATCTCGGAGGATCGTTGCCCCCGACGGCAGTCCCGCTTCTCCTTTCGCGACCATGATGGGGGCCGGCTCGCGGCGATGGCCGGCGCAGGCCACGGTCACCCCCCAATCCCGCCAACCAACGCGGTGCCCGCGATGGTCAAGACGAAGTACAGAAGCAGGGCGATGATGGCGACCGGAAACGCGGCCAGGCCGGCCTTGAGAAGAATAACTGCCCAGTCGTTGAACCCAATGTCGATGTCCGTGAGGACGACGCCTCCCTTGTCGGGACCGCTGGGCTCCTCGAACGGATAGCCGCAGTGGGGACAACGTTCCGCGTGCTCACTCACGTCGGTCGCGCACTCGGGACAGTCGATGAGCGCCATGGCGGAGTCGGGGACGGCATGAGGGGATGCGGAAGTGGGCTCCTTGTTGGGGAATACCCAAATTCGGTCGGGACAGTTTCGCCTCGGGAC
>ERZ1034569.186-NODE-186-length-23279-cov-11.014425_pt1 | contig 23279 bp, 21 predicted proteins | sample MGYA00520706_ERZ1034569 | MGnify/ENA primary metagenome ERZ1034569 (study PRJEB33760, sample SAMEA4777722) | hypersaline lake metagenome | biome: hypersaline environment; feature: brines | place: Spain | collected 2014-08 | depth 0 m ...
GGGGAGCGGGGGGGGGGGGGGGGGGGGGGGGCGGGGGGGGGGGGTGGGGGGGGGGGTGAGTACGTGCGCGGGGACGGGGGGGCCGCAGAGCGAAAAACGGGAGAGGATTTCCGGGGGACGCGGCCGGGGGGGGCCCGGTAGAGGTTGGAGCGGGGGGGGGAGGGCGCCCCCAACAACAGTGGGCCGGTGGCCGTCGCCGGGGGGGGGGGGCTGTCCGACCGCCGCAACCTCCACCCGAACGCCATCCACGGTGCGCTCGCGTCGCTCGCGGTCGATTTCGGTGCGAGCGTGATGCGAACGGCCGACGAGGACGAGACCGCAGACCTGCTCGCGGTGCTTGCCGGTCGCGAACAGGAGGACGGCGACCGCCCGGTGAGCGTCCACGGCGAGAAACAGTCCCGGACACTCCCCGAACAACAGGAGTACGTCGTCGCTGCCATCGCCGAGGTCGGTCCGGTCACCGCGCGGTCGCTCCTGACCGAACTGGGCAGTGTCGAGGCGGTGATGACCGCCGACCAGGAGATGCTCATGACCGCAGACGGTGTGGGCGAGGTCACCGCCGAGCGCATCCGCGAGGTGGTCAGCGGCTCGTACGGCGGGTCCTGAGCCGTCCCAAACTGCCGTCGGTGTCGAAATCGTCACGAACTGTTCCAGGCTGTCCCGAACCGTCGACAGTCGTCAGTCGTCGTCGGGCACCGGGGCGTCCTGGTCCGGGACCGGGTCGGTTGCGCCGCCGGTCGCGCCGGCAGGGAGCACGTTCACCCGGGACAGCAGAAGCACGACCGCGGGCATGAACACGAACGCGCTGAGCAGGGCAAGCCCCATCGCCAGCGCAATCGCGAGTCCGAAGTTCGACAGCACCGGAAAATCGGAGACGATCAGCACGCCGAACCCGAACATGGTGGTCGCGCCCGAACCCATCACCGGACGGGCCTTCGCGACAATCGCCGCCCGGATTGCCTCGTCGGGCGAGACACCCGTGACGGCCAGTTCCTCGCGGAACCGCTCGTAGACGTGGATACCGTACGTGATGCCAACACCGAATACGATGGAGGCTGTCGTCACGGTTAGTGGGTTCCACGGCACGCCGATGAGCAACATCCCGCCGGCGACGAGCGCCATCGTGCTCGCGGCGACGGAGCCAACGAGAACCGCCGACTCGCGGCCGGACCTGAGCGCCAGCCCCAGGAACACCAGCCCGGCACCGAAGCTCAGCAGTGTCGTGGTCGTCAGCCCGGCCGTGACGTTCGCGATGACGTTCCGGTTGATGACGATGTTGCCGCTGACGCGGGCGTCCATCGTCCCGAGGGTCGCGTTCGCCGTCTCCTGTGTTGTCGCGATGACGTCCTCCTCCTCACTCCCGTTTAGTTCCTCGACGTAGAGCTGCACGAGGAGTCGGTCCGGCGTCTCGTCGAACGGCTGTGCGCCGACCGGCGGCACGTCCGTCCGCTGGAGTGCGTCGAACTGTGCGGCCCGGACAGTGACGTTGTCGGGGATCGACCGCACACCGGTCCGCTGTTCGGTCCGCATCTCGACTGCACTCACCGGTGAGAGTGACGTCACAACGTGGTCTGTCTGCCCGATCTCGGTCTCGAACTCGCTGACTGCCTCAAGCTGGCCCGTGTTGTTGTAGATGTCGTCACCGTCGACAACGACGTACAGCACGTTGGGGCTGCCAACGGTCGATTCGAGGTCCTCGAGATCGTCTTTCTCCTCGATGTCGGGCCAGTAGTCGAACATGTTGTCCTGTGTCTGGACCATCGGGTACGCGGCGAGACCGCCGGCGATGACGAGCGCGAACACGAGCACTACCGCGAGCGGGCGGGCGGTGATGACACCGCCGAGTGCGCCCGCGGCACGCTCCACGGTCCCGGCACTGTCCTCCGTGTCGGTCCCGTGCGTATCCTCGTCGGCCGAGGCGTCACCCTCGCTGTCGAAGGTTGTCAGCAGCGCGATCAGCAGTGTCAGCGAGAGCAGCATCGACATCAGGACGCTGAACGCGGCGGTCACACCGAACTGGCGCACCGGGGGCACCGACGCCGCCAGCAGCGACCCCAGTCCGACGAGCGTCGTTCCGAGCGCGAGCGTGAGTGACCGACCCGCCGTCCGGGCGGCGATCCCCGCGGCGTCGACGGTGCCTCTGCCGTTCCCGCGTTCCTCCACGTAGCGGGTCTGAATCTGGAGGCCGTAGTCGATACCCAGCCCCAGCGCGACCGGCAACACACCGAGCATGATGGCGTTGAAATCGAACCCGACGAACCCCATCATCCCGACCATCGCCAGGAGCGCGACCAGCGTCGTGGCGAGCGGGATCACCACCCGGCGGGTCTTCCGGAGTCGGCCACGCATGACCAGTGTCATTGTGATCAGGATGACAGTAAAGGCAAGCGCGAACAGGGTTATCATCTCGGGCAGCATCAGCCCGAACGCCGCCTCCTCGAAGATGGGGCCGCCGGTGATAGTGACCGTCGCCCCGTCGGGCAGTGTCACCGCACCCGTCGCGGCGTTTATCTGGTCCTCGACGACCTCGTTCTCGCTCGGCGGCATGAACCCGAACAGGTCGCTCTCGTTGTCGGGCACCTCAGCACTCCCGTACTGCAGTTGCACGATCGCCGTGTCGTTCGACTCGCCGTACGTCGGAACGAGGTTGTCGAGAATCTGTGCGTTCTGCTCGCTCGAGCTCTCGACAGCCGACAGCCCCGCGATAGCCTCACCCCGGGTCTCCGGGAGCCCCCCGTTCTGTGCCAGCAACTGCGTGTAACTGGTCACTGTCGCGGCGGCATCGACGTCGGTGCTGTACTGCTGTGTGAGTTCGTCGACCGAGCGTATCACCTCCGGGTCGAAGATGTCCGTCTCGTTGTCTGTCTCGACAACCGCGAACACCACGTTCCCGGTGTTGAAGTCGTCCTGGAGTTCGTCCCAGTTCTGGACGGTGTCCGAGTCGTCCTCGAGGTACAGCTCCATGCCCATGTTCATCTGGACACCGAGCACCCCGACACCGGCAACACCGACGAGCAACAGGACGGCAACAAACACGACCCGCGTGTTGTCCGCGGCCCCCCTACCGATCCGCTCCAGCGCCGCTCCGAGCCTGTCTGGTCCCTCGCTCATTGTTCTGTTCTGCTTTTCGGCAGTACGTCTATTGCACTCATCGTACAATATTCAAAGGGCCCAGCACCCTTAGTAGTTTGCATTGCGTACAATAATGTGGAGAGCCGTCTCGGGCGCCGACAGCCGTGAGACACCGCCAGAGAGCCCCCTCTACGCTACGTTTCGGCCTCGGAGTCCGCAGAACGGGGTAGCTCGGCGGAACCGTCGGACCAGCGCTCACTGAAAGCCGAACAACCGATGGAGTTTTATCTGAAGACGGTGTATTGTATTGTGTGTACAGAGAAATACTGGTACCGACGGACGGCAGCGCTCCGGCACAGACAGCAATCGACCACGCGGTGACGCTCGCGGGTCTCTGTGATGCCAGGATTCACGGGTTGTTCGTCACCGACAGCGGCACCGTCGAGAAAGTCTCTGGGCGGTACCCACAGCCGACCGACAGTCTCGAGACTGTCGGCGAGGAGGCGCTCGCGGCTCTCGAACAGCGGGCAGACACAGAGGGCGTCGAAACCACGGTGCACGTCGCCGGCGGCACCGCACACGAGGAGATTGTGCAGTACGCCGACGACAACGACATCGACATCATCGTAATGGGGACCCGCGGTCGACAGGGCGTCGACCGGTACCTGCTAGGTTCGGTCACCGAGCGGGTGGTCCGGACCGCTGAGCAGGCTGTGCTGACCGTCGACGAGGCAACATCCGCGTACCCGGCGGAGTAACCGGTGTCGACGGTGTGACCACGCTCGACAAAGTGCTCGCACGGGCGAGGTGAGACGGAGACGACGCGAGCAACAGGAGAGCTTGCCGGAACAGTTCGTGGAGCGGGGGTCACGTTCAGACCAGGATGAGGATAACCGGAGTCGACCAGTACCACGTCAGTCACCCGTCGGAGCTTTTTCTCGTCGGGCAGGACCACCACGACATCGGCGGTATCCGCCGACGCATCAAGCGTATCGAAACGATCGGCCTGCGCTCGACACACGTCGAACCCGCGCTGTGGGACATAATCGGCAAGGACGCCGGCAAGCCCGTCTACGGACTGCTCGGCGGGACCGGCGACCCGGTGCGTGCCTACGCCAGCACCGGACAGTTGCTCCCCGCCGACAAGCGGATCGCCCACGTCGAGGACTGTCTGGAGATGGGGTTCGAGGCGGTCAAGCTACGCATCACCGAACAGTCAGACCTCGAGACGGGGATGTCCACCCACCCGGGGAGCCGGGACTGGGCGTCGAACTCGACCAGGATCTCCTCGAGGGTCGGGGGTAGTTCCGCGGCTCGCGCTGCCAGGCGAGCAGTTGTGCGGTCGGTCACGACCCGGACGTGAGACCGGCAGGCAGACAGTCGCCCGGCGAACCCGGGGTGTGTGATACTCTCAGTCGGTCGTGTCGGCGAGACAGGCCGCGACGACCCGGAGCAGGCGCTCGCCGCGGACCTCCTCGGCCAGCAGCGGGACCCGCAGCACCCGGTGGCCGCGGAACACATCCTGTGCCCGTGCGAGCGCCCGCTTCTGTATCTGCCAGCGGCGCTCACAGAACGCACAGTCGGTGTGGTTCGGTGCGACAAACTCCACGTCGATATCGGCCACCTCCGCGGGGTCCTGCATGACACGGTTGACGACCACCGTGCCGACGGGTATCTCGAAGGTCTCGAGACGGTCGAGCAGTCGCTCGGACTCCCGGACGCTCAGCTCCTCGGGCACCATCACGAGCCGGAAGTCCGTCCGGTCGGGGTCCCGGAGGGCGGCCCGCAGGCGCTCGATGCGGTCGGCGAACGCCGAGAGCTGGTCGGTTCCGGCCCCGGACTCCCCGCCGCCGAGTCCACCGAGCAGTCCGTCGAACTGCTCGTGCACCTCGAGCATCTGGCTGGCCATCGAGTCCAACATCTCGGGTAACTCGAGCAGACGCAGCGTGTGCCCCGTCGGGGCGGTGTCGGCCACTACACGGTCGAACCGCTCCTCCTCGAAGAAGGCGAGCAGGAGCCGGATCGCCGCCACCTCGTCGCTCCCGGGCATCGATGCCCCCTGCGCGCCTGGGTCGCCGGTGCCTTGCCCGGGGTCGCCGGTGCCTTGCCCCGGTCCGCCGGGCGAACCGGCCATCGGACCACCGGGCGAACCGGCCATCGGACCACCGGGTGAACCGGCCATCGGACCACCGAACATCCCTCCGAGGGAGCCGTCGAGGTGGCCCTCCTCGACGGCCGTCTCGGGGTCGATCTCGGCGGCGTAGAGCGGTATCTCCTCGCGGATGCGCCCGGGCTGTTCGGGGACCGCCGTCTCCAGCGTGTCCGACAGCGAGTGGGCGGGGTCCGTCGAGACCACCAGTGTCGGCGTGTCACCGCGTGCGCTCGCCAGCGCCGTCGCCGCGGCCATCGTCGTCTTGCCGACGCCTCCTTTGCCGCCGTAGAGAACGTACTCGGGCCCCTCGATGCCCGCCGGCACGGTCTCCTCTGTTATCTCCTCGACGGGTTCGACAGGCACGTCCATAACCTCCGGTACTCGCTCCGGGGTTGTGTACCCGTCGAAACTGCCTGTCACGCTGGTTCCGCACCCGCCGGTACCAGCCGCCCTCGCGCCGGGGTCCGTGCGGGTCGCCATCGTCCGTACTCGCGCCGGGTCCGTGTGGGTCGGGCGCTCTCCCCGCTCCGGACCCACCGTGAGACATATGTCAGTCTCGCAGCAAAGGGCGGCAATGCAAGCAGACGAGGCCGCCATCGAGACTGAGGAGTTGACAAAGCGGTACGGGGAGGTGGTCGCGGTGCGGGGCCTGGAGATGACCGTCAAGCGGGGGACAGTGTACGGGTTTCTGGGTCCGAACAGGGCGGGCAAGACGACGATGCGGATGCTGACGACGCTCACGAAGCCGACCACCGGGGCGGCGCGGGTCGCGGGGTTCGACGTTGCGGAGCGCGGGCGGGTCACGGAACAGGTCAGCTGTCGTCCGGCGGAGCTCAAAGACCGGATAGAGCGCACGTCGGCGGTGGACCTGGAGACCGTGTTCCTCGAACTCTCCGCCGCGCCGACAGCTACCACGTGGATTGACCGCTCTCACAGCAGGAACTGCTCGCCGTCGACGGCGAGCGGTTGCTCGAACGCCTCCTCGGCGGGGTAAAAATGCGAGGCGTGGACGAGCCGTGTCCGCTCGGCCCCGAGTTCGCCCGCCAGCGAGAGCGCCCCCTCGCGGGTCATGTGTTTCTCACCGAAGGTCCGCGGAACGCCCGCGTCGTCGTGGTGACGACCCCCCTTTGGGTGGTACCCACAGAGGTGTGCCGGGACGATCGCGTCCGCGAGAAACAGGTCCGGGTCTGCGAGAGCCTCTCGCGAGCGGTCGGGCACGTCGTAGCTCGTGTCACCCGACAGCGAGAGTTTCGCACCCGTCTCGGGCTCTTCGAGTGCGAGCCCGTAGCACAAAAGCGGCGGATGCTCGACCGGGACCAGCTGTGCCTCGAACCCGCAGAGCTCGAACACCTCGAACGGTGACCTGGCGTCGACAGTCACCTGGTCGAGATACGCGTAGTCCTCGGTGACCGTCTCGGCGACACTCGCACCCGTGACCGGGTCGGTCTCGTCGGCGGCGTACACCGTCAGGTCGTCGAACAGTCTGTAGGCGTTCCCGAGACCGTCGAGATGGTCGAAATGAATGTGCGTGACGATACCGGCATCGGGCAGGGAGACATCCTCGTGGAGAAACTGCTGGCGGAAGTCGGGGCTGAAATCGACCAGCAGCGTCTCGCCGGTCCGCTCGTTGTGGACGTGCACCGAGAACCGGGTCCGCTCGACGCCGCCCGCGGCGGTGACGCGCCCGCCCCGGTCGCGGACCCGCTCGCGCAGCTGGTTGTCCGGGTTGCGCGCCCGCTCGCAGGTGGCACAGTCACAGCCGACAGTCGGAGTTCCTGTCGTGTCTCCTGTCCCCAGCAGTGTGACTTCCATCGCCTGTACAACGTGCTGTCGGCGAAAAAACCCGGCGGTTGTGGCTGCCGACATCCGGACGGTTGCTGTCTGTCGGACCGAACTCCTCCAACGATGACCGATGGCCGACTGGCGACACGACGCCACGGTGGTCCTGGAGTGGTCAGTGGTCGTGACTGTGGCCGGCATCAGCCTTGTGACCGGTGTCGGGGGTGCCGTTCCGGTCCGACCCGTCGCCGAACCCACCACCGGCGACAAGCGCGTCGTGGTCGCCCTCTATCATATCGAGGTTCTTCAGTGTGTCCCGCTCCTCGAACTCCTCGACTGCATCGACGAGATCCTGCTGGGTGAGCGTGGTGCGCTCCTCGGTGAGCGCCTCAAGCACGGCCTCGCGCAGCACGAGTCGGAGATCGCTCCCGGTCAGTCCGTCGGTGAGTTCGGCCACCTCCGATGGCGAGAAGTTGACGATATCCATCTGTTGAGTGACAATTTTGAGGATAGCCGCGCGCATCTTTGCGTCGGGTTTGGGGAAGTTGACGATCTCGTCGAAGCGTCGCCAGGCCGCCGCGTCGAGGTCGTCGGGGTGGTTCGTCGCCCCGATGAGCAACACCTCGTCCCGGATAAGCGAGACGTCGTCGATGCTCTTCAGCAGGGTGTTGACCGCCCGCTTTATCGCGGCGTGTTCGTCACTGGAGCGGGTCTTCGCGACAAAGTCGAACTCGTCCATGAACAGGATACACGGGGCCAGTCGGGTCGCCACCTCGAAGGTCTTCTCGACGTTTTTTGCCGTTTCACCGAGGTACTGGCTGGTGATCATCGACAGTTTCACCTCGACAAAGGGCAGGCCGAGTTCGCGCGCAAGCGCCCTGGCGACGGAGGTCTTGCCGGTGCCCGGCGGGCCAACAAACAGCAGTTTGCCGATCTCGCTCAGCCCGATACGCGCCAGATACTCCCGGTGTTCGATCGCCTTTACTATCTTCTGGACCTCCTGTTCTTGCTGTTCTGTAAGCACAATCTCGGCGAGTGGCTGTTCTATCTCCTCCGGTGCTCGCACCTCCACGAGATCGAGCATCTCGTCGTCCTCCTCGAAGTACTCCTCAAGCAGTGCGTCGATGAACGCGCGGTCTGCCCGCGCGGGTCGGGTCCGCTCGCTGGCGGCCTCGTAGTCACCGGACTCGAACTGCGCCGCGAGCACCGGGTTTCCGCCGAGTCGCTCGGCGTCGGTTCGCTCGCTGTACCACTCGGTCGCCATCTCGCGGTCGGTCAGCGACAGCGTCCCGGAGAACTCCTCGCGGTCGGTGAACATCAGACCGGAAACCGCCTCCCACGGTCTGTCGACGCCGGTCGCCTCGCTCGCAGCATCTGCGGTCACCGCAAGCGGCCGCTCGATGCGACCCTCGCTCCAGAACGGCCGCCTGAACGCCGGTGGCAGGTCGTCCGGCTCAAACCGCTCGTTCTCGTCGTAGACAGCCGCTGTCAGCACAAACTCGACAACGTCGAACGCCGGGTCACTCATCTCACGCATATACTGGTGCTGGCACAATAAGTCACTCGAAGACTAACGTGGTCGTGTCGGTGACACCGCAGACACGCTTTTGAACTTGACAGCGGTCAGGCCACGTTAAATCCCTTTTCGCGCAGGAACTCCTCAACCCGACCCGTGTGGTTCCCTTGGAGCTCTATCTGGTCGTCGTCGACCGTACCTCCACAGGCGAACTTCGATTTCAGGTCCGACGAGAGGCTGTCCATATCAACGTTACCCGGGTCGAACCCCTCGATTATCGTTACCTCTTTGCCGTAACGGCGCTCGTCGATGCGGATTGTTATCTCCTGGTCGTCCTTGGCAACGTCCTCGCAGACGCATAGCTCGTCGGGGAGCCCGCACGTCGAGCAGACTTCTCCGGCCATTACCTGTGCAGACCTACCAAACGGAGGGTCTTAAACCTGCCGGGCAGTGTCGTCTCTCCGACCAGACCGGACGTCGCTGTCAGCCGTTCCGGACCTGCTCAACCAGTTGGACCGCCTCGTCGGCGGTCGTCTCGGTGCACTCGCCGGCAAAACGCGCCCGCTCGCGGATCCTAGCGAGCCGACGGGCCTCCGGACCGGCGTCCACGGCCCGGAGATACTGTCGTGTTGTCTCCCCATCGTCTCGCGGGCGGTGGCGCTTTGCCAGCACCAGCAACAGCCGCTCGTGTGCCCGCTCGATATCTGTCTCGGGGTCGACCCGGCGCTGGAGCCTGATTCTCACCTCCCTGCCGACCACGTCCGGTAGGGGGCTCCGCCTGATTCCGACTGCGAGCCCCGCAGCTACGAGCGCCGCCAGCAACAGGTGCTGGTAGCCCGGCAGTTCAAGCAGCGCGTCTCTTCCGCTTTGTGGGCTGATCTCGCCCGGGTCGACCGACAGGTCGGACCCGCTTATAACCCCGGTGCTGCCGTTGTCTCCCCCGCCCGTGTCGGACCGGTCGGTCGCCTCGCTTTCCGGCGGCGTAATCCGCTCGTTCTCCCCGAATGAACTGTTGGCAGAGGAGTTGGGTGCCTCGGCGGTTCCGGCGGTCTGCCCGTTGGGCGTGAGTGACTCGACGATCTCGGTAGACCTATCATCCACGCTACCGTTTGGCTCTCCGGTCGGCCCGCCATTATCGGCCCCGGGACCCGTGGAAACGTTCGTGTCGGTCACCGTCGACGGACCCGAGACGGCCTGCTGTTCGGCACCTGCTCGCGGGCCGGCCGGGGTCGGGTCGAACTGGACCCAGCCGTGCTCCGGAACGTACACCTCGACCCAGGCGTGGGAGTTTGTCCCGCGGACCGCGTACCCATCCCCATCCTCGGCCGGTTCACCGGGGGTGTACCCGACCGCGAGGCGGGCCGGAACGTCAACCGACCTGAGCATTCCGACCATCGCCGTCGCGTAGTACGTGCAGTACCCCCGGTCCATCTCGAACAGGAACGCCTCGACGATGTCGCCGCTCGGACGGTCGATATCCAGCGAGTACGCACGGTTGCTCTCAAGCCACTGCTCGACCACAGCCGCCGTCTCGTACGGTGTCTCGGCGTCAACCGCTATCTCGCGGGTGCGCTCGGCCACGCGGTCGGACGTGCTTGCCGGGAGCTGTGTGTACCGTTCGGTTACCTCCCGCGGGTACTCACCGTCGGCCCGGGCCAGCACCGACGGGGAGACGTTGGGGATCGTACTCTCGACGGTGTACGTCTCGCCGGTTCCGAGTGTCCCCACTAGCTCCGGGCTCCCGTCCGGGGCAATCGACACGCTGTCGATTCCATCGAGACTGACCGGCTGCCAGGGGGCCGGCACCGATGCCAGCGTCGAGCGCGCCTCGACCTGATAGCTCGCAACATCGGCGTTTCCCGGCGAGGCCAGACCGCCATCCTGACCTGGGCCACCCGACCGTATCCAGCCGTCGCCGGTGTACCGGTCGTAGCTTCCTGTGCGCCAGTACCGGGGTCCTGCACCGTCCACCACGAACCGCACGTCCGGGTTCTGTTCGACACTCCCGACGATATCGAGGTCACCGTCGGCCCTGACAATGTTCTCCTCCATCGTGGTGGTGCTGTCACCGAGTGCCCCGAGCGGACCGGCCGCACCGCCGGGGACGACTGAGAACACGAACGGTGCGACAACCATCACCGCGAGCACGACCACCAGGGGCTCGACCGCCCTGACCGAGCGCACACGCCGCATCACGTCGCCGAGACCGACGACCCCGCCTGCCGCGACGACCCCGAGAAGTGTCACCGACAACCCCGCGTCCCCACTCAGAACCAGAAAGCAGAGCGACCCCCCGCCGACTGTCGCGGCGTGGACGTGCCGCCGTTGGAGCGCGAGCAGCCACGTGAGAAACACCGGAACCGGGGTCACCAGCAGCGCCCACAGATCGGCTCTGACGATCCAGAGCGCACTTCGACCGGTGACGAGGTCGAGGGCCCCGGAGAGCGCCACCGACGGCCGCAGAGCTGCCGGCACCGAGAGCCCGTAGAGCAACAGCCCGGCAGCGAACACGATGGCGCCGGCCCGTATCGCCCGTCCGAACCTGACCACCGGCCACACCACCGTCGCGGCGACGAGTGACCCGACCACGACCAACCGGAACACGGTCGGATCGCCGACCGTGGCCACCACGTCGTCTAACACGACGGTGAACGTCCAAACCAGCACCAGCGTGCTGAGCAGTGTGCCGGCCCGAACGGCGTGCTCCCTGTCTGGGACCGCCGACAGACGGCCGACACCCGCCGACAGCCGGTCGCCCGGGGCCAGACTCACTCCGCCACCTCCGTCCCCTCGCCGGTGCGCAGTTCACCGAGCGAGTACGAGTCGTGTGCTGTCCGGACTGTCGGCTCCCAGAGGCCCTTCCTGAGCGGCGCGTCACCGGCGTCGACGACGATATCGACCCCGTCGTCGACGCCGGTTGCCGTCGCGGTGTAGCTGCTGGCGCGCGTGGTCGGACCGGTGTTCGCGAGCAACCGGAGGAGTCGTTCGCGGTGGGCCGGCCCGCTGTCAGGCTCGCAGTGCCCCGCCGGCACCGTTACACCGACATCGAGCCCGGCATCCAGCGCTGCCTCCGCCAGAGTTGCCACCGTCCGGGCCATCTGGTCGACAGCTGTCCTGGCAGCCACCCCAAGGATCACGACGGACTCCTGGCCCGCGTGCTCGGAAAACTCGACGACGTGGAGGTCGCTGTGTTTTGCACTCGACTTCCAGTCGACCTTCCGCAACGGGTCGCCAGGGTTGTACTCCCGGACCCGATCGAACTCCTGGGTGACCGTCTCCTGTCGGGTGTGCAACTCGCCGCTGGCCGCGGCGGGCTCTGTCAGGTCGTACCGGCGCGGGTACACCACCAGTTCTGCGCTGGCCGTCTCGCGGACCGAACGCTCGACCAGCCCCAGCGGACCGTGTATCCGCACCTCGACCGGGCCGACCTCATAGACACCTCGCTTGACGGGCGAGACCGTCCACTCGACCGTCTCGGGGGGTGTCACCGTCGCACTGGCGTCGGTTCCGCGGTCGCCGGTCAGCGGTGTGGACTCGGGCAGGTCGAGCGACACCGTCGCCAGCCCGGTTCCCTCCAGTTCGACGACGAACGTGCGTTCCTCGCCCGGAACTCCCGGTGGTGGCGTGCCCAGTTCGACGCTCTCATAGTCGGACCGTCGTACGCTCACGAACCCGACAACGAGGGCGACGAGCGCCGGCGCGACGACCGCGTTTATCTGTCGGGCACCGGAGCTCCAGCCGAGCGCCAAGAGCACCGCAATCACCCCAGCTAGCGCCCACCCACGGCGGGTTAGCCGCGGTCGGGGGGTCGTCTCGTTGCTCACCCGGTCACCGACCCGGGACAGGGCGTGATCGAGTGTCGCTCGTGCGGTGCCCGCCCCTCTCATGGCACCGACACTGTCTCGAGTGCGTCGGTCACGATGCGGTCGGCCTCGCGTTCACTCCCGATGATGCGGTGCGGGAGCACCGCCGGCGCCTCGCGCTGGACGTCATCCGGGAGGACGTACTCGCGGCCGTCAAGAACCGCACGGGCCTGTGCCGTCCGGAGCAGCGCGATACTGCCGCGTGGGCTCACCCCGAGTTCGGCGTGTTCACGGGTGTAGGCCGCCAGCCGGGTGATGTACGCCCGGACCGGCTGTTCGGCCCTGACCGCGCTGCTGGTCGCGCAGGCCCGCCGCAGTTCCGACAGCCCGACCACCGCCGAGAGCTTGTCTATCGGGTGACCGTCGACGACCCGACCGAGCAGCTCTGTCTCCTCCTCGTCGCCAGGGTAACCCATCGTCAACTGCTTCGTGAACCGGTCTCGCTCAGCCACCGGCAGATCGTATGTCCGGTCACCCTCGACGGTGTTCTGTGTCGCGATCACAAAAAACGGATCCGGCAGCGATCGTGTCTCCCCGTCGACTGTTACCTGCGTCTCCTCCATCGCCTCCAGCAGCGCCGACTGTGTCTTCGGTGGGGCACGGTTTATCTCATCACCCAGCATCACGTTCCCGAACACAGGACCCTGGCGGAACTCGAACTCGCCGGAGGCCTCGTTGTAGACGTTGACCCCGGTCACGTCCGCCGGCAGCAGGTCCGGTGTGAACTGGACACGGCTGAACTCGCCACCGACACTCGCGGCGACGGACCTGGCGAGCACCGTCTTCCCGACGCCGGGCACGTCCTCCAACAGGACGTGGCCCCCCGCGAGCAGTGTCGTCACCACGTGTTCGATTGTCCCACGGTTCCCGACGACGACGGTCTCGACATTCGATACGACCGCCTCCACGACCTCCCGGGCAGCCGCGATATCCGCTGCCGGTGGCTCGCTCGGGAGCGAGATATCGGGGTCTGTCATCGGCCCCGCTCCCGGTGTCGGCGGTGCGACCTGTCTGCCTGTGCCATGTGCCTGGTTGGCGGTCGAGCATACTAAGCGTACTGTCTCCGGACGACCCGCACCCACACGTTCACTCTGTCGGCACACACACCACCGGCTCCCACGGAGACCAGTCAGCGCAGCATCTCTACGGCCTCCTCGACATCGAGGTCGCCGCGCTCGACGGCCTCCAGCACCTCGCGGCGTCGCTCGTCGCCGGAGTCGTCGTCGCGCTGGGCCAGTTCGTCGAGGGTGATCTTTCGCGAGTGGCCGGTGAACTCGGCGAAATCTGTGCCGTCGGCGAGTGCCCGCTCCAGTTTGACGCGGTAGTTGCCGCCATCGGTGGTGTACAGGTCGTCCGGGTGGAAAAAGTACCAGTCCTCACGGTCGAACCGGACACCGATGCGCGGTTTGGCCCCGAAGTTCCGGGCGAAGTAGACCAGCGCCTCGACCTCCTCGCCGTCGAGGTAGATCGGGTCGCCCGCGGAGGATTTCGCCTCGATCGCGTAGAACCGCTCACCCTCACCTGCCAGCACGTCCGGCAGTTCCCTGTCTGTCGCGCTCCCGCTCGCCGGTGCACGCATCACCGCGAACCCTGCCTCGTCGAGCCTGTTTACGAGTTCACGCTCCCGGCGGTCGCCTTTTGCGTTCGACATCGCTCGTTACTCACCCCGGGGGTCAGTTAGTCCGCCCGCACGCCGGGCGAGCAGGTACCCACCTACCCCCGCAAGCGCTGCCCCGACACCTAACCCTGGTCCTGTCCCGTCTGTGCTCTCGTCGTCACCATCTCCGCCGGCGTCTCCGTCACCGACGCTCCTGTCGTCGGTGTCTCCGCTTCCGGTTTCCCCGTCGTCGTGGTCCCCGTCGGACCCGACCGTGCCGTCCGCGGTGTCGTCGCCGTCGTCACCGGTCCCGTCGGGCGGGTCCTCGCCGGGTACGTCGACGACGCTGGTGACGCGTCCGGCCGTCCGGTTCACCGTCGGCGAGTCGTCCGGCTCCGGTCCGGCGATGTCCTCGGGCCAGTTGGTCAGCGACGGCGGGTTCGCCTGACTGCCGGCCCTGTCGGGGAACGTGTACAGCGCCTCCCGTGTCTCGTTCAGTCCGCCGAAGCTATCGCTGAGGTCGACACTGCTGGCGACGTAGCAGTCGCCGGCGGCCTGTGCCGTCCAGAAACTCGTCTCCCGCGGGTTCCGCCAGCGCGCCAGTTCCACCGGCGCTGCCGGGTCACTCACGTCGTACACCCCGACGCCGCCGAAGTACCAGGAGGTGTACAGCCGGTCGCCACGGAAGTCGGCGTTGTGCGAGGTGGTGAACCAGCCCTCTGTCGTCTGGTCGAACGAGGCCGGCGGCGCTATCGTCGAGAGCTTCTCCGGTTGTGCGGGGTCGCTCACGTCGTAGATATCGACCCCACTGGCCCCGCCAACACGCTCTCCGTTCTCTGTGAGTCGCCCTGCCCGGTCCTCGACCGCCCAGGTCTCCCTGCCAACGAGCAACAGTGTGCCCCCCTTGTTCACCGTCGCGTAGTGGTCCGCACCGCCCGGTGTGCGCGCCACGAGAAATGCCTCGTCGGTGGAGACCGCGGCCAGTTGCTCGCGCGTGGCGTCGGCGACCCGGCCGAGCGCCTCGGGGTCCCCGGGGTCGCTCACGTCGACCATCCAGGTGCCGGCATCCCAGTACGGCAGATACGCCGTGCCGTCCTGCACGTACACGTCGTGCAGGGCGCGCAGCGGCACCGGGACCTCCGCCCACCGCTCGTCCACGTCCAGCGGCGACCACCGACCGATCTCGACCGGGTCGTCGTCTGACACGTCGACCATCACGACCGACATCCCCCGGTCCCGGCCGGTTACGTACACCGTCTCGTCGGTGAAGTACGCGTTGTGAATGTGGTCGTCGGTGGGGTGGAAGGCGACCTGCTCGGGTCGGGCCGGGTCGCTCACATCAAACAGGGCGACCCCACTTTGCTGGTTCGGGGTGAACTGCGCCGGCCCGGCGACTGCCAGTCTCTCTCCCGAGGGCCAGAGATCCCAGATGCCACGGAGCGACTGGTCGGTGTCGGTCTCTATCTCGCGGCGCTCTGCCAGCACCGTCGGCTCCCCGGGGTTGGAGACGTCCACGATTGCGAACCCGTTGGTCGCGGCGACGTACGCCAGGCCGTCCGCGACCACGGCCTCGCGTGCCCCCGGCACCGCCACACTCCCGAGCGGTCCGTACCCCTCCTGCGGTGTCCCCCCGGACGGAGTTCCGGTCTGTCGACTCCTGTCTGCGCTGGCTGTGGCCGGCATCGTACTCCCCGCCAGGAGCGCACCGGCCGCCCGCAACGCGGTCCGTCGGTCGAACTCCATACCTGTTTCTGGTGTCTCGCAGGTGTATGTGTTTCCGTCTCGGACACCCGAACCGCCGACTCGCTGCACCGACTGCCGACTGTGACGGCCCTATCATGAGAGATGAACAGTCGATTTCGGCGGTGAGAGGACAGCGGAGCAGTTCACCCCTCCGTTCGTCTGATGATGGGTCGTTCGGACGCTCACGGGAAACCACAGTCTATTTTATACCCGCCGGAGAACACCGAACCGATGTCAGACGAGATAGAGCTCCTCGAGGTCGAACTCGACCAGTCACTCGAAGACAGTGCCGCGGCCCTGCGTGCGCTCGCAGGTCTCCTCGAAACCGCCGACGACGAGCTCACCGTCGCCATCGGCGGCGAGTCGACCACACTCCCCGCCACGGAGGAGGACGCCGAACTCGAACTCGAAGTTACCCAGGAGGGCGACGAGTTCGAACTCGAAATCGATATCGAGTGGGAAGCAGCCGAGAGTGAAGAGAATGAGGCGGGAGAGGATGAGGACGAGGACGATGAGGAGGGAGAGGACGAGGACGATGAGGAGGGAGAGGACGAGGACGATGAGGAGGGAGAGGATGAGGGACAAGAGGATGAAGAGGATGAGGGACAAGAGGACGAAGAGGATGAGGGACAAGAGGACGAAGAGGATGAGGGACAAGAGGACGATGAGGAGGAGGAAGAAGAGGACGATGAGGAGGAGGAAGAAGAGGACGAGGAGGAGGAGGAAGAAGAGGACGAGGAGGAGGAGGAAGAAGAGGACGAGGAGGGACAAGAGGAAGAAGAGGACGAGGAGGGAGAGGACGAGGACGAGGAGGATGAGGAGGAGGAAGAAGAGGACGAAGAGGGAGAGGACGAAGAGTGAGCACGGGGGCAACCGAGATAGTTCGAGACATGGGCGTACTCGATGGAGAGACGACAAACGGACCGTACGTTACTTTTTGCCGACAGTAGTGGTCAGGTTGTCGTCTGTGCGGTTCCGGGTCGGCTCGGGGGTCAGTCGTTGAGCAGGTGTCGGCGGGCGAGCGCGGCCAGCGCCCCGACCCAGATGAACAGTTCGACAGCCGATGCGCGGGTGCCGATGTAGAAGGCAGCGAACTCGACGGGGGGCAACTGGACCTGTGACTCGTGTTCGACGACCGGCCAGAGAAGAAAGCGGGCGTCACCGGGGCGACCGTTTATGATCATCTGCGCGGCATCGAGTGCGAGATGTGACGCCCAGCCGACCGCGACGGCCAGCCACGCCCGACTGCGGGCGGCGAGGGCCAGCGGCACGGCGAGTCCGAACATCGAGTGTGCGACCGTGTGGTACTGGTCGGCCACCCCGAGTAGTCCCAGCGGCTTGTCGACGAGGTCCGGCAGTGCCGCGCCGACGACCACCGGCACCACCGGGAGCCGCAACACCATCGCCAGCAGGTAGCCTGCCACAGGGTGTGTCGGATACAGCACATCAAACGGTTCGACCAGCGACGGCTACAGGCTTTCGGTCCCCCCGTCGGTTCGCCAGGGGCGGCGAGCGATAGAAAGTCGTTGGGTGGTATGACTGCTCAGCGAACACGTCTCGCCCGTGGCTGGAGCCCGGAGAGTGGGGGCAAAGCACCGACCGGGAGCGTCGCGAGCGCGGTCACGTCGGCGTGTCCTCGTCGCGGGCGTCGTCGTTCTCGACGGCGTGCAGCTCGATAACGGGAACCATCTTCAGCACCACAAGGAAAAACAGCGTACACATAGCGAGGGTCCCGGCGACAGACGCCACTTCGATCGGGCTGGGAAAGTAGTGACCAGGAACAGCCTCGTACAGCGAGAACGCGGGATGGTCGATACCCTCAACAACAAACAACACCTTCTCCGAGAGTGTTGCGTACAGCACAAACACCGACGCGAGCACCGACCGTCCTGGGGTGAACACACCCGGTCTGAGTGTCTGTGCGAGGATGTACACGAGCGTGAGTGCCATGAGACCGATGGCGACGGTGTAGATTGGGTTGGCCAGTTTTGCCGCCATCACCGTTCTGGCGTCCATTGCAGGCGCGTAGACACTGCTTATCACCTGCTGGAACTGCAGCCAGACGAGAAGCAGTGAGAACAGACCGAGCCACATCGTTAGCCCACGTAGCATACTGTCTGTGAGAATGTGGTCCCAATCGTAGGCTCTGCGGAGTGTCGCAGTAACTATGATAATACCGGCGATAGCCGAGGTGAGCGCGATGCTGAGGAACTGTGGTCCTTGGATGGCTCCTCGCCAACCGGGCATTGAGGGCAACAGCGAGAGCAGCCACGGCATCACACCGCCGTGCAGCAGTAACGGTGCGAGCACGATGATACCAAGCGCGAGCCACCAGACCACATGCTGGATGATATCGTCCTCCCGCTCGGTGTAGCCGACCGTGATGACGCTGTACAGTGGGCCAAAGTGGTCGGGAAGCTGGTCGCGTAGGCGGTGGATATCGTACCGAAGCGTCAGAGCAAGATACATGAATGTCAGCATAAAATACAGCACGAGAACCGTGACACCCCACGCCAGCGGTGAGGTCTGGGCCGTCCAGGTGTACACCGGGGCGACACTCGAGACCAGCCGGTCGGGTCGGCTGGTGTGGATGAGGACGTACAGACCGGACATACCGAGCGCGCCGATAGTCAGCAGTTCGGCCAGCCGTGCGACCGGCTGGTAGCGGTCTATCCCGAACAGTCGGACCACCGCAGAGAGGATTATACCGCCGTGGGCGATACCGACCCACCACATAAACGCGCCGATGTACAGCCCCCAAGTGACACCGCCACTGCCCCAGTCTGCAAGCCAGGTGACGATGAGCCCGTTCTCGAGCTGCCAGCCCCACCCCACGAGCCAGACCAGCGCAACGAGTGTCGCCACACCGCCGATCAGGTAGTACCATCTCGAGGTCGATTTCGTCGGGCGGACGATATCCGCAGGGGTCGTCTCCTTCGAACTCATCAGCTCTCACCTATCTGTGCACGGGCACGGGTGCTGTGGGCCGACTGTCTGTTCGGTCTGCTGTCTGTACCGGTGTGTTGTGCCGGACTGTCCGGTCGGAGAGTCGTCTGCACCCCCGGAGCAGCGTCGGAATCGGTTGCCGCGAGCCTCTCGCGTGTTTGGCCTTCCTGCCTGTTACTCTCACCCGTCGGGGAGAACGAGTCCTCGGTTTCGTGGGGGTGTGCCGGGTCGCCGCTGGTCGTGTCGTCTGTACTCATCTGTGTGTCTCCATGTGTGCCTGTCGCCGCGCTGTTCGGTCCTCGGTTTGCTGTCTATTCGACGATGATACCGCCGTAGTGCCCTAGATTGGCGTGGGGGGTGCACTTGTACAGAAACGCACCGGTACCCTCGAGTGTCTGCTCGTGGGTAGCGCCCGAACTCTGGGTGCCGGAGTCCTCGAAATCGAAACTGCTCTCGGTCTGTGTGACCGAGTGGTTGCTCGACATCCACTCCCAGGTTATTGTTGTCCCGCTGTCGATACGAACCGCCGCGGGGTCGAACTGGTACTGGCGGTTGGGCCCCACCTCGATGAGGAGTTCGCCCGTGCCGGTCTGGTCGACGATACTGTCGGGCCCGTCGTAGTTGTTCGCGTTATTATCGGTCAGATAGGTATCGACCTGTCCTTGGGGGTCGGTGTCGCCGCCGTTGCTGCTGCCGTCACCGCCGTCACCGCCGAGACACCCCGCGAGTCCTGCTATCAGTGCTGTGCCACCCGCCATCAGTACTGTCCGTCTGTCTGGGTCGAACTCAGTCATTAGGCTTCGACTTTGCATCAACACCACGCCAAATTCAAACCTTCGAATCAGACAGGGTCACCGAACTCCGGCGAACAGCGGTCCCCGGCCGGTTGCGAACCTGGTCTGTCGGGAAACTGTCCCACAGACCGCGGATGTAGCCCGCCGTCGAGACGACCGCCGGGCGCCGCTGTGGGCGCTCTCACCACCCCTTGTCTGTCACAGGGGCCGTGATACCGGGGGAGCCAAGTCCACAACGGGTAAGCCCGCGGGCGACCCATCCACGGCCGTGTCCGATTCGCCGCCGGTGTCGCCGTTCGTGGCGCTCGCAGTCGCGGTCGTCGCAATTAGCACCGGTGCCGTGCTCGTTCGTCTCAGCGACGCCCCCTCGGCGGTGGCGGCGTTTTATCGGGTGTTTTTTACCACACTCCCACTGCTTCCGGTCGCTGTCTGGCGGTACCGGTCGGCGTTCCGCCGCATCGGCGGGCGAGACCTGCTCGGGGCCGCGCTCGCGGGTGTCGCGCTCGCGGTGCACTTCGCGGCCTGGTTCGAGAGTCTGGCGTGGACGAGCGTCGCCGCGAGTGTCACACTGGTTCAGTCACAACCGCTGTTCGTCGCTGTCGGCGCGTGGCTCCTGTTGCGCGAGCGACTCACCCGGCGGATGCTCGCCGGTATCCTCGTCGCAGTTGTCGGGATGGCGGCGATGTCGACCGGTGACCTACTCGGCGGTGTGCTCGTCGGGCCAGACCCGCTTCTCGGAAACGGGCTTGCCGTTCTCGGCGCGGTGATGGCCGCCGGATACGTGCTCGCCGGCCGGTCACTCCGCCGGCGTGTCGCGCTGGTTCCCTACGTTGTCGTGGTCTACAGCGTCTGTACGGTCTGTCTGCTCGTTATCGCCTTGCTCCAGGGCGGCCCGCTGGTCGGGTACCCCGCGAGTGAGTGGCTGGTCTTCGTCGGTCTCGCTATCGGACCCGGACTGCTCGGCCACACCGTCATCAACTGGACACTCGCACACCTCGAATCGAGTGTCGTCTCGGTCTCACTGCTTGGTGAACCGATCGGAGCAACCCTCCTCGCGTTCGCACTGCTTGGCGAGGACCCGACAGTGTACACCGTCGCCGGCGGGGTGGTCGTGCTAGCGGGTATCTACCTGACCGCGATGGACCGCGAGCACGCCGCGCTGGCCGACGACCCCGACCTGTCCGGAGAGCGAGCCGATTGAGTCAGGTCAGGAACCGGCGGTAGCTGTCCGGCAGTCGCCGGACCGCCTCGTCGGTCGATAGCGGCTCCGGACGACACCCGCTCAGCGTGTGCCAGTGAATCTCCCAACGCTCGCGGTGCGGTTCGGGAAGCCTCGCCGTTTACAGAAATACAAGAAGAAAGGCTCACGGTTTAACTCGGGGAGGAAGTCAAGCCGAGAAGGAGGTCACCCTCGGTGGCCGACTGCCGGTGCCGGACTCCGTCTGTTCGCTGTACTGCACATTCGTATCAACTCCACCCCACGGTTTCCACACTTCGACGTTCCGTGACACACCAGAACACCTCCCCCGGAAACTGCGACAACCGGGCGGGAGGGCAGGTTATTGTCGTCACCGTTTTGTCGCTCGACAGGCTACAGGGATTCATGCGAGACCCTGCGTCGCTCTCCGTGACCATCGTTGACGGGTACGTCGACGAACCGGCACACTTCGGCGTTCCGCCGTACATCTCGACGTACCCGCGCAACGTCGCCGGTGCGCTCGTGGACGCCGGCGTCCCGCCGGAGCAGGTCACCTACCACACCATCGACGCGCTCCGGGAGGACCGGGAGCGCTGGCGCGACGTAGAGGAAGCGGGTCTCATGATCTACGTCGGTGGGATGACCGTCCCGGGGAGCTATGTCGGCGGCACACCCGCCGAACCCGAGGAGGTCCGCCGACTCGGCTGGACCGCCGAGGGGACGACGCTCCTCGGTGGACCGGTTCGGTTCGGTGTCGGCGACGCGAACGAGGGGGGGATCGAGACCGAGCGCGACGACCTCGACTACGACTTCGTCGCGAAGGGTGACATCGAGGCGGCGGCCTACGACCTCGTGCACGGCGGCATGGAGGGGTTCGGCGACCGAATGCGGGATAACGAGGAACTCAGACGGTGGGCCGGCGCCGGCGCGTTCGTCGTCGAGCAACACCCCAACCACCCCGAGTACCTCATCTGTGAACTCGAGACCTCGCGGGGCTGTCCGTACCGCTGTTCGTTCTGCACGGAACCGCTGTACGGTGCCGCGCCGAGTTTCCGGACACCCGAGGCTGTGGTCGAGGAGGTGGCCGAACTCGCCGACCGCGGCGTTTCACACTTCCGTATCGGCCGACAGGCCGATATCCTCGCGTACGGCGGTGACGGTGAGGCACCCAATCCCGACGCGCTCCGGGAACTGTACGGCGGTATCCGCGAGGCGGCCCCCGATCTCGGGACACTTCACCTCGACAATATGAACCCGATCACGATCGTCCGGTGGCCCGAGAAGTCCCGGGAGGGGATCCGCATCATCGCCGAGCACAACACGGCCGGGGACACCGCCGCGTTCGGACTGGAGTCGGCAGACCCCGTCGTCCAAGAGCAGAACAACCTCAACGTGACCACCGAGGAGTGTTTCCGCGCGGTGAAGATCGTCAACGAGGCGGCGGGCTGGCGACCTGGTGAGGACCCCGCCAACGCGCCTACCCACGGGTCGGACGCCGTCCGCCGTCTGCCGAAGCTCCTGCCAGGTATCAACCTCCTCCACGGGTTGCAGGGTGAGCGCCGGGAGACGTTCGACCACAACAGGGAGTTCCTCCAGCGGGTGTACGACGCCGGACTCGTGCTCCGGCGAGTCAACATCCGGCAGGTGATGGCCTTCTCCGGCACCGAGATGTCAGACACCGGCGCCGAGATAGCTCACGATCATAAGAAGCTGTTCAAGCAGTACAAACAGGAGGTCCGTGAGGAGATAGACAATCCGATGCTGGAGCGGGTCGCGCCGCCAGGCACTTTGCTCCCTGATGTCCACCTCGAGTACCACCAGGACGGCAAGACCTTTGGCCGACAGCTCGGCACCTACCCGCTGCTGGTGGCCGTGCCGGGTGAGCGCCCGCTCGGGTCGGTCATCGACGTCGCGATAACCGACCACGGCTACCGCTCCGTGACGGGTGTGCCACAGCCGCTCGACGTGAACGCCGCGTCGATGGACGAACTCACCACCATCCCGGGTGTCGGGAGCCAGCGGGCCGCCGACATCCTCGTCGACCGACCGCACGAGTCGGTGCCCGACATCGCCGAACTGTCACAGTTCGTCGAGGTCCGCTCCGCTGGCGCGGACTGACTGTCCGGTACCCTCCTCCGCGCCCGACAGGCTGGCTCGTGTCACTCGACCGACCTGCCGACCGATAGCCGGACACGTGTCAGGTTCCGAGGTATAGACTTTTGTTACCTGGGAGACGATATCCGGACGAGACGATGGTACGCGTGCCCGACGGCAGGTCGGAGCGGCCACGGTTCACGAGGTGAAATCCGAGATGAAGGAGAGACAGACCAGATTCGACGGCACGACGGACAGTGACACCACCCGACGCGACGAGTCGGGAGAGCAGACAGACGAGAGCGCCACGGAAGTCGGGAACCGGCGGCAGTTCCTCCTCAGTGTGGGCGCCGCTACCGCGTTCCTCGCCGGTTGTGTCGGTGGCGACGACGGGGATGACGGCACCGGCAACGGCGACGACGGCGGTACCGGCAACGGCGGCGACGGCACCGGCAACGGCGACGACGGCGGTACCGGCAACGGCGACGACGGCGGTACCGGCAACGGCGGCGACGGCACCGGCAA
>ERZ1034569.187-NODE-187-length-23220-cov-11.547637_pt1 | contig 23220 bp, 22 predicted proteins | sample MGYA00520706_ERZ1034569 | MGnify/ENA primary metagenome ERZ1034569 (study PRJEB33760, sample SAMEA4777722) | hypersaline lake metagenome | biome: hypersaline environment; feature: brines | place: Spain | collected 2014-08 | depth 0 m ...
AACAGATTCAGCGCTTACTGAACGAGATCATACGGCTGTCGATGTGATCGACTGATACTGTCTCCGGTCGTAACTTCCTGCAGCTATGCAGTTCTGTGATGAGTGCGGCTCGATGATGAAGAAACGAGACGGGCAGATGGTATGCACGAGCTGCGGGTACAGCGCCGAACAGAGCGCAGACACCGGAGCGTTTGTCACCACAGAGGAGCAGTCCGACGCCGAACTGGTCGAGTCATCCGCGGATGCCAACTTCGAGGGGAAGCCAACTGCCGACGATGTCACCTGCGAGGAGTGTGGCCACGACGAGGCGTGGTACACGATCAAACAGACCGGTGCCGCTGACGAACCGCCGACGCGGTTTTTCAAGTGCAAGGAGTGTGGTCACCGCTGGCGCGAGTACAGCTGACACGACGCCCTCTCTTGCGTGTCGCCGCGCGCAGTTCGGATACCGCTGTCGCTCTTTTGTTCTCGGCCGTCAGATCACTCGCGAAGTCTGAGCAGTGCCCGCTCCTTGCCGCCGGCCTCGACCATCACGTCGGCCCGGTCTCGGAGCCAGTCGGGTACGCGGGCAACAGACTCGGCGTGGGCCTGTGGCTTTGTGTCGGTCCCGTGCAGACGGGCCGGCTCGGAGTAGTGGACCGCCGGGCGACAGTCCCAGGTTGTGGCGGCGCGTTCGAACCCCTCGCGGTATGTGAGTCCACGGTCGGAAAAAGAGTGGTGGTGGTAGTCGAACACGACTGGCACACCGACGCGGTCGCTCACCTGCTCGACGAGGTCGGAGACCCCCCAGAGCCCCTCCTCGTCGTCGTTCTCGACGGTGAGACGGGCGCGGGCGCCGGGTGAGAGTTCGCGAACGGCCTCGCGAAACCGCTCGGCGGTCGCCGCGCGGTCGCCGTATGTGGCGCCGATGTGGACGTTGATACCGAAGTACTGCGACCGGTCCAGCCCCATCAGGTCCAGCCAGTCTGCGTGGTACTCGACGGCCCGCAGCGACCGCTCAACCGTGTCACGGGAGGTGCTCGCCAGCCGACACCAGTAGTCGGGGTGGAAGGTGAGCCGCATCCCGTGCTCGCGAACGTACGCACCACAGCGCTCGGCGAGTCGACGGAGTTCGTCGTACGCGTCCAGGTCCGCGAGTTCGAACTGCGAGTTCCACGGAACGAGTGTCGACGTGACCCGGTAGAAACCGATACCGTGCCCGCGGTTCCACTCCAGAATCGTCCGGAGGTCACGCATGTTCTTTCGGGCGAGTTCGGCCGCGTAAGCGGGACCCCGCTCTTCGAAGGTGGCCTTCTGCATCCCACGATTGCACCGCAAGGGCTCCTCGCGGTCACGCAGCGTGCGGTTCATACAGGGGTAGCCCAGCATCTACCCGTGTTTGGGTGTCCGCAGGTATCACACCCGCGGTTCGCGTGTTAACCCACCCGTTCCCACGACCCCACTGACAGCTCTTGCGGATCGTCGTCGTGCTGTCAGCGCTTTTCGTACCCTTCGCTCGGTGCCGCGTGGGCCCTCTCTGTGTACATCGCAACGCCGAGTCGGGAGTCGCCGGTATCTCGGCAGCTTTCGTGGCCTGCTCCCTGGGTGCGGACTGTCTCACGTTGAGTCGCGGATGGTTCACCGGCCACACGTTGAGTTCTCGATACGGTCTCCCTGTTCGAAACCGAACAACTGTCAGGGTACGTGGGCCGGTGGTGTGTGACTGCAAAGCAGTTATTATCCCGTATCGCCTTTATCTATCCACCCGTCATGAGTCTGATGTCACTCCTGACAGACGGCGGCGGTCGAACCGGCGAAAAGCAGCACTACGAGTGTCGTGAGTGCGGAAAGAATCTCTCTGCGGAGGTCGCGAGTTGCCCCGACTGCGGTGGCGACGTTGCTGTTTTCACGTTCTGACAGCAGCGTGAACTTTTCTGTGGGTTTAACTCCCGCAGGCTAACTCCCCTTGCTCACGAAACGAGCCACTACTGTGGCGAGCGAGTAGGGTGGGGTTGGGTAGTTCATCAAAACACCGCCGTGCGGAGAGCCAGTAAATTGAAAGCTCCGGCCCGAGAAGTTGGCGTCAGAGCACAGTGTCACTCGAGAGGTTCTTTGACAGAGCAACGGGCGATCCCCGGTCACTCGTGGTGGTGAACCGGACAGCGCCCGAACCGCTCCAGCAACTGCTCGACAGGATGTTCGCCGAGCAGAGCATCACTGTCGAGGAACGGGTCAGCGACCAGTACAACAAAGACACCGTGTTGCTGGTCGAGGACGGGGAGGTGGTCGCCACGTCGCCGCTCGAGGCGCTCGAGAACGCCATCTTGCTGGTGAACTCGGACCTGTTCCGCACCGGGGCGCGGGGGCTCCAGGAGACGGCACTCCCGGCGGTGATGGAGGGGCTCACAGACCACCTGTTCACGCTCCGGGGGTACCCGGAGTCGAGCAAGGAGAAGCTCCTGCTTATCCTCGTCTCCCGGCGTATCGAACAGCTCGCATACAGCTACGGGGCCGGGACACTCCGGAGCTCGTTCCAGCGGCTCTCCCGACTCGAGGACGAGCGGGGGACTCGCGAGGCGTACAACGCCGTCGCGGAGACAGATACCGACGTGCACATCTACGGCCAACCCGACTGGGTGCCGTCACCAAAGTTCGAGGTTACGATGCACGGCGGCTACAAGAAAGATTTCCGCCGGTCGTGGTTCGTGCTGTACAACCCACCTCCCGGGAACCAGGACCGCTACGACTCGGCGGTGCTGGTGGCCGTCGAACAGGACCCGGGTGTCTGGAAGGCGTTCTGGACCTACCGGCGCGGGGTGATAGAGGATGTCGGTGCGTACATCCGACAGAACCTGTGAAACTTCCTACTGTTCCTGGGATTCGGGGTCGTCGACGTTCTCGAGTGTCCACTCGACGTGCTCGTCGAGGCGCGCACGGCCGGCGTCAGTGAGGGCATAGACGTCGTGGATACCCTCGGCGTGGGTTTCGAGGAAGCCGTTTCGTTCGAGCGCGTCGAGCGCGCCGTAGAACGACTCGGGATCAATACGCTCGTCGTAGTGGTCTTCGAGTCGCGTCTTCAGCGCCTGTGCCTGCAGTTCGTCACCGGCGAGCAACACGCAGAGGTCCCGTCGCCGGCCGCTGCGAAGAAAGCGGGTCATCGGCCTAACTCCTCGTGTGCACCGGCGAGGTGACGCGAACAGAACGCCGCCACCAGAGAGAGTTCACCCGCGAGCGCGCCGGCCGCGACAACCTCCGCGAGCGCGTCGGCGTTGCTGCCCGGCGGGTCGCCGCCGCCGCCGAGACCGAGCAGGTCGAGCGCCGCCGACTGTGTCGCCAAGTCGGTTCCGCCGCCGACTGTGCCGAGTTCCAGCGAGGCGAGTGAGACACTCGCGTACAACCCCTCCTCGCGGACATCCATTGTTGTGATGGCGTTGGCACCCTCGACGACCTGTGCGGCATCCTGTCCGGTGGCGAGAAACACCGCCGCGACGGTGTTCGCGGCGTGTGCGTTAAACCCGAGACTGCCGGCCTTTGCCGACCCCACCAGGTTCTTGCGGGTGTTCCCCTCAGCCATCGCCTCCGGAGTCGTGTCGAGACGCTCCTCTACCAGCCCCCGGTCGAGCACGACATCGGCGGTGACGGTCCGGCCCCGTCCCTCGACCGCGTTTATTGCTGCGGGCTTTTTATCCGAACAGAGGTTGCCCGACAGCGCGACCAGCTCCGCCGGTGTCTCCGTCTCGAGGAGGTCGGCGGCTGCCCGTGTCGCGATTGTGGCCATGTTCATCCCCATCGCATCTTTTGTGTCGTAGACGAACCGCAGGAAGACGCTGTCACCGACAACGTACGGGTCGACTGCGAGCAGTTCACCGTGGCTCGTGGTCGACTCGGCCGTCTCGCGGAGCCTGTCCGTGTTGTCCGCGACCCACTCGGTGACGCGCCCGGCCTCGGCGACCCCGTCAACCCGGAACACCGGGGCGCGGGTCATTCCGGAGTCGGTGACGCGTGCGGTCGCGCCGCCGGCACGCTCGATTGTCGAGAGACCGCGGTTGACACTGGCGACGAGCGCGCCCTCGGTTGTGGCGAGTGGGAGGTAGTGCTCGCCCGTGGCGGCGCCGCCGTCGACGGTGACCGGGCCGGCGACGCCCATCGGGAGCTGTGCCCCTCCGACGAGGTTCTCGACGTTCGATTCGGCGGCCTGCTCGGCCGAGAACCCGAACGCGTCCAGCGCGTCGAGGTCGGCACCGGTCTCGGCTGCGAGAAACGACCGGCGCGCCGCGGCAGCGGTCCGGGCGTCGGCGTGGTCGTCGAGTTCGTAGAGCCGCAGGTCGCCGGCGCGGAGACGCCCGACAAGGTCGGCTGAGTCTGTCATACCTGCGATTTGCCCCACATCCCCTAAATGCTACCGGGGTCGCGTCGAGCACGGCACACCCCGACAGACAGGTCGTGGGCGAGACGCGAACAGGTCGGAGAGTCGGGTGGGCTACCGGCCGGCGAGCGCCCCGGCGAGCATCCCCGCGGTCTGTCCGGCGCCGACAACTGCGAGCGCGGTCAGTTCGACACCACCACCGAGGCCCGCGCCGAGCGCAGCAACGTACACGACGGCGCCGAGACCGGAGAGCCCGCCGCCGCCGTAGTAGACCAGCCCGTTACCGCAAAGAGAGCGATGAATCCGGCCATCATCATGTGCGCGATGGAGATACCGCCGGTGCCGAGCACGTCGGCGTGGACAGCCCCCGTCGCTAGCCACGCTCCCGGCACCAGTGCGGCCGGCGCCAGGTCACGCGCCTCTCAAAACACACTCACAGTCCTGTGGGACAGTCGACAAAGGTGGTGTCCATTCCCCAGCCGTCGGTCAGGTCAGCGATGGCCCGGACGCCGAACGTTTCTGTCGCGTAGTGACCTGCGAGCACCACGTGGATACCGTGTTCACGGGCCTCGTGGTAGACCTGCTGTTTTCCCTCACCGGTGATCAGAACATCCGCGCCGGCAGCAACAGCCTCGTCGACGAAGTCGGTCCCCGAACCGGTGACGATGGCCACGTCAAGCACCGGATCCGGGCCGAAGTTGAGCACCCGTATCTCGTGGCCGCCGGTGTCGAGGTGTGGATGGATCGTCCGCACAACTGTCTCTATCGAAAGCGGGTCCGGTAGCGTCCCCATCTGACCGACGTACCTGCCCCCGTGGTCGCCAAACGCATCCCGCCCCTCCAGGTCGAGCAGATTCGCGATGTGAGCGGCGTTACCGAGCGTTGCGTGCCCGTCGAGTGGCAGGTGTGCGGTGTACAGCGACATATCTCCCTCGAAAAGCGCCGCGACACGATCGTACTGGCGGCCGGTGAGTCGCTCCGTGTCCCCCCAGAAGATGCCGTGATGGGTCAACAGCAGGTCCGCACCGGCTGTCGCGGCCCGCTCGACTGTCTCGACGGCAGCGTCCACCGCCGCCGCGACGTGTTCGACCTCGCGCTCGCCCGATCCGACCTGCAACCCGTTCGCACTCGGGTCCACATCGGCGTACGCGGCGGTGTTGAGTTTCTCGTCGAGTCTGTCGCAGATTTCCTGACACTGCATGTGTCGAGTGTCGACCCGTGATAACGTATGTGTTTTCCCCGGTATCTCTCCGGAGGACTCCGACAGTGCTGCCCCGCGACACCGGCCTTCCTACGAGATATAACAGATTTCGTATGGTACTGTATCCCGTCGCGAGAGCAGCAGTCACGGTCTCACAGGACAGGCGCTCACCGGCAGTAGACCGCTCGCAGGAGCCACACCGTCCAGTACCGACAGAAGCGGATTTCAGTAACACGCGTTACAGAACTCTACTTCAGATTACACTTATGTGGATACAGCCCCTTTGTGTATATACAATGCACGAGGGACGCACTCGGACGGCAAGCATGGGAAGCACGAACAGGCACAGAGAGAACTACTCGGCGGGCGGCATTCTGGTGTATCTGCTGGCGGCACCCGCGCTGATCGCGGTGCTGAGTGCGCCGGCTGTCGCTTTCGGTGTGGTGGTCGGTGCGGTCGGACTGGCGCTCGGCAGACGCGTCGTGCGCAGATTCCGCCGGAGAGATAACGGGGAGGGCCTCTCGGCGCCCGACCCAGAGGGCCGTCCGGCGTGAGCAGGCGCTGACCCCGGTGCAATCGGGCACCGGTCGTATCACACGAACGGATGACTCTCTGTTCGATCTCTTTTGACACTATCGATACCGGGCCACCGCCCGGTGTGGAGCTGGAGCGGGACTCTCTCACCGGTGTCACACCACCGGACCAGTCGCCACGGCACACAGAGAGCAGTGTGCGCTCTGAACACTCAGCCGACTGATACCGTGTGTGCCCACGGTACAACCGACAGGGGATGTCACCGTCCCGGTCCCGTTCTGTCGCGGGAGGAGCCCGGTATCTCCGCTCGGGAACAACTGCTGTCGAGACCGAACGGGAACAGATAAACACGCACACTCGTATCTCGTCTATATGGAGACGTCCCATCAGATTTTCGTGGGCGATTCCCGGGAGATGTCCGAGGTTGGCGAGAGCGAGGTCGAACTCGTGGTCACCTCACCCCCGTACCCGATGATAGAGATGTGGGACGAGCTGTTCGCGACGTTGAATCCGGAGATAGGGACCGCCCTCGACGCCGGGAACGGGCAGGAGGCGTTCGAGCGGATGTGTGCCGAACTGGAGACGGTCTGGGCGGAGATAGAGCGTGTGCTCGTCGACGGTGGGATCGCCTGTATCAACGTCGGAGACGCGACGCGGAAGCTGGACGACAGTTTCAGAGTGTATCCGACCCACGCCCGTATCACCGATTCCTTCGAGGGGATGGGGTTCGAGCCGTTACCGGAGATTCTCTGGCGGAAACCGACCAACTCGGCGGCGAAGTTCATGGGCTCGGGGATGCTCCCGCCGAACGCCTACGCCACGCTCGAACACGAGTATCTCCTGATATTCCGCAACGGGACAGAGAGCCGAGCGTTCGCCCCCGGGGCCGACAGACGGTACAGCGCCGCGTACTTCTGGGAGGAGCGCAACGAGTGGTTCTCGGACGTCTGGACGGGGGTCACCGGACGGCTCCAGTCGATGGACAGCGACGAGTTGCGGGAACGCTCCGGGGCCTACCCGTTCGAGATCCCGTACAGGCTCATCAACATGTACAGCGTGTACGGGGACACGGTTCTGGACCCGTTTTGGGGCACCGGAACCACGTCTCTGGCAGCGATGGTCGCGGGTCGCAGCTCTGTCGGCTACGAGCTTCAGTCGGAGTTCACCGAGCTGTTCGACGAGCGGGCAGCCGACATCGAGCGGCTCTCGCGGGACACCGTCTCGAGGCGACTCGACCGACACGCGGAGTTCGTCGACCAGCGGAGAGCGGACGGCAACACGTTCGGCTACGAATCTGAGGTGTACGGCTTTCCCGTGACGACAAAACAGGAGCGACGACTCCAGCTGTACACGGCAGAGGAGCTCAAGAGAGGGGAGAACCGGTACACCGTGTCACACAGCCCGTACTCCGGGTAGTTGCGTGCGCCCGCGAAAACAGGGTGGAGCAAAAAAAAGACAGGAGGAGAGAAAAGAGGACCTGAGAGGGATATAAAGAGGCTGGAGAGAACAGGAAAGCGCGGTCGGGCGGTTCAGGTGCGGAAGCTCTCACCGCAGCCACACTCGCTGACGACGTTGGGGTTCTCGACGTGGAACCCCTCACCCTGGAGTCCGCCCTCGTACTCCAGTTGCGAGCCCTCGATGTAGTTCATGCTGGCTGGGTCGACGAACACGCGCAGGCCGTGGTGCTCGGCGACGGTGTCGTCCTCCTCGGGTTCGTGGTCGAAGCGCATCCCGTAGGAGAGCCCGGCACAGCCGCCCTGCTGGACGTACAGTCGGAGTCCTGCCACATCCGTGTCGAGTCCCTCCCCCTCGAGCAGGGAGAGGGCCTGCTCGGCTGCCTCCGCCGTCACGGAGATGTTCGCTCCCCCTGTCGGCGTCTCGGTTGTACTCATACACCCGGGTACTATCCGGAGTGTGTTAATCTTGACGCCACTGTCGAGACAGTCCTGTGTCACCGACCCCATCACCTTCCCCGTCGTACCCACCCCGGTCTCCTCGGGAGACCATCAGAGAGCAAAGAACCGGGGAGTGCTTGCGAGAACAGAAACACGGGGAGGAGAAGGCGACAACAGCGGCAGTGAGCAAAAGCGGTTTTGTACGTCCGGACCGAACAGTGTGTATGTTCACAGGTATCGTCGAGGAGACCGGCGAGGTGCGTGCCGTCGAGGAGAGCGCGGACGGCCGCCGACTGCGGATCGACACGAACATGCAGGGGTTCACGCGGGGACAGAGCATCAGCATCAGCGGTGCGTGTCTGACCGTCGAGGCGTACGACGGGGGCAGTTTCGAGGTGTTTCTCGCGAGCGAGACCGTCGACCGGACCTACCTCGGGGAGCTCGAGCCGGGCGACCGGGTGAACGTCGAGCGGGCGCTGCCGGCGGACGGCCGCCTCGACGGCCACTTCGTGCAGGGACACGTCGACGGCACGACCCAGATTACCACCATCCGACAGATCGACGAGGACTGGCGGTTCGGGTTCTCGCTCCCACCGGCTCTCGCCCCGTACGTCGTCGAGAAGGGCTCTATCTCCGTCGACGGCATCAGCCTCACCGTCGCCGCACTCGCCGGTGACGAGTTCGAGGTGGCTATCATCCCCGAGACGTACGACCTGACCACCCTTTCGACGAAGTCGGTCGGCGACCCGGTCCACCTCGAGGTGGATGTCGTGGCAAAGTACGTCGAGTCGCTCGTCGAGGGCTACAGCTCCGGCCCCGCCGAGCCCTGACCTGTTACCGGCGGGCTGTCACAGGCTCCCGTTTCACGGGCTGTTCCCCCCGGATTTCGGAACGGTGCTGAAAACACTCACTCACGACCGTATCAGACCGGCGAAACGGCATCCAGGGAACGAGACCGTCGAGACGGTCTGCTCACTCAAACGCACCGATACCGGTCAGGTCGTTGCCGAGAATCAGCGTGTGGATGTCGTGGGTTCCCTCGTAGGTGTAGACGGTCTCCATGTTGGCCATGTGACGCATCGGGGAGTACTCGAGGGTGATGCCGTTGCCGCCGAGCATCTCGCGGGCGACACGGGCCTGGTTGCGGGCCATCCGGACGTTGTTGCGCTTGGCCATCGACACCTGTTCGGGGCGGAGTTCGTCGGCCTGTTTCAGTTCGGCGAGGCGGTTGGCGAGTAACTGGCCGAGTGTAATCTGTGTTGCCATCTCGGCGAGTTTCTCCTGCTGGAGCTGGAAGCGGGCGATTGGGCCGCCAAACTGGTCGCGGTCACTCGTGTACGCGAGTGCCGTCTCGAAGCAGTCCCGTGCGGCACCGACCGCGCCCCAGGCGATGCCGTAGCGGGCCTGTGTCAGACAGGATAGCGGGCCCTTCATCCCCTCGACACCTGGGAGAACGTTCTCCTCGGGCACGCGGGCGTCGTCGAGACGGAGTCGGCCGGAGCTCATCGCACGCATCGAGAGCTTGCCATCGATGTGACCGGTGGTCACACCGTCGCGGTCGGTCTCGACGAGAAAGCCCCGGACCGGTCCGTCGCCGTTCTTTGTTCGTGCCCAGACAAGCGCGAGATCCGCGATGGGTGCGTTCGTGATCCACCGCTTCGAGCCGTTCAGCCGGTAGCCCTCGTCGTCGCGGGTGGCGCTGGTCTCCATCCCGGCGGGGTTCGAGCCGTGCTCCGGTTCGGTGAGACCGAAACAGCCGACCAGGTCACCGGTCGCAAGTTCCGGCAGGAACCGCTCGCGCTGTGACTCCGAGCCGAAGCGGTGAATCGGGTAGATGACCAGCGCCCCCTGGACACTTGCCATCGAGCGCAGCCCGGAGTCACACGCCTCCAGCTCCTGCATCACGAGCCCGTAGGCGCGGTCTGTTGTCCCCGCCAGCCCGTACCCGTCGAGATTCGGCGCGTAGAACCCCAGGTCACCCATCTCCGGGATGCGCTCGACCGGGAACTGGCCCTCGCGGTAGCTTTCGACCATCTCCTCGCGGGCGTCGTCGGCGAACTCGCGGGCAGTGTCGCGCGCCGTGCGTTCCTCGTGGGTGAACTCCTCCTCGAGACCGAGATAGTCGAGCATACCCTGCTGTGTGCGCCTGCCAATAATAGAGTTTGCCCTGTGGACCTCCCGAGAGATTGTGCTCAGACGAAAAAATCTTATACGATACCGCCCACGATAGTAGTAGTAGAATGTCTGTGAAAGATAATCAGTTGTCGAACAGATCGCGCAGTCACCGGGGGTGTGTGTAGGTGCAGGTGAAAGCCGCCCCGCTGGATGTAGTGTGCGTGGGTGGTGCGGACAGAGCAGGGCCGGCGCTATCGAATCAGGGGCGTCTCCGGGTGTCGACCGTGAGCGGGGCAAGAGACACCTGGCCGGACAGGGAGCACGTGGACTGTCTACTGGTCGACGCGATCAGTGGAGACAGGGTCGTCGAGCGCGCCCAGGAGCAGTACCCGTCGACGCCGATCGTCGCGTTCACGCCGGACAGCGCCGAGCGGGCACTCGAGGCGGGTGCAACTGATGTCGTCCGGTCGCGGCCGGAGGAGACCCCGGACCCGATCGTACAGCAGCGCATCGAGAACGTCTGTGGGTCCGGGGGGGTGCCGGGCGCGGTCAGCCAGGGGGCCTACACGCACGAGGACCTGCTCTCGAATCTCAGCGAGAACCTCCGGGACGTGATCTGGCTGTACAACATACAGACAGGCAGGACCGAGTTCGTCAGCGCCGCCTACGAGGAGATCTGGGGCCGATCGCGTGAGCGCCTCCTCACCGGAGGTGTGGAGTCGTTCTACCAGACAGTCCACCCCGACGACCGCGAGTACGTCCGGAGGGAACTGTCGAACGAGCGCGTCGAGGCAGGGACTCATCATATAACCTACCGGATACGTCGCCCTGACGGTGAGGTCCGGTGGATTCAGGACCGGGCGTTCAGTATCCCCGAGGGCAGTGGACAGACGCGGATGGTCGGTGTTGCGCGGGACGTCACGGCAAAGAAGCAACGTGAACGGGAGTTAGAGGAGTTCCAGGAGACACTCGACACCGTGCTCTCGAACGTCCCGATGGTGCAGTTTGCGTTCGACGCGGATGGTGTGCTCACGCGGTCGGACGGGCAGGCGCTGGAGCGGTTCGGTGCCGAGTCAGGGGACCTCGTCGGTGGGTCGGTGTTCGACGTGTTCGCACACCACCCGGAGATAGCCGAGCACTGCCGGCGGGCGCTCGACGGCGAGGAGGTCACCGCGACCGTCGAACTCGGCGGCCGGTGGCTGGACTCCCGGTACCAGCCGTTGTTCGAGGACGGGGAACTGGTGCGGGTCGTCGGGCACGCGTACGACATCACCGACCGGATGGAGCGACAGCAACAGCTCGAGCAACAGAACGACCTGTTTACGAGGGCCCAGGAGATCGCCGATGTCGGGGCCTGGGAGTACAACCTCGAAGGGCCGAATCTCTGGACCGAGAAGGTGTACGACATATTTGATATTCCGGAGGGGAAAACACCGACACTCGACACAGTAAAGAAGCTCTACCATCCGGCTGACTGGCCGGCGGTGAACGAGGCGCTTGCGCGGGCAGTCAGCGGGGGTGAGCCGTTCGATCTCGAGGCCAGGCTGTCGGTCGACGGGGACAGCCCGAGGTGGGTACATCTCCGAGGCGAGCCACAGTCGGAGGCCGGCGATGTCGTCAGGCTCCGCGGGACCGTGCAGGATATAACCGAGCGCAAGAAACGCGAGCAGGAACACAAGCGTAATCAGCGGTTCCTCGAACAGGTCCAGCAGGTGGGCGGGGTAGGTGGCTGGGAGTACGACTTCCGGACCGACGAACTCCGGCCGACAGAGGCACTCGGTGACCTGCTCGGGCTGTCGGTCGAGACAGAGATGAACGCGGCCGACGTGATACAGTCTCACCACCCAGAGGACAGAGAGCAGGCCGCGGCGGCGGTCGAGCGGCTCTGGAGAGACGGCAAACCGTTCGATATCGAGGTGCGGGTGCTCACCGGCGACGGCGGGTCCCGGTGGGTGCACTCGCAGGCCGAGCCCGTGTACGAGGACGGCGAGGTAGTGGCGATGCGGGGTGTCTCACAGGATATCGACGAGCAAAAGAAACGCGAACAGCGGCTCCAGGCCGAGCGGGACCTCGTCGAGCGCATCCTCGAGACGAGCCCCGTCGGTATTCTGGTGCACGACGCCGACCTGCAGGTCACACGTGCAAACGAGCAGGCAGCAGCGATAATGGGGGTCCAGCCGGAGACGCTCGAACAGCAGCGGTCGGCACCGGACGGTGTCGAGATACTCTCCGCGGACGGGGTGCCCCGGTCTGACGACGAGAGGACCATCGCGCGGGCGAAACAGACCGGCGAGCCGGTTCACGACGAGGAGTTCATCGTGGAGACGGCGGCGGGCGAGCAACGGACCATCGTCGCAGACGCGGTGCCGCTGTTCGACGACGGCGAGCTCTGGCGGGTCATCTCCGCGTTCGACGACGTGACCGAGCGCGCGGAGCGCGAGTGTCGGTTGCGTGAGCAACGCGATGAACTTGAGCGGCTCGACCGCATCAACAGCATCATTCGGGATGTCGATGCGGCGCTTGTCGGCGCGGAGACACGGGCGGCGGTCGAGCAGACCGTCTGTGACCAGCTCGTGGGCTCCGGTCGGTACGCGCACGCAGCGGTGTCACGGGAGACCGGGGGAGGACTCGCGCCGCAGGCGGTCTGTGGGGAGGAAACGGGGGTATCGGAGCTACCGGAACGCTCTCTGACGCACCACGCGGCCGAAACGGGTGAGACACAGGCGAGACAGACCGGCGACGGTCACGGCTGGACAGTCGGTCAGACACTCGCCGAGGACGGCGCACACTCGACAGCCGCGATTCCGCTCACCTACAAGGGGCAGACCCACGGTGTGCTCACGGTGTGTGCACCCCGGAGGGAAGCGTTCGACGAGCGCGAGCTGGATGTGCTCGACGAGCTCGGTGGGACGGTCGGGTACGCGATCGCCGCCGTCGAACGCCGCAAGCGCGAGGCGACACTGCAGTCACTGTACGAGGAGACGAGGAACCTGCTGACCGCAGAACACCCACAGGAGGTCTGTGACTTCGTCGTCGAGACCGCTGCGTCGGTGCTTGACCCGCCGGGTGTCGGCATCTTCCTGTTCGACGACGACGAGAACGTGCTCGACATGGCTGCCGGAACCGGCCGGCTCCAGGAGTTCTACGGTGAGCTGCGGTCGTTCTCGCCCGGGCCACCCGACTCGCTCACCTGGCGGGCCTTTGTCGACGGGAGTGAGACGTTCGTCTCCGATGTCCACAGCTCCGACCGTTTCGCAAACGTGGAGACAGAGGCCCGGAGCACGCTGTTCCTGCCGCTTGGCGAGCACGGTGTGTTCGTCGTCGCCACCGACGAGGAACGGTCGTTTGGGGAGGCGAAACGTCAGCTGATCAGACTGCTCGCGGAGACGACCGAGGCCGCACTCGACACCGTCACCGACCAGGAACAGTTGAGCGAGCGGGAGCGCCAGCTCAACGAGCGGGCGAACCGAGTTGAGCGACTTGAGTCGTTGCTGTCGCTCATCGCCGGTATCGACGCCGCAGTCCAGCAGGCCGGCACCCGCGAGGAGATAGAGAGGAAGGTCTGCGAGCAGCTCGTCGACACCGGCTCGTACAGTTTCGCGTGGATTGGCGGCGTTCCCCCCGACGGGACCGCCGTCGAACCGCGGGCCTGGGCGGACAGCGAGAAGACGGAACGGGCGTATCTGGACCTCGGGACGTTCGAACTAGACGAGAGGACCCCCGCTGCCCGGGCAGCCAGCACCGGCACACCGGTTCGTGTCACGAACGTGACCGACTTCCTCCGGGAGGTCGACTGGGCGCAGGCCGCCGTCGAGCACGGCTACCAGTCGGTGCTCGCGGTGCCGCTGGTACACGAAGAGGCAACCTACGGCGTACTCACAGTGTACGCGACCGAACCGGACGCGTTCGACGGACTCGCCGAGACGATATTCGAGCATCTCGGCGGACTCGTTCCGCGGGTGGGTAACGGACTCCGGCGGAACCGCACGGTGCTCGCCGACCGGGCAGTCGAACTCGAACTGTCGGTTCCGGAGGCCGACGCGTTCCCGAACGCCGTCGCGGAGCAGGTTGGAACGCCGGTCCACTGCCGGCAGGTGCGACCCGCATCCGACGGTCGGACGAAGCTCACGTTCGACCTCCCCCGGTCCTCGGTGGACCCGGTGCGGGCGGTGGAGTCGGGGTTCGTCACCGTCGAGTCGCTGGACGTGATAGAACAGTCCGGCGAGGCGGTGTTCCGGGCAACACTCGCCGGGTCGACTGTCGCGACGACCCTGTTGTCCTGTGGTGCTATTCCCGGGGAGGTGGTGGCCCACCCCGACCGCACCATCACCACCGTCAGACTGCCACACGACGCCGACGTCCGTCGGTTTCTCGACCGTCTGGACGAGCACTACCCCGGGATCGAACTCGTCTCGCGGCGCGACATCACCGGACGCGCCGACACACAGGCCACGGCTCGCCACGCGTTCGCGGAGGACCTCACTGACCGCCAGCGCGAGGTGCTACGGACCGCCCACGAGCGCGGCTTCTTCGAGTCCCCCCGCGAGATAACCGGCGTCGAACTCGCCGACCACCTCGGTGTCTCGCAGCCGACTGTCACACACCACCTCCGCGAGGCACAGAAACGGCTGTTCGACACGCTCCTGCAGCGGTTCTGAGCCCCGCACACTGGCGGTGTTCGGGTGCAGACCACAGGGGTCGTGCCGACGGAACCAGCGGCTACCGACGGCCTCGCTCTGTCACTCGGGTCCTGGCGTACCCGGAGCGGCCTGGAGACGGTGGTTGTGTTGTCCGCGCCCGCAACGCACCAACCGCGAACACAGCCATCGACGTGTCACCGACACCCGCGTACTGCTCGCTCCGCTCGATGTAGCTCAGTGGTACTGTGTGGTAACAGACGCAACAGTTATCTATGTGGACCGTGTAGATACGGTCAGAGGAGAGAACAATGGCAGACTACACAAACCCCGTCGCAACAACGTTCGAGCTGCAGCGCCGTTCGATAGAGCAGGGCCAGGAGGCGCTCGAGCAGACGCTGATGTTCCCGACGCGTGTCGGTGACGCGGCGGTCGACAGCCTGGACAGTCAGGAGTCGGCCCAGCGCAGCGTCGTGGAGTTCCAGCAGGACGCAATTCACAGTCTGCTCGACACCGTCGAGGAGACGTTTCCCGGCGTCGAGACCTCCACCGACGATGTCCGCGAGGTGGTCGACGACCAGTACGGCTCGGTGCTCGGGGCCCACGCGGACCTGTTCGAGAACCTCTCGACCAGTCTAGAGGAGGGTATCGAGGCGTACGACGACCTGAGCGAGGAGACGGTCGAGGCGCTGGAGGAGGCCGTCGAGGACCTCGTCGATGCACAGGAAGAGCTCGAGGAGCAGTCCGTCGAGGCAACCGAACAGGTCGAGGAGCAGTTCGAGGAACTGCAGGCCCAGGTCGAGAACGTTCAAGAACAGATCCAGAGCGTCTCCGAGGACGCCGCCGCTGCCGTCGACAACTGAGCCGAACCGACCGCGACCACACTGCCTGTCGGACGACACCAGATTCTCTCGCCTCTTGACAGCGTGCACCGTCGGCTCTCTCCTGCGGTGGGTTGTTGCGAGACAGCGGTCGGGACAGGGTTAAGCCGCGGGAACCCCGAGAATCGAGATATGTTCGACGCCGACGACCTGGCAGAGATACGGTCGGAGAAGGAGCGCTGGGAGGCAGAGACGCTCGACCCGGTGCTCGAGCGATTCGGCGAGCGCGCAGACGAGTTCGAGACAGACACCGGTGGACAGCGTGTCGACCGACTGTACACCCCGGAGGACCTGCCAGAGGGTGAGTATAGGGAGTCACTCGGGTTCCCCGGTGAACCGCCGTACACCCGTGGCGTGTACCCGACGATGTACCGTGGTCGTCTGTGGACGATGCGCCAGTACGCGGGGATGGGCACCGCCGCCGAGACAAACGAGCGGTTCAACTATCTCATCGACGAGGGCCAGACCGGGCTCTCACTCGCGTTCGACCTGCCGACACAGATGGGCTACGACTCCGACAACGGGCTGGCCGCGGGCGAGGTTGGAAAGTCCGGTGTCGCAATCGACTCGCTCCGCGATATGGAGCGTGTGTTCGAGGGTATCCCGCTTGAGGAGGTGTCCACAAGCATGACGATAAACGCGCCAGCCTCGGTGCTGCTCGCGATGTACATCGCCGTCGGGGACCGACAGGGGGTCGACCGCGAGGCGCTGCGGGGCACTATCCAGAACGACGTGCTGAAAGAGTACATCTCGCGCAACACCTACATCTACCCGCCGGAGCCGTCGATGCGGATCATCACCGACATCTTCGAGTTCTGTGCCGCCGAGACGCCGAAGTTCAACACCATCTCCATCTCGGGCTATCATATCCGCGAGACGGGCGCAACCGCCGCCCAGGAGCTCGCATTCACTGTCGCCGACGGTATCGAGTACGTCGAGGCGGCGCTCGATGCCGGTCTCGATGTCGACGAGTTCGCCCCACAGCTTTCCTTTTTCTTTGCCGCACACAACAACATCCTCGAGGAGGTGGCGAAGTTCAGGGCGGCACGGCGGATGTGGGCGGAGATAATGGCAGAGCGGTTCGGCGCCGAGAACCCGAAGTCCAGACAGCTGAAGTTCCACACCCAGACCGCGGGGTCGACGCTGACCGCACAGCAGGTCGATAACAACGTCGTCAGGGTGGCCTACCAGGCGCTCGCGGCGGTGCTCGGTGGGACACAGAGCCTGCACACAAACGGAAAGGACGAGGCTCTCTCACTCCCGACAGAGGAGTCTGTCCGGACGGCGCTGCGAACCCAGCAGATACTCGCCCACGAGTCCGGTGTCGGGGACACCGTCGACCCGCTGGCGGGCAGTTACTACGTGGAGTCGCTGACCGACCAGGTCGAGGCCGAGGCGCGGGAGATAATCGCGACCGTCGACGACCGCGGCGGGATGCGGAAGGCGATCGAGGCCGGATGGGTCCAGCGCCAGATACAGGACGTCGCCTTCGAGCGCCAGCAGGAGATCGAGAGCGGCGAGCGGGTCATCGTCGGTGTCAACAGGTTCACAGTCGACGACGAGAAAGAGGTCGACATAGAGGAGGTCTCACAGGCGGTGCAGGAGGGACAGCGCGAGCGTCTGGAGGAGCTCCGGGCCGAGCGTGACACCGGGGCGGTCGAGACTGCACTCGACGCGCTCGAGGAGGCCGCACGGGGTGAGGAGAACCTGATGCCGTACATAATCGACGCGGTGAAAGTTTACGCTACCACCGGCGAGATCTGTGACGCGATGCGCGAGGTGTTCGGCGAGTACCGGCAGGGGGCTGCGGTGTGACCGACGGCAGGCACGACCGTCGGTTCGACCACGCTGGTATCGCAACAACCGACGCCGACGGACTCGCGGCGCTGTACGTCGACCTGTTCGGCTGTGAGCGCGCCCACGAGGAGAGGCTCGACGGGATGTTCGTCTGTTTCCTCGACCTGGGTGGGGGGTACCTCGAACTGCTGGAACCGCGTGACGGCGGGACCATCGCGCGGTACCTCGACGAGCACGGCCCGGGTATCCACCACATAGCGGTTGCGACAGACGACATCGAGGCGGCGCTGGAGCGGGCGCGCGCCTGCGGTATCGACTCGGTCGAGGGGCCGCGACCGGGTGCCTGGGGCCACGAGGTCGCGTTCCTGCACCCGGACTCGACCGGCGGTGTTCTGTTCGAGTTCGTCGAGCACTGACGCCGGCCAGAGTCGACACCCCGAGCGGTCAGGAGAGCGACTCTCCCGACCCAACAACGGACCCCGCATACTCACGACAGCGGTGAACTGTCCGAGCCCCAGCGAGCAGACCGGCGCGAAAACCGGCAGGTGCCCTGTCGGACTGCAACGCCGGGCGACAGGCGGTCGAAAGCCCACAGTTTTTGTTCGCCGGTCGTTCAGACAGATCGGAACTCCGGGAGAACGATGGTCGAACTCAGAGAGTACATCAGGGAGTCGAACGCGATAGAGAGCGTCCACGAGGAGTCCGCCGTCGACGACACCGTCGAGGCATGGGAGTGCGTGAGCGACCTGGACGGACTCTCCCACGACGTCGTCCGGCAGGTACACCAGCGGATACTGGGGACTCGTCAGCCAGAGATCGCGGGCGAGTACAGGGATATCCAGGTGTACATCGACAGTCACAGGCCGCCGCCTCCGGTGGTGGTCGCGTCCGAGATGGACAAACTCCTGTCGTGGTCACCCGCGGACCCGCTGGAGGCGGTGGAGTGGCACGTCGCCTTCGAGCAGATTCACCCGTTCGCCGACGGGAACGGCCGCACCGGACGGCTGCTGTATCTCTGGCACTGCCGCCAGTTGGACGCGACACCGGTTCTCTGGCGGGCCGAGGACCGCGAGGGCTACTACGACCTCTTCGAATCGACGGTCGACCTCGACGGGCGAGCAGATGTCGGTGACGGTTGAGGGTGCTCGCCCCCACCCTCTCCCCGGAACCAATTGCTTAAATAACGTGATGCCAAACACACGAGACATGGAGATCGGGCTCATCTCGGACGTTCACGGCAATCTGCCCGCACTGGAGGCGGTGCTGGAGGATATGCCCCCGGTGGAGCGGATTATCTGTGCGGGCGATATCGTCGGATACAACCCGTGGCCGGCGGAGTGTCTCGAACGGGTACGGGATGTCGCATCGGTCACAGTGCAGGGGAACCACGACCGTACGGTCGAGACCCCGGGCAGGTACGCCGCAAACCCGATGGCGATGGCGGGGCTGGAGCACGCCAGATCCGAACTCGACGAGCAACAGCGCGAGTGGCTCGCCACCCGACCGAAGCGGACCACCATCGCCGACGGGAAGTACCGTCTCGTCCACAGCCACCCCGACCTCGACAGACTCGGGTCGTACGTGAAGCCCAGAAACTTCCCTGAGATGCGGCCGTATCTGGACGAGTACGAGGGCATAGTGCTGGGTCACACGCACATCCAGCACGAGGCGGTCATCGACGACCGACTCGTGGTGAACCCAGGGAGTGTCGGCCAACCCAGAGACGGAGACCCGGACGCCGCCTACGCCGTTCTCGACCCCGACGCCGGCACCGTCAACCTCCACCGCGTCGGGTACGATATCGACAGCGTGATAACCCGTGTCGAGGACGCCGGACTGCCGAGGCGGACGGGCGCACGACTGCTCGATGGCTCGTGAGCAACTCGAGAGGAGACCGGCACGCAACTGTTCGGTCGTTTGGTCCCTCATCGGTACGAGCGCAGACTCCCGTCACGGTCACAGTCGGGGGGGGGGGTGAGTCGTCCACGTACCGGCGAGTGTGGCCGCTCTGCCGCGGTTGCCCCTGTAATAGTGTGTATAAACACCGGCTGTATGAGAGGATTTAACATGTCTCTGCCGGCAGTAGCGCCTCTCTACCGAGGGGGCACCGACAGATTTATATAGAATCCCATTCAATCATAGGATGACTATGGCTCAGCAAATGGGTAATCAGCCGCTCATCGTACTGTCCGAGGAGAGTCAGCGGACCTCCGGAAAGGATGCGCAGTCGATGAACGTAACGGCCGGAAAGGCCGTCGCAGAATCGGTACGGACAACACTCGGTCCAAAGGGAATGGACAAGATGCTCGTGGACTCGACGGGCAGTGTTGTCGTGACAAACGACGGCGTCACAATTCTCGACGAGATGGACATCGAGCACCCGGCCGCCAACATGGTGGTCGAGGTTGCCCAGACTCAGGAGGATGAGGTCGGCGACGGCACCACGACAGCGGTCGTCATCGCGGGTGAACTGCTCTCGAAGGCGGAGGACCTGCTCGACCAGGATATCCACGCGACAATCCTCGCGCAGGGGTACCGTCAGGCTGCCGAGGAGGCAAAGGACACACTCGAGGAGATCGCAATCGAGGTCGACGCCGACGACACGGAGACACTCGAGGGCGTCGCCAGCACGGCGATGACCGGAAAGGGTGCGGAGAGTGCAAAGGACCAGCTCTCCTCGCTGGTTGTGCAGGCCGTGCGCTCTGTCGCCGACGACGACGAGATCGACACGGACAACGTGCAGGTCGAGACGGTCGTCGGCGGTTCAATCGACGAGTCCGAGCTCATCGAGGGTGTCGTGGTCGGCAAGGAGCGCGTCCACGACAACATGCCCCCGCTGAAGGAGGATGCAAGCATCGCGCTGCTGGACACCGCCATCGAGGTGCCCGAGACGGAGCTGGACACGGAGGTCAACGTCAGCGACCCCGACCAGCTCCAGCAGTTCCTCGACCAGGAGGAACAACAGCTCCGGGAGATGGTCGACTCCATCGCCGACGCCGGAGCCGACGTCGTCATCTGCCAGAAGGGTATCGACGACATGGCCCAGCACTACCTCGCAGAGGAGGGTATCCTCGCAGTCCGACGGGCGAAGCAGTCCGACATTCAGGCGCTGTCGCGCGCAACCGGTAGCCGCGTCGTCTCGACGATCGAGGACATCACGGGTGAGGACCTCGGCTTCGCCGGGACGGTCGCAGAGCGCGAGCTCGACGGCGACGAGAAGCTGTTCATCGAGGATGTCGACGACGCACGAGCGGTCACGCTGGTGCTGCGCGGTGGCACCGAGCACGTTGTCGACGAGGTTGAGCGTGCCATCGAGGACGCGCTCGGTGTCGTCGCGTCGACGCTGGACGACGGCAAGGTGCTGACCGGCGGCGGCGCACCGGAGACCGCCCTGTCGCTCGGTCTGCGTGACTTCGCGGACAGTGTCGGCGGCCGCGAACAGCTCGCCGTCGAGGCGTTCGCCGACGCAATCGACGTCGTCCCGCGAACGCTCGCCGAGAACGCCGGACTCGATCCCATCGACTCGCTGGTCGAACTGCGCAGCCAGCACGACGCCGGCAACACTACGTCCGGTCTCGACGCCGAGGCCGGCGAGGTCGGTACCCTCGAGGGCACGGCTGTCGAGCCGCTCAGTGTGAAGACCCAGGCCATCGAGAGCGCCACCGAGGCCGCTGTTATGCTGCTGCGCATCGACGACGTGATCGCTGCCGGTGACCTGAAAGGCGGCGGCAGCGACGACGACGACGACGACGCGCCCGGCGGACCCGGCGGCGGCATGGGCGGCGGCATGGGCGGTATGGGCGGCGGCATGGGCGGCATGGGTGGCATGGGCGGCGCGATGTAAGACCGGCCACAGCCCACAGCCCGACCCACCTGCACTGCCCGCGAACCGAACTTTCCTCGTATTTTTCATCCCACAGCAACAGCTCCCAGTTGGATATGTCTCCCGGTATACTCACGGGCTGTTCGCCCAGGGCCTCTGTTCCCGTTTGTTCTGTGTGTTGTCTACAACAGTGTGTTTCGGTCCGGGATATTCAGCATGGATGGGCGCCCTGTCGACGCTTTCCGGCGCTTACAGCGCGCTCGCGCCCCCGTCGACGGCGGCGAGCAGGCTGTCGAGGTGGTCCTCGCGCGAGTAGGAGGCGAACAGCTCGTGACCGCCGTCGTAGACGACAATCCGCCCGGCGGGAACGGTCTCACCGATTGCCCGGACAGAGACGACACGGTCCGCGAGCGTGCAGAACACGACCGCATCGTCGTCGATTGGCGGCAGGTCGCGGTGTGCCCGGCGGGACTCACGGATAAACGTCGGTGCGGCCCGGGAGGGTCCCTCGCGGAGTTCCCGGTCTGTCGCGAGTTCGCCGATTGCGCTCCGCGTGGCGGTCCCGCTCGGCAGCACAGCCCTGTCGACCGGGAGGCGTGACACCAGTCCGAGGAGCGCGTCGTCGACACCGACCTGTCCGCGCGGGAACCCCCAGAACGGGCTCAGAAACGTCGCCGTCTGCGCACCGTCGATATACGCGGCGATCAGTCCGCCGGCGCTGTGTCCCACCAGACGGAACGACGGCAGGTCCGAGACGTACTCCGCCACCGGTGTGACGTACTCGTGCTCGAAGTCGGTGATGACGGTCGGTATCTGGAACCCGTGGACGCGGTACCCCTCCCCGACAAACTGGTCGATGAGCCACTGGATGTTCTCGTGATAGAGTCTGTTCCCCCAGCCAAGCACCCAGACGAGGTCCGCCCCGTTCTCCGGACCGTACTGTTCTGTTTGCATACCTCTCTCGGCGAGTGCTGCGGGCTAAACAGTTTCGCTGGCCGCCGTGACGACTGCCTGGCACCCGGGCACGGACAGCGGGTCGCGTGCTGCCGGTATCGAACGCTGGTGTCGTGTCGGCTGGCGATTTCGACGCTCTGGTGGGCAAACTGTGATACCAGGCAAAATTCTACGAGGGAGTATGGAACGTGTGTGGGTGACAACAGCCAGTCCGACCGTGCAGGCGGTCGTCGACCCGGTCACGGCAGCGTGTGCGCAGGGGTTGTCCCGACGACAGTCCACCTCGTGAGGAACCGTCTGTCGAGGCGGCGGCAGACGAGGTGCTGACCACTATCGAGACGATCGGCAGGTCGGATTCCTCGGGAGCGCCGCGTTCCGCCGACTCCGGGCGAACCGACGCTCAGAGGTCGTCGAGACCGCCGAGGATGACGAGGCCAGACTCGAACGCGACCAGTCTGTGCTCGATGCCTACGACACACAGTGGGTCCTCCGAGTCCGAAGCTACAATTGACTGGGACACCTACCGCAAACGCGATGAACACAGTCAAGATACGCGAGGCCGCCGACGAACTCGCGGAGACCGGCTCGGAGTCGACAGAGTCGCTCCGAACCGAGAACGTAAGTCTCGAGATAATGCGGTTCGAACCGGGTGACGAGGACAGTATGCACGCCCACGGGGAAGACGAGATCTACGTCGTCGAGTCCGGCACCGCAGAGCTCAACATTGACGGTGACGTAACGCCTGTCTCGGCCGGCGATATCGTCCACCTCGAACCGGGCACCGACCACCGGTTCCAGGCGTTCGAGGACGAACTGGTCATGACCGTCGTTTACGCCCCGGCGACAGGAACCCACCAATGACATCCTCCCCGGCCTGAACAGAGGGCGACTCTGTCCCACATACAGTCGGGTGAGCCCGATGACGCCGGGTTTCCTCCGTGGGAGTCTCAGCCGGAGACGCCCGGTGTGGTCGTATCGGTTTTTTAACTAATACAGGCTAAGTCCCCTTCCTCAAGGAGCGACCGCAGGGAGCGAGTA
>ERZ1034569.188-NODE-188-length-23171-cov-80.625541_pt1 | contig 23171 bp, 19 predicted proteins | sample MGYA00520706_ERZ1034569 | MGnify/ENA primary metagenome ERZ1034569 (study PRJEB33760, sample SAMEA4777722) | hypersaline lake metagenome | biome: hypersaline environment; feature: brines | place: Spain | collected 2014-08 | depth 0 m ...
CGGCTCCGGTGGGGGCGACGAGGGGGGCGAGGCGGCCTCCCAGGAAGAAATCGACGAGCTTTTTCAGTAGGGCCCGCGCCCGACGCGCCCCGCGCGGCCCCAGGTTCTTCACAAGGCGCACAAGTTGCTTCCGGTCCCATGAGCGAACAGCACCCTATTCACGACGACGGCATGCAGGAGATCGTCGAGAGCTTCGTGGTGGAGGCCACGGAGATCTACGACGGCCTTGAGGGGGATCTCCTCCAGCTCGAAAAAACGCCCGAGGACGAAGAGCTCGTCGACAGCGTCTTCCGGGACGTGCACACGGTGAAAGGCACGGCGGGCTTCCTCGACCTCGAACAGCTCAGCACGCTCGCGCACCGGTTCGAGGAGGTGCTCGACGCGATGCGGGAGCAGGAGGTGGACTTCGAGCCGGCCATGACCGACGTGATGCTGTGTGCCTTCGACCACATGAAGGTGCTCACCCAGCAGGTCATCGACCGCGACCTGGAGCCCCTCGAAATGGAGCCCCTGCTCGATGCCCTCGAGGCGATCAACGAGGGCACGTTCGAGGCCGGAGCGGTCTCGCTGCCGGATCCGGACGGGGGGGCGCCCGAGGAGGTTGGGGGCGACGCCGCCGGGGGCGCCGACGAGCCGACGGACGCGGACGGGACGGGCGACACGGAGGGGGCCGCCTCGCCCGACGCGGGCGAGCCGTCGGACGACACGTCGAGCACCGACGGCGACGGGGGGGACGGCGACTCGGGGCGAAAAGCGCCGGACACCATCCGCGTGGAGGTGAGCCGACTGAATCAGCTGATGGACCTGGTGGGCGAACTGGTGCTGGGGCGCAACCGGCTCCTCCAGCTCATCACCGAGGCCCGCACCGAGCACGACGCGCGTGCCGACACGGACGAGAGCCTCCGTCTCGACTCCCTGCTGGGGGAGCTGGAGGAGGCGAGCGACAAGGTCGACTACACGACCACGGAGCTGCAGAGTGCCATCATGCAGACGCGCATGGTGGAGGTCGGACAGGTCTTCGGCAAGTTCCCACGCGTGGTGCGCGACCTGGCCCGCGAGTTCGACAAGCAGATCGACCTGACGGTGGAGGGGGAGGACACGGAGCTGGACAAGTCGCTGGTCGAGGAGATTGGGGATCCCCTGCTGCACCTCGTGCGCAACGCGGCGGACCACGGCATCGAGCCCCCCGAGGAGCGGAAGGAAAAGGGCAAGGACCCGCGCGGCGAAATTCACCTGTCGGCGTCCCACGCCGGCAACCACATCATCATCGAAATCGCCGACGACGGCGCCGGCCTCGATCCGGACGCCCTGAGGCGGAAGGCCATCGAGAAGGACGTGCTGACCGAGGACGAGGCGACGGACCTGAGCGACTCGGAGGCGTACCAGCTCATTTTCCGCCCGGGGTTCTCGACCACCGAGGAGGTGGGGCAGGTGTCCGGACGCGGGGTCGGCATGGACGTGGTGAAGACCAATCTGGCCGAGCTCAACGGAACCATCGACATCGACTCGACCCCCGGAGAGGGCACGCGGTTTACGCTGAAGCTCCCCCTCACGCTTGCGATCCTCCAGAGCATGCTGGTGCGGAGCGGGGCGGAAACCTTCGCGATCCCGCTCTACGCCGTCTCGGAGGCGGTGCGCCTGGAGCCGGGCATGATCGAAACGATCCAGGAGGGGGAGGTCATCGAACACCGGGACCAGGTGATTCCGGTGATGCGCCTCGGGGAGGTGTTGGACGTCCAGTCCCCCGACGCCGGGGGGCAGCGGGCCGACCGCTTCACCGAGGAGCAGGACGCGTACGCCGTCGTGGTGAACGTGGCCCACCGGCGCGCCGCGCTGGTCGTCGACGAGCTCATTTCCCAAGAGGAGGTCGTCATCAAGTCACTGGGCGACTACCTCAAGTCGGTGCCGGGCATTGCCGGGTCCACCATCCTGGGCGACGGCCAGGTCATCATGGTGCTCGACATTGGGGAGATGATCCAGCACGAAGAATTTGCCGCCGAGGAGGAAGGCGCCGAGGCCGCCGACGCGGACGGGGTGCCGGCCGCGTCCTCGAAGTAGCCCCCCGTTCCACCGATCGCCCCCATTCTGGTCTCTTTCAATCGCTATGATCCGAGTGCTCGTCGTTGATGATTCGTTGGTGATGCGGAAGGCCATCTCGCGGATCTTCGAGCAGGCCGACGATACGACCGTCGTGGACACGGCCACAAACGGCGAGGCCGGGGTCGAAAAGGCGCGTCGACTGGAGCCCGACGTGGTGACGATGGACGTCGAGATGCCGAAGATGAATGGCATCGAGGCCGTCCGCCACATCATGGAGGCGTCCCCCCGTCCCATCCTCATGCTGAGCTCCCTCACGGAGAAGGGGGCCGAGGTGACGATGGAGGCGATGCGGGCGGGCGCGGCCGACTTTCTGTCGAAGGGGGCGTCCAGCGCCACCCTCCGGGCCAACGACGTCGAGGAAAAACTGCTCGGCAAGGTGCGAGCCCTCGCAGATTCGAACGCGCGGCTGTTCCGGGAGGACGGGCCTTCCCCCGCCGAGACGGCGTCGTCGACGGGCTCCCGGGAGGCATCGTCCTCCTCTTCCCCCACGTCGTCCGGCACCGACACTGCGACGAAGGGCTCCTACGAGTTGGCCGTCATCGGCGTGTCTACGGGTGGGCCGATGGCCCTCCAGCACGTCATCCCGGCCCTGCCCGCCGCGTTTCCGCTGCCGATCGCGATTGTGCAGCACATGCCGGCCCAGTTCACGCGCTCGCTGGCCGATCGCCTCGATTCACTCAGCGAACTTGCGGTGGCCGAGGCCGAAGACGGGATGCTGCTCGAGCCGGGACGGGTCGTCGTCGCGGCGGGGGATCGCCACCTTACGGTGGAGCGACGCGAGGGCGCCCTCACGACCTGCACGCCGGCGGAGCCGGCGGGCGACTCCCATCGGCCATCGGTGAACGTCCTCTTTCGGTCCGCCGTCGAAGCGTGCCGGGAAGACGTGCTGACCCTCGTCATGACGGGCATGGGGAAGGATGGGTTGGAGGGGGCCCGGCGCATCCAAGACGATGGGGGGACCGTTTACGTCCAGGACGAGGACACCTCCGTGGTCTACGGGATGCCGCGTGCCGTTGCGGAGGCGGGACTCGCGGACGCGACGTTTCCGCTCGATGACCTGCCCGATGCGATGCAGAAGGCCGCGGGGGCCCCGGCCCGCCCGTAGTGGCGGGGGCCTCGGCAGAACGAAGGCATGCAGTTTGCGCGGTTCAAGGGCCGACGGTCGTGGCCCAATGACGCTGCCCCGCTATGGCACCCAACACCTCTCGGCTCCTGCCCCGCGCGTTCCTCGCAGGCGGGGCGCTGTTCCTCCTTGCCGCCCTGGGGGCCGTTCCGGTCGTTCCGCCCGCGTGGGGGCAGAAGGGGCCCCACGTCGACGCGCATGTGCGGCACGTGGCCCAGAACACGCGCCCCAAGGCCCCGGCCCGTTCGACCCGGCGTCGCCTCCGGGACTACGACTCGTACGTCCGGTACTTCTCCGGGCTGGCGTACACCCGGAGCGGGGTCAACCTGAGCACCAATTTCGTGCGGGCCCTGATCGCGGCCGAGTCGGCCGCTCGCCCCCGCGCCGTGTCGTCGGCCGGGGCCATCGGGCTCCTGCAGATCCGGCCCGAGACGGGGCGCCGGGCCGCCCGTGCGCTCTACGACACCGGCTACGAGTTCCGGTTCGTCGACCGACGCCGGCTCCGCCGCCTGTCGGCCGACGACCTGAAGGACCCGGCCCTCAACATCCTCATCGGCTGCTACCTGCTCGACCGCTACAACGCGGAGTTCGGGGACCACCTGGCCCGGACCGTCGGGGCGTGGAACGCGGGCCCGGACCGGGTGCGCCAGTACCGCGGCACGCCCCCCTACGAGGAAACGGTGGGGCTCATCCGCCGCGTGAACGCCTTCTACCTCTTCTTCCGACGCCAGGACGCCCGGGCCCCGTAGAGGTCCCGTTGCCCCGCGGCCCCCGGCCGCCGGAATGGGCGGGTGGGCCCTCCCGACCCGAGACGGTCGTCCCGAGCGGAAGGGCGTTCCGAGTAGGGCGTCTCGGGAAGGGGGGCTGATTGCATGGGGCCGGGCCGACAATCAAAAACCATCCATGCCCGCACGACCGCCCCTCACTGGTTCCGCCAGCACGTCTTCTCCGTCATGCCTCGACTTCGAGACCTAAGCATCCGGGCGAAGCTCCTCCTCACACTCCTCGGCATCGGGGGCCTCTCGGTGGGCATCATGGGATGGATCGGGTACTCCAGTGCGCGGCAACGCCTCGAATCCGAAGCCCTCGGGCGGCTGGCGGGCGTGCAGGCGAACAAGGCCAACGCCGTTGAGGCGTACGTCGAGGACCTCCGAAGACAGGTCGTCACGACGTCGAAAGACGACCAGACGGTGCGGGCAATGCAGAAATTTCGGTCGGCCTTTCGGGTGCTGGACGCCCGCAACGCCGCCCCGATTGGAGGGGGGACGGCGGCCGTGCGGACGTACTACGAGGACGAATTTGGTCCCCGGCTCGAGGAGGGCACCGGGACGGATGGGGCCGCCGCCTCCTACGTGCCGGAGGAGGGGCACATCCAGTACCTGCAGAACAAGTACATCGCCTCCAATCCCCACCCGGTCGGCGAGAAAGACCGGCTGGACCGACCGGGGGAGGGCTGGGAGGTGTACCACGTGCCGCACGCCAGGTACCACGATGCCTTCCGCCGGCTCCTCCACGCGTTCAACCACGCCGATCTCTTCCTGGTGGAGCCGGACAACGGGCACGTCGTGTATTCCGTGCAGAAGGAGGTCGACTTTGGGACGAGCCTGCTCGACGGCCCGTACCGGGACAGCAATCTTGCCGAGGCGTTCCGGGCGGCCCGAGGGGCGGAGACCGGCGACGCACACCGGATGGTCGACTTCGCGGCGTACGGCCCCTCGCATGGGGCGCCGGCCTCGTTCGTCGCGTCGCCGATCATGGACGCGGGCGAGGTGATTGGGGTGCTCGTCTTTCAGGTGTCCGTCGGGGAGATCAACGAGACGCTGACGGGCGGGCAGGACTGGGCCGCCGAAGGGCTCGGGGAGACCGGAGAAACCGTCCTGGTCGGGGCAGATCGCCGAATGCGGACCGACGCCCGCTTCCTTCTGGAGGATCAGGATGCGTACCTGCAGACCCTCCGCAGTCAGGGCCACGACGACGCCACGATCGACCGGATCGACGCCCTCAACACCACGATTCTCCAGCAGGAGGTCCGGATGGAGGCGGTCGATCGGGCCCTGGCGGGCAGCACGGGCCGGACGACGGAAGCCGACTACCGAGGGGAAGCCGTCCTGAGCGCCTACGGGCCGGTCGACCTAGAGGGGGTCAACTGGGCCGTCGTGTCGAAGATCGATCGCGACGAGGCACTTGCCGCCGTCGACGCCCTGACGGGGCGGATCGCGCTGTGGGGCGGTGCGCTTCTGGTGCTGGTGGCGGGCATCGCGTTCGTGGTCGTCCGCTCCCTCACGCGGCCCCTCCTGGCGCTCCGGGACGCCGCGAGGAAGGCGACGGCGGGCACCCTGGACGCCGCCGTTCCCGTCGAGGGGCAGGACGAAGTGGGCGAGCTCACGGCCGCATTCAACGAGATGGTCGACCAGAACCGGCGGGCGCGAGACGACGCCGCGGCGCAAGAGGAGGCGGCGCGGCAGGCCCGGCAGGAGGCCGAGGCGGCCCGGAACCGCCTAGAGCGGCAGCGGGCCGACCTGCAGGACGACATTGCGACGATGGGGGCGGCGATGGATCGGTTCGCCAACGGGGACCTCACCGTGCGCCTCGACGCCGGCCGCGACGACGAGATGGGGCGCCTGCACGAACGATTCAACCGGGCCGTCGAAAATCTGCGCCGGATGGTCGTGAGGGTGCGCGAGGCGGCGGGGGCGGCGGCCGCGTCGGCCGGTCAAATCGAGGCCTCCAGCGAGCAGATGGCCGCCAGCGCCGAGGAGCAATCCGCCCGGTCCGAGGCGGTGGCCACGGCGGTGGACGAGCTCGGCCGCACCATTGACGAAAACCGTACGACCGTCCAGCGTACCGCCGACGCCGCGGCGGCCGGCGGGGAGCAGGCCCGGCGGGGGGGCGAAGTGGTGGACGACATGGCACGCAAGATCGACGAGATTGCCGACGTGGTGGCCCACTCGGCCGAGACCATTGAGCGCCTCGGGGCGTCCAGCGAAGAAATCGGCGAAATTGTGGAGACGATCAACGAGATCGCCGACCGGACCAACCTGCTCGCGTTGAATGCCGGCATCGAGGCCGCCCGGGCCGGCGAGGAGGGACAGGGCTTCGCGGTGGTGGCCGAGGAGGTGCGCACGCTGGCGGAACGGACCGACCGGGCCACCGACGAGATCGCCGAGATGATCGGGCAGGTCCAGTCCGAGACCGACGAGGCCGTCGAATCGGTACGGGCCGGCACCCGCCGCGTGGAGGAGGGGCTGGAGCTGGCCGACGAGGCCGGGACGGTCCTCGACGAGATTGTCGACTCGATTGCCCGGGTCGAGGAGCGAACGGACGACATCGCGGCGGCCTCCGAGCAGCAGTCGACCACCACCGACGAGATCGCCCAGAGCGTCCAGTCGATTTCTACGGCCGCCCAGGCGTCGTCCGCCTCGGTGACGCAGGTGGCCGGGTCGGCCGCCGACCTCAGCGCGCTGACCGAGACGCTGCGCGAGAGCGTCCGGCCGTTCCGCGTCGAGCGCGACGGGCACGCCGAGGCACACGAGGGCACGCCCACGCCCGACCGAGGGGGAAGCCCCGACGGCGCCCAAAAATCCCGCCGGGATGCGGGTGCTGATCGGTGCTCCGAAGAAGAGCCCCTCCGAGGCGCCGATTCGTCGAGGACAGTCTCGAAGGAACAGTGAAGGCAAGGGGAAAAGGGTGACGTTCTCGTTTAAGGTTTCTCGGTCGCCGCCGATACCTGTTGATGGAGTGCGTTTCTTCCCGATGCTCGATTCTCTTCACGCAAGCCCCTTGCACCATGCGCATGCGTTCTCTCGGATTTCTTTCTCTCCTCGTTGCCTTCGTGGCCATGGGCACCGCACCGGCCCCGGCCGGACCGTCGTCCACGGCGGACATAAACCCCGCCGACGGCCCTCCGCCCACGACGGCCAGCCAGAGTGCCGGGCTGGTGCAGCAGATGTTTTTTCTGAACAAGATGCGCCCGGACGTTGAGCGCGTCGGCCTCATCTGGAAAAAGGGCGCCGCCAACCAGGAGAAGATGATCGAGCGGGCCAACCGGGCCGTCGCCGCCATCCAAGGCAAGCTCTACGTGGGATACGTCGAGGACAAAAGCGGTGTCGCGGAGCAGTTTCGGGTGTTGACCCGCAAGCACGACGTCCAGGCCATCTGGGTGATTGAAAACGACGGGATCGTCAATGCCTCGGCGCCTCGAAAGTACCTGATCAAGAACACCATCAGGAAGGGCATCCCCCTGGTGGCGCCGAGCCGCGACTGGGTCGATGCCGGCGCGCCGGTGACCATTGCGAAGAGCGGCGGAGCGATCCAGATTCTACTCAACGAGCAGGCGGCAAAGGCCACGGCGCTCAAGGTCCCCGAGAAATACCAGTCGAACACTGAGTTGATTGCGTCGGCCAACTAACAGAAGGCCCTCGGGCGGGACGGCGCCGGTCTGGGCATGGTGGAGGGCGTAGGCGCGTCCCCTCTTCGGACGTCAGTTACCCGTACCATCCTTGATTCCCAAACTCATGTCGCTACGATTTACAGATCTGAACCTCAGCACCCGATTTGCCTTGCTCCTGACGATCGGGGCCGTGGGCTTTATCGTTCTCTTTCTCTCGTTCGTGTTCTACTCCCTGAACCAGACAGAGCTTGAGGTTGAACGGCGTGGGCAGTTGATGGCGGAGACGGTGGGGCAGCAGTCCATCGTGAAGATCAAAATGGCCGACAAGGCGGGCCTGAAGGAGACCCTCAAGCGGGCCGTCGAGGGCAGCTCGGCCCTTGCGGGCGGGTTCTACGGCCCCAATGGGACCCGCATTGCCTCGTACGGACTCGACGAGACGCTTCCGTCCTCGGCCCGCAAGATGGACAACGAGGCGGGCGCCCGGTGGGTCGAGACAACCGACGGCACGTCCGTGCTGGCCGCCACGTCGGACGTCATGAGCGACGGGGAGGCCATTGGGTCGGTGCTCACGGTCATGCCGTCCACGGTCCTGCAGGAGACGAAGCAGACAAGCTACCTGATCGCGGGGGGGATCGTCCTCGGCATTGGGCTGTTGGGCGTGTTCATCGTGGTGATCCTGCGGCGCACCGTGTCCCGACCGGTCAACGCGCTCCGCGAGGCGGCGGAGGAGGTGCGGGACGGCCGCCTGGACGTGCACGTCGATGCGGACCAGGGGGACGAGATTGGGCAGCTTGCGGATGCCTTCAACGCGATGGTGACGGCGAGCCGGGAGAAAACCGAGGCCCTGGAAGAGAAGTCGGCGCAGGCCGAAGAGGCCCTGGAGAAGGCCGAGACCCTTCAGCACGAGGCCGAGGAGGAGCAGGAGTACCTGCGCGAGCAGTTCAATCGCATCTCCGACGTGCTGTCGGCGGTGGAGCAGGGAGACCTGACCCAGCGGCTGACCGTACAGAAGGACGATGCGGTGGGCCAGCTCATGAAGCAGGTCAACGCGATGATCGACCAGCTTGCCAACCTCATTCAGGAGGTCGAGACCACCAGCAGCCAGCTCTCGGCGGCCGCGGAGACGACGGCCTCGACGGCCGCGGAAATGTCGGCCGGGACCGAAGAGCAGGCGGAACAGACGACGGAGGTGGCGGCGGCCGTCGAGGAGATGTCGTCGACCGTGGCGTCCTCCTCCGAGCACGCCGAGCGCACCAACGAGAAGGCCCGAGAGGCGTCGGAGCTCGCGGAGCGGGGCGAGAAGGTGTTCAACCGCACCACCCAGGCGATGGAGCGCATCGTCGAGGTGGTCAACTCCTCCTCCGACAAGGTGTCGGCCCTCGGCGAGGCGAGCGCCGAGATCGGCGACATCGTGCAGGTCATTGAGGACATCGCCGATCAGACGAACCTCCTCGCCCTCAACGCCGCCATCGAGGCCCAGCGCGCCGGCGAGGAAGGAAAAGGCTTCGCCGTGGTGGCCGACGAGGTCCGGGAGCTGGCCGAGCGGACCACCTCCGCAACCCAGGAGATTTCGGACGTGGTCGTGCAGATTCAGGAGCAAATCGACGAGGTCGTGGCCGCGATGGAGAAGGGCACCGACGAGGTCGAGAGCGGGCTCGCCCTCACGGAGGAGGCCTCCGATGCCCTCGACGAGATTACCGCCTCCATCGACGACATGGCGGCGACGATCGACGAGATCGCGGCGGCCACCCAGGAGCAGTCGGCCACGACGACCCAGATTGCCGAGAGCGTCGAGTCGATCTCCGGCGTCGCCGACAGCGTGTCGAACTCGACGAACCAGCTGGCGGAGATGGCCGACGACATGTCCCGGCAGGCCGACGACCTGAGCGACCTCATCGAACAGTTCGACGTCTCCGGGGCAGGGGGAAGCGCCTCCCCCCGCCAGGACGAGGCGGCGCTGGAGCCCGCCCCGAACGTGTCGGCGTCCGGCTCCAACGGGGCAGCAGTTGGGGCCGCCTAGCCGCGGGGCACACGCCCCGTCCCCGGGGGCATTCAAGTCCCTGGGGGCATTCAATTTTGACGCCCTCGAAAAGAGGGAGGACGGAACCACCGGACACTTAAGGTCCGCTCCGGCGCGCCGATAATCATGGGTGCGCCGGATTTCTTTTGCCCGCCCCGCGTCATGCAGCGCCCCGCCTTCGACATCTGGACGACCCGCCCGGTGGGGTGGATTGCCGTGATCCTCTGGGCGGCGGCGGTTGGGAGCGGGTTCGTGCTGCTGACGAGCTACCAGAACGCACCCGGAACGCCCGCCCAGCCCCCCGCCGACTGGCCGGCCGAGAGCCGCATCGAACCGGCCGATCAGGGGGCGACGCTGCTCGTGTTCGTCCACCCGCACTGTCCGTGCACCGACGCGACGATGGAGGAGCTGGCGCGCCTCATGCGCCACGTGCGGGACACCGTGCGCGCCCATGCCGTCTTCTTGCGGCCGGAGCCGGTCGAGCCGGGCTGGGTCACGACGTCCCTCTGGCGCCGGGCCGAGTCGGTGACCGGCGTGCGTCCCCGCCGAGACCCGGGCGGACGCGAGACCGACCGGTTCGGGGTGAAGACATCGGGCCAGGTGCTGCTCTACGGGCCCGAGGGCGCGCTCCAGTTTCAGGGCGGCATCACGGCGGGGCGGGGGCACGAAGGCGACAACGCGGGGCGCGCCGCCCTCCGGGCCCTTCTCACCGGTGCCCGCCCGGCGGACACGGAGACATTCGTCTTCGGCTGCTCGATGCACGAAGACGGAACGACCGGATGCATCGGAGGGATGTGCCTCCGGTGAGGTGTCGTTCCGCCACCGTCTCATGCACGCTCAGCGTTCGATCTGCCATGCCTTCCTCCACGACAGCCCCTTCGGAAGCGGCTGGTTCGCCGCCCGGCGACGTCGAGGCGTCGGCCGACACGGTCGCGCCGGACGAGGTCCACCGCCGCTTCGTCGACTACGTAACGGAAAACTACCGCGACGTCGATTTTCGGTTCGCGGTGTTGATGACGGTGCAGTGGGCCGCGGCGATCGTGGCCGCCGTCCTCATCTCCCCGAACACGTGGGCCGGGACCGAGAGCACGATGCACGTGCATGTCTACGCGGCGGTCCTGCTGGGGGGGCTCATCAGCGCCCCGCCGGCCCTCCTGGCGTGGGTGCGGCCGGGAACGACCCTTACCCGCCACCTCATTGCCGGGGCCCAGCTGATGATGTCCGGGCTGCTCATTCACCTGTCGGGCGGACGCATCGAGACGCACTTTCACATCTTTGCGTCGCTGGCCTTCCTCTCGCTGTACCACGACTGGCGGGTGCTCCTGACCGGCGCGGCGGTGACGGGGGTGGACCACGTCGTTCGGGGCATCATCTGGCCGGAGTCGATCTACGGCGTGCTCACGGCCAGCCCGTGGCGCACCGTCGAGCACGTCGCCTGGGTCGTGTTTGCCGTCTCCTTCCTGGCCGTGGGGTGCGTGCAGGCCGTGCGGATGTACCGCCGGCGGGCGGAGCAGGAGGCCGAGGCGGCCCAGAAAAACGACCGACTGGACGCCCTGCTCCAGGACGTCAAGGCGGCCAAGACCGAGGCGGAGGAGAAGCGCGAGCAGGCCGACCGGCTGGCCGAGCAGTCGCGCGTCGTGCGGGACTACCTGGAGGGGGAGGTGGAGCGCATGCTCGGGGCGATGAATCGCCTGTCGGACGGGGACCTGACGGTTGAGTTTGAGCCGGGCCGCGTGGAGGACACCCTCAACGAGGACCTCAGCGAAACGGAGGCCCTCGTGGACCGGCTCGGCGACGGGTTCAACCGGACCGTCGAGCAGATGCGCGAGACGCTCGCAGAGGTCGACGCCGCCGTGGAGGAGACGGCCACGGCCACACGGCAGGTCGGGGCGGTGGCGGACCAGCTGGCCGACGGCGCCGACCGGCAGCACGCCCAGGCCGACGAGGTGGCCACCGCGGTGGAGGAGATGAGCCGGACCATCTCCTCGAACGCGGACAGCGCCACCCGGGCGGCCGAGGCGGCCCAGCAGAATGGGCAGCAGGCCGAGACCGGCGCGGAGGTGGTCGGGGAGGCCGTGGAGAAAATGCACGAGATTGCCGATACGGTCCAGGACTCGGCCCGGACGGTGAAGGAACTGGGCGCGTCGAGCGAAGAGATTGAGGAGGCCGTGTCCATCATCAACGACATTGCCGACCAGACGAACCTGCTGGCCCTCAACGCGGCCATCGAGGCGGCCCGAACCGGCGAGGAGGGGCACGGCTTCGCGGTCGTGGCCGAGGAGGTCCGCGAGCTGGCGGAGCGCACCGCCGAGGCGACGGACGACATCGCCGAGATGGTCGCCGAGATCCGCGACAAGGCGGACGAGGCGGTGTCGGCCATGCAGCAGGGAGAGGAGCAGGTACAGGACGGCATGGCCCTCGCCGACGAGGCCGGGGAGGCCCTCGACAAGATCGTCGACGGGACGCAGGAGGCGGCCGACACCGTCAGTGAAATTGCGTCGGCCACCGAGGAGCAGTCGGCCACCAGCGAGCAGATTACACAGAGCGTGCAGGGAATCTCGGAGGTGTCCAGGGAGGCGGTCACGGGCATCCAACAGATTGCAGACACCGTGGCGGACATGGAGGCGCGGACCGATCGCCTCGGCCGGCTCGTCGGCCACTTCACGCTCGGGGGGGAACAGGCAGTCGGGGACCCTCGGGAAGCGGGGCCGGCCGCGAACGATGCGCCGGATGATTCATCGACGCAGCCCCGAGCCCCAACCGAGGGCCTGCCGGCGGCCTCGTCGTCCCTGGGGGACGGGGCGCCCGACTAGGGGCCCTGCGCTCGGGGGAGGCGGGGCTGAACGGCAATCGTGTGGGCGGCACGATTTTCCGTAGAGGGGCCCTGGGTTTTTTCCGGCTCGTCGTACTTTTACGCTTTCATTCTGAGTGGAGGTATTATGCGGAAATCGACCTCGATCGGCCTGATCAGTGGCTTTGTCCTCATCGTTGGGGCCATTCTGCTGGGCAACACGTGGGGGAAGTTCTTCGACCCGGCCTCGCTGCTGATGGTGGTGGGGGGCACGGCGGCGGCCGTCGTGGTTAACTACTCCTTCGACGACCTGAAGCGCGTCATCGAGATGACGCAGGACCTCTTCGCGTTCGAGCCGCCGTCGCTCCAGCGCCGCCTCGACCAGATTACAAACATGGCCCGCACCGCGCGGCGGGAGGGGGTGCTTGCCCTCGACCGGCACATCGACGACGTTGACGACGAGCTCCTGGAGTTCGGCCTCGAAATGGCCGTCGACGGGATGGGGGAGGACGAGATTGCAGGCATGCTCGATCAACGGATCGCGGAGATGAAGAGCAAGCGTCAGCTCGTGGCGGACTTCTTCACGCAGGCGGGCACGTACGCCCCGGCGTTCGGCATGATCGGCACCCTCATCGGGCTCATTCAGATGCTGAACAACCTCGACGACCCGAGCAAGATCGGCTCGGGCATGGCGACGGCCCTTATAACTACCTTCTACGGGGCCCTGCTGGCCAACCTGGCGTTCCTGCCGCTGGGCGACCGGGCGCGGAAGCAGAACGAGCTTCGGGGAAAGGCGCACTACATCACCCGGGAGGGCATCCTCGCCATCGCCCGTGGGGACAGCCCGCGCATGATCGAGCAGCGCCTCGGCTTTCTCGCGGAGGACGAGACAGACGAGGAAGCAGAAGACGCGGGGGCGGAGTCGACCGAAGACGCCACCGATGCCCAGCCCGCCGCGGCCGCGGCATAGTCCCATTGATTGTTCTACGCCCTTATGAGCAGTGACGAGGTGGGTCCCGATACCGACGAGGACGACGGCGACGACATGCCGACGGCGCCGTTCTGGATGACGACGTACGGCGACATCATGACGCTCCTCGTCACCTTCTTCGTCCTCCTGATCTCGATGTCGGAGATCCGGATGAAGAAGTTCCGGGACGCCATCAGCAACTTTCAGCGGCAGCCCGGCGTGTTTTCCGGGAGCAAGTCCGTGGTCCCCGCCGACTACTCGTCGGGCTCCAGCCAGTCCCAGGCGCGAAAGCGGGCCGAGCAGTACGAGCAGTTCCTCAAGAGGCTTGAGGAGCGCGGGCTCGGCGAGAAGATCCAGGCGGACCTGAAGAAGGAGGGCATTCACGTCGTCATTGCCGACTCGTTGATGTTTCGCACCGGACGGGCGCGCCTCCTCAAGCCGTCCCGGACGGTGCTGCGGGAGCTGGCGAACCTGCTTAGCCGCGACGTGGGGTCGGTGGTGGTGTCGGGGCACACCGACGACCGCCCGATCGGGACGCGGAAATTCCCGTCGAACTGGGAGCTGTCGACCGCCCGGGCGGCGTCGGCGGTACGTTTTCTGCAGGAACGGGCTCCCGAATACGACTCCTCGCGGTTCCAGGCGGTGGGGCACGCCTCCACGGACCCGCGCGCCTCGAACCAGACGGACGAAGGGCGGGCCGAGAATCGTCGTGTAGAAATCATGTTCAACTGGCGGTCATGGAACAGCAACAAGACGACATCGACCCGTCCGACGCCGGAGTCGACGGCGACGGGGCCGTGACGGAGGACGAGGAGCCGCTCATCAAGCGGCACTTCCTCCTGCTTCTGGCCCTGGCGCTTGGCGTGGCGGGCGTGGCCGGGGTAGGGGTGACGTACGCGCAGTACGACCGCGTCGGGGAGACCATCCAGGCGATCCCCTACGTGGGACAGATTGCCCAAAACCCCGGGACGGTTCCCTACGCCGACCAGATCGCAGGGATGCTCCCCTTCGTGGGGGGCGACTCCGGCGGGGACGCGGAATCCAAAAAGGTCGGCGCCCTCTCAAAGCTGGAGGGACTCGTGGTCAATCCCGCGGGCTCCCGCGGCAACCGGTACCTGGCCATTAGCGTCGTTTTCGAGATGGAAGCGCCCAAGGTGAAGAAGGAGATGGAGAAAAAGAAGGTCATCATTAAAGACGCCGTGCTCCGGCTGCTGTCGGAGCGGACGGTCGAGGAGCTGTCCGACCCCGAACGGCGTGACAACCTGAAAAAAGCGCTGCGCGAGGAGGCGAACGGGATCCTCAGCAAGGGAGAAGTGGATCGGCTGTACTTTACGGAATTCGTTTTGCAGTGACGTGGACCTGTGGGCGCGGAACCGTTCTCTGATCTTCTCGACGGCCTCGTAGCACCAGCATGTCGAAGCCCCTTAGTCAGGAGGAAATTGATGTCCTTCTCGGCGACGCCGACGCGGAGGAACAGGAGGTCCCCACCGGAGGCGCCGGCGACGAGCAAGACGCGCAGGCGGAGAAGGAAAAGCAGGCGCAACCGTACAATTTTAAGCGGCCGCGCCTGTTCTCGCAGACGCAGAAGCGCATCCTGAATCAGGTACACGAGTCGTTTGCCCGGGACCTCTCGGTCTACCTCTCCGCCCAGCTCCGCACCATCGTCGACATTTCGCTGACGGCCGTCGACCAGGTGCTCTACTCGGAGTTCGTGATGTCGAGCGCCCCGCCGTCGGCCCTGTACGTCCTGCGCGAGGACGAGCTCGAATACCGGTCGATTTTCGAGATCGACCCGCGGCTGGTGGTGTACACCATCGAGAAGCTCATGGGGGGCGACGGGCAGCTGATGGACGAGTCCCGTGAGGTGTCCCCGATCGAGCAGCGCATCATGAGCCGGGTGATGAAGCGGGCGTACCGGAAGCTGGAGGAATCCTGGCAAAAGGCCTACGAGCTGTCGGTCGAGGAGGTCGCGTTCGAGTCGAACGCCGAATTTGTGCAGATCATCCCGGCGGCCGAGCCGGCGCTCGTGGCCTCGTTCGACGTGCGCGTCTACGACGAGCCGTCGTTTATCAACATCTGCTACCCGTACCTCATGCTGGAGCAGATGCTGGGGCGCTCCGGCATGGAGCAGTGGATTTCCAGCTCCACGACGGCCGTCGAGCCGGAAGTGCGAGACCGGTACGAGGAGACCCTGCGGGAGACAGAGGTGAACCTAAGCGCCGAGCTGGGGCGCACCGTCCTGCCCGTCACCGAGCTGGCCCAGCTGCAGGAGGGCGACGTCATTCCCCTCGACCGCGAGACCGACGACCCCATCAAGGTGTTTGTGAACGGCGAGCAGAAGTTTGAGGCCGTGCCGGGCCGTTCGGGACGGCAGCGGGCCCTGCGGATTACGGCGGCGGAGTCCCCCGAAAACGTCGAGTTCGATTCTCTGACCCCTTCCCCTGACCATGACCCAGAACACGCTCAAGACGCACATACAGACGGCACTGACGGCGCTGGAAGCGCTGCTGGAGCAGCTGAGCGGGAATGAAATTCCGCTCGACGCGTCGGCCCCGAAGAACATCGCCGACCGGTCGCCCACGGAGGCGCTCCAGAACGACCTGAAGGAGCGCTTCGTCCTGTACGCCGCCGATCAGGGCGCGGTCGTGGCCCTGGACCCGGACTGGGTGCCCCTCTTCTCGGAGGCCATGTTCGGGGAGGAGATGGCGCCCGACGCGGACGGGGCCCTCGACCTCATGCAGGAAATCTCGTCGCAGGGCTTCGGAACCGTGCAGAGCACCCTCGCGGAGGAGGGCCTGACCCTGCCCGAGGTGCAGTTCGACACGGCCGCGCCGGGCCAGGCGCCCCCGTCCCCGGACGAGGCCGCGTGGCTCGTGCCGTTCACCGCGCAGCGGGGCGGCGGCGAGCTGGACGGGCTCGTGCTCCTGCCGGACGGCGCCGAGGCGTCGTCGGACGCGTCGACCACGACGGAGAGCGCCCCCCAAGAGGCCGCCGCGGGGGCCGACCAGTCGTCGGGTGCGTCTCAGCCGGCGGGCGGCGGGGCCCCGTCGTCGTCGGCGGACGAGTCGGACGGCGTCGAGGTGTCGCCCGCCGCCTTCAGTGAGCTCGGCGACGAGGAGATCAGCGGGGACGGGGACTCCGGCACCTTCAAGCTGCTGGCGGACGTGGACCTGGAGGTGCGCGTGGAGCTGGGCCGTCGCGAGCTGCCCCTGGCGGACGTGCTGAAGCTCACGACGGGGAGCGTGGTCGAGCTGGAGAAGATGGTCGGGGAGCCGTTGTCGGTGTACGCCAACGGACGCCTGATCGCCGAGGGGGAGGCCGTGGTGATCGACGAGCAGTTCGGGGTGCGGATCACGAATCTCGCCTCGGACGGACACCGGGAAAAGGCATTCTTCTAGACGGGAACGGGACCGACCGATGGGGGCGCCCGGATGGGTTTTTCCGGCTGGCATCGTTTTCGCAGAACAAGAGGGCAGACGTTTCGCCTTCTCGTTCTGCCGCTCGCCCCCGATCCCTCGCCCATGGTCCCCGCGTCTTCAGACTCGCCCGGAGTCTCTCCGCGCCGCCTGGCCTGGTACGCGCTGTACGCGCTGGGGGCGCTGGTGGCCCTTTGGGTGCTGGTCCAGGCCGCCGCGTTGGTGCCGTCCGCCGAAGGGGCCGAGTCCGCCGACGGGGCCACACCGGAGGCCCCCGCGTCTTCGTCCGTGTCGTCGGACGCCGGCATCGATCTCTTCACCTGGGGGAACCTGTCGGCCCTCCTGGTGCTCGTTGGCGGCGGGGGGTACGCGCTCTACGTGCGCCGCCGTGTCTCGTCCGGGGAGGCCTCCGCTGCCCTCCGTCCGATCGGGCAGTTGGCCCTCGGGCAGTCGCAGCACCTTCGCCTCGTTGCGTGCGGGGACGAGGTGCTTCTGGTGGGCGCAACCGAGGAGACGATCGAGCTTCTGAAAACGTACCCGCGAGAGGCGTTCGACGAGTCGGTGCTTGACGCGGCGGAGGGCGGCACGGCCCCACCGGGCGGGGGCGGGCCCCCGCCTCAGTCGGCGCACTTCGCCGACGTGCTGAAGCAGTTTGCCCGTCAACACTCCCTGTCGTGACGCCCCACGCCGTGTCTACACGCTTCCCGATGCCGGGTCCCTCGCCCGTTCGACGGGCCGGGGGGCTCATCGTACTGGTCGCGCTTCTCCTGGCGGGGGGGCCCCTCGTCGGGGCCCCTGCATTCGCCCAGGAGGCCGGGGCGACGGCCGCCCAGGTCGACACGTCCGGGTCGTCGCTCGGGGGCCTCCCCCAGGTCGACCTGACCCCCTCGGAGGACGGGTACGAGCTGCCGATCCAGCTCCTCCTCCTGCTGACGGTCCTCACGCTCGCTCCGGCCATCATCATTCTGATGACCAGCTTCACGCGCCTGGTCGTCGTCTTCAGCATCCTGCGCCGGGCGCTGGGGCTGCAGCGGTCCCCGCCCCGGCAGGTCGTCATCGGCCTCTCGCTCTTCCTGTCCCTCTTTATCATGCAGCCGGTGCTGGAGACGGTCCACCAGGACGCGCTCCGGCCGTACCTGGACAACGAGATCACGCAGCAGGAGGCGTTCGACCGGGCGTCCACGCCGATGAAGCGGTTTATGCTCACCCACACGCGGGACAAGGACCTCATGCTCTTCATGGACATGGGGGAGATCGAGAGCTTTGAGGGCCCGGACGAGGCGCCGCTCTACGTGGTCGTGCCGGCGTTCGTCATCAGCGAGCTCCGGATTGCGTTCCAGATCGGCTTCATGATCTTCCTGCCGTTCCTCATCGTGGACCTCGTCGTGGCGAGCATTCTGATGAGCATGGGCATGATGATGCTGCCGCCCGTTATGATCTCGCTGCCCATCAAGCTGCTGCTCTTTGTGCTGACCGACGGCTGGTACCTGATCGTCGAGTCGCTCATGCAGGGCTACGCGGTGGGGTAGCGCCCGCCCCGCACGCCCCTTCACAATCACCGTACACCAACCGCCCCGCCTCCAATGAACGCAGACGTTGCTGTCTACTGGCTCAAAGAATCGCTCCGAACGGGATTCATGGTGCTCGGGCCCATGCTGGGCATGGCGCTGCTGGCCGGCATCGTCGTGAGCCTCTTCCAGGCCGTCACCTCCATGCAGGAGATGACGCTCAGCTTCATCCCGAAGCTCATCGCGATCGCCGTCGTCTTCTTCTTCATGATGCCGTGGATGATTCAGATGATGACCGACTTCACGGCCGAGATTTTCGCCGCCATTCCCAGCGTGTCGAAGTGACCGGCGGCCCGCCGCCGGACGCCCCCGCCGGACGCCCCTGCCCTGTGCCCGTGACGCCCGACGCCGAGACCAACGGCGTGTCCCATGTCGCTGCTCGATACCGAATACATTCTGCGGGTGCTGCTCGTGTTCGTGCGGGTGAGTGGCCTGATGCTGGCGGCCCCGTTCTTCCAGCAGAAGACCATTCCCGTGCGGGTGCGGGTGCTGGCCAGCGTGGTGCTGGCCTACAGCCTGGCGGGCTTCGCCACGGGGCCCCTGCCCGAGCACGTAACCCACGACGTCGGGTTCATGCTGGTCGTGCTGGTGGAGGCGGGCACGGGGCTCGTCATGGGCTTTACGGCGCGCATCATTTTCTGGGCGGTGAGCTTTGCGGGGACCATCATGGGGTACCAGATGGCGCTGAGCCTCGCGCAGACCTACAACCCGATCAGCGGCACGTCGAGCAACCCGCTCGGCCAGATTCTCTCGTATACGTTTCTCCTCGCGTTTCTCCTGGCCGACGGGCACCACTTCCTCCTGCGGGCGCTCGCGCAGTCGTTTGAGGTGGTGCCGCTGGGCGGCGCCGAGCTGTCCGGGGCCGGGCCGCCGATGCTGGGGTGGATGGGGGACTTCTTCCGGCTCGCCGTCCGGCTCGCGGCGCCGTTCCTGGTGATCCTCTTCCTGACCGACATCGCGCTGGGCATCTTCGCGCGCCTCGTCCCCCAGGCCAACCTGTTCACGCTCAGCCTGCCCGCAAAGCTGCTCGTGGGCATTGGAATCTTCCTTGTCTTTATACAGGGGGCCGTCCCGTTCTTCCCGTCGCTCTTTGGGGAGATTGAGCAGATGGTGCACGAGGTCCTCCGGATCATTGCCCCCGGGTAGCCGGCGATGGCGGGGCGGGAAAAGGTTTTCGTTGCGCCCTACGCAGTCCTTTCCCCGTGCGGGGACGCCGAGTAATCGCGATCGCGTGATTGCCTCCCAGCGCCACCGATGAGTGAGACGCAGGAAAAACAGTACGACCCCACGCCCCGACGCCTCGAAAAGGCGCGCGAGAAGGGAAACGTGCTCCGGGCCACGGAGCCGGTCTCCGTGGGGCTCCTGCTGACGGCGATGGCCGTCTTTTCGGTGGGGGGCGCCTCGGCGTTTCAGTCCCTGCAGGACATGGCGGCCCGCATTTTTCTCCGGTCGGCGCGCATGTCCCTCACCCCGGCGTCGCTCCAGCGCCTCGTCGCGGAGATCGGGGCGCAGGTCGCCGGGATGCTGGCCCCCCTCTTCATTGTGCTCGTCGTGGCGGCGGTGGGGCTGAACATGGTCCAGTCCGGGTGGAACGTGTCGTTCACCCCGATCCAGCCGCAGCTGAGCCGCGTGAATCCCCTGGAGGGGCTGAAGCAGATTTTTTCCTCGAAGGGGGCCTTCGGCTTCGCGAAAACCCTCCTCAAGATCGGCGTGGTGGGGCCCATCGCGTACTTCGCCATGCGGCCGCTCATTCCCGAGATGGTGCAGGTCTACACGCTGCCGCTGCCGGCCCTGCTCAACCAGGCGGCCGACTGGTTCTTTGCGCTGATGTGGCGGGTGCTGATGGGCCTCGTCGTGATTGCGGCGCTCGACTTCGCGTTCGAGCGCTGGAAGTACTACGAGGACCTCAAGATGAGCAAAAAAGAAATGGAGGACGAACAGAAGGAAACGGAGGGGGACCCGGAGTTCGAAGAGAAGCGCCGGGAGAAGGCCAAGGAGCTGGCCGAGCAGCCGCGCATGGACCACGCCGTCATGAAGTCGGACGCGGTTGTTACAAACCCGACGCACTACGCCATTGCCCTCCGCTACGACCCCGACGAGGCGCCGGCCCCGCGGGTGCTGTTGAAGGGCGTGCGCAAGCGCGCACTCCGGATTAAAGAGCTCGCCGCCGAATTTGACGTGCCTACGTTCGAGAATCGGTCCCTGGCACACGCCTTGTACGAGAATGTGCCAGAGGAGGAAGAAATTCCGGAGGAGCTTTACCCGGCCGTCGCCGCCATCCTCGCCGAAGTATACGAGCAGCGCGGCGACGTCTGACCCGCTTATGCTTTGTCATCCACCCCCGTCGGTGCTTTGTCCCGCGCTGCTGAGTCCCGCACGTCATCGTCGCCCACCGGGTCGCTAGGGATTGGGGGGATCGACAGCGAGATTTTCGTGGCCGGCGCCATCGTGGCGATCTTGTTCATGATGGTGGTGCCCCTGCCCAGCTACCTGCTGGACCTCTTCCTGGCCACCGACATCGCCTTGAGCCTCGGGGTGCTCCTGACGTCGTTCTACGCCGAGCGGCCCCTGGAATTTGCGATCTTCCCGGGCCTGCTGCTCACGACCACCCTCTTCCGGCTCTCGCTGAACGTGGCGTCGACCCGGCTCATCCTGGGCAACGCGGAGGCGGGCGCCCTCATCAACGCGTTTGGGAGCTTCGTCGTGGCGGGCAACTACGTGGTGGGGGCCATCATCTTCCTCGTGCTCGTCATCATCAACTTCGTGGTCATCACGAAGGGCACCGAGCGCATCTCGGAGGTCGCCGCGCGGTTTACGCTCGACGCGATGCCGGGGAAGCAGATGGCCATCGACGCGGACCTCAACTCGGGCCTCATCGACGAGCGGGAGGCGCGCGAGCGGCGGGACGAGGTGACGGAGGAGGCCGACTTCTACGGGGCCATGGACGGCGCCACGAAGTTTGTGCGGGGCGAGGCCGTCGCGGGCATCCTCATCACGGCCATCAACGTCGTGGGGGGCTTGGTGATCGGCGTCACCCAGCAGGCGATGGGGATTGGGGAGGCGGCGAGCACCTTCGCCCTGCTCTCGATCGGGGACGGGCTCGTGTCGCAAATCCCCGCGCTCATGGTGTCGACGGCGGCCGGCATCATCGTCTCGCGGGCCAGTGGGGAGGAGGGGTCGCTGGCCAGCGAGATGAAGGGCCAGCTCCTCGACAAGCCGCCCCCGCTGCTGATCACGGGGTGCTTCCTGGGGGTCATGGGCTTTGTGCCGGGGCTGCCCATCATTCCGTTCTGGCTGCTGAGCGCAGGGGTGCTCCTGCTGTGGTACCTGCGCAGCAAAGAGAAGAAGGCGGAGGACGAAGCAGAGGCCGAGCGCCAGCGCGAGGCCGAGGAGCAGCAGGCCGAGGAGGAGGCCGAGGAGGACCCCTCCGACCTGTTGCTGGTGGACCCGCTCGAACTGGAGATCGGCTACGGGCTCATCTCCCTCGTGGACCCGGACCAGGGCGGGGACCTCCTGGAGCGCGTCAAGATGCTGCGGAAGCAACTGGCCGAGGAGATGGGCCTCGTCATCCCGCCGGTGCGCATTCGGGACAACGTCGACATGGACTCGAACAAATACGTGATCCGGCTCCGGGGCAATCCCATCGGCGAGGGCCAGGTGATGCCGGGGTACAAGCTCGCGCTGCTCCCGGACGACGTCGACGAGGCGCCGTCGGGCATCCGGGTGGAAGACCCCACCTTTGGGCTGCCGGCCGTCTGGGTGGCGGAGCGCAACCTGTCGGAGGCGGAGCAGATGGGGCTGACCGTCATCGAGCCGCCGGCCGTGATCTCGACCCACCTGCTGGAGGAGCTGCGCAAGAATGCCTATCGGCTCCTCGACCGGCAGGAGGTCCGAGAAATGCTGGACAAGGTCGAAGAATCGGCGCCGGCCCTCGTCGACGAACTGGTGCCGGACCTCCTCTCGCTGGGCAGCATCCGGAAGGTGCTCCAGCGGCTGCTGGAGGAGCGCATTCCGATTCGCGACCTCGTGACGATCCTCGAAACGCTGGCCGACCACGCGTCGCAGACGCAGACGGTGGAGGTGCTGACCGAGCACTGCCGGGCGGCCCTGGCGCCCACCATCACCCGCGAGTTCTCGGGGCCCGAGGGGCGCATCAAGGCCTTCGTGATGGACCCGGCCCTGGAGCAGCACCTGCTCGAAACGGCCGAGTCCGGGGGGCTCGACGCCAACACCCTCGGGCTGCAGCCCGAGCGGGCCGACGCCCTCGTCAAGGCGATCGACGAGCAGGCGACTGAGCTTATCAGCAACGACCGGGCGCCGATCCTGCTGATCTCCCCCGTGCTGCGGGCGACGGTCTACCAGTTTCTGGACCCGATGGTCTCGGACATTACCGTTCTCTCCTACAACGACCTTACGCCCGACGCCCCGGTCGACATCGTCGACCAGGTCAGCATCCCGCAGGGCTCGTCGTCCCCCGACCTGTCCGCCGCGACCGCCGGGGTCTCCAACGCATAACCTCATCCGCGCCACGCGCACACTGCCATGGACGTCAAGACCTTTACCGATTCGAGCATTCAGGCGGCCCTCGAAAAGGCGCGGCACAAGCTGGGCGACCAGGTTGTGCTGGTCGAGTCGGAGCCGTCCACCGACGAGGCGCCCGCGCAGGTCACCGTGATGGTGGACGAGTCGGCCCAGCAGGCCGCCACGCAGGGCGAGCCGTCCTGGGGCCACGTGCCGAAGCCGTCGGAGGCGCCTGCGTCGGCCCCGAGCACGTCGCCCCCGAGCACGTCGCC
>ERZ1034569.189-NODE-189-length-23149-cov-10.123322_pt1 | contig 23149 bp, 19 predicted proteins | sample MGYA00520706_ERZ1034569 | MGnify/ENA primary metagenome ERZ1034569 (study PRJEB33760, sample SAMEA4777722) | hypersaline lake metagenome | biome: hypersaline environment; feature: brines | place: Spain | collected 2014-08 | depth 0 m ...
CCACTCCGTTTTTTTCGTGGGCATCAGGTGACTCGGCTTCTTGGTTTTCTGTACTGTCAACCTCGTAGTCTGGATTTTTCAGCGTGACGTGTAAATAGAACGTGTCTTGCTGTTCGTCGTACTGGAGCGTGGCGCTTGAGCCATTCCAGTCGTCGTTCTCGTAGTACCGACCGAACGGTGTGTCTTCGCACTCGTTTTCAGGTGGAAGGACGTACTCAGCTTTGACCCGCCCGTTCGGTGTGGAGAGCGTAGCGTGATCGGCGTTGAACGTTGCCGAACGCTTGTCGTAGACGACACTCCACGAGTCAAATTCTGGCTGACTCGTTTTCTCGCCCTTGTTCAATTTCTCGACTCCGCCTGTGACGGCTTGGATAGCACGGCGAATACCTTTCTGGACGAGATTAGCGGTGAGGTCTGTTTCGTCGCGCAAGTCGTCGTACAGCGCGTCTTCGGCTTTGCTATTGCTGGTGATGCAGTCGTCGTCGTGGCGCCATGCCCACTCGCTTGTGCGGTTAGCACAGTGGAGAAATTGGTCTTTGGTCTGATGGAGGTCGCCACGACGCTGTTCGGGTACATCAAGTTTGATAGGCACAGTGCGTCGTGGCGCGTTGTCCATAATCTTTCACACTGAGAGTTGTTACTTCATAAATGTTCATATGAGGTAGTGGGGAAGTCGGTCTTGCTGTTGAACGTTGTTGGTGTCATCAACTGTCGGCTTCACAGGGTTGAGCCCCGTGGCATCCGCCTCGATTCTTCTGTGAACTCGCTATCGAATGCAGTTAGTCAAGTGGATCCTCGATATTACCCATCACAGTCTCGAAGAGATCAGTTACCGTTACTAATCCGACCACTGTACCATCTTCGATGACAAGAGCAAGCTCCTGTTGCTCAGTCTGGAACTGATCAATCGCATCGCTCACGTCCACGTCGGGAGAGAGCGTCATTGTCGGTGCCGCTAGCTCGGTGAAGTCGATATCGCCGGAAGCTAACTGTTCACGATGTCTCAGTAACACTGGTGTGTAAACGATACCACGAAAATCAGCGAGATCATCCCCAATCAAGGGATATCGTGTGTGAGTGTGTTTACTCATCGTCTGAAAGTTTGATTCGGGATTGCCCGTCGCCGAAATCGATACAATCTCATCCCGTGGCACCATCACCTCTCTAACCGCTTGTTCACCAATAGCGAGCGCATTCAGTATTTCTTGTCGTCGCTCATCGGCCACCGCTCCCTCTTCGAGCACAGAACCCAGTCTGTTCCGAAGGTCTGCCCGTGTTTCGATCACTTCTTTCTCGGTTTCTGTCCATGCTTGAGTCATCTCAATATTGAACAAGCCGAGTGTCGCCTTTGCAATCATATCGCCGAAATTAATTGCAGGTGAGAGAATCTTGGCAAACCAAAACAACGGTCGCGACCCATACTGAGCAACTTGTTTCGAGCGCTCCACGCCAAGATATGTCGGCGTTTGCTCTCCGTGCGTGAGGTGGATTAAATTAATGAGCATAAATCCGAGAAGCGAACCTGCCCCGACTGATGCCAGTGTCGTATTTTCAAATACCGGTTCGAACAGTGCGGCAAGTCCAGGTTCAGCAATAATTCCTAAGGCGATACTCGTCGCGGAGATCCAGACTTGACAGGTCGTGAGATAAAACTCTAAATCGTTCGTCATCTCCCATGCGAGCTCAAGCCCAGGCGTATTGAACTCCGATTGGGGATACTGCCGTACACGTGTCAGCGCAAATTCGATTGCCACAAAAAATGCATTCACACCAATGAGAACAATCCCACCTAAGATTCGGAGACCAATCTCAAGCGGTTCCATTGTGCGGATGTATTAACACCTGACACAAAATGGTGTCCATCATATATCCGTCGTGATATCGGTGTGTGTCTATCAGTATCACATAAATCTGCTACCGTTCGGACGGACACTATCGAGAGTGGCACGTGAGGTCCTGCGGGCTGGGGCGAGCTGGCCCGTAGCACTCTGTCTCAAAACTGTATAGACAGGTGTGATACGGGTTGCTGAGTGCGATCTGTGAACGCGCACAGTGCAGAAAAATATGCGGGAGCGCACATGGAGTGTGTGTTTCAAGATTGCTCACTGACGAACGTCTCAAAGGGACCACCCTATGACTCGGTAACATTCTGTGCCCGCCACTCTGCGAATGACGTGGTGATATCGGTCTCATCAAAACGTTCGATACAAGGCACGTCATGGGGATGAATCTCTGCAACCCGGTCGCGAAGGTCGCTATACCGCTTATCAGTGGTCTTTGCCAAGAGGATCTCTTCATCGTCGGCGCGTACCTCACCTTGCCATCGATAAGTAGACACACACGCCACCCGATTGACACACGCAGCAAGGCGCTCTTTCACAATTGTCTGAGCAATGCTCTGGGCGGCTCCTGCCGGAGCTGTGATAAATACAGTCGGCATGACCAATGTATGTGATGACCGCGAATGAGAGTGACGGAGTCTGGTTATCTCTCATACAGAAGCAAGGAGGAATCCGGCATGGTATTCATTTGGAGCACGTGCAGCGGTGGTTCCTCACCAATTGATCGGTATCAGTTGAACATGGAGCACCGACAGGAGTAGTTTATCGGATTTGCAGGGCGAGAAAACCCACGAGTTTCGTCGTGGGATCGCCTGTGTTCGATTTTACTGTCCAGTGAAGATCCGCTGCTGTCGTCTCGGTGGATGTGAGGCGGAAACTCGGCAGTTGGATTGGATTGGATTGATTTGGTTTGGTTTGGCTTGGTTCGGTGTTTGCCACGGCTTCCAGCCGAAATCAAAAACCGAGCCGACTGCCCACGCCGAGATGAAACAATTAGGGAACTCCGAGTCCCTGCCGAATTGTTCGGCGGATCGGAGTCTCGCGTGGCACTGCCTGTCGTTGTCGGATCACAAATCTTCTCGACCATCCAAATCGACGGGAGTCACAGGCTCGGGAAGCCCACGACTTGACTCGTGGGTGGATGTCACGCCGGTTATCTGTTTGTGAGATGGTTCAATACGTGCCTTCGTGGTGCTTCCAGCGAGGGCCTACAGTGATCAAACCAGGAGGCTGTAAGGTGTCCACAACCCGTGATTAATCGTCTTCGTCAGTCTGAATTGGGCTGAACTCCACTGAATGGGTCTCCTACTCAGACAATATTGGAAGTGAAAGTGAAGCCGAAAATACATGCTCTCCGATTGGAGGGTAGGTCTCAGTATCTGTTGTGGAACCGTCGGCCACACCACCGTTTCGCTTCCTGTTCTGTCCTCTCTCATTTCCGAGTTGGGAGAGCCGCTCGTTGAACTGAGGAGCGGGTGGTTGCCTTCGAGTCGAGAGAACGTGCGTTTTTATCTGGGAGCGCTGATTATCCATAAGAATTCTTTGCCGAGTTCAGCCAAACTTTCCGGTAATGTAGTCTTCAACCCGCTCGTGCTCTGGGTCCTCGAATATTTTACTAGTGTTGTCATATTCGACAAGCTTGCCTCCAGTGAGGAATACGGCTGTCTTGTCGGATATCCGAGCGGCCTGCTGCATATTGTGTGTAACGATAATCACGGTATACTCCTCGACCAACTCATCAATCAGATTCTCGATTTTTGAGGCGGCAATCGGGTCAAGTGCCGATGTTGGTTCGTCCATCAGCAATATTTCAGGATCGGGAGCAATTGCCCGCGCAATACAGAGTCGTTGTTGTTGTCCACCAGAGAGTTCTAATCCAGATTGGTCAAGACGGTCATGAATCTCATCCCAGAGCGCAGCGCCGCGAAGTGCCTCCTCAATACGTTCGTCCGTAACTTTCTTGCCCTGTACTTTGAGTCCATATCCAACGTTGTCATAGATACTCTTCGGGAATGGATTCGGCTCTTGAAACACCATGCCGACTTTCCGACGGAGCGCAACAGGATCAACATCGTCGTTGTAAATATTGGTCCCATCAAGCGTGACTACCCCATCAACGCGTGCGATGTCGATGAGGTCGTTCATTCGGTTCAAGCAACGAAGGAACGTAGACTTCCCACACCCAGAGGGACCGATGAGTGCGGTAACTTTGTTTGTGGGAATCTCCATGCTGACATTATCGATTGCTTGATCATTGTCATAGTAGACATCAAGACTCTCCGTTGCGACGATGGTTTCGGCCTTACTCGTCTCGGTCGTTTGATCAGTTGATTCCGACTGTACGTCTGTCGTAATGAGTGAATCGGTATTTGTCTCTGAGACTTCGTCTTGTGACATTATGTACTCCGTTCCAGTCGATTGCGAATGATGATTGCTGCTCCATTCATACTAATGAGGACAATCAGCAGTGTCACCACACCGGCAGCAACAACACCGTAGCGGAATTCTGACTGTGGGAATCCCGCCCATGCGTAAATCTGCATCGGCATCGCGCTGAATGCGCTCCACACAGAATTTGGGGCATTGAACACAGTTGTGGCCGCTCCAATCATAATAAGTGGGGCTGTTTCACCAATCGCGCGACCCAATGCAAGAATCGTTCCTGTGAGAATCCCTGGCATCGCCTCTGGAAGAACGACGTTCTTCGTTGTTTGCCAGCGGGTCGCACCCATCGCATATGAGCCTTGCCGAAGTTCGTCGGGCACGGACCGAACTGCCTCCTGTGACGATATGACGGTAATCGGAAGAATAAGTAATGCAAGCGTGAGTGCTGCTGTGACAGCCGTTCCAAGACCCAATCCAAGCCCGTTGGCAAACAAGCCGAGCCCGAGGAGTCCATAGACAACTGACGGGACCGCTGCCAGGTTCGCAATATTGATCTGTAATATTCGGGCGATCGAACCTGTGAGACCGCTGCTGGAGGTGTACTCCTCCAGAAACACGGCTGCGCCGACACCGAGAATGAACGAGATGATCGCAACGAGGATAATGATAATTACCGACCCGACGATTGCAGGATACAGTCCAGCCTCTCGTGCGTTTCGTGATGGTGCTTCTGTGATATATTCAACTGTAAGCCACATCTCTGGGCTCTGTATTCCGAAACTCTGGACGATGAGTGCTCCGAGAACCGCTCCACCAACGATGAGCACTGGAAGTGTCAATCCGAGTCTGCCTCCCTCATTGTCGAAAGCGTCAGTCAAATAGACTGCGACCGGAGCGGTCATCATTGCTGTGATAGCAACACCCGAACCGGTTGGCAAGACGGAGGGCTGAAACAACACACCGCTTCCGGCCGCAATGACAGTTGCAATTCCAACCCCAACAACGGCCTGCTGACTTCGCCCTCGAATGTGCACTAGACCGGCTGCTACAACAGCCAAAGGGACACCAACGGTCCACACGAAAATGATTGCTGACGATGGATACACCGAAATAATATTTCGAAGCACGCCAGATAGAACGATACCGACAATAGCAATTATCACTGAGACACCAGTTGAACGTACATATATATATGTTCCAACTGCTGGGACGATACCGGTTGTATAGGCTAAGAACCACGATAAATCATCAAAAACGAGAAATATCGTTGCGACCGCGGCACCAAGTGCTGCACCGCCCACGATCCGGCCAACAAGTCCAAAGCCAGCTTTCCCTGCCGGTTCTCGACTAGCCATCGTTGCGAGGGTCCCCGTCGTTGGAGCGACGATGACAAATAGATATGTTATTTGCCAGGTCAATCGGGGGATCGAAGCGATGTACGTCTCAATAATGACGAACGGCACTGCGATACCAACGAGCCCGCCACCGAGCGCAATGATGGCTTGACGTGTGACCCTTCGACTATCGATGCTATACAAGCAAAATCCGATAAATGGCACAACAAGTGTGAGGAAGTACGTGAGAAGCCATTCGGGACCAGCTGTCGAAAGCGCAAATGCATCGACAAAAACGTAAATAAGCAAAATTGCAAGAGCGAATAACCCGATCACAGAGGCACCGAGTGTCAGGTACTCAAATAGAGCGCCCTTGAGGCGACTGATACTCTCAAAGTCACTCGCTGATGACTGTCGTTCAACCGCCATTCAGTACGCCTCCCGATATCGCTGTGCGATTATATCGCTAAGGACGTTCATAATGAGTGTAATCACGAGCAGAGTCAAACCGAGTGCAAACATTGCGTCATATGGGAGGGTCCCACCAACTAAGTCGCCACCAGCAATCTGTACCATTGCTACTGTGATCGTCATCCCAGAGTCAAGAAGCACGTCACTCGGTGCGACATATGGAATCCCAGCAATCGTTTCGCGTACTGGCGGCATTCTCGCCTGTGATCCCATCGCAACGACAACGATCATCGTTTCGCCAATTGCTCGTGAGATGGCGAGAATGTACGATGAAACGATACCAGACAGGGCCGCTGGCGTGACGATTCCCGTCGAAACCTCAAACTTCGTTGCACCTAATCCGTACCCAGCCTGTCGAAGCGAGTCAGGAACAGCGCTCATTGCATCTTCACTGATCGAAGAAACCATCGGGATAGTCAGAATACCCACCATGAGCGACGCTGAGAGCGCGTTGAATGTGCTCATATTGGGAAACAGAGTTGCCTTGAGTGCAGGCGTCACATAAACTAACGCAAAGTACCCGTAGACGACTGTTGGAATCCCGGCGAGAATCTCCAGTAATGGCTTCAGAACTGATCGCGCCTGTGGATTCGCGTATTCACTCAAATAAATTGCAGTTAGCGTGCCTACAGGGAGTGCAATGAACGCTGCGGTAATCGTTACGGTGAGCGTTCCTATCACCAGTGGAATGATTCCGAATGCGAGCCCTTCGCCACGGGGATTTGGACTCCAGTTTGTCCCGAGTAGAAAATCAACGATTTGAATCTCTGAGAAAAATACTATTGCGTCTGACAGCAGTGTAGCGACAATCGCGACTGTGGTAAAAATTGTAATAGCTGCACAGATGAAGAAAATGCTTCCAAACCCGGTTTCCTTGAGCCGCTCTACCCCACTAGATCGTTGGAGTTCCGGTGCTATGTTTTCGCTACTCATGATTGACTACCCTGATTCCGTGTTGATTTCTCTTGTGAGACAATTCAACCATATCTCCCTGCGACACAAAACTGTCATAAAATATGACCTCAATGACGCTTGCTCAATTCTGTGCTTGTTCGATAGCGCTGTTCAGTTTTTCCACCTGCTCAGATTTGAGGCTCTGTGTTGCTGGGACATACCCAACGTCACCAGCGACAAGTGATTCGTTGTCTGTCTGATCGACAAAGAATTGAGCAAAGTCCGCGACGTGCTCCTCAGCAAGCGATTCAACGGCTGGATATGTAAAGAGTGGTCGTGACAGAGGTGTGTATTCTCCGGAGGCAGCTGCCTCAAGGCTTGGTTTCACATAGGTATCACCACCATCTGCAATGGCGACCGAAGTCAATTGATCAGGGTTGTTATAGAAATACGAGAACCCAAAGTATCCGATTGCAAGCCTATCGCCTTGGACACCTTGTGCGATTGTATTGTCTTGTTCAGTCGCCTGATAATCATCAGTGTGTGCGCGCTCACCCAAGATCTGCTCGCCAAAGTAGTCGAATGTCCCCGATGTATCAGCAGCACCGAAGCGATTGATTTCTTTATCTGGCCAAGAGCTATTAATCTCGCTCCACGTGTCTGCGCCGTCTGCTGCCCATATCTCAGCTAACTGTTCGACCGTCAATTCAGTTGCGTAATCATTGTCATTTGAGACAACGACGGTAAGTGCGTCAGTTGCAACAACTAGTTCCACGTACTCGACACCATTTTCTTCACAGAGTCCCGCCTCTTCTTCTTTCATCGGTCGAGAGGCGTTATTGAAGTCTGTCTCGCCAACACAGAAGAAGTTTGAGAATCCCCCACCAGAGCCGGTTGAGCTAATGTCAATGTTGACCTGCGGGTGATCCTCTGAATATATCTCAGCGACGGCTGTTGCCAGAGGGAAGACGGTGCTGGATCCTGCAATTCCAATATCCCCAGAGAGCATTTCACTGCTCTCAGAGCTACTACCACCTTCACTTTCGCTTCCACTTCCGCCTCCGTCCTCGCCACTAGCTTCAGTGCTCTCACTGCCCCCATCGCTTCCACCGCCACTATCAGACTGCGTACACCCGGCAATCGCGATCGTACTAAGACCTGCAGCGCTCGTCAGTGCTGTTCGCCGTGTGATACGTCTTTTCTCTTCTGTTGGGTCAGATGACATCATTTAAAATTCCCTACAGAACTGATAAAAAGGATACTAATATGTCTATACGCACATATTGTCTTCTATATATCCTATATACATACACGGATGTAGAAACGACACTGACATCCAGCGATTCGCTACTTACCCAGACGGTTGTATGTGTGTGTAACTCGGCACAGCTGCTGCTCTGATTATTGAGTGTGAATTTTGAGGAAATAAAGATGTGCGTGGGTGCAGTCACCCCCATTTGAAGTAAAACTGTCGCGAAGACAACCCCTACGACCGTGCTGACCGCACGCTGCAAAAATGGAACGGGCTGTGCCGTTACAGACGAATCACGCTCAAGTTGACCTCTCGAAGATGTATCGGATGGATGAGAGTGTGAATGCATACCAGACGCTCCGTCTGTGATGACGAATCCACCCGGCAACACACAACTGCCATCGACAGTTGTGAGAAGTGTTACATCGCACCTGCCAGCACTTTGGCGGTATTTGATCTTTGTCGCACTTATGCTTGTCAAGAGGTTCAATAATCTTGATGATTTTCTCTCTATATCTCTCTATAGTTGTCAATGCCTGTCCCAAGGAACGATTATATACTTACTTTATGAATAAGTCGGCATGAGCCAGGCCGAGACTGAAAAAAGATACCGCATCGGGTTCGTGTGTGTAGAAAATGCGGGCCGGAGTCAAATCGCGACCGCCGTCGCCAAGACGCAAATCCAAATTCGAAACCGCTCTGATATCAATATCATCAGTGGTGGAACGGACCCTGCAACTGAAATCTACCCAAACGTGGTTCAGGTAATGCGTGAGAAAGGGTATGACCTATCCACACAGGTACCAAGAAAAATTTCATCTGAAGAGATACGAGAGTGCGACATTGTCGCACTGATGGGATGTTCGCTGTCAATTGATGACCTCCCTGCGGGTATAATTGTCCGTGACTGGAGATGTATCGACCCTGCCGATGCCGATATAGAATCCGTCATGGCGATTAGCACAGAAATTGAACGACAAGTCATCGAATTGCTTGATGAACTGCCGGACGAAACCTACAAACAGACCCAATTATCTTCCGTACAATGAACAATTTTTCTGATGGTGGTTCAATTCGTATCGCTTTCATGTGCGTTCAAAATGCTGGTCGCTCACAGATGTCCATGGCGTTTGCAGAACGAGAACGCGAACAACGCGGTCTCGAGGATCACACTATCATCTTGACTGGTGGAACCAACCCTGCCGACCATGTTCACGACGGAGTCGTTGAAGTGATGCATGAGGTAGGACTTGACCTCTCAGATCGAACGCCCCGGAAAATCACGCCCAAGGAACTGCAGTCATGTGAGTATATTGCGACGATGGGCTGTTCGACACTTGATATCGGAGATGTTAGTGAAGATATTGAGGTGCGCGACTGGGCGCTTGATGACCCGGATGGGGAACCTCTCAAACAGGTGCGCGAAATACGTGATGAGATTGAACGGATGGTGAAGACACTATTTGACGAGATTGAACAGACACATATATAAATCTGATATCTTTCCAGAGGTGTCTCCCTGAGCAATCCTCCGAATATAAAATTGAACCGAACCAAAGGGGAATACACGAGGATTTCGGTCGGGGATATCTATTTACTAGTTAGCTGTCCGAACTGATTACCCACGCACATACTTTTGCTCCATGTCGGTCAGCACCTCACGAGCATGACCTGAAGGGTTCGATAGCTCAGGATCATATATCGAAACGACTTCATTATGAGCCAAGACAAATGTTCGGCGACCGGTGTATCCGCCCTCAGTATCAATATCAAATGCAGCAGCAATCTCCCCATGAGGGTCGGCGAGGAGGTCAAAGGTAATCCCCTCCTCTGCAGCGAAGTCAGCGTGACTCGTTACACTATCCATCGAGACACCATACACGGAAATGTCAGCCTCCTGAAACTCTGGAAGTGCTGCTTGGAAGTCGTTTGCCTCAATCGTGCACCCGCCGGTGAAATCCTTGGGATAAAAATAGACGACTGTCGGTTCATCAAAATCCGGAGAGATCAGTTCATCATGTTGATTTTTTGCTGTCACTTTCGGCGCAGCATCACCAACTTCAATCATGTATACTCTACATCTCAGTCGGTGCTAATAAACGGGTTTTGATTCTCTCAGCGTAGGTGATATCTTACCCAAAGGAGGGCCTCTCTCCTCGCACGTCGGCAATCACGTACCAGTGAATTATTTTAAGAGTCACGTGGTTCGAGAGACGAACTCGGAGTCATCATGGAAGACTTCGTCTTCGGTACGATACGACTCCGATGGATTGATTGAACACATCCGACACACCATCGGTTTGATGGTCTTCAACGGTGTGATGGGTCACGGTCGGGGCGCCCACGGCGATGCCTGCTGTCTCAAACTCACACTGTGACTTTGCGGGCTACGGATTCGCTCTTGTGGACGTCGCAACTCGCATTTCCGCATCTGTGGGTGTGTGTTGAGAGCAGGCACATTTCTGTCCTCTTGCCTTCGTAACCACTTGTGCGCGACACTTACACCAGCCCCACGGTCATATGATCTTGATACGAACACACACGACAGTTGAATCGATTCCTATGACGATTCGCCCATTCCGTGTGTCTACAAATCGATCATTGCTGGCTGGTGTACTTCGGGTTAACGTTGTCTGACGGAAGCCGTCCCACGCGACTTTGTAGGTGATGAACCCCCTGAACTTTAGCGAACGGTCACGAGTGCAGACGGCAGTTCGTTCTACGACACGACACACAGTCGCTCGACTGTTAAAGCGTGAACCGGCGAACACTGGTCCCTGCTGTCGATAGGTCGGTCGTTGATGCCGCAGCGACGATCACCTGGTCCTCGCCAAATTCAATATCCAACGCTACCTCAAAGGAGTCACCGGTTGGTTCGATAACCTTCGTTTCCGATGGTGTCTTGACAGCAATCATGGCTGCATCGCTTCGACCAGAGACAACGAGTTTGTTTGCCAGATATCGAGTGTTTGCCTCGAGTGTTGGCCCTTCAGGCCGGCTACTCTCTTGATATCGGTCTGCGACAACCTGCGGCATTTCGACTGGCTCTCCTGCGTCAATACCGTGTGCAAGTCTCACATACTGCGCCATTGACCACGCCAATGGCGTTGCAGCCCCTGTGCCTTCGCCAAGTTCCCAATTATAATCGGTGCTATGCTGTCTATCCCAGACCTGCTCAGCAATCATCCGCCCTGAGTTAGCGAACTCCGACATCGTCTCCAGGAGATTTCTTGGCTCTAAGGAGCCATCCTCGGCTCCACGTCGAAGCTCATATTCACCGCGCTCGCCGGTAAATATAGGCCAGAGCCGCCCTTTTCCTTTCGCATCGATCGACCATGGCGCACCTTCGTCCTCCACGGCCCGCTCGCCATACCCATCACCATTGTAGCGATAAAACGCCGGCCCTTCCGGGAGATCAACTCGAATCGTGTTATCGACTTCTTTGATCGAATTCCGAACGATTGTATCGTCTGGTGATTTGATTCCCAGCCTCACGAGTTCAAGAAAGCCTGCATCAATAATTTCACGCTCATCGAGGGTTGGCCCGTTGTTTGCGAGCGTTCGTAGTTGTCCAGCGTCAGGGTCGCCGTGTCGCGTCACGCGAACATAATATGGGGTGTGTTGATGACGCTTTGTTCCTGTCTCAGTCGCGGTCCACGACTCGACATCTGCTGTCCACGAATCAGCAAGTGCAGCCCAGATCAGCCCATCGGCAAGGTGGTCTTCTTGAACTGCGATGTCAGCTGCACAAACGAGACCGGCAATCTCAGCCGCAATAGATGAAGGAGAATATCCGGATTCCTCTTCCCATCTCTCTTGTGCTGTTTGTGGTCCATTGTAAGCGACGTAATCAGCAGAGCGTCTCACATTGTGATAGCTGTATTCGACATCATCGAAAGTCAAACCGCTGTCATACAGCATCCATGCCATAACCTGTGGGAATGAAATATTGTCCATCTGCTCGCCTCCCCACCGAGTCCGGCCGTTCAGGTACGTGTTCTGTGGGATGAAGCCCTTCGAGTCCTGTTGATACTCATAAATAAACTCCAGTGACTGGGTCGCAGTTTCGAGATCTCCGACCGCCTCAAATACAGTGAAGACTTGGTACAGGTCTCGCGACCATACAAAATTATATCCATATCCTTTCGCCTCACTGGCGTTCACTGCCACACCCCATGGGACGGATGGCGATGCAATTCCTGCGCCTAAGAACGTCTTGTCCTCAACCGCTCGCAACGTCATCAAACTAACTGTATACTGTTCTGCAAGCGATGTGCTTCTCTGAACCGACTTCGGAAGTGATTTATCAGCCAGGAATTCCTGCCAAGATTGAATATACTCACTTCGAACCGTTTCATAGCCGCGAGTGAGTGCACCGGCAGCTTCGCCCAGTGCACCAGCAGTATCAGCTTCTTCAGCGAATCCGATTGAGAGCGTCTCAGTAACCGTCTCGCCAGAGCCTAGCAACCCGACTAACACGATATTTTCATCATCCAGCTGCTCCTCCGGCTCCGGTTCCACTCCGGCCCCGAAGAACTCAGAGAGTGTCGATGAACCAGCAATCCCGACTGTCGCCCAGTCGAATCGAGTTGTGGTTGTTAGCGCGACAGCAACACTGTACTCCTCACCATTTTCATCGATGAGCAGCGGTTTTGTCTCTGCTTCGTCTTGATATGTCTCAGTTGCCCGCGAAACGAGTTGATAATCACCAGTCTGTCCGACACGGAGTCCACGGTCAGTGGCACCGGTGTTCGTGAGCGCCGTGTTGGCGATGACGTACACTTCATACTCATTCTCATCATGAGCGTTAAATTCGATCTCTGTCAGGAGCGCATCGTGATTCGGATCGGCTGCGTATTCAGCTGTGAGCGTCCATTGGTGCCCACGGCCATCGCCTGTTTCTGTGATGACATGCCTAAACATGAGCGCCTCGGTGTCAACGATCTCTGCTCGTCGCCTAACAGTGTCAGAGGTATCATCAACCCGCGTTTCATTATGCGAGCGGGCTGTGTATTCTGTCTCTTCATCTGTGTCAACAACTAACAAATCGATTGTTCGGAAGTTCATGAGGTCGACTCGTGGGAACCGTATCTCGGTCAATGACCCCTCTGTGAGAGTAAACCAGACCCGTGAGGAATCCTCACGATTATGATCTGCTACGGTCCCAACCCCGTATTTCTCTCCAGTTGTCCATCGAGGCTGTGTTGTCGGGCCCGACGGTGATGGCTTTGGCGCTGGGAGTGCATCCTTTTCAGCGAGTAGTCCTGTCGCATGGAGTCGAAGAGAGTGTGGCCACGCCAATGGCGCAGCGCTATCGAGACTGCCATCATCAAACGCCTGCTCTGCCAGGTATCCCATTTCGGTGCTGAAAGTCCCGTCTGACTGGATATATTCATACAGTTCAGTCGCAATCGAGAGAAACTCCGCAGCAACACCGGCACGGTCATGTGACTCGAATATTGTCGCAGCCTCAGCTGCGGCTGTCGATCCCCACGCCGTCGATACAGACCACACCTTCTCTTTATGTTGGTCTCCACTCCGCCAGTAATCGTCCTCGAAACGAATGAGACCACCAGCAGACTGATCTGAACTCCTGCGATGGAGCTGTGTGAGCGTGGTGCGAAGATGTGATTCGAGCCGCGATAACGCCCGTGTTGGAAGTCCAACTGCTTCGTCATATCTGGCAAACGCGGTCGTTAATGATAGTGTCGAGGAATCAAGTCGGTGGTCCTCATCGCCGTCATCCAACCGCATGACGTAGTGGCCAGTTGATTCACTCCAAAGCTGTGAAATTCCGTCAAAAAGCTGCTTGGCTTGCTCAGTTGCGTGGCGCTGGAGAGCTGATTCAACAGGCGCCTGCGAGACAGCAGCATATGCTTCTAGAAACGTTGCTGCTGTATGTGTGAACTGTCCGACCATATTCTCCCATGCATTCTGACATCGCTCTGGGAGGTTATCGCCTCCAACTGAGTCATTGAGGCCACTCACTCCATCATCGATTGCCCTCTCAATATGCCCTTGCTCTTCGGCGGTCAGTGATTCACGTCGAGTGGTTAGAATGCGAGCCAAAAATGTAATGACGCTCGCCGTCTGGTCGGCTTGGTACTCTGGTTTATCGGAACCCTCAAGCCGGGCATTCGCCCACCCCGGGGCTAATGATCCGTCAATCGCCCACACTCGATGAGGCCATGTCCCATCTGAGAGCTGTGTCTCAATAAAGAAAGAGACGATATCCTCGTATTCGCTCTCAAGATCGATATCCAGCAACTGATCGCTGGCAAGCAGATATTTTGCACACTCAGCCTCATCACGGAACCAAGTATATCCATACCCGCCGGAGTTTTCATAAAATGGGTCGAATTCTGGTCCGGCTATGTGTGCTCCAGAAGGCGCCGTAAGTAACGAGAGCGCCCGGAGATCCTGTTGCACCGTTTGTTTTCGCGGAACAACGTTCGAGACTCGTATGCCGGCTCGGTCTTTCGCTGCAGATCGAATATCGTCGTCATTGCGGTGTTGGCTCGCACAGTACTGCAAGTCATCGAGCGCTTCACGACGGGTCATCTCGCGGTGGTCGGAGAGCTGCGTGACGAGTGTTGTTTGTGCTGCGCGCCCCGACAACTCAAGCGGAGCTGAGACGACGATGTCACCGCTGAGGTGTGTATCTTCGAACCGCTCGATGACACCATCACGAGGGTACTCGAACGGTTCAGACGAAAGAATCTCATCGAAGCCCTCAGGTACTTGCCCACGAACATCAGACAGCCCCGTTGATGCAGTTATATAGTCATGCTCATGCCGATGAAACACCTCAACTGCCTTCGTGTTGTTCGGCCCTTCTTGTTCGTGAATCAACCGTGCCACCTGCGTCTCACGGCCTTCCGGTGCAAGTGTCACGAAGGCTGTCAACTGAGCATCAGTCGGAACTGCACCGCGGAGCTCAACGTGTGTCAGGTGAGCCCGTCCAAGAGTAAGGTCAAATTGATGAACAGTAAACTCTCCTGCATCATATTCGGTCTCGACGAGGGTCGTCTCTTGATAATAGTGTTGTCGAACTGTCTCTAATTGGTCAAACCACTGTATATTCCCATTCGCTTCGATAGCAAACCGCGAGCGGTCGATTCCGTGGAGCCCAGAGAGTGCTGCAGAATAATCGCGCAACGCTCCATTGTGACCGATATGAACAAGCCGGTCACCATGGCCAGAAAAGGCTCCAGAAGTAGTAGGGCTCTCGCCAGGAAAACGCTCAGAATGGTCGCGCTTATATGTATTTAGCGCGGTCCGGAGTCTCATGGTTATTCACAAGGACGCGTCAATATAAACATTGATAGAAACACGAGAGGACAGTGCTGTTGCAAGATATACTCCCGAGTCAGGCACCTATTCCTAAGAGGGTGGGCTCGTCAGTGGACTCCCAGTCTGGCCACGAAACGTGGCAGGCGTCAAATTGTCGTTCCTGCTCACTGTCGTTGAGTTCAAATCGACCTGACAGTCTGCCTGTCCAGAACCAGACGTGAGCCAGTGCTGGACAAGATTCCAACCAATATTCCGCGCTGCGTTGTGATTTGTGTACAGTTCCTTGCCACACCTCAAGCAAGCGAACTCATCATCATCACGACTATCCTCGTGTATGAAGCCACAGTCCGAGTGATTACACCGCTGACTCGTGTGCTGTAGTTTCACGTCCTCAATGAGTATTCCGTGGTCTTCGGCTCCGTACATAAGCAGCGATCACAGTTTATTGAATGCCCACTGCTGGAACTCCTTGCCGTTCGAGATGCGCTCACGAATCTGCTTGCGCTTCTCGACGGCAATCGAATCAGGGTCGTATCGCCAAGCTTCGATTACAATGGCGAGAGCGACCCGATGCAAGTCGTCTTCACTCCAATGGCGCTGGTGTGAGTGTCGCGCACAAGTGGCTGCGAAAGCAAGAGGACAGAAATGTGCCTGCTCTCAACACACTACCACAGATGCCGAAATGGGAGTTGCGACGTTCACAAGAGCTGTTGTGCAAGCCTGCAAAGTCACGGTGTAAGTTTGAGACAGCAGGCATCGCCGTGGGCGCCCCGACCGTGACCCATCACACCGTTGAAGGCCATCAAACCGATGGTGTGTCGGATGTGTCCGACCAATCCACGGGAAGACGTTGACCCCGGAGCAGTTCACGTTGGCGAGTCACGCTGGTATGAGTGGACTAATTTAGCAGTGTCGGCTTCCTCAACCGGCTCAAGCGTTGGTTTCCGCCTTGAGATGTTTGATGGGGTATGTATGGAATTACTTACCTTATTTTTCCGAACAGACACAGATTGCATTCCATCACACTGGGTAAGAGCAAAGTTAACCCCCGATAAATAACTATGTATGGACCACCCAGGCCCGCCACAGTTTGTCGCGGTTGGTGATACTGTACAGCTTGCTCCCCGAGATCCGGACCCAGATATGACATATCAGTGGTCTATCCTTGATCTCCCTGAAGAGAGCAACCAGCGTATCTCTTCAGATGAGCCAGTAATCGATTTTGTTCCCGATACTGCCGGTCGATATCGGATTGGATTAGCCACTTCAGATGAAGAATACTCCCTGACAATCCGTGCATTCCCGAGCGAATACGCACCTCCCAACGATCAAGGCGGTGCCAGCGGCCGCTCAGGCGTGAGCGCACGACCAGGTGCATCTGGCGGTCGAAGTGGCGCCCAGCCACACCGCTCCGGTTCTGGGTCTGTCGGTGCAGCACCACAAGGGACCGCTGGCCGTCCTCGATTGCAACTGAGCGGAACCGTCGAAGAGACTGAACTTGTCGTCCATGCAGACACTGACATTCCTGGCGAAGCCGAGTCCAATAGTGATGATATCACTGTCGAGTTTATACTTGATGATCGCGATAATATTGATTCAACTGCCATTTCACAATCATCACAGACACTACGGATTCCAATTTCGGCTGTTGGTGAGAAAGTGCGAGTGCACGCTGTCGCTCTCAGTGATACATACAGTGTCCCCGATACGATTGCATTCTCTGCCGAAACAATCAGCGAGTCGATGGATCAATAGCCCATATGACTCAGTCACAGCGCACACGGTCATATGAAGTCACCCGTCCGAACGACCCTCCATCGTGGGCGGTTGACTCGACATTATATGAAATATACGTGCGTGGATTTACCACACAAATAGGTGATCAGACTGTCTTCGATGCACTCATTGGGCGATTGGATTATCTCGATAATCTCGGTGTTGATACTCTGTGGTTGACCCCTATCCTTGAGAACGATCACGCGCCTCATGGATACAATATCACTGATTTCTTTAGTATTGCTGAAGACTTAGGCGATCGCGCTGACTATGAGCGATTTGTTGATGCTGCTCACCAGCGTGATATGCGAGTCCTCTTTGATTTGGTCATGAACCACTCCGCTCGGGCTCACCCGTACTTCCAGGCTGCGTCTGACAATCCTGATTCAGAGTATTACGACTGGTACAACTGGCGCGATGATGGGAACCCAGAGACATATTTTGGATGGGAGTATATCGCGAACTGGAATTTCGAGAATATCGAAGTTCGGTCACATTTGCTTGATGTCGTGGACATGTGGATGGAGGTTGCTGACGGCTTCCGGTGTGACATGGCATGGGCAGTCTCGAATAATTTCTGGCAAGAACTCCGGGAGCGTGTCAAACGAATCGATCCTGAGTTTCTGTTATTAGACGAGACAATCCCGTATATCGCTGACTTCCACAACGGAATGTTCGACATCCACTTTGATACGACACTGTATTTCACGCTTCGTGAGATCGGCAAAGGGTCGGCTGACGCATCAGCGCTCCATGATGCGATTGAGCAACGGGCGACCGTCGGATTCCCACCACACGCATCATTTATGCTCTACTTGGAAAACCACGATGAAACACGCTATATCGTCGAGTGTGGCGAAAAGGCTGCACGAGCCGCTGCTGGTGCGCTGTTCACTTTGCCTGGCGTTCCCATGATCTATGGTGGCCAAGAAATTGGCCAGCAGGGTCGCCGTGACCCGCTTGTGTGGGAGGCTGCAGATGAGACACTCCACGAGTACTATACCCATCTGATAGAACTCCGGAACGAGATTCCCGCACTGGGAGTTCAGGGTGGATATGAGCCTGTGACAGAGATTGATGATCAAACAACCGTCGGATACAAGCGGACAGGCGAGGACGATACGTACCTCTGTATATTGAATTTCGGCTCTGATTCACAGACAGTGACTCCGCCAGTCAGTGTTGACCCGTACGACCATGTCTCAGAGGAAGTCGCAGCAAACGACCGTGGGCTGGTAGTTGACAGCGCTTGCGTATACCGCTGCGATTGATATCCTGTCAACCGGCTCAAACTCAACTCGTTCAAGAGTCTCGTTATCACGGAACCCTGTGACCTCTCTCCGGCCCCGAAGTGTTTCACCGGACTCCTATTATGATCCAAATAGCTCCGCAGGCGTGTAGTCACTGTTCAGGTTCAACGTCCCCGGAGGGACAGTTGACTGGTGGCCCATCCACCGCGAGAGTTCTGCCCACCATAGATGTACTGACAGCATCAGTTAGCGATGGTCCTCGCTACCGCTGTAATCCCGCGTACTCACAATCCGCGCAGTTGAACTGCTCGTCGGTACGGTTGTCATCGACAGACAAAACCACACCGCTGAGAACCACCCATCAACTGCGTAGTTCAAAGCGAAGAACCACAGCGTCAACGGCCTCGGGATTCAACTCCGAGCTTATGGGTGGTCTCATCGCGTCACACCCGAGCTTGATCAAGACCGATATTGAGTTGCGAGCGTTCACGACTCAGCGACCCCGATTTAGAGGGCTGACTGGCAGTCCATGACTAACAACACTCGTGTCTGCCTGTCACTAATTATACTGGGTCGCTATTCACAGATCATTGCAACTTGGTCAGCCGTCGGCTCCCTCCCCGAGCTCAAGGGGCGAGATATCCGCTTCTGCAGCCGATGACGTACGAATCCGTCATTTCCGTGATGACTCCGAGTGCGCCTGGCACAAAAGCAAAGAGGAAGCCAACGCTTGAGCCACGGGAGGGATCCAGCGCTCCACAACACCTATATTGAGAGAATTCACAAACCCACACATTAGTGTAACTTGGGCACATATAGAGGATTAGTGTCAGAGACGTATATCTGTCCTCGGTGCGGTCACGCTGAAGAACGACCATACCGTGTCCGTATGATTATACTGACGTGTCCAGCGTGTGATGAGAATGGACAGTTTCTGCATCGCTCAATTATATCACAATTAGATGCGGTGCCTGAAGATGCGCGTCCAGACAGATGGGGAGAAATGCCCCGAGATGAGCAATTAAAATACGCACTTCGTGAGGGACTCGTGGAGATTTCACTCACTGGTCCATTTTAGCGGGCATTATTCTGATCGAACCGTATCGTTGATGACTCAGTTCACAAATCAATCTGGCCGCTGCTCGCGGGGAAACCAAGCGAGTTCGTGGTTAGCCTCAATGGTGATGTCTACGCGGTCAGAATCCGGGACCGGCTCATCGTGATTATGCATACACCGAATCGCATCTCCTGTATCCAATTCAACCTCGTATAGGAATGTTGGACCGAGGTATCTTTTGGCGGTTACCTCACCAGTTCCACACGGCTGCTGTGATAATTGGGACTTTTTATCAGTGCAAATCCCGACATCATCTGGCCGAACTAAGAGATCAATCTTGGTATGGTCATACTCTGGTGCCAGTCCGTGCACCTGCTTTCGAGGGACCGCACCAACTTCAGTCTCGACGACATCGCCGGAGACATATCCCGGAATAAAACTGGCATAGCCAAGAAAACTCGCCACGAATCGTGAGGTTGGATGCTGGAAAACTGCCTCTGGTGTATCGATTTGCTCAATCTGACCCTCACTCATCACTGCAACACGATCAGAAATTGAGAGAGCCTCTTCTTGATCGTGTGTGACAGATATTGCAGTGACTCCTGCGGTTTTAAGAATGTCACGGACTTCTTCACGCATCTCGACACGGAGGTCAACGTCGAGATTTGAGAATGGCTCATCCAATAACAGGATCTCCGGCTCAGGCGCTAGCGACCGTGCTAACGCAACTCGTTGTTGTTGACCGCCAGAAAGCTCACTCGGATAGCTGTGGCCTTGATTATTCAAATTCACTAACGAAAGCAGCTCATCCACTCGGGCTGTCCGCGCTTCTGCGGGGAGGTCTTGCAATCCAAACGCAATGTTCTCCCGAGCAGTGAGATGCGGAAAGAGCGCAAATTCCTGAAATACAACGCCAACTCCTCTATTTTCGGGAGGCGTGAATGAACTGCCCGTGACTCGATCCCCGTTGATTCGAACGACCCCTTCATCAGGGGACTCAAGCCCTGCCAGTAGCCGAAGCGTGGTCGTTTTTCCGCACCCAGAAGGCCCGAGAAGTGTGATAATTTCTCCTTCTGTCACCGTAAACGACAGCCCATCAACTGCGGTTTCAGACGCATATACTTTTGAAAGATTTTCGAGCTCTAAGACTGTCTCTGACTCATCTGAAGAATCCTGTGGGACGTGTTCGCGGTGATCCGTTGGTGAGTAGACACTATTCGACATAATTACTCACGAACTCCCGTTGACGGTGGGGTGAGTCTATAGATTTCGAAACTGTTGGTCTCGGCGGGTGTCGATCTGGTTCGTTGATATCTATTGTTTTGTTACTTCTCACAGAGAGGTAATGAGTTCTATGCGTGAGATTACCTGTTCGGACGTGGGAACATCTAATCAGCGGGTTCCCGGTGAGTTTCATCGGGAATTGATATTTAGGCCATCCTAAAAACGCTGTCGAATCCTCGCGCCTAATATATCTAGAAGTCATGCATATGATTTCTTTCCCGCAATGTTTTGCAGTTGTATCTCGAAAAGCAAGTATGTCTACGGTTGATAATATGCTTATTTACGATGGTGAGTGCCCATACTGCTCTCTCGCAGCGAAAGCTCTTGAGCGAATTGATACTGTCGGTGCGCTCTCATGGTACGATAGCGCAGCACAGCAGTTCTTAGATGCGCAGTTTGACACGACGCCGTTCGCGATGTTCTTAGTCGATATCGAAGAGAAACAAGTCTATGCAGGCCGGTCTGCTGCGGAGGAACTCGCCAAGCGCGCTGGCACGCCACATCTGGTAAGCTCGCTCGTCCGAGACAACTATACACAAATTGCAGAGGTCGTCGGGCTCGCCAGTGGTCGTGGCCGCGAACCAGATAACGTCCACTCAGTGTATCGGCTTACGAGTGAGGCAGAATTAGTATACGACCCACTTGTCACGTCCAGTCAGCATCAATCCGCAGTCCGATAACTATGGCGAACTCAACTCTGTCTGCCAGGCAGTGGATACATCCTGACGAAATCGAGACATCAGGTGATCTCCCTATCACTGGGGGCGGAGACGTGACGAGAGGAATATACCTCTTGGTGTATCGCGCAAGAGAACCGATTGAACGCTCAATAGGAGCACTCGGCAATCACGCCCTTGACACAGGGATGTATTTCTATATTGGGTCTGCGTTTGGGACAGGCGGATTCAGTCGGATTCAACGTCACATATCAGTCGCGGATAGTGACCGTGGTGTCTCACACTGGCATATCGATTACATCGCCCAGTCATCTGCAATTCAACTGATAGATATACTTGTTGTTCCGAAATGGGATGGTGAATGTGCACTGGCTTCCGCGTTGCATACCTCTCCTGACTGTGCGACCCCCGTCACCGAGTTTGGGGCCACTGACTGCCAATGCAAAGCACACTTTATTCAGCAAGTCAGTTCAGATGTTTCGCACCGCGAAGTAGTGGATGCAAGGATCCAACGAATGCTCTGATCGTTCGCCGATAATTACTCAAAAAGGCCGGTCGACATGTATCGTTCACCGCTGTCCCAGTAGACCGTAATGATGACTGGACATCGTTTGTCGACAGACGACGTTGGTGACTCGCGTTCGATAACTGGTGCCGGAGCGCGACGAGCGCAATCATACGCCTCGGACGCGTACTTTGGCCCAACCTGGCGAGCGACCAGATTTGAGGCCCCAGATGACTGCCCGACCAATATACCCTCCTCTCGTGCGAGTCGGCGGCACTCTGCCTCAGCATCATCAATACTGACAGTTTTGACCGTATCGATAATCTCTGTGTCAAGATTTTCACTGACGAAACCAGGGCCCATCCCTTGAAACGCATCGTCACCAGGGTCGTCACCAGAGAGAACAGCATTTTCTTCGGGCTCTACCGCAATAATATCCATATCTGGGAACTCCTCACGAAGTCGACGCCCAACACCAGTGATTGTTCCACCCGTTCCGACACCAGCGACTAAAGCGACGATTGAGCGATTACCTACCTGGGTGAGTATCTCCTCCCCAGTTGTCAGGTAGTGAGCTCGGGGGTTGGCTGGATTCTCAAACTGTCGCAGTTGAGTCATCCCGGCCTCCTCTAACTTATCGGCACGAGATTTTGCGTCTGAGATATTCCCATCTACAAGTTCGACGTCTGCTCCATATGCACGCATGAGCTGCCGTCGCTCAGGCGACTGTGATGCAGGCATAACCACAGTCAGGTCATACCCCTTCGTTGCAGCCGCGACTGCGAGGCCAATTCCAGTGTTCCCACTGGTCGGCTCAACCAAACTATCACCTGGTGAAATCTGATTCTGTCTTTCAGCCTGCTCAATCATCGCTAATGCAGGTCTATCCTTTGCCGATCCACCAGGATTATTCGATTCAATTTTGGCAGCAATCACCACTCCTGGTGGCGATGTTACCTGCACCAGCGGCGAGCCAATTGTCTCAAGAATATTTGCATCCATGCCGTGGATTTAGTCAATAATGATGTAAGAGGCTGCCGACGGTATGAAGACAGTTAATATCCTCCTCCGCGTTTAGTAGTTCACAGAAGAAGTGGGTACTTGAGTAGACATGCATCAGTCAGAATAGT
>ERZ1034569.190-NODE-190-length-23110-cov-13.280677_pt1 | contig 23110 bp, 21 predicted proteins | sample MGYA00520706_ERZ1034569 | MGnify/ENA primary metagenome ERZ1034569 (study PRJEB33760, sample SAMEA4777722) | hypersaline lake metagenome | biome: hypersaline environment; feature: brines | place: Spain | collected 2014-08 | depth 0 m ...
CCTTCGTCGACTCGATCTGGGGCACCACCACGCCCATTATGTTCTTCGACTGTGTTGTCAGTTCTGGATGTTCTTTCAGCGCCGACGCCGCTCCGCGGACCGCAACATCACCCTCCATCGTGCGGGCCATGTCGATTGCACGCTGTGCCTGCTCGTAGTCCGCCTCCAGGTCCTCGCGCACGTCCTGTGCCTGGTCGAGAATATCCATAAACTCCATTATCAGCCCGTCGCGTTTCTTTTCCAGCGTGTCGTGGCCCCGCTCCGAGAGCTCGATGCGGTCCTCTATCTGCATTAGGTTCTTTCGTGTGGGCTTGACATCGTTGGACATTTGATTTTTAGTTGTTGATGTAGCCAGTTAACCGTTGTTGTGCCAACCCGCCAACTGACGCTGCTTTGCCTAGTTGTCGGTGTCCTCGGTCACGTGGCATACGGTTGTCCGTTCATACAAATCTATCTGGACGAACCCGGTGACGGTGCCGCCCCCGTCGTGGCCCGTGTGTCGACGACACGTCCTGTATCGGTCATCCACACGAGTTAACAGGCCGTCGGACCAACGGCGGGTGATGGACAAGCTGCTGGTGCGTGCGGCACGGGGCGAGCAGACCGAACGGCCGCCGGTCTGGCTGATGCGCCAGGCCGGTCGGCACATCCCGGAGTACCGGGAGCTTCGTGCCGAGATCTCGTTTCTAGATGCGATACAAAGCCCCGAGGTGGCGACGGAGATCTCGCTGTTGCCATGGGAGTACTACCAGCCCGACGGGGTGGTGATGTACTCCGATATCCTGACAGTGCTCGAACCGCTCGGTTTCGACTACCACATCGAGAGTGGGGTCGGTCCCGTCGTGGAGAACCCCATCGCCGGGCCGGAGGATGTCGACAGGAGCCACGGTGACGTGAGGGTGGAACTGGATTACGTCGGCGAGTTGCTCGGCAGACTGACCGACCGAATCGGCAGGGAGGCTGCGGTCATCGGGTTCGCCGGCGGCCCGTTCACGCTCGCCTCCTACGCGGTAGCCGGCGAGCCGAGTCGCACGCACATGCCGTTGCGGCGCCTCCGCGCGCGTCACCCGGACGCGTTTCGAGCGCTGCTTTGCTCGTTTGCGGACGTCACCCGCGAGTATCTCCGGTATCAGGTCGACAGAGGGGCCGATGTCGTCCAACTGTTCGACACCTACGCCGGGGTGCTGACACCGGCCGACTACCGCGAGTTCCTCCTGCCGCTGCACCGCGAGATACTCGCCTCGGTTGACGCCCCGACGGTTATGTTCGCCCGCTGGATGAACGGACGACTCGACCTGCTCGCCGAGACCGGCGCGGACGTGGTCGGCCTAGACTGGACGGTCGGTATCGGTCGGGCACGGGACCGACTCGACCGGCCGGTGCAGGGCAATCTCGACCCCTCGTACCTGTACAGCGACCCCGCTACCGTCCGCGAGCGGACTCGCGAGGTGATCGAGGCCGCCGGTCCGGCCGGACACATCCTGAATCTCGGCCACGGTGTCGACAGTGACACTCCTGTTGAATCTGTCAGGGCGTTTGTCGAGACCGCAAAAAACTGCAACCGGTAGCTCCCGGCGGTCGTTGCCACCGGGACCTATCGGACGGTCCAGCCCTGAACCGGAGCCCGAGGGTCCGGCACACCGCCACCCCGACCCAGAACTGTTATTTGACACGCGGTGTAACGGTATGTATGGTGTTGAGCCCGATTCTGGGTCTGAGCAATCTCCCGGTGCTTCTGATACTGGTAGGTGCTGCGCTGGTCATCGCCGAGGCGTTCGCCCCGGGGGCGCACTTTTTCGTGGCGGGTGTCTCGCTGCTCTTTGCGGGGCTCGTTGGGTTCCTCGTCGGTTCGGTGTTCGGGACGCCGGTGATGTTGCTCTCGATGACAGTGACGGTCATCGTTAGTGCGGCAGTGACGTTGTACGGCTACCGGCAACTGGACATCTACGGTGGGTCGGGCGAGGCTCGGACCGCTGACTCCTCGTCGTTGCGGGGGCAGACTGGACGGGTCACGAAGCGCGTGACATCCGCCGACGGCGAGGTCAAACTCGACAGCGGTGGTTTCAACCCCTACTACCAGGCCCGCAGCATCAACAACAAGGAGATAGAGGAAGGCACCGAGGTGATGGTCGTCGACCCCGGCGGCGGGAACGTCGTGACCGTCGAGGTGGTGTCGAACCTGAAAGACGGCATCGACCGGGAACTCGAGCGCGAGGCCGCCCGTCAGCGCGAGCAATCCTCCGAGTGAGATGCCCGCAACGACGACTGTCGACATTGATATGTCCGCCGAGTCGACGGTCCGCAGGGCGAGCGGTTTCAACCTGCTCGTCGACCACCTGGCGGCGCGGTGGCTGGGCGGTTAGCCCCGGTACCGGAACGAGACGACAGTCGTCACATCCTGGTTGTCGGCCGATTCGGTGGTGATGTCAACTCCGAGCACGTCGTCCGCGCCGAGTGTCCTGTGGGTGATGTCGCGGAGGACATCGGCGCTCGCCTCCGGGTCAAGCACCGTCAGCCGGACCGTGTCGCGGTTGCGACTCGTCTCGCCGACATCGTACCCTGCTTCAGTAAACGCCTCTCGTAAGGCCGCCGTGACGTCGTTCATACTGGTTGTTCGAGATGCGCACACAAAAAGCTCCGCAGTCTCGGAGCGGTGCCGTCGCACAATCCGAAGGTTGAATTGAACCGGTAATGTACCGTTGCGCATGTCGCTGGAGTGTGAGCTGACGTGTCCGCGGTGCGACGGGACGACGTTCTACCGGGCAGCGAGCACAGAGATCAACCTCGGTGAGAAGGTGAAGTGGCGGTGTGGGGCCGAGGACTGTGAGTACACGCTCGTCACCATCGGCGAGGATGTCGACACCACATCGGTCTGAGCGGGTCAGACGAGCTGCTCGACCGTCGCGAGCACGTCCCCGCGAACGACGTCGACGGGGCGCGAGGCGTCGATACGGACAAAGCGGTCGGGCGCCGCAGCGACCAACTGCTCGTAGTTCTCCCGCACATCCGCGAGATACGTTGCGGTTTCGAACTTGTTCGTCGCGCCGCTCCGGCGGGCACCCGTCTCGGGGTCGATATCCAGATAGATTGTAACGTCAGGGGGTCGGGTCCAGGGCTGGTGCAGCTCGCGGACAGTCCCGACAGCATCGTCGAAGCGGTCCGAGAGCGCCGCCCCCTGGTAGGCGTACCGTGAATCCGAGTACCGGTCGGAGACAACCACATCGCCGCGGTCGAGCGCCGGTTCCACTGTCCGCGACAGGTGCGCCGCGTGGTCTGCGGTGTACAGGAACAGTTCGGCGAGCGGGTCGGCGTCGTCGTCGTCGAGCGAGCGCCGGACCGCCTCGCCGTACCAGGAGGTCGTCGGCTCCCTCGTGAACGTCGCCCCCGCGAGCGTCGGGGACTCCCGTAACGCCTCTACGCAGGTTGTCTTGCCGCTCCCGTCCAGCCCTTCGAGCGTCAGGAGCATATCCGACAGTCGGTGCGTTTGGGTTTCAACGTACCGGTCGGTACACCGCCGGTGGCTCTGGTCTCGGCTCACTCCTCGGGCAGCCGTCCGCTCGCGAGCACAATGAACCCGAGACCGAGGCGGTCGGTGAGACGGTCGACGGTCCCGTCGAACAGCGCGTCCACGGACTCCGCCCACCGTCGCTCGAGATGACGGGTAGGCGAGTCCAGCTGCAGGCGGTGGCCGGGCGCGGTGAGACGGGTAAACACCCGGAAGAGGAGATTCGCCGGCCACAGCACCGGCCGGTCTGTCCGGGCGGCGTTCAGCAGGGCCACGTGCCCACCGGGTCGGACCAGTCCGAGCCACGACCGAACGGCGCTGCCGGGGTCTTCGAGCATTCCGACCACGAACGTCGACACCAGCGCGTCGGCTCTCGCGACCGGTGGCCGCCTCGCGTCCCCACGGACGATGTGGACGTTCGCCCAGCCGTGTCGCTCGGCGCGCGCCCGGGCCCGACGGAGCATCGCCGGCACCAGGTCGACACCAACGACGGTCCCCTCAGAGCCGACCCGCTCGCGCAGTGCTGGGAGGTTCGCGCCCGTGCCACAGCCCATCTCGACAACGGTATCACCCGAGGAGAGGGCGAGTTCCTCGGCACACCGGGCGCGCCAGGAACGCACCACCGGGGCGGCCGCCAGGGTATCGTAGATACCCGCGAACCGCCCGTAGAACGTCTCCGTCAGGTCTTGGCTGTCGCTCATCGGTCAAACGGTTGCCGCCGACGGTCTTAACTTATCCGCCCGGGTCGAGGTCAACCCCGCGGAGACTGCGGGCCACAGCCGGGGCACCCGGACCGAGCACGTACAGCACCGGTTCAACACCGAACCCGCCAGTCTGGTAGAGCACTGTCACGTCGGGCTGGTCGGTGACGGCGGCCTCGACGGCCGGTTCGATGTCAGCCTCGGCGTCGAACGCGACGGCGCGGTGTCCGGCATTGACGAGCGCGTCGCGCAACCGTTCATCGTACCTGACATTCACCGCCGCGCGGGCGTCACTGCCGCTCCGGCGGGCCGCGAGCAACACCCCCGCAACGTGCTGGCTGACACCGAACTCCGGTTCACCCGGGACGGTGACCTGCCCGCGCACGTCCAGGATACGCCCCGGCACCGCCGCAACATCCTCAACAGTCTCGGCGTCAGTCAGCGCCTCGGCGAGATTCGACCCGACTGCGGGAATCTGTCGTGAGAACCCGTCGGTGTTCTCGAGCACCCGTAGCCCCCGCCGGACCGACGCCCGGACGCGGGCGGTCTCCTGCAGACGGCCGCCACGCTCGTGGATCGCCGCGGTGTCCTCGGGGGTCAGGCCTGGCACCGCCTCGGCGTGCAGCTCAGCCACGACGCCACCGCGTTCGAGCTCCCGGACGGTCACCTCCGCCTCGACGAGCGCCTCGACGGGTCGGAGCGCCCCAGACGTGAGCCCGTCGGCGAGTCGCTCGACCAGTTCTTGGACCCGGGGGTCATCCTGCACCTGCCCGTTGCGCTCGATGTCGCCGTGGACGTACTTCGAGACGGCGCTCTGGCTGATACCCAGCATGGTCGCGATGTCACTCTGCGTGTGGCCGCGCTCGCGCAGCGCCTCGACAAGCATCGACCGCACGGTTGGGAGCACCGCCTCGACGACCACCTCCTCGACGAATCTCACTGTTCACCTCCGAACTCCCTGTCACCGCCGATCCGCGAGGCCTGTGGCCCCTCCTGTTCCTGGTACTTCGAGCCGCGGTCCTGGCCGTACGGTCGCTCTGCCGGCGAGGTCAGCTCGGTGAAGGTGAGCTGTGAGACGCGCATCCCCGGCGAGAGCGCCACCGGTGCGGCCCCGAGATTCGACAGTTCGAGTGTGATCTGACCCCGGTAGCCCGGGTCACAGAGCCCGGCGGTGTTCGAGAGAAAGATCCCGCCACGGCCGGCGAGGAAGTTCTCTATCGGCTGGCCACCCGGTTGGACCTCGAGGTCGTAGGTCGGCTCGACCCGGTCGGTTTCGACCACGTCGACAACCTCCTCGAAGCGCACGTCACCGTCGAGTAACTGGTCCAGCCGTGTCGTGTCGACCCCCGCTCCGGCATACGCTTCGCGGAACCGGTCGAGTGTCTCCCACTCGACTGTGCTACGTTCCCGCTCCACATCCAAGATACTCGACGGTGTGGGGCCAGTCGTGTCTGCCGTCTCCGGGAGGTCCGCCGCGTCTGCCGCGTCGGATAGCTCCATCCCTGCGCGCTCGCGGAGCGTCCGGAGCAGTGCACCCGGAACCGGGAGCTTGCTGTGTCCGCGCCCGTCCTCGCTGAACTCGACGACCCACATCTCGTAGTCCCCACCGGTCGGGCCGTTGGCTGTCCGCTCGGTGCTGTGCACCGCGGTCAGCAGTCCCAAACGGGTGCCGAGGTACGCCGCCCGGTCCGCGAGTTCGGGGTTCGCGGTGGACAGTCTGTCCCGTGTCTGGTTGTGCCCCTCACCGTCGAGCATCCCCTCCAGAACCGCCTCCTGCACCGTCTCGGGCCAGTCGAACACCATCTCGGGAACCGTCGGCTCCTCGCATGTGCCGATGAGTGCCGACCAGCGTTCCGAACGGACCCGCAGCGTCGTGCTCCGCCCGTCCTCGTGTCGGGCGGTGTCCACGTCGTGTGTCCCGAGAACCGCCGCGAACCGGTCCAGAGACGCCGTGTCCGTGCTGGTGACCCGGAGCTGTCCCCGGTGTGTGGACCCCGCCGTGATGGAGAACCCGAGCATCCAGCCGAACTCGGGTGTGAGTCGGAGCTCCCGGGGGCGTCTGGTCCCGTTCCGGTCGAGTGTGACCTCGATATCCCCCGCGCCGGTCCGATCGACAGTCGCCGGTTGGCTCTGGTGGTCGTCACGTGACCCCGACAGACCCGTGGACCGGTCGAGGCTGCCGGACCCGTCGCTCGCGTACAGTGTGGTCTCACCGGAGTTGAGAAGATCGAGCACGTCGATGCGCTCTCTCGGGGTCGGTGACCCGGGCAGACGGGCGGGGACCATCACGTGCTCGCCGACGGCGTCCTCGCTCGGAATCCGGGTAACCCCGCCGCGCTCATCGAGCGTAAACAGGTTGTGGTCCCGCGTGACGTGTACCGCGCGCCCGGAGTCGAGTTCGACCCGATAGATGCGCTTCCGTGGGTTCGTGATGTGGCCGGTCACCCGGTGGGTGCTCACGCGGAGGGTACGGGGGTCGAACGCAACCGCGCGTGCGGGGCGCTCCCGTTCGACAATCTCCCCGATATCGTAGAGCCCGAACCCCTCCGACGGGGTCCACAGGAACACCGACTCGTCACCGGGGAGCGAGGCGTGCACCACCACCGCGAGACGGCCGAGCGAGGAGCGGCCCTCGACGTGGGCGATGAGATCCGGCGGGATGTCGACCCGCTCGACTGTGGTGCCGAGCACGAAATCGCCAGGGTGGACCACAAAATCCTCGTCCTCGGGGACGATCGTCTCGCTGACGTAATCCTCCACCTCCTCGGCGCTGTCGGGGTGGATGCAGGGGATGTTCGTCCGCTCGAACTCCAAGAACTCACGCCCTAGACGGAGGTCGACACTCGCAGGCTGTATCTGTAGCTCCGGGTCTGCGAGCGGTTCGATGTCGAGGTCACCGTCCTCCAGACGGCGGCGGATCTCCGCGTCCGAGAGTATCATACCCGCATCACGGACCAGCGCGGTATAAATTCCCCCAGTCACACCCTGTTGCCCGAGACCCCGGTCTCGAGACCACGGTGAGTGCAGTCTGGTAAAATCCGAGTCCGGACCGTCGAGGTCCGGCGAACGCGCTGCTCCCCGGGGCAGTCCACCGGATACCGTCCAGCGGCCGACAGAGTTTATATCCGGCGTGCACTCCACACTGGTATGGAGAACGCATCGCTCGACGAGTTCCTCGACGACAGCGAGAGCGAGGAGAAGTCCGAACCCGACGAGGGGTCCGAGGGCGAGAGCGGCGCACAGAACGACGGTGAGTCCGGAGACGGCGAGGAGTCGGAGAACCAGGGCAGAGCGCAGAACAACGAGAGGTCCGGAGACGGCACGAACTCCAGGCGAGGGGAGACAGTTAGAGACGACACACCAAGGGACCGAGACGGCAGTGACAGCACGGAGAGGATAGACCCGCCAACGCCAACCTCGCGCTGGCAGAGCGACGGACAGGACTGCGTGGTCTGCGAGCGCGGCGTGACACGTCTCTGGTCCGACGGCGGCCGACTCGTCTGTACCGACTGCAAGGACTGGGCGTAGCGGTCACACCGGATATCCGACGCAACTTTCTCACTGGGCCACGAATCGCGTGACGATGCTCTTCGACCGCCTCGGAGGACTCGACCTCGAGATCGACGGTTACGGCATCGAGCTGCGCGAGCGAGACACGACGAGCGGGTTCACGCGGACGACGACGGTGGTATCGCTGCACGGTGACGGACACACCGGACGGGGTGAGGACGTGACCTACGACAGCGAGCCACATCACGCACTCACCGAACGGGGGTCGGAGCTCCCGCTATCCTGGGGTGATACGTTCGCGGCGTTCAGCGACCACCTCGACGGGGTCGACCTGTTCCCGGGAGGCGCGCCGGAGCGGTCGGTGTTTCGCAACTACCGGCGATGGGCCGTCGAGAGCGCGGCGCTCGACCTTGCGCTGTGTCAGGCCGGGACCGACCTGGCGAGTCGGCTGGGCCGCGAGTACGACCCGGTCCGGTTTATCGTGAGCACCCGTCTGGGTGACCCGCCGACCGGCGACCGGGTGTTTGACCTGCTCGACAGAGAGCCCGACCTGGAGTTCAAACTCGACCCCACGTCGGCGTGGACACCGGCGCTCGTCGAGCGACTCGCCGACACCGGTGCGGTCCGGATACTCGACCTGAAGGGGCTCTACGACGGGACCGAGGTCGACGTGGCGGCGACACCGGAGCTGTACGAACTCGTGCTGGATGGGTTCCCCGGCGCCATCGTCGAGGACCCCGACCTGACTAACGAGACCCGGTCGCTGTTCGAGGGCCACGAGGGCCGCGTGTCCTGGGATCACCCGATAGAGGGTGTCGACAGCGTGCGGGCGCTCCCGCGGGAGCCGGACTGGCTGAACGTCAAACCCTCCCGGTTCGGCTCCGTCGAGTCACTGCTCGACACGGTCGAGTACGCTCACGAACACGACATCCGGCTGTACGGCGGCGGACAGTTCGAGCTCGGGGCCGGTCGTGCCCACCTCCACGCGCTCGCCTCGCTGTTCTACCCCGACGGCCCGAACGATATCGCACCGCGCGGGTACAACGTCCCCGACCGGCCCGCCGAACTGCCCGGGAGTCCGCTCGACCCGCCCGCTGACCCGGTCGGTCTCGAGTGGTGACAGAGCCTGCGAGGAAACAAAACGGGCAGTCCGTCCCGCACTCCGAGAGTCAGAGAGGGATCGGCGAGTCGGCGGTGTCGTAGCCGTGTCAGTCCTCGGCACTGTCGGCGACGATATCCCCGAGACCGTCGAGCGGTCGGTCAGGGTTGTGCTCGTCGAGCGCCGGTGGCGCGCCGAGCTGTGCGTCGGTCTCATCGGTGTCGCGCAGTTTGGTCCGGCCGCGGTGGACCGCGAGCGAATCGTCGAGGTGGAGGTCGATCGCCTCGAGCAGCGCGTCGGCCTCGAGCGGCTGGCCGATGCGCTCGAGGGCCGACACCTCGGCGTCGGGCGGGACGTTGAACGCCCGCTGTGTGATAATCGGGCCCTGGTCGAGGTCTGTCGTCACGTAGTGTGCGGTGACACCGGCGATGCGGACCCCGCTCTCCAGGGCCTGCAGGTACGCCTCGGCCCCGGGAAAGGAGGGCAGAAGCGAGGGGTGGACGTTGATGATGCGGTTCTGGTAGCGAAAGACCACGTCGGGGCTGAGAATCCGCATGTACCGCGCGAGCACGACCAGGTCCGCGTCGTACTCGGCGAGCACGTCGAGCAGTTCCGCCTCGTCGGGGGTGCCCTTCTCGTCGCCGATATCGTGGAACGGAACCTCGTACTGGCTGGCAAGCGGCTCCAGGTCGGAGTGGTTCCCGATGACGACACTCACATCGGCGTCGAGCCGGCCGCTCGTCCAGGCCTCGAAGATGGCCTCCAGACAGTGTGACTCCTTCGTGACCAGCACCGCGATCTGTCGGGTCTCGCGGTCGGCGGGGAACCGGACCTGCACGTCGACACCGAGGTCCTCGCCCAACTCGGCGAGGTCGGCCCGGAGTTTCTCCCGCGTGCAAACCATCTCGGCGGTGTCGACGCGCATCGACATCCGGAACACCCCCTCCCGGACCGCCTGGTCGAGGTCCTCGATGTTGATGCCGCGCTCGAACAGCAGTGACGTGACGCCGGCGATCAGCCCCGTGTCGTCCTCGCCGACGACCGTTATCTCTGTGAACTCCCGTGTCACGGCGACCAGCCCGTGTGCATATGTCCATCGAGGAGGGCGATTCTACAAAAACGCTTCGCGTTCGGGAGCGTCCAATGGTCGTGTGGGCGGCGGCCCTGTCTCACGAACTCCGACAGTTGAAATACCACGCCTCCGTACCGCCGGTATGCTCAGAGATGCCGTCGACTCGCCGGGCGAGCAGACGCCCGAGGAACTGCGGGAGACCTACGACGAGTTGCTCGCCGAGACAGTCCGGACCGTCGGACCCGACGCGGTCGCCACAGACTCGGCTGTCGAGGAGCAACAGGCCGACGCGTTGCTCGCGGGCGAGTCGCCGTCGCTCACGCTGGGGGAGGCCACGGCCGTACTCGCGACCAGGGAGGACCGACCGGACGCCGAGACGCTCGCCGCGGAGGCCCGCGACATCCTGTTGATGGGGATGTCGATGGCCGTGCTGGATGTCGAGGCGCTGGCCTCGGATATCGACGACCAGATGGAGCCAAAGGAGATACAGCAGAAAGTCGAGGGGCGGTACCCGATGACCCTCGACGAGTACGCCGTGATGCACAGCTACATCGAACAGCGACGGTGAGTCGCCGTTGTCGAGAGAGTCCTGTCCAAGCGAGACCCCTCGGCCGGTCGGCGGCGACGGCTGACCGCCGACAGTCGCCGCTCAAGCGCGAAACTGCACGCTCTCGGCTACGGGTTCCGGTTCCCCACGCTCCGGGAGGTACCACGAGGCTGTCGCCGAACACTGATGAGTGTCTCACGGGTGCGCCGTTCTCTGTGATACTGTCGGACGAAAATCCGTGCGGATTTTCGCCGCCAGTAGAACCCAGGTCAGGATGTGTTCGGGCCGCTCGTCACCGGACTGTCGTCCGGTTTCTCGCGGCCCTCTGCCTTAGTTACGTGTCGGGTGTTGTGTTCACGTACTTCTGTCCGTCATTATGAGTGTTCCTGTGTGGCGACCGGCCGCGAAACCGACCGGGGCAGGCCGATTTCGTGGAAGAACCACCGGACAACGGTGTGATAGCCCGGCGGACACGGGCCTGATGTAGCACGTGTTAGGTAAAGCTACGGGTAACAGCACGTCTTTATACAAGCGCGGCGCAACTACGTGTATGCTACCGTCCATCGCCGTCGAAGGCGCGGGGGGGTTCACAGGGAACATCGGGCTCTCGTCCGGGCAACTTGCGGTACTGGCCGGGGTACTGGCTCTGGCGCTCGTCGTGGTGTTGGGATACAGACTGTACACGTCGAGGCGTGCGACCACGGGTCAGCGGTTCGCTCGGGTGGTCGGGTCGCTAGATGCGGTGGCGGTACTGATGCACTCGGACCCGGACCCCGATGCGATGGCCTCGGCGGTGGCGGCCGCGGAGATCGCAGAGGAACAGGACACAGACACCACAATCTATTATCCGGGACAGATACAGCGCGATGAAAACCGCGCCTTCGAGACGGTGCTCAACCTACAGTTCGAGCGCATCGAATCTGCCGCTGATATAAGCGAACCGCAGGCTGTTCTCGTCGACCACAACACAACACGCGAGCTGAAAAACGACGGCACACTGGATATTGTCGGGGTCGTCGACCACCACCCCGGTGACGGGACCGGCAGCCAGTTCACCGATGTCCGGCCGGAGCTCGGGGCGTGTGCGAGCATCCTCAGCGAGTACCTCGACGACCTCGGGCGGACACCCGACGGCAGTTGGGTCGATGTCCACCCGGAGGACGACAAGGGTCAACAGACACTCGACCAGACACGCGAGGAAGGGGTACTCCCGGCGAGCATCGCGACCGGTCTCGTCTACGGGATACAGACCGACACGAAGAACCTCACCGACGGCTGCACAGCCGCCGACTTCGAGGCTATCCGATATCTCTACGACGGTATCGACAGCGACAGGCTCGACCGAATGGCGAACCCCGACGTCGACGCCGAAACCCTCGACGTAAAGGCACGTGCGATAAACGAGCGGGACGTTCGTCCACCGTTCGCCGTCAGCGATGTCGGCGGGGTGTCGAACCCCGAGACGATCCCGCAGGCGGCAGAGGAACTCCAGCGACTCGAGAGTCTCACAGCCGTTGTCGTGCTGGGTGACAAGGACGGACGACTCAGATTCGCCGGCCGCTCCTGCGACGACCGCATTCACATGGGGAAGATACTTGCCACACTGACCGACAACATCCCGCTTGCCGACGGTGGTGGCCACGCACGCATGGGCGGCGGTAGCATCTCTATCGAGCACATGGAGGGGCTAGGTCCCGGCGAGGGACTGAGTCGGGCGGAGTTCAAACAACGGTTGTTCGAGGCGATGAACGGTGAGTTCTGAGCCGAGAGGCGCGTTCACTCGGGCGTGACACCGTCACCGGTGATCCGCATCACAGCCTCACCGTCGGCGAGATTGGGGGCATCAACGAGCCGGACGATGCGCTTGTCAGCTTTCGACTTGCGCAGGTAGATGCGGAACGTCGAGGTGTGGCCGAGGATGTTCCCGCCGATGGGCTGGGTCGGGTCGCCGAAAAACGAGTCCGGGTTCGAGGCCACCTGGTTGGTCACCAGCACCGCCGTGTTGTTCAGGTCGCCGACCCGCATCAGGTCGTGGAGGTGTTTGTTGAGCTTCTGCTGGCGCTCGGCGAGTTGGCCCCGGCCGACGTACTCCGCGCGGAAGTGGGCGGTTAGTGAGTCGACACAGAGCAATCGAACGGGGAACTCATCGTCCTGGCTCTCGGAGGCGATGTCCTGGGCAGTCTCCGCCAGCAGCACCTGGTGGTTCGAGTTAAACGCCTTTGCGACGTGGATGTTGTCGAGCAGCGCGGTCAGCAGGTCGTCGAGCAGGCCATCGTCACCGGCGTCGGCCTCACCCTCGTCGGCGACGCCGTGCAGAACCATCGTCGCCTCGATCACCTCGTCGTCGAGCCCGCGGACCATGTCGTCGATGCGCTCCGGACGGAACGTGTCCTCGGAGTCAATGAAGATGGCGCTGCCCTCCAGCCCGCCGTACTCGGTCGGCAGTTGGACGTTGACCGACAGCTGGTGGGTGACCTGAGACTTGCCCGAACCGAACTCGCCGTACACCTCGGTGATGGACTGGGTCTCGACACCGCCACCGAGCAGGTCGTCCACCTCGTCGACACCCCAGGTGAGTTTGCCGATCTGCTCGCGCCGGTCGAGCACCGTCGCGCCGCTCTCGAACCCGCCGATATCCGCCGCCTCGCGGGCCGCGCTGATTATGTCTGCCGCGCTTGACTCCCCGATGTCCGCCGTGTTCGAGAGCTCGCCCGGACTCGCCACCGCGATACCCTGGTAGCTCTCGAACCCATTGTCTCTGAGCTTCTCCTCTGTCGCCGGACCGATACCCGGCAGGTCCTGGAGGTCTTCGTCTGTCGACATACACCTACGTTGTGCCCCCTCCCACATAAAGCCCCGTTTACAGCAAGCTGGAAGTGAAACTACCGGGTGTGACCGAGTGCTGGGACACCCCAAGGTGAGGGCTGATACGGGAGCACCTCGAGCGTGGCACGATATCGTATCGGGGAAACAGACAGCCACCGCCGCCACAGCACGACCCTCCGGACAGGTGCTCGACCCCTGTCCACCGCAGGACCGGTCGTGTTCGCCACACGGTCGATGCTCCGGCCCGCCGCTCCGACGCTGGACGACAACGGTTCCCGCACTCCGGACCGGACAGATATCCGGAACACCACACTGACCGCGCGAGTTCTGGATATATCGTCACATCTGTACAGGTACCGCCACGTTCAGCGAGGTTGGACAACGGGCAGATATCACACGGCATCGACCGTGTGAGGCGACCACGTGTTGTCACCGACAGTCCTAAATCAGTACGGTAGTTACTTGTGAGATGATAGATGACACAGCAGTCGATCTCCGTGCTCTGTGTCGACGACGAGCACGGTCTGGCGGCGCTCGTCGGCACGTATCTCGAGCGGTTCGACAGGAGTTTCGATATAACCGCAGTGACGAGCGCACGGGATGCGCTGTCGGCGCTGGAAGACGCTACCTTCGACTGTATCGTCAGCGACTACGACATGCCAGGTGTCGATGGAATCGCGCTGCTAGAGCTCGTTCGAGCGGAGTATCCCGACCGTCCGTTTGTTCTCTACACGGGACACGGCTCCGAGGCCGTCGCGAGTGACGCACTCGGTGCCGGTGTCACCGACTACGTCCAGAAGACGAGCAACACCGACCAGTACCGAAACCTGGCTCGGCGGATACGGAACGCAGTCGCGCGGCACTGCGAGCGGTCGGAATCTCTGCCGGGTGGCACCGCGAGAGAGCGACGCGTCGAGCGGACACTCGACACGGCGCCGGACGGGGTGGTGGTCACCGCCGACTCACGACCGGTCTACACCAACCCCCGCGGTTCCGCGCTGCTCGCTGCCGGTGACGGAGCTGTTGCCGAGCAGTCGGGTCGACCGTCGGCAGGGCAGACGGAGTCGGTGGGCGAACCGCGGACCGCCGGGGACGGCGCCGAGTGCGTCAACCTGCTCCCGGAGCTCACGGACCGGACCGCCGGCGTATCGCACGATATACTGACCGTGCCGACATCGGACGGCGAGCAACCCGTTGAGGTTACCTCCCGGGCGCTCACCTGGAACGGCGAGGCGGCAACTGTCCACGTGCTCCGGGCAGCGTCCGGTGGACCGTCAGCCGAGGTGTCCCGGCAATCGCTGACGAACGCGGCAGTCGAGGCCTGCCCGAACGGTATCCTCGTGACCACCGCCGACCGACAGCCGGTCAGCAACAACAGCCGGTTTCTCAGCTGCTGGGGGCTCACCGAGCGTCTCCTCGACCCGGACAGCGGCCGGCTCCTGTTCGAAGCGATGACCGAGCGCGCCGCCGACCCCGAGCAGTTCCGAACACACGTCGAGGCGCAGTACGACACCCCGACAACGACACAGCGGAGTTTGGTTCGGTTGAACAACGGAACGGTGCTCGACACATACTCGACACCGCTCGACGGCGATGATGACCCCCGCGGACACATCTGGTTTTTCCGGGATATAACAGAGCTCCAGGGGTTCGACCGGACCGGACAGGGCGTGTTCGACCGGATGACCGACGCGGTCATGGCGCTCGACGAGGAGTGGCGGTTCACCTTTCTCAACAGCCGTGCCGAGGAACTCCTCGACTCAGACGCCGCGAACCTGCTCGGGATGGATATCTGGGAGGCGTTCCCCGACGCCCTCGAAACGGAGATACCGGACCGCTACGAGGAGGCCGCCGAGACGGGCGAGCCGGTCTCGTTCGAGCTGCACTACGACCCGCTCGACACCATCTTCCGTATCCGGGTGTACCCCTCCGACACCGGGCTGACCATCTACTTCCGGGATATCACCGAGCGACACCGAACACAGGAGCAACTGCGGGCAGCCGTCGACATCCTTCATGACCTGTACAGTATCGCCTCCAACCGGGAGCGTTCGTTCGCGAAGAAACAAAAAGAACTGCTCAAGCTCGGCGCCTCGTATCTCGACGTACCGTACGGGTTCGTCACCGATATCGAGGACGGCGAACAGCGGATTACCGCCTCTGTCGGGAGCCACGACCTGCTCCAGCCCGGTAACTCCTGCCCGCTTGAGGAGTCGTACTGCCGGAAGACAATCACCACCGACGACGGCTTTCTCGCCGTCGAGAACGCCGGTGGAAGCGGCTGGGCGACAGATACAGCCTACGAGGTGTTCGAACTGGAGACGTACATCGGCGGCCGGGTAACCGTCGAGGACGAGCTCTACGGTACGGTCTGTTTCGCGTCTAACACCCCGCGGGAGGAGGGGTTCTCCGAGATGGAGCGGACGTTCGTCGAGGTGCTTGTCCGGTGGCTCTCCTACGAACTCGAACAGCGGGCCTATCGCGCGCGTCTTGAGACGAGCAACCAACAGCTCGAGGAGTTTGCCAGCGTCGTCTCCCACGATCTCCGGAACCCGCTCGGTGTTGCCAGTCTCCGGCTGGAACTCGCCCGCGAGGAGTGCGACAGCGAACACCTCGCCGATGTCGAGCGCGCACACACCCGCATGGAGACCCTCATCAACGATATCCTGACACTCGCCCGCGAGGGTGCTGTCGTCGACGAACCGGCACCGGTTTTGCTGTCCGAGCTCTGTCTGTCCTGCTGGTCACACGTTGACACCGGTGCGGCAACAGTCGATGTCACCGCAGAGGAACAGATTCTCGCCGACGAGAGCCGGCTGTCACAGCTTCTTGAGAATCTTGTCCGCAACGCGGTCGAACACGGTGGGTCCGACGTGACTGTCTCTATCGGTGATCTCCCTGACGGGTTCTACCTCGAGGACGACGGTGTCGGTATCCCACCCGACCGGCGCGACGGACTACTCGACCCCGACCGACTGGGCGAGTCCGACGACACGCGAATCGGACTCCGGGTCGTCCGGAAGGTCGCCGACGCCCACGGCTGGACGGTCACCGTGACTGAAAGCCCGGACGGCGGTGCCCGGTTCGAGTTCACCGACGTCGAACGACTCTGACCCCTCGTCATCCGTCCTGTTGATTACTGCAGGACATACTATACAAATTTTTATCCAGTGGAGTAGTGCAGGCAGACGAAGACAGATTAGGACACGAGTGTTCCCCCGGAAGGCTCGTTCGACAATCTTGAGCACCGCCGGTACGTGAACGAACTCGTCTGGCTTGATACGGTCGTGCGTGACTCGTTAGCGCCGGGCTGACAGACTCCCGTATCACGAGCCGTTCCTCCCGGAGTTCGGAGCAGTGCTTGAGATACTCAGGCACGACCGTATGAGTGGTACGCGACCCGACGAACAGAGGAGTCTATCTCGGGCGCTTTCGGACTAGTTGTGACGAACTGGAAACTCGCCGCGAGACACCCCGATGTGTTCGATATCGTCAGACGAAAGCTTGGGGCGTCGATACGTGAGTCACTCGGCTCCGGAGGGGAGATCACCTGCGGTCCGTCTCGGACGGTGTGTCGTGGGAGAGTAATGAAAGCAACTGGAGTTCGTGGATCGCTCTCAGACAGCCCCACGAGAGTTCACCAATCTTGACAGCTACCGGTTCGATATCTATTAGTGGCCGAAACTCGAAGCTGTATTGTGCACAGTGACGAGATGGCCTCGGACCCGTCGGAGTACTGGGCGCGCCGCCGAAGTCTCTCACCGTCACCAGTACAGCGTGCAGTGGCCGACGGCGACCGTCGCCTCTCTGTGCTGGTCGATGCCTCCGAGTCGGCAGTTCGGACACGCTCTCTCCCCTTGCTTGAACAACTCGACGAGTTTTCCTGTCTCCGTGTTACGCCACCCGACGACCTCCATCTGACGGCGAAACTGTTCAACGCCGGCCGGAGTCCCACGGGACGCATCGATACAGACCACGTTCATCAGCTCATCAGCCAGATTGCCGCCGATACCCCCTCGTTCGAAGTCGAGTTCCCCCGACTGAATCTCTTTCCGGACACGGTGTACGCCGAGGCCGACGGCGACGGCGCGCTCACCAGACTCAACCGGGAGTTCTGCCAAGCTGCCGAGACAACCGACACCGACCGTGACTGTGAGTCGTTCATTCCACATCTCACACTCGGGTACTTCACCGATAACGAGGATTACGGCGAACTGATTGACTACATGGAAGACAACCGTGACCCCGGGCTGCCGACCCTGACCGTGGACGAACTCGCGCTTGTTTCCTTTGACACGACAAATAACCGACACACCGTCGCCGAGACAGTCGCCACGTACACGCTCTGAGTCTGACGACGGACTGTTCGGGTAGTCCTGTACGCAGCCACCAGAGTACTACTATGTGTGGTCACCGCCAACACGTTCGCGGGTTGCAATCAGTACCGTGACCGCCTGACCGAGAGAGATCCTCGGCGGAGAGGCTGATACTTCGAACAACTACCGACACCGGGTCGTCAGCCGTGTACGAATCAGCATCGAGAACGTCGAGCTCGTAGCTGAGCATCGTGAACACCCCGTCGAAGAGCTGCAAGGTGCTGTGTGAGAGGGAGTAGCCCGGTATACCGAGTCTGTGATGGGGAAAGCACTCATCAACTCGTCAGCACAAAACAACAGTATGGACGTTTCCGTGCGAGAGGCGATGCTTGGAGACGCTCGTCGAATCTGTGACGTGCATCTCGCCTCGATCGAGGGACTTGCCAGCCAGAGTTACAGCGAGAAACAGGTGACAGCGTGGGCTCATGACCGTGATCCGGACGAGTATCCGATCGAATCCGAAGACACGTGCTTTGTTGTTGCCGAGGACGAGACCACTGCGGTGATCGGATTTGGGTGGATGAAACCAGATGCGGGCGAGTACTTCCAGAGCGAGGTCGAAGGCGAGATGACGGCGATATACATCCACCCGTCGGTCGCTCGACGTGGGGTTGGATCGCGAATCTACACCGCTTTGGAGGCCCAGGCGACCCAACGGAATGTCGACTCGTTGGGATTGTGGGCCTCACGCAACGCGGTGTCGTTCTACGAGGCCCAGGGGTACGAACGTGTGACGGAGCATATTCACGAGTATCAGGACGGTATCGAACTCACACTTGTCGAGATGAAAAAACAATTGAACCAATAGGTTCGCTACACAATCCTACCAGACAGTACGGACGACCTGCTCACATAAACGAGTCCGTCATGCTGTATCCAACCGCGACACTCAGCAGTCCCCGGAGAAACTATTCGATGACTAACAACTACGAGATATCAGAGATGCCCGGACGGAAGACTGTGCGTGCAGGATTTAGCTGAACCCCGGAACGCACGAACGGACGAGTGCACGGTCGAGCGAGGAAAATCAGCGACACAGCAGTCGTACCCTCAAAATCCACTGGTTCGGAACCGTGCAAACCTCGGGTGGACCCGAGCGGATTTGAGCCACGTCCACGTCGCTTGCGTCGCTCCACTCGTCCTCTGGGTTCAAACCGCATCGTTACACAGACGCCGCTAGCTTCTCGCTTCGCTCGTCACAGGCGGCGTCAGAAGTGGGCCCGGGCGGATTTGAACCACCGCATACCCGGTGTCCCAGGCACCGAGTAACCTCGATACCGTATGAGCCGGGGGCTCTTACCTGACTGAGCTACAGGCCCGCTGATGACGTCTGCACGGACGCAGATACCGTCACGGTCACCCATTCGATGGGGACCGATATAAATTCACGGAACGACCGGTGCCGGACCCCGCTACTTCAGTTCGGCGTAGTCGCATTTTCCACAGTGGAACCGGTCGCCGTGGTCGGCGAGGAACGTATCGCCACACCTCGGACACATGTCCCGGTCGCTGCTGCCGTCGTCGTTGTAGAGTTCGTAGCGTGCCATTATCTCTCGTCGGCGGCGATCTTGTTGCGGTTGAGCATGTAGTTCTGCTCGATATCCTGTGCGTGCTGGGGACTGTCGTAGACACGGGCGGTCCCGATTGTCTTTCGCATCCCGAACTTCGTGTCGAGATTGCGCACGACGACCTCCTTCGAGTCTTTGTTCAACTTCGCGGCCAGCGAGTCCCGCACCGAGAGTCGCTCCGGTGTCGCGTCCTCGTGGACGAGTTCGAACGTGACGTCGCGCCGGTGCAACATCGGGTTCTCATCCTCGTTGACGATTGCGATATCCATTGTGTATATTTCACGTCGAATCGGCTAAAAGGATTTCGAAGCGGCTGTTCTCGCGTCACCGGAGCGGCGTCCCGTTCTGCGGAGCGAGAGCGGACCGACAACGGACAGGCTCGAATCGCGTCGAGGAACAGAGCCGAACCACGGGCGGCGGCACGAGCAACGGAGACAGACTGTCAGTCGCTCCCGCGAGTCGGCTCCGACAGCTCAGTAGTGAATCGACTCGTCGCGTGCGCCCTTCGCGGCCTCGTGGACCGCCTCGGAGAGCGTCGGGTGGACGTGGACCGTCGAGGCGACATCCGCGAGGGTCGCGCCCATCTCGACGGCGAGTCCGAGCTCCGCGATGAGTTCGGACGCCTCCGGGCCGACCACCTGGCCGCCGAGGACGAACCTGGTCTCGCCGTCGGCGACAACGCGGACGAACCCCTCGCGCTCGTCGAGTGTCAACGCCCGGCCCGACGCGCGAAGCGGCATCTGCCCGACGACGGGATCGAACCCGGCCTCGGCGGCCTCGGCCTCGGTCATCCCGACAGTGCCGATTTCGGGGTCGGTGAACACCGCCGCCGGAACTGCCTGGTGGTCGAGCGCGGACGGTTCACCCGCGATGACCTCCGCCGCCACCTCGCCCTCGGCGAAGGCCTTGTGTGCGAGCATCGGCTCGCCGGCCACGTCACCGACCGCGAAGATACGGTCCACACTCGTCCGGGTCTGGTCGTCGGTCCGGAGAACCCCGCGGTCGTCCGTCTCGATATCGACCGCCGCCAGGTTCAGCGTGTCCGTCACCGGTTCGCGACCAACTGCGACCAGACACCGCTCGGCCTCGAACTGTATCCCCTCTCGGTCCCCGTCGCCGTCGGTCCGGAGGAGCAGGCCGTCACCGGTCCGCTCCCACTCGCGGGCGGTCTGTCCGAAGTAAAAGTCCACACCGAGTGATTCGACCCGGTCGTGGACGAGCTCGGTCACGTCCGCCTCGTAGCCGGGCAACACACCGTCGAGCTGTTCGATGACGGTCACGTCGCTACCGACCTTACTGAACACCGTGGCGAGTTCCATCCCGATGTACCCCGCGCCGACGATGACGAGACTCTCGGGCACCGACTCTAGCGCGAGCGCACCCCGCGAGGAGAGAATCCGCTCGCCGTCGAACTCGAACCCGGGGAGCTCTATCGGTCGGCTCCCCGTTGCGACAACAGCGTGCTCGAACTCCACCGTCTCGGAGCCCTGCCCGTTGCCCGACTTGACGATACGCGCCGTGTCGCCGCCGGCGAACTCCGCGCGGCCGGTCATCAGCGTCCCCCCGGCCCGCTCGACGAGAGACTCCACCCCGCTCGTGAGCCGTCCGACCAGTTGGTCTTTCCAGCTGACCATCGCCTCCATGTCGACGGCGGGGTCCGCGTACACACCCATCCGCTCGGCCGCGCCGGCCCGGTGTGCAAGCCCCGACGCCGAGATGAGCGCCTTCGAGGGGATACAGCCGTGGTTCAGACAGGTGCCGCCGTAGCTCTCCATCTCGACGAGTGTCACGTCGAGACCGAGCTGTCCGGCGCGTATTGCGGCGACGTAGCCGCCGGGACCGCCGCCGATGACCAGTACGTCCGTGCCAGTGGTGACATCTCCAACAACCATTACAGGAGCAGATGTATCGGGTCTTCGAGGTACGTTTTGAGGTCGTTACAGAAACCGGCCGAAACGGCACCGTCAACAACGCGGTGGTCGATCGAGACCGACAGCGGGAGCGTGTGGCCGGCGACCACCTCGCCGTCCTCGACGACGGGTCGCTGTCGCAGTTCGCCCATCCCGAGGATACCCGTCTCGGGGTAGTTGAGGATGGGTGTGGCGTACTCGCCGCCGATTGCCCCGAAGTTGGTAATCGTGAACGTGCTGCCCCGGAGTTCCCCCGGCGCGAGCTCCCGGTTGCGCGCCCGCTCGACAACGTCGTTTACCTCCGCCGCGAGTTCGAGCAACCCCTTCCGGTCGACATCCTCGACGACCGGTACCATCAGACCGGCGTCGGTCGCCACCGCCACGCCGATGTTGTACTGGCTGTGGTAGAGTATCTCGCCGGCGCCCTCGTCGAGCTGTGCGTTCATCGCGGGGTACTCCGGCAGCACCGCCGCGACCGCCTTCATTACGAACGGCATGTACGTTAGATGAACGCCCTCGTCCTCGGCGCGGGGTTTGAGCCGCCGGCGTGCCTCGACGAGCCCACCGGCCGGGGCCATGTCGTGGTGGCTGGCGTGTGGCGCCGTGTACGCCGACTCCGCCATCGCCTCGCCGATTGTCTGTCGAACCCCACGGTACGGCTCGCGTCTGACTGCCCCCTCGTCCGTCGCGTCGGCGTCACCGACTCCGGTCTCGGTCGCTGCGGTGGCCGGTTCACCCGTCGTGGCCGTCTCTGATGTGGTCTCGCTGACGGCGCCGGCGTCGGCCGCCTGTGCGGTCTGTTGTGCCTCGGCGTACGCGCGAACGTCTCCGGGTTGGACAAACGCCTCGCCGTCGCGGTTCCTGTCGGTCGGCACCTCGTCTATGTCGACGTCGAGTTCGCTCGCGACGCCGCGGGTCGCCGGCACAGCGAGTGTCCGGTCACGGTCTGCCGGTTCGACACCGCTCTCTGTTGTTTCGCCGGTGTCAGCGGGTTCGCGGCGACTCACCGCCGACTTCGGCGCCGATGTCTCCTCCGTCTCCTGACCGTTCACACTCGTCCCGTCCACGGACGGGCCAGACACACTGTCCTCGGCTGCCGTGCGGACGTCGGCACGGGTGATGCGACCACCCGGACCCGAACCCTCGACGGTCCCGATGTCGACGTCGAGCTCCCGGGCCAACTGGCGGACGTTCGGCGGCGCGAACACGCGACCCTCTGGTACGTTCGCACCGTCCTCGGTCGTCGCAGCCACTACACCGTCGGCGCCGGTCTCGGCTGCTGTACCGTTCGTCTCTGCCCCCGCTGCTGTACCGTCCGACTGCTCCGTGGCCGCTTCCCCGCCGGCGGTGTCGATCGTGACAACAACCTGACCGACGGGGACCATATCACCGGGGTCGGCGTGCAGTTCCTCGATCACACCGTCGACGGGGGCAGGCAGGTCGACAACGGCCTTGTCGGTCTCGACCTCCGCGAGCACCTCGTCCTCGGAGACCTGGTCACCCGGTTCGGCGTGCCAGACAACAATCTCGCCCTCTGCGACACCCTCGCCGACGTCGGGGAGTTCGTACTCGAACATTGTCAGAACTCGACTGCATCGCGGATACTGTCGGCGATGCGTGCCGGTTCGGGCATGTAGTAGTCCTCGAGTGCGTGCAGCGGGAACGGCACATCGAACCCGGTGACACGGGCTATCGGCGCCTCCTGGTAGAGCAGCGCCTCCTCTTGGATTGTGGCGGTTATCTCGCCCGCCAGTCCACCGCTCTCCGGCGCCTCGTGGACGACGACACCACGGCCGGTCTTCTCGAAGGAGTCGACGATCGTCTCCTCGTCGAGCGGCGAGACCGTCCGCAGGTCGATTACCTCGGCGTCGATACCCTCCTCGGCGAGGTTCTCGGCGGCCTCCATCGTCGGACGGGTCATCGCGCCGTACGTGTACACCGAGACGTCACTCCCCTCGCGCCGGACCGCCGCCTCGCCGAGCGGCACCTCGTAGCT
>ERZ1034569.191-NODE-191-length-23071-cov-12.741615_pt1 | contig 23071 bp, 22 predicted proteins | sample MGYA00520706_ERZ1034569 | MGnify/ENA primary metagenome ERZ1034569 (study PRJEB33760, sample SAMEA4777722) | hypersaline lake metagenome | biome: hypersaline environment; feature: brines | place: Spain | collected 2014-08 | depth 0 m ...
CACCGACGGAGACACCGACAGAGACACCCACACCGACACCCACACCGACACCGACGGAGACACCGACAGAGACACCCACACCGACACCCACACCGACACCGACAGAGACACCCACACCGACACCGACGGAGACACCAGACGACGACAGCTACTACTGACGGGTGGATCAGTCACGGTTTCGGGACGTTCACTGCCGGTGTCAGTCCTGTCCCGTCGGCCAGTTCGGGATCACTCAACACCGCTCGCGTGAGGTCGTGTTCGACGTTACAGCGGTAGCAAGCCGAAAGCCCACCCCTCCAGGGGTGGGAGGAGGTCAGTGTCGGCCGACCCGACGGCCCCGGTCGCCGGTCCAGGGGGTGTACACTCGTCGAACCACGCGAGCCGCATCGAGAACGCCGCGAACCCGGCGTACCACGGGTCGACGCGCCGGTCGAACCGTATCTCGCCGAAGTCGATCTGTCCGGAGACGGTGACACCCCGGGGATCAGACGGGGGGTTCGCGGTCCCGAACTGTAGCGAGAGCGACTCGAAGGTCGCGCCACGGCAGTCGACGGGTCTGTTGTTCGGGCCGTCGAGGTTTTGATGATCCAGTTCCGCCGCCCCGAACGTCATACCCAGAAGCTGGTTGGTCGTCGCCTCCGGCTTCGCGATTGCGTCGGGCAGTCGGCGTTCACGCGCCTCGCCGGACGCCTCTCGGTGGGACGCGCAGTGAACGCCTGTACGACCGATCCGGGTTCCGTTATTCCTGAACTTCTTGAGTCTGGAAGCGCTATCTTCAGTATGTCGAGCCAGCGGGAGCGTGACCGCGCCCGGTCGGACAACGCTGCAGACCCCGACACGGCCCGAGCCGGGGGCAGCGTACAGGAAGCGGCGGCGCCGGCAATCACCGTCGAGGGGTTGCGGAAACAGTTCGGTGACGGTGCCGACGCCGTCACAGCCGTCGACGACATCTCCTTCCGCGTCGAGCCGGGGTCGGTCGTCGGCTTACTCGGTCCGAACGGCGCAGGGAAGACGACGACGATCAAGTGTCTCCTCGGGATGATCGTCCCCGACGCGGGATCGGTCAGCGTCGCCGGCGTAGACGTGCTCGCGAACCCGCGGGCGGCGTACCGACACGTCGACGCGATGTTGGAGGGGGCGCGAAACGACTACTGGCGGCTGACCGTCCGCGAGAACCTGCGGTACTTCGCCACCATCGGCGGGGTGAAACCCGACGACGTGGCCGGCCGACACGACACGCTCCTCGACCAGCTCGATCTCGCGGCCGAGGCCGACACGGCGGTCCGGGACCTCTCCCGAGGCATGAAACAGAAGGTGTCGTTGGCGAGTGTGTTAGCGACCGACGCCGACGTAGTCTTCTTAGACGAGCCGACGCTGGGGTTGGACGTGGAGTCATCGCTCACCCTCCGGCGTGAACTCCGGCGGATCGTCGACGAACGAGGGTTGACGGCGCTCGTGACGAGTCACGACATGGACGTGATCGAGGATGTCTGTGACCGGGTGATCATCGTCAACGACGGCCGCGTCGTCGCCGACGACGCCGTCGACAGTTTGCTCGGTGGACTCGACGCACAGGGAATCAGGGTGGCGAGCCCCGACCTGGAGGGCGCGCCACTGCGGGCCGTCCGGGACCAGTTCGAGGTCCGTGCGGTGCGTCACCAGGGAGATCACACGAGCATCGAGGTGACGACCGGCTCGGACGGCTTCTACGAGCTGGTGGCACTCCTGCGTGCCAACGACGTGACCGTCTCGTCGGTCGACACGATCGAGTCGGACCTGGAGTCGGCGTTCTTGGAGGTGACCCGCGAGTGACCGACTCAGTGGACGACAAAACGGGACCCAACGGGACGAGCGACAGACGCGCGGACGGTGGTCGACAGGCCGCCAGCGAGGCCGGCCGTCGCCCCGCCGACGAGGGGACCGGCGGTCGGGACGACGGCCCGCGGTCGGCGGGTCTCGTCGACCTGACGCTGGCGGTGTTGAAACGGGAGTATCTGATCTTCGTGCGCTACCCGGCCGACGCGGTCGGCGGGATCGTCGTCTCGTTGCTCTTCTTCGCGTTGTTGTTCTACGGTGGGCGGGCGTTCGCCGGGCAGGCGCTGACCGACTCGATTGAGGGACTCGTTGTCGGCTACTTTCTGTGGACGCTCTCGGTTGGGGCGTACAGTTCCGTTGCGAACGACATCGGCAGCGAGGTGCAGTGGGGGACGCTGGAACGACACTTCATGACCCCGTTCGGGTTCGCACCCGTGGCGTTCGCGAAAGGAGTCGCCAAGGTGGTGCGGTCGTTCCTGTTGTCCGGCATCACCCTGGCGGCGATGCTCGTGATTACGGACACCACTCTCCAGGTACCCGTCGTCACCGTCGTCGTGGTCGCGGGGCTGTCGATCCTCTCGGTGCTCGGGCTCGGCTTCGCCGCCGGCGGGCTGTCGGTGTTGTACAAACGGATCGGGAGCTGGTTGGGACTGCTCCAGTTCGGCTTCCCGGTGTTGGTGGCCGCGCCGGCGTTCGAGTTGGGGTGGACGCGGTTCCTCCCGCTGGCACAGGGGAGTAACCTGCTCCAACGGGCGATGGTGGAGGGAACCCGGGTGTGGGAGTTCCCGCCCGCGGAACTGGCGACGCTCGTCGGCGTCGCCGTCGTCTACGTCGCCGGCGGCTACGCCGTCTTCCACTACACCACCCGGCGGGCGCGTCGGCTGGGTGTGCTCGGCGACTACTGACCTGCCGCGGACGGACGCCGGCGCGGTGAGACACGCCGCCGGGATTTATACCGCACAGTCGACCAGTCGGTGTCGTGTCGACCGACTCGACTGGAGCGACTGTCTCGGCCGACTCGACTGGAACGGCCGTCTCGTCGGTGGTAACACGGTACAGTCGGACGGAAGGGATCGTCTCGTGGACGTTGGTGACCACCGCAATCCTGGTCGTCGTGACCGCACTCTACACGCTACCGCCACTCCTCGGTGTCGTCGTCGCGGTCGTCGCGGTGCTCACACTCCGGCTCCCGGTGTTCCGGCTACACTCCGAGGCACGGGTTGTGACAGACGCGTCGCCAGAGGCGGTTCGCGAGGCGACGCTCGGGGCTCGACCACCAGTGCTGGTGTTCCAGTGGGGTGTCGCCGACCGCGTCGAGACGGGTGACGGCGTTCGGTACCACTACTCGACGTTGTTCGGGCTCAAGTCTGCGGTACTGACAGTCGACCGTCGCGAGACCGCGACCGGCGTCGAGATCACGCTCACGGCCGACGGGGCGCCGTACTCCACACACCACGTGACGATCACCGGCGGCGAGAAGACGGTCGTGACGGTCGAATCCGACCCGCCGCGGGGCTTCGGACTGCGGCGACTCGCCGGCTGGATCGCCGCCCAGCGCCACTACGCCGCCGGGCTCGACGCGCTCGGCTACGACGTGCGTGACTACGAGACATCGTTCGGACTCCGTGGTCTCCCGTTGTCGATCACTCGTCGATGACCACATGTCGCCGGTCGTCCTCCGTCGACTGTCTCTCGTCAGTCGCCTTTCCTCAACCGTCCTGGCGGCACACACAGTGCCCTGTTTCGGCAGGTCGGAGCACAACCAGAACGACAGTCGGATAGAAAATGCCGCTGTGAGTATTGAACAAGAAGTACATTCTTGTTTGACCTCCTCCCACCCCGTCGGGTGGGATTCCCACGGCACGGCACCGCTTGGGTGGGAGTTTCAGGTTCGCAGCCTGGTCGACATGACCGGACTCCTGGCAGGGCCAAGCCGCCGTTACTCCTATCCCATACTGGGAGTCAGAGTTACGTTCTGTCCGGAACCCACTGCCAGCGGTTCGAAAGGGGTTCTTTCGAACGTAGCTTGGGCTGAATCCGATATTATCCGTTTCGTTGGGCGGCTGAGCCGCCTCAGTCCAGTCATGAGTACGGACTCAATGTGTATAAAACTCCCGTTAGCAGAAACGGAGATACGTTCCCAGGTTGTCGGATTCATCCCACCCGTAAACGGGTGGGCTTTCTCCTTGTCGCTGCTGTAAGCGATCACAGCGACGCAGGTGCCGGCAGCGACCGAGAACGGGATGGAGACGGCCGCCGGTGTCGCGGCGGCGATAGCGGAACCGGAGAGCGCGACGAGAACCGAGCAGGCCGCAAGGAGCCAGTGCTCCCGCGTAAACGGCCACACGCCCTCCAAGTACCCAAGCAGCCAGAGTTCGGTCACGTTGTTGAACGCCAGAAAGAACCAGTACGCAACGCCGAGCCCGACGACGCCGTGGCGCCGTGCGAGCACGATCATCACTGGGAGGACGATCACTGCGTGAACAGCATGGAGTACTGCCGTCGGTCGCTCGTTGTCGGTCATCAACAACAGCAGTCCGTTGCTCCCGGCCAGCACGGCGAAGAACTGACCAGCGACCGCCAGTATCAACACCGGCGTTCCGAGACTGTACGCCTCAGAAAACGTGGTGAGGATCCACTCCGCGTGCGGAACGACGACCGCGGTGACTGGAATGGTCAGAAACGCGGCGACTCGGCTGGTCTGACGGTACAGGCGACCGATTGCCTTCGTCTCACCGTCGTCGTGGAGTTCGGCAGTAATCGCACTCAGCGCGCGGTTGAAGCCTTTTAGTGGCCACCGGATGATCCCCCCCGATCAACAACGAGAGGCTGAATACCCCGGCACCGACCGGGGACAGGGTCACCGCCATCAGGACGAACACGACCTGACGCTGGCTCGCTCCCAGCAGCCCTACCAGAGACGTGCCGCCGACATAGGTTAGGAAGTCCCGGATCGCGTCGGTACGGTCGAGCTTCGGAGCCATCGGACGTTCCCAAACGAGCGCGCCGAGCGAGACCGCCGCAACGACCGTGAGCGTCGCGACGACGGTCAACCAGACGCCGGTCGAACCGGTCACACCGACGGCGATAGCTACTGCAACGCCCAAGAGGACCGCTCCCGGCCGGGCTACCCGTGAGACGAACACGGAACGCCGTACTTTCCAATACGCGCGGAACGCGGACGCGGTGTAAATGATGACCACGGTCGGTGTAAGCTACCACGGCCTGAAGGCCGTGGCCTTCCCCCCATGATGGGTTTCCAGCCACCGACCTGCGACAGACCGTGGCGGACTGCATCACGCCGGTTCTGCCAGAGCGAACTGTGTGGTTCCCTCGGGCGTACTCTCGCCGGGCTTTATCCGGAGAGGACCGCTGGCGCGTCACATCGCTTCAATTCAGCGTGGACTCACACACGTCGCGCCACCAAGAGTGGTGGTCGGAGCGGTGTGGTCGGCGTCCCGCTGTTTGAGGGCCGGCCTACGACGGCCCCTCCGAAGCGTCCAGTTTGGCCACCTCGGAGTATAACTGACAATACGAAGCCATGATAGTAAACTCATACGGAAACCAGCACAGCGTGACGAACACATCAAGCGGAAGCCCGTGTCGGCTTCCTCCCACCCCTGAAGGGGTGGGTTTCCGCCTTGCTCCGCTATGAGTCCCGCCGCGAACACGACCACGAGCGTGACGTGTCGCGGCTCGAACAGCGTGCGTGCGACAATTGGTCTCCGAAACACCGTTAGGGCGGTCCCGAGCGTTCCGCCGAATCCGATGACGAGTAGGAGGCTGGCAAACAGGACGCTCTGCTGGCCCGATCTGTCGTACCGCGGGATCGTCCGAGAGTGGCCGGAGGCAAGGCCGGTCAGGACCTCGTCTAGAACTGCTCGCGTCCGGCGGAGCACCGAGAGATACCCGTAAACGGCTGCCCCTAGTCCGGCGGTGACGACAAACGAGAATGAGAGCGCCAGTATCCGTTCTACGCCGAAGGCGACAACACTGATCCCACCCTTGTCGGCAGTCTCACGGAGCAGTCGTTCCTCGTCAGCGCGTCCGGTCACCCTATCTCGAAGTTTGGTCCCAGAGGGGTAACCCTGTTCACGCTCTTGTCACCACCTTCGGGGCGTCGTACTCGAAACCGAATTCGAACGAGGAAAGCGATCAAGGGAAGTCGCGGTGTCAGATCAGATCGCTGAGTGACTGTTGTTCGTGGATGCCAGTGTCGAGATGAAGAGGGTCAGGCTCGTAGATCGCCCCCCGAAGAGGCACCCGTGGATCGCTGCGAGCGGCCTTTGTCTACCTCCCCGAGAGGCCGTCGGCGGAGTGGCCGTCACAGCCGGCAGCATCGCCGTCCACACTCCCGGCACAACAGACGACTGTGCACGCTGGCCGGCCATTACGTCTCTGTCCGTTCAGTTTCAGTTCTGTCGTGGGTCTTCTCCCCGCTGTGACACGAAAAGAGGAAATTGCCGGAGAGTTCTGCTCGGAGTCTCTCGTACAGTCTCACACTGCCATCTGATAACTGGCTCAGGCCAACTCATCCTCCCAGACGCGAACAGTCAACTGGTTCGGGCTGGTGTCTGCGAGTTTGTTGCAAAACTTTTTATAGGAAAACTGGATAAAGTCCTTAGTAATTGAATTTAATACATAATATCTTAGTAATTTATCCAGTAACTGCTGTATTACTATTTTATAAACCACAACGAACGTATCAGCAGTGAAGACGCCCCTCACAGTGAATCGCTGGGTGTGAACGTTCCCTTCTGGCGGTCGTGGATCTTGGCCCGTCAACTAGTGCCGTGGGGTGAACTCCCGTTCAACCCGCAACTCGTGTGCTCTCTCGAAGCTGGTTGTGCTGGTCCCCGTTGTCCCCAGTTAGTCGTATGAGAGAACAACCTGTACTGTGCCTTCGGCTGCCATATTAAGTAGTTCGTACGCTTCACTCGCTCGTGTGAAAGGGAGGGTGTCCGTGATCAGGGTGTCATGGTCAACCAGCCGGAGGTTCCTGAGCGTGGTCTGGGTGCGGCGCTCCTTTGACCATCGACCGCGCAGTGTCGGATCGATCGTACTCACTTGACTTGAAATGAGATCAATGCGGTCGCGGTGGAACGACCCGCCCAAGTCGAGCTGCGACTGCTTCGATCCGTACCACGACCCCACAACAATCCGTCCATCGTATCCGACGATGTCGATTGCGTCATTGAGTGTCTCCGGTTGCCCCGAGAGTTCGTACACGAGGTCAGCACCACCGACGCTGGCTGTCTCAGACCCAAACAGTGAGTCGCTCTCCTCTGGCGTGATCACCGTATCAGCACCAAATGCTCGTGCAATCTCCTGTCGCGACGGCTGGGGCTCGACCACGACTAACGACTCGATTGGGAACTCGGCCAGGAGCCGAGTGGTACACAGCCCAATAACGCCCGCCCCGAACACAACTACCCGTTCCCCAATCTTGGGAGCGCCGTCGAGCAGAAAGTTCGTTGCCGTTTCAACTGATGGGTATAACGTTCCGGCCTGTTGGTCGACATCTGGAGGCAGAGTGATCAGGCAGTCCGTGGTGGTGGTGAACCGCGTTTGGTGTGGATGGAACGCGAGCACCTCCGTCCCCACCCAGTTCGCGACATCGGCGCCCGCATCGGTGACCGTCCCGACGAGTGCGTACCCGTACTGGAGTGGATAGGATAAATCACCGTCCAGCGTCTCTAAAGCGGAGTCGGCTGTCATGTCGGACGGTGTCTGACCACGGTACACCAGCAGCTCAGTCCCCGAGCTGATAGCCGACACATTCGCATCAACGACGACCTCGTCTGGCCCTGGTTCCTGTGGGGTAACCTGCTGGATCGAGACCTCCTGCTCGTCTGTGAACACGAGTGCCTGTTCAGTCATCCGTTGTCTGTGGCTGTGCCGTTGTCGATTTGTGTACTTTTGTACCTGTTTTCCGGCAGTGTTCGAGGCCCGCCTTCGCACGCGCCCCTGCCGCGTGGGCGGTTGGCCCGGTGCCGACCCCGACTTGGTATTTGACACCCGTCTGGTCGCGGACGTGGCCAATAATCTGGCCGAACTGATCTTGTGTCATCTGTGGGCAGACAGCAATCATGTTGTCTCCTCCAACGAACTGGGCGACGCTGTCGTACTCTGAAAAGAGGTGTTGTTTGAGCGTGAGCATTGACTCTTGGATTACAATACTAGCCCCTACGGCGTCCTGTTCGTCAGTCAACGACTCTGTCACGCCAACAATATCAAAGTGGGCGATGCTGACCGACCCGGGTGCGTTGGTCGTCCGCTCAGCAGTGAGTACCTCCTGTCTGTCGGGGTCTTGTGCACTCCCTGCTTCCTGAAGTTGGCGGCTGGCGACCGCAACTGCCTCTGCTGGTGTGACTCCTTCCCCGACGCCGATGCTGGCGGTGATTGGGTATCGATTTCGAACCTGTTCTTGAAATCGCCTATACTCGTCAGGCTCGATTCCGTTGGCGATCCCCAGCATATTGTCAAAACGGTTGAAAAATGCGTACCCGTCATTACGGCCGACAAAATCTGCAAAGTCAGCGTACAGGCGGGCCTGGAGTGCTTGAAGATCAGTCTCACGTCGTGGCTCCGGTTCGACGGTCCACGGGCCATAATCGTCCAGTTGGACAACTGCAACACGGGTGGTATGTTCAGTGTCTGTCATAACTGTCTGGCTTATGAATACGAGGGTAATAAACATTTCCGTTGTGTAACTTTCCGATCTCGTGTTGTTCGGCCACGGTTCCCGGCTCGCGCGAACGGTCCCAGTGCTGACAGGTCACACTGCAACTGCGGCTCGGTCGGGCGTGAGGTATTTACTCACTCGCCTGTTGAACGAATAAGTGACCAGTATCGCGACTGTAGTTTTCGACACGGTTCGCGCTGATGTGTTTGCCGAGGTGTTCGACTGGCTGCCGGGCACGCAGTTTGATGCAGCATACTCAACGAGCCACTGGACCGGTGGCGCACACGCCTCGTTGTTTACTGGCATGTATCCCAGCGAGGCGGCCGTCACCGTCTCAGACTGGTCACTGTCAGTTCCCCAACAGGTCCTCGCTGAGCAACTTTCGGCGGCCGGGTATCGGACGCGGGCGTTCTCCGCGAATATTAACGTTTCCCCCGCGTACGGCTACGACCGTGGATTCGACGTGTTCGAGGGGACCCGAGACATCGAGTACCCGCGCCCATCAGTATTTAACTGGTATCGACATCTGGAAGAACACGAACATCCACGCTTAGCGTATCTCACGGGGGCAGGCAAGGTTCTAACGGGCGAGTATGCCACCACGCAATCGCTCCGACTCGGTCTCAAAGAACTAGCGTCTGGAACGACGGTCGACGACAGCGACGATGGCGCGCGTCAGTTCCGGGATCTCGTCCAATCACTCTCGATCTCAGATCCCACGTTCCTGTTTGCAAATCTGATGGAAGCCCATCAGCCGTACCACGCCCCACCTGCCTACCAGACTAGTGAGCCGTACGATCTCGGTCCAGCATTCGAGACCACGCTTCGGAACCGGTTTGAGGACCCGGCTGACGCGCTCGCAGACGGCGTCGCTCACAATCACGATGCGCCACACGCGAACCGAGCGCGGACGGCGTACACCGACTGTGTGCGGTATCTCAGCGATGTGTACCACAGTGTATTCCAAACGCTGCAAAACAAGTTTGACTATATCATTACGCTCGGTGATCACGGCGAGTTGTTTGGTGAACACGGCGTGTGGGAACACGGATACGGCATTTACCCTGAAGTGACTCAGGTGCCGTTGGTGATCACTGGGCCAGCGTTTGCTGATGAGCGGACTGATGCTCCCGTGTCTCTGCTTGATGTGTACGCTACGATACTGACACTCGCCGACGGCACGAGTCCCAATCGACGTGGACGTGACCTGCGCACAGCCGACGCTAACCGAGATGTGACGTACCTCACCGAGTACAACGGGATTCCACAGATGCGGCGTGAAACACTCCGTGAGCGTGGGTACACTGTGAGCGCAATCGATACTGTCGATACCGAGTACCGTGGGGTGGTCACGGATGGATACTATGGGTACCAGACTGACGAGGGTTGGTTCGCAACTGGCCGGCCCCCAATCGATGATCCACAACAAGAACTCGATGCACTTGCTGGAAGTGTCTCAGACAACCGCGATGGAAGCGAGATGGATCCGCTGAACCCCGGTGTCAAACAACGGCTCGAAGAGCTTGGTTACCGCTGATCGGCACAGTTTCCGTCGGATTTTTCTCCATAGTTAGTGCTCACCTACCCGGAGAGCCACCATCCGGTGATGGGAGTTCGGCCCCGTGGTTGGCGACCCACTGCTGATGCCGTGCAATCACTCGAACAGGAACAGTGTCTACCCCCAAGAGCCTCGCTATTGAGAGCCGGTGTTTGCCGTCGTTAAACAACAACTGTCCGTCGCGCCCGATGTTCACGGCCACCTCGTCGTACTGGAGTTTACCATCATGGAGATCACCCGCTGGGCGGTATCCCTCGCGGTCAATCCGGTCGTACAACTGATCGAGGGTTGCACATCGTTCACGAAACTCGGCTTCTGTTTCACACCCCCACAGGGGATTGCCGGCGGTGATACAGTCCACGATGTTTTGATAGTATTGTGTCTCTTCCCAGTCGACACTGTCACGAAAACGTCTGCGAAGCCCGACGTACGGAATGTACTCCTCAAACGGGATCATCTTCTTATCCCAGTTTCCGCGACGTACAGTCCCTGCCTGTGCGGTTCGAAAGAAGCCCGCAAATCGAGTATCTACCGGGGTGAAGACTGGGTGTTGCTCGCCGTCTTGTGCTTTGTCAACTGTATCAGTGTAAACAGTCACGTGGCCGATCCGACGTGGGTCAACACGCTGGATGGTGAACGGATCTGCCGGCTGTTGTAGTTGTTTCGTGTTTTTCCACTCGTCGAATGAGAGACTACTATGCGGATCCTGCTGCCACTCCATGCCCGGTACAGCACCACCTGATATTTATACCTTCGTCCCGCTCACTGCGTGCTCTGTGTGCACCACGTATCTGTGATCGTGTCGGAGCACAGGGGGGCCGCTCATCTAATTACGGGGTCGACTTCGCTCCCCAGCTCGTCAGGTCACTCTGAGTCGGCCAAGGGAACGGTGAGAACGGGAACAGCACAGCGCCGCACCACCCGTTCCGCGACGCTGCCGATCAGGTAGTGATCCAGCCCGGTTCGTCCGTGTGTGCCCATCACGACCAACTGCACACTCGATTCCCTGACATACTCCAGAATCTCCTCGTGTGGGACGCCGGAACGGACGACCCGTTCTGTCGTCACGTCCGGCAGTGCCGCGTCGGCATCGGCGACGGCCTCGTGTGCTCGGCTGCGTTCGCCGTCGTCCCACGCGTTGCCGGCGATGCCACTGGCAGGGCTCTCGAACCGGTTTCGCGCGTCCATCACGGACAACACGTGCACCGTCGCATCGTACCGATCTGCCAGCGAGCCGACGTGGTCGATCACCTCGTTCATCTCTGGCCCACCGGTCGTCGGCAGCAAGATCGCGTCGTACATCAGGCCACCCCCACTGCCATGCCGAACAACGCTAGCGAGATCACGCCGAACAGCCCGGCGACACCGACGGTCAGTGTCTCCGTGTTCAGCCTGTTCGACACGTACGGCGCGATCTGGCCGCCAGTGACGGTCGCCGGCACGGTGAACACGACCATGTTCCACGGCGTGGATGCGAGACTCAACGAGTGGCCTCCCGGAACGAGACCGCCGCCGAACACGTGAACCAGCGACGCGAGGATTGCCGTCGTCGCCACGACGATGTGGTTCGTCCCGATTGCCACCCGCACCGGTACGTTCGTGCGTAGTTGGGAGATGATCCCCAGCTCCCCGGCACCGAACCCGGCCAGCCCCTGGAACGTGCCCCCAATGCTGTAGTTGGCGAACCGTTCGAGGTAGCCCGACCAGGTGTAGCTGTACGCGTCGCCTGTTCGCGTCACGCGGGTCACGTCGTCACCGTCCACGGCCACGCCGGCGTCGCCAAGCTTGTCCGCGTCATCGGGCAGCTGCCCGCCGTCGTCCGACCGGGGACGACCGCCGTCGGTGACAGCTTCCTCTGTGCTGTCGCCGTGGTCGAGATCAGCCGTGTACAACAGGTACGCCGCCCCGAGCAGCGCGAGCCCCAACAACGCGTGAAACACCGGCTCGGGAACGACGAACGACAACACCGCGCCGCCGACGACGAACGGGACGCTGCCGGCGACAATCGTCAACCCGAGGCGGCGGTCCACTAAGCCGTACTGAACGAACGCGACAGCGGAACTCGACAGGCCGAACGACTCGCTGATGAGTCCCACCTTCACAATCGTCGCCGGCTCCAACGGACGGGCCAACAGTGGGAACACGAAGATCAAGAAGGGAACGAACAACGCAGACCCGCTGATCCCGACCGTGTTCACTGTCGTCGCCCCAATCAGGAAAAAGAGGAACAACCACCAGTACTCCAGCCAGTAGTCGATGCCGGCTGTCCCCTCGACCGGCGCGAACAACACAACCCCGATCACGAACACGACCGGTGCCGTGAACACGAACAGATGCTGGTACTTGAGGAACGACTTCTTCAGCTGCGCCGACGTGTCCTGTGTCACACTGCCTCCCCCCCGTTGATCACTCGACTCCGTCCGCCGACAACCGCTACAGACCTTCCGTTTCGCACTGTGGTGCCGGTGTTGCAGGCTCTCACAAAAATGAGTTGTCACTCGGACATCGGTCGAACGTTACAACAGTCGTCCGGAGCAGCGGTCTCGGCACCCGACCGTAGAAACATCACCCCACATCGTGTCTGCTCTCGCCGTGGTCACGCCGACCGGCGGAATCACCCTCTGGTGCCGTTGATCGAGTCCGTGCCCACAGCCCGTTCGAAGCCGAACACCACCGACGCGTGGGCGACGACGAGCAGAGCGACACTGACGACGATGATCGCGACCGCCAACGGCGTCGAGAGCAGTCCCAGCGAGACGATCAGCGTCGTCGCACACGCGGGGGGGTGAATCTGCCCGAGCGAAACCATCCCGAGCGTCGTCAACACGATCGAGAGCACCGCACTGGAGATTAATTCGAACCCTGCCGCGGAGAACGGCGGAGGCGTCGTGGTGATGACAGCCTCCGGAGCGGCGAGCGTCCAGGCGGCGAACCCGCCGACACAGCCGATCGCGTGTGCCAGAACGATCTCCCGGAGCTGGCCGCGGTCAGCGTGTCTGTCGAACGCGAGGACGAACGCCGACGGTCCGAGACTTGGGAACACGAACGCCTGTCCGCTGGCCCACGCAATCAGCCCCAAGACTCCGAACAGGAACCCGGCGTACACCGTCGTCACAACCTGTCTCCGGATCGACACTGTGTGTGGTAGACGGCACACGGGTTAAACACACTGTGACAGCAATACACTGACGGCTTCTCTGAGGAGTGTCTCGCGGTAATCCCCTGGCGGAGTATCCATCTGTCGGGCATGGTTCTCACTGTTCAGCATCCCGTCGCCCAACATACTTTTCAATGAAGACAATTAGTTTTTCGGATGAAGCTGGCAAGACTGCCGACAACTGTGGTCCAGTCACGGAGTATCGGCTCTTCGTCTCCCCACCCACTCGTTCCGCTCGCTCCTTGAGCAAGGGGCTTCCGTCTCGCAACTTAGGTGAAGACAACACACCGTTGGCGGGCGAGACGGTGTGCACTTCCGGGTTGCGCTCCTAGTAGTATCAGTGACAGACAGCCGCTCACCGGCACATCAGGCCGCGGCACTCGTCGCGGACCCAGACCGTTACGAAGGGTTCGCGGCGGCGTACGACGATGAACTCTCCTTTTATGGAGAGCTACGAAGCAATGCACAAAAGTCGTTGGAGACGTTTGACGACTACCTCGAACTCCGACGAATCTTCCTTGCACGCGGTCCCACCGAACCGATCCGTGACCGGATCGAGGATCGCCTCGACCGGAGTCTAAAAAACATGGTGTTGGGGACGAGCGCACGCGGACGAGCCTACCCCGTCGAGACGGTCACCGAGCTTGCCGACCGGTTGGCAGCGTTCGCGTCTCTCGGCGTCGACACACCGTCGTTGGAGACGGTAATCAAGACGACCGTGGAGTACTGCTACGACGACACTGACGACCCGGTCGGAAGACACACCGTTTTCGACAGACTGTTAGCTGACACACCAAGCGAGACCACCACAGGGACACATGATGCCATTGAGTTTCTCGCTCGGGCCCGGTTTGCCGAACGGCTCGTCGAGACGGCCAACCCCGACGACGTATTCGACGATGCCGTCCGTGCGTATCTCGCCGCCGTTGACGACCCGGCGCCAGGTGACGACCGCTCTGCCGAGGTGTGTCTCACCGCAGCCGATGACCGGGCGTTCGCCGACGAAAAAAAGCGAGCCCTCCACGAGCTGGCGGTCCACCGTGGTGACGCCCGAGAGACGCTCCCAGGGTATCTGTATCTGGCCGCCACCAGCGCCGTCGAAGCCTACCGACACGGAGAGCCGACGACTCGGGCCGATCTCTTGGTCGCACACCGGTCACTCCGGTGTCTCGACCGACTCAGTGTGGGTCGTTCCGACCAGCGTGCAGCCTACGGTGCCGCATACACCCACGTAGCGCGTGCAATCGAGCAGGGCGGCGGGCGGTGGGAGACGAACCGTGCCGGCACCCCGTCGCCGTCGTGGGGAACAGTCGTGCGCGAGTACGCGGCCGCCGCTGCTGAGGTACGGTGTGCCGACACCCTTCGGTTTATTAAATATCTGTCGAAATCGTTTCGCCACGCAGCCCATGTGGTCGACGACCGTCCGACACGGATTCGTGTTCACCGTGTTGCCGTGAACCTGTTCGACAGGATCGACCAGTCAGCTATCGCGCCGTCGTCGGTGCAGGTTCCGACACCGGAGTTCAAGACTGTTCGTGAGGGAACAGTCGCGACACACCGGTGTCGACTCCAGACAGCACTGGCACACCGCCGACTTGAGGCCCACGAGTACGACGCCGCATCAGCGGCCGCCACCCGTGCCCGCGAGGCGGCCGCCAACGCGCCACAGGCGAGTCTCGGGACCGAGCCACTTACTTCCGTAACCACACTCGCCGATGCCCGTCGTGCCGAGCTAGCCGGCGAGTTCGAGACTGCGCTGACAACCTACGAGGAACTAGCGGAGTTGTCCGGAGACAACGCGATCACCGGAGATGTCGACGCCAACACCGTCTTATGCCGCGTGAAGCGTCACCTGTGCCGTGGTGACGACCGTGAGGCACTCCGTACGGCACGCCGTGCGTTCGATGCTGACAACCCAGTTACCGCCGGTGTTGCGACGGTTGCTGGTGTCGTGCCAGACGAGGATCGGCTCGTCTCGCAGTCCTCGCTGACCGACCAGTTCGCGTCAATCGACGAGACAGCTGTCAAAACGCTGCTCGCGCTCGCCCGGTTGTCTGCCGGCGGTGGCGTTCCCGCAGAACTCGTGCGCGACCCGTTGCGAGAACTCGTCTGTGAGCTGTGATGTACTCAGTCGGACGGCCCCGTGAGCCAGGGCCACCGGCGATGACGGGAAACAACGGGTTGAGGCTCAGGAGTGCTGTACGGAACAACATCAGTGTCGGATCAGAGACAACAGCGATCAAGAATCAACACCCCGTCGCCGGGTGCAAGGCCTTGTTCTGTCGGTAGTTCGACCGTGTCGACTCACACGGCCAGCGTGTGTGTTCGTGTACAGTCTCTCGGGTGAACTGGTCTCATCGACCAGTCGTGGTCATCTCGACACCGTACGAACTACACACTCTGAACGGTGTCTTCACCCGTCCCCATCGCCCGGAACGTCTTCAAGCGGCTGTCGGAGCACAAACACCTCCTGACGGGTTAGTTGATCGTTCATCTCTTCGCGATACTCCGCGGCCTGTGCGGGGTCGTTGGCCGTCGCTGCGACCGTACCGGTCGTCTCGCCGACGACACGCCACTCGTCGGTCGGCACCCCACCGTCAGTGACGACCACTTGCCAGCAACTACTCACACACTGGGTTATGGTCAGCGAATCGAGAATGTCACGAAACGGTGCTCGTTTAACGGTAGCGTGATACTGATACTCATTCAGGAACCGCCGTATCTGTACACAGAACACGTGTGAATAACGCTAACCCACGGTGCAGACGGGGGTTGGCTGAGAGCTGCGCCGCCGAGAGAATCTGTTTTAATACTTTTTATCTGTTCTGATCTGATTCAACACTCATCAAATTCATAATAATAGCAGAATACAAACTAACCGTTCGGTCGTGCAGAGTCTGAACAGGTGTGGATGTGAATACGTATAGCGAAATTTGATTTACGGACCGGTGTCTTGTGGGCCAAGCAGAGATCTTCTCGTGACGGGTTCACCCGTTCGTGAACCCACTCACTGCGAGATCGGCCCGGTTTCCTGTCTTAACACATTAGGACATGAAAGTAGTTTATAACAGAGATCGCCCAATCTCGGGAGTGAACTGCCGGATACCAGTCGTCTCACGCCCACGATGCCGGCAGTGTCCTCCCCGAATCTGTGAGTAAGCCTCGAATCTGCATCGCAGTCGAACTCACAGACGGGCTGACTCCCTGCGGGATCGGAGTCTGGTCTGGATGGGACCCCAAAGAACATCCCTACCTAGTAAACCATTTGTCGCGATACAGACTCTGCAGCACCACCCACCCCGAGTCACACGACTGGACGGTTACAGGAAGAACGTTCACGCCGACAACGTCACACCGCTCGTCAAACTGCGTGTCAGAAACAGTCCCGCGGTCGCGTGCGGTCCCAGGGGTCGGCACCCGTTTGGGTACTCCGCGGCAGGTGTTCGCTCAGGGGTCGTACTTCCACTGCGTACTCTCACGGTCGGGGTCTCGGTAGTAGAGGATCGTCGCGCCGATTCCGACTGCAGTGAGGAGTTGTACACCGGAGACGATCCAGAAGAACGGGACGAACAGCTGACCACTCGGCGGACCCAACGCCGAGGGGACGATCAGTGTCGCTGCTGCGACAAACAACAACGTGAGGACAATCGCCCACCCTCGGCGCGGGAGGTAGCTCGCCAGACCTGGCACACTACTACAGAGGGAGCCGGAGGCGTTAATCCCCACGGTCCCGTCAACTCGCCCGACACGGCTGCCCGTCGTCCGTCGCCAGGGTGGGTCCCAGTGACGGCGACAGGGCGGCAGTCGCTGTCGAAGTCGGTCGAGAGAGCACAACGTGTATCTGACAGCCGTGTCGTCGAGATCGCATGCAGTTCTGTGACGAGTGTGGATCGCTGATGCACACACAAGACGACAGGTGGGTGTGTCGATCCTGTGAGAACGAGGCGCCGCGGGACTCGCAGGTGGAGGCGGCAATGACGACACGGGACGGACAACAGGACGACGGGGCACCCGCCGTGGCCGACGCGACGCAGGACGCCGCCGAGACGATGGCGGAGTCGTGTCCGGCAGACGACTGTGACAGCGACCGGGCGAACGACGAGATGCTCCCGAAGCCGGGTGGGTCCTACGAGGTTCGGTTGTTCACCTGCGTCAAGTGTGGCCAGAAGTGGCGCGAGTCTTAACGCGACGCCTCACGCGACGCCTCACGCGTCGCTGAGCACGTCGGCGAGTTCTGTGGGCGTCGCGTCGACGAACGCGTCGGTGAGAGCGAGCTCCTCACGCGGTCGCCCGACGTTCGTCTGGAGCGCGTGTGTCTCCACGACGCCGGCCGCCTCCAGCTTCGACTTGCGACGGGACACCGTCGCCTGTGACGCGAAGCCGACATCCTCCATCGTCTGGCGGACCCGGTACTGTTCGCTCCCGTGACGGGCGCCCGCGAGGACGAACGCGCCGCTGGCTTCCGACAACGACACTGTCTCGACATCTTCCAACGCCGTGAGGATCGCGCCGACATCGTCGGCGACGGCCTCGCCGAGTGACGACGAGACGAGTTCGAGCATCGCCGTCCGCGGCGGCGCTCTGAACAACGCCTGCTCTGCGTTTTCGAACGCCGACTCGTACAGGTCGGTCAGCTCCCTCGTCAGTGTCTCGTCGGGGACGAGACCGGCGACCCCCGTCTCCGTCTGTGTGACGACGACGACTCCGTCGGGGATGATCAACAGTGTCGCGTCCAGTTCCGCGGGGAGATACCGGACCGGTCCGTCTGTCCCGGTCGCGACGGCGTCCGCGAGACGTGTCGCGATCGGGACTTGATCTTTGAACCACTTCGACGCCTCGTGTCCCGTGAACAGTCGAACACCGTCTGCGGCGCCGTCGGTGGCCAACTCGACGAGCGGAGGGACGAGACTCGCTGTCGGGGTGACGATCAACGGCTGTTCCGTGCCGTTGTCGATTGTCTCCCGGAGCAACGCCGTCAGGTCCGCACAGAAAATATCTCTTTCCATACCTCCATATTACTCCCGCTACAGTACAAGAACCCATCGGACGAGAACACGCGTCCGGTTCCCGGGTCCGTCTCGAATGGTCCGTCGGCGCGTCGACGTGCGGCGACCGGTGTCGCCAGGTGGTCACCGCGTCTCGGAGCCAGAGAACGCCTCGGAGTCGTCGAGATACGCGCGGCAGGTGTCGAGGCTACAGGGCGTGTAGAACGCAGTCGCGGTCTCTGCCAGTTCGATCACCCGCCAGGCGTTGCTCGGGGTGTGTGCGCGACACGCCGCGGCCGGCTCTGGGCTGTCGGTGTCCGGGCGGTGGAGTGCGTCACCGCCCGGTGCCGTCACCACCGGGCAGTCGTAGTCGGCGAGCCACGCCGGCGATTCCGGTGTGTCGTCGGTGGCCACGTCGACCTCCGCGAGATACGGCGCACACTCCTCGTAGCTACACGCTCGGTAGCTCTGTGGGACATCGTCGACCGGAACCGTCTCCCACTGTGCGGCGACCGTCTCACAGGCAGTTCCCGTCCCGTCGGGCGACGGACGGTGGACTGTCCGGCCCCCTAATGCGACGCTCACGCGCTGGGGGCTCGTTTCCGCGGCCGAAGGCTCTGGTGTGTCGTCGGATGTGTGCAAGCTACCAGTTCCAAGCGACTGTCGTACGTCTATCCTGCGATTTCGTTCGGGGTCCCCCACCCCACCGTGTCCGTTGTTCTGCAGACGCAGCGTGAAGCTGTCGGTGAACGATAGCGTCACAGCGTGTGTCGGGTCACCGACCCGTCAGGATAGGGCCGTCCGTCGGCACACGACGCGCGTCAGTCGGGAGGACCGGAGACAGTGAGACGGCCACGGGCCTCCGTTGGGAGGCGGAGAGAGACACACGTGCCGTCACCCGTCTCGACGGAGATGTCGCCGCCGGCCTGCGTGACGATCATCCGGACCATCCACAGTCCGAGTCCCCGGCCGTGTGTCAGGGGGGTCTCTTCGCCGGTTTCGAGCACCTCCGCCTCGATGTCCGGCATCCCTGGGCCGTCGTCACACACGTCGATCTCGATCCACCCGCCGGCGGGGGTCGTGGCCGTGACCGCCAGTGACGGGTCGTCGGTCGCGCCGGCCGCGTTCTGGAGCAGTTCGTGGACGGCCCTGGAGACGCTCGCCGGGACCTCCGTCGAGCCGTCTTTGAGTTCCGTATCGACCGTTACCGACGGGTACTCCGCCCGGGCCGTCTCCACGCCGTCGGCGACCAGTTCGTCGAGCCGCCGCTCCGGTCGCTCGCCCGGCTCCCTCTGGAGCACCTGCCGGATCTCTTTCACTCGGTCGGTCATCGACCGCCACCGGCCGAGGATGCGGTCGACCCGCTCGAACTGCTCGCGTCTCGTCTCCGGGTCGGACTCGTCGACCATCAGCTCCGTCCAGCCGTGGACCTTGCCCAGATCGTTCCGCATATTGTGACGCAACACTCGTTGAACAACCTCCAGGTGTTGCCGGCGACGGCGTTGGACCGTCACGTCGCGTCCCTCAGCGACCAACAACACCACCTCCCCGTCGTCGTCGCGAACGGGTTTCAACGAGAAGTCGATCGTCGCCAGTCCGTCCGTGCCGCGTACCTCGCCCTCGTAGCGAACGAATCCCCCGCTGCTGGCCCGGTCGATTGCGTTCCGAATCCGGTCGTACGCCGCATCCGAGTGGTTCCACCACAGCGCGTCTGAGAACTGTTCGCCGACGATCTCGTCGCGTTCGATCCCGCCGAACTCAAGTGCCGCCTCGTTGGCCTCGATTACCGTCCCGTCGGGGCGGAGCAGTCCCGTGAACTGGAACGTCTGGTTGAAGATGCTCTCGAACCGGCGGATGCGTTGTTTCGTCTCGGTCACGTCACGCAGGTACAACAACATCCCGTCGATGGCGTCGTCACCGAGCATGTTCTGGCAGTGGATCTGGAGGTTGCGCCACTCGTCACCGGCCGCTCGGAACCGACACTCCGTCTCCACTTCGCTCCCGTCGACGGCGGCGTAGAACGACTCCATCGTCGCCTCGCGTTCGTCCGAGTGGACGTAGTCGAAGAGGTTCTCGTCGGTCAGCGTCTCCGGGTCGTACCCCAGCACCCGTTCAGCCGAGCCGCTGGCGTACGTGACCCGGCCGTCCGTGTCGAGGATTGTCACCACGTCCTCCGACTCCTCGACGAATCGCTCCGTTCGTCGACGTTGTCGCCGTCGGTCGGTCAGGTCGCGCGCGACGACGGCGTAGCCGCGGAACGTTCCGTCGTCGTCTTCGAGTGACGCGTACCGCACGTCGGCGTAGAACGCCGATCCGTCGGCACGGGCGTACCACCCTTCGTCGGAACTCTCGCCGGCGATTCGTGCCTGTTGTAACAGCCGTTCTGTCAGCTCCTGGCGGTCTTCGGTGAGCAGTTCCGCGGCCGTCATTCCCGTCGCGTTGTTCGACTCGTAGCCGAACGTCGACTCCGCGCCGGCGTTCCACCGCTGCACCCGGCCGTCGTCGTCAAGCACGACGAAGGCGTACTCGTTGAGGCTGTCGATCAGCAGTCGGAGCTGTTCCCGTTCCTCAGACAGTTCCGCTCGGGCCGCCTCGCGGTCGATCTCGTAGCCGATCCACCGGCGCAACAGGTCGACGAACGATTTTTCCGTCGGCGAGAACGGCCGGTCGCGAGTCGTAGACGCGGCGAAACAGACCGTCCCGTGGACACCCCCGCCGACTCGGATTGGGCCGCCGACGTACGACTCCAACGCGAACCGTTCGTAGGCGGGGTCGTCCGCCCACCCCTCCGCGGTGGCGTCGTGGATCGTCACCAACTCGTCTCGTTCGATCGTCCGCCGACAGTACGACTCCGGGAGCGGACACGACGCGCCGGGTTGGAGCCCCTCGTGGTCGCCGTGTGCACGGGTGACCGTCTGTGTCCCGTCACCGGTGCCGTCGGTCTCGATCTCGGTGATGAAGCCGTACGACAGTTCGAGGTAGTCGGTGCCAGCTTCGAGCAACGCGTCGATCTTCTCGGGCCGCGACAGCGACTGATCTGTCGTCACCTCGTACATCCGTTGGAGCACCTCGACGGTCGCCCGTTGGCGGCGTTCCCGCTCCAGCCGGTCCGTCTCGTCACGGACGGTACACACCAGTCGGCCGTCGTCGAGTCGCGTCAGCGACAGTTCCGCCGGGAACGTCGACCCGTCCGGTCGGGAGCCGGTGACCATCCCTTGCCACGTCCCGTCTGTCTCCAGCGTGGGGAACGCCTCGCTTTCGAGCCGGCGCACCTCGTCGTCGTCGTACAACACACGCCAACTCTCGCCGAGCAGGTCCGTTCGGTCGTCGAGCCCGTACATCTCGGCGTGCGTCTCGTCGGCGTAGACGTACGCTTCACCGTCGAGGATCGCGACCCCGTCACTGGCCGCCTCGACGGCCCGTTGGAACGACTCCAGTTGGCGACGGCGCTCCGTCCGGTCGGTCACGTCACGAAGCACACCCGCAGTCCCGCGAAACTCCCCGTTGCCGATCACCGCCAGCCGGTTCTCGACGACCGCCCGGTCGCCGTCGGCCGTCTGGAGTTCGAACTCCGCGGTGGTGGACCGTTCGTCGCTCTCGAGCAGTCCCTCGATCTGCTCGCGGATTCGGGCAACATCCGCCGCACTCATCCCGACGGAGGGGGACTCGCCGACGACCTCCTGTCCGTAGCCGAACTCCCGGCGTGCCGCTTCGTTGACGTAGCTGAACCGGCCGTCTGCGTCGAGCGCATACACCGGGTCGTCGACAGCTTCGAGGATCGTCTCGTAGCGTTCCAGCCCCTCGATCCGCTGACGGCGTTCGATCTCGCGACCGACCCAGTCGGCGATCAGCTCCGCGAACTCCAGTTCGTCGGGGTCGAACGCCCGGTCACGCGGCGTCGCCGACGAGAAACTCACCGTCGCGTACGTCTCGCCGTCGACCGTCACCGGAACACCGAGATACGCCCGGGCAGTGTCGGCCGCCGGGTGTGAGTCGTGATCCTTCGTCACGTCGGCGAACGCGGTCGGCGCCGTGTCGTTCTCGACTGTCGCCGCGTGCGTCTCCGCCAACTCGGAGACGGCACCGACCTCGTGTGTGTCGGTCGGGTCGACGGCTGTCATCACCTCGTGGTCCGTCCCGTCGACGCGAGCGAGGAGTCCGGCGTCGAGGTCGACGTACGCACACCCCAGCGAGAGGAGTCGTTCGACCGTCTCGGTGAACGACCCGTCGTCGACCGTCGCCTCGTGGAGTCGGCGGAGTGCACTGGTGTCGACGCTCGCTCGGGGGTCGAGAGACGCTTCGGAGTCGTGAGACTGGCTGCCGTCGACTCCCATATCTGCGTCGACTCCGGGGGTGCGGTCAGTGTCCACGTCAGCGAGAACACGTTTGAGGTGTGTCGCGACCGTCTCGACGAGCGCGACGGCCTCGTCGCCGAACCCGTCGGTGGTCTGGGTCGCGACCTCGATGGCGGTCCGGTCGTCGACGGGGACGAGCAGTTCGTTCGTCGGCGACCCGTCCGGCTGGCCGTCGAGTGTCGACTCCGCCGGCAGCCCGGTCTCCGAGAGCCGCCGAGACGCGAGTGTCGGACGGTCTGGGGGTGAGGCGTCGCCCGCCACTGTCCAGTCGTCGCCGTCGGCCACCCAGACACGCACCGTCGGGTCGTCGAACGGGAGCCGAGTCAGTTCCGCCGTCCGCCGGACTGCGTCTCGTCTCGTCTCCGAGGCGTAGAGTTCGTCGACCCGGCGCAAACAACGGCCGAGATCGGAGTGAGAGGCCTGTACGGCTGTCATGGAACTGTTGAACGTCTCCACTGTTAAAAATCGACTGGCAGACTATCAGAAACCACTCTATTGTTTCTATTATAATATTCT
>ERZ1034569.192-NODE-192-length-23071-cov-9.192518_pt1 | contig 23071 bp, 19 predicted proteins | sample MGYA00520706_ERZ1034569 | MGnify/ENA primary metagenome ERZ1034569 (study PRJEB33760, sample SAMEA4777722) | hypersaline lake metagenome | biome: hypersaline environment; feature: brines | place: Spain | collected 2014-08 | depth 0 m ...
CGATCTCGCCGTCGACCTCGATGCGTGAGTCCTCGCTCATGTCCACGATCATGTCCTCGTGGACGGTCGAGTCGTTGCGCTCGTTGCCCTCCCCGACGGTCTCGCCGTAGGCCCGCCCGATGGCCATGTGGACGGTGTCGCCCATCTTCTCGTCGAACAGCATGTTGCCGGTGAACCGGTCGATATCCCGGTTCATTCCGATGCCGAGCTCCCCCAGCCGGCGCGAGCCGTCGTCGGTTTCCAACAGGCTCGTCAGCAGGTCCTCGTTCTCCGAGGCGCCGTGCTCGACCACCTCGCCGTCCTCGAAGACGAGGCGGGCATCGAGCACCTCCCGGCCCTGGATGAGGACGGGCTTGTCGAACAGGACCTCCCCCTCGACGCTGTCCGGGACCGGCGCCGTGAACACCTCGCCGCCGGGCATGTTGTTCTCGGCGGCGTCGTTGATGACGTGATTGCCGGCGACGGACATCGTGACGTCGGTGGTGTCGCCGCTGACGATGCGGACCTCGTCGGCCGGGTCCAGTCGCTCGACCATCTGCGACTGGTGCTCCCGGACCGCGTCCCAGTCCTTGTTGATGGCGCTCCAGACGAAGTCCTCGTATGCTTCCATTGACATCTCGGCCTTCTGGGCATGGCCGGTGGAGGGCCACTGCGTGAGCACCCACCGGGAGTCCAGGAGCGCCTCCTGGACCGCCCGGTTGGCGCGCTTGGCGACGGCGCTCTTCTCCGGTGGCACGTCGCCCGTCTCGTTGAGGTTCGCCTCGCCGCGGATCTGGACGACCGCGTCCGCGGCCTCGTACTTGGCCCGGACGATCTCGTTCTCCTGGTCGAGCGTCGCCTCATCGGCGGCGAGCCGGTACGCCCGCTGGATGCGCGGGCTTCCTAGCGAGGTGCTGACGACGCCGCCGCGCTCGCCGACCAGATCCGCCACCGCGATCGCGAGCGGCTCGGCGGCCTGCGAGGCCACGACCGCCACCTGGTCGCCGGCCTCGACCTCGGCATAGTCGTCGACGAGTATCTCCGCGTGAGTCTCGATGCGGGGGTCCATGGGTCGACTTGCGGGGCGACCGCGAAAAGCGTGGCCGAAGCGGTGGCCGGACCCAGCGCTCTTGTCGGCAGGGGCACAAGCCGGCGCATGGCGACGGCCGGAGACGAGCCTGCGGCGGCACGGGAGCGCGACTCGCTCGCCCGGTTGCTCGCGTTCTGGTTGCTGGCCGGCTTCCCGCTGTTCGGAACCGGCGCGACACTCGCCGAGACCCTCGGGCCGGTCGTTCCGCTCTCGGACCTCGGGTTCGGGCTGCTGTTCGGGACGAGCGTCGCCGTGGTTCCGTGGGTCCTCGGCCTGCGACCGAAACTGCGGTCATGTCTCGGATTCCTCCTGCTCGACCTGGTCCTCGGCGTGACGCTGTTCGTCTGGCTCGCGGGACTTGGCCTCACGATCGACGGGTGGACGGCGGTCGGGACGGAGATCGCACACACCGGGCTCGCGGCGCTGCTGGCGTTCGGCGTCCCCTGGGGTCGCGTCCGGCGGCGGGTGGAGCGCTACCTGAACCCGGCGGCGGCCGGGACAGAGCCGTAGCCGGTCACGCCGTCGCCGTCCGTCGGTCTACGCCTCGAATCCGTCCTCGCGGCTCCCGACGGTCGCCGCCCGGATACCGGGCGGCTCAGTTCACTCGCCGCGCTCAGTCCTCGAACCGGAAGGTGCCGTTCCGCTGGACGATCTCGCCGTCGACCTCGATGCGTGAGTCCTCGCTCATGTCCACGATCATGTCGACGTGCTGGGCGGACTGGTTCTGCTCGTTGCCCTCCCCGACGTTGGCCTCGTACGCCCGGCCGACGGCCATGTGGACGGTGTCGCCCATCTTCTCGTCGAACAGCATGTTGTACGTGAACCGGTCGATGTCCCGGTTCATGCCGATGCCGAGCTCTCCCAGCCGGCGCGCCCCGGGGTCGGTGTCGAGGATGCTCCCGAGGAACGACTCGTTCTTCTCGGCGCTGTAGTCGATGACCTCGCCGTCCTCGAAGACGAGGCGGGCGCCAGTGACCTCCTTGCCGCGGCGGTAGACCGGCTTGTCGAAGAGGACCTCGCCCTCGACGCTGTCCGGGACGGGGGCGGTGAACACCTCCCCGCCGGGGAGGTTGTGCTTGTTCGTGTCGTTGATGGCGTGGTTGCCGGCGACGGACATCGTGACGTCGGTGGTGTCGCCGCTGACGATACGGACCTCCTCGGCGGGGTCCAGCAGCTCGACCATGTGCTCCTGGAACTCGCGCTGGGCATCCCAGTCCTTGTTGATAGCGTCGTAGACGAAGTTCTGGTAGGCCTCCGTCGACAGCTCGGCCAGCTGGGCGTCGGCCGGCGTGGGGTGCTGGGTGAGCGTCCAGCGGTCGGTCAGGCGCTCGTTCAGGATGGGCGCGTGTGCGCTCTCGTAGTCGGCGTTGACCTCGTCGTCCACGTCCACCATCTCCGTGACGTTGTCGTGCGCCCGGATGACGACGTGGCAGTCGGCCGCCTCGACGAGGTCGCCCTCGTGAGGTGGCGTCTCGAACTCCATGTCGGACTGCCCGGCCGCCCGGAGGTAGGCCCGGATGGCGCGGCCGCTCCGGTTGGTCGTGATGTGGATTGGGTGGGCGCCGCGGTCGCCGGCGACCTCGTACAGCGCGACAACGAGGTCCTCGGCCACGGGTTCGGACTTGATGACGAGGTTGTCCCCCGCCGCCAGGTCGACGGCATCGGCGAGGATTCGGGCGTGCTCTCGGATTCGCGGATCCATGGCCACGGGTTCGGCTGGGGTCGGCATACCGTTTCCGCAACTGGCGGCGGCCCACAGCGTGTCGGCCCCGACCGCCGGCGCGCGACGGGCCTGCCGGTGACCCCCTGAACACTCCGACCGAAGGGTGGGGCACGAACGGGCGGTCGACGGGACGGTCGTGCCGGTCAGGTCTCGCAGAAGCCGTACTTCCGGATGCATTCGAGCATCCCGTCGCGGTCCTCGTGCTTGTGGAGCCGGGTCGGCGTGTCGCAGTAGTAGACGTCGCCGTCGAAGCGGAGGGTGAGGTCGTGCTCCCCGCCGAACGACTCCGTCTGGACGACGATCCGGTCGCCGCCCTCGATGCGTCCCAGTAGCTCCTCGGCGTCGCATTCGCCCTGCTCGATGACGTCCGTAGCCATTAGGCCTCCATACGCCGGCGTCGGGCAAGAGCGTTCGGCCCGAGCGCCGCTCAGCCCGGGCCCCGGACGTCCGCGACCGACGGCCACGGCAGCGTGCCGGCGACCTGGTACCGGTCCGGCACACGGGGTCGCAGCCGGTTCCCGACGGCGACCCCGACCAGCACCGGCGACGGGCCCCCGACGAACGCCGACCGGTCGAGGTCGCGCAGCGGCGAGCGGTCGGCGGCCGGCGTCGGCACGACGAGCAGGACGACCGCGGTCGCCAGCGCGGCCGTCGCGACCACCGCGTGGCCGAAGCGGGCGACGCCCTTTACCACCCGCCTGCGAACACGACCCCGAACACCAGCGCCGGCGTTCCCGCCGTGACTCCGAGGCCCACGTCAGCTGCCGGGCGGCGCCGCGAGATGCTCCTGTCCCCAGTCCCGCATCGCGACGATGACCGACTCCAGCGACCGGCCCCGTTCGGTCAGCGAATACTCCACCCGGAACGGTTTCTCGCTCACGATCTCCCGCGCGACGAGACCGTGCTCCTCCAGGTCGTCCAGCGAGTCCGACAGCACCTTCGAGGAGACACCGTCGACGGCGTCCTTCAGCGCGTTGAACCCCTGTGGCCCCTCGCTCAGCAGCCGGTGGATGATGACGGGATGCCACTTCCGGCCCAGGATGGTCGCCGTCGACGTGATGGGACACCAGTCCTCGCCCGCGCACCATACCTCGAGTCGGTCGTCGACGTCGCGCTCGCTCATGTCTGAACGTACCCGCGCCACCGGAGATAAGGGTTCCCCGAGAGCGACGCCGGCACCGTGGCGCCCGGACGCCGGGGTCGGAACCGCCGGGCGCCGGGACGGGTGCCCGGGCGGGCAGTTCGGGTAGGTTTTACTCGGTCGGGGGCGCACCCCCATCAGATGCTCCGGCTGGTGGAACTCGTCGTGCTCGCCCTCGTGGCGACCGCGGTAGTGTGGAAGGGGAGCGGGTGGCTGGAGACCTCGAGCCAGCGGCTCTCGGCCCACTACGGCCTCCCGCCGGCCGTCCAGGGCGCCGTCGTCGTCGCCATCGGCTCCTCGTTTCCGGAGCTCGTCAGTGTGGTGCTCAGCACGGCCCCGCCGCCGATCGGCGCCGGCCAGTTCGACCTCGGGGTGAGTGCCGTCGTCGGCTCCGCCGTGTTCAACCTGCTCGTCATCCCCGCCGTCTCCGGCATCCTCGGCGACACGGTGTCGGCCTCGCGCGCCATCGTCTACAAGGAGGCCCAGTTCTACATGGTCGCCGTCTCCGCCGTCGTCATCACGTTCGCGCTGGCGGTCATCTACTACCCGACGCCCGACCGTCTGGTCGGGACGGTCACCCGGCCGCTGGCGGCGATGCCGGTGTTGCTGTACGGCGTCTACGTCTTCACCCAGTACCAGGACACCGCTGACTTCGACGCCCCCGACCCCGGCGAGATCGACATCGCCCGGCAGTGGGGCTGGCTCGCGCTCAGTCTCGTCACCATCGCGGTCGCCGTCGAGGGACTGGTCGAGGCCGCCGTCGGCTTCGGCGAGTTCTTTGGGACCCCCTCGTTCCTCTGGGGGCTCACCGTCATCGCCGCCGGCACCTCGCTGCCGGACACGCTGGTGTCGGTGCGGGCCGCCCGCGACGGCCGCGGCGAGACCTCGCTGGCGAACGTGCTCGGCAGCAACGTCTTCGACCTGCTCGTGGCGGTTCCCGTCGGCGTCCTCATCGTCGGGGCCGTCCCCGTCAACTTCGGCGTCGCCATCCCGCTGCTGGGTTTCCTGACCGTTGCCACGGTCATCGTCTTCGGGTTCCTCCGGACGGAACTGACGCTCTCGGTCGCCGAGTCGTACGTCCTGCTGGGGCTCTACGTCGTGTTCCTCGTCTGGATGACGCTGGAGACGTTCGGCGTGCTCGGCTTCGTCCCCGGCGCGTAGGCCGGCCGGACCGGGTGGGCAAACGCTCCGGGAGGTGCGCGCTCGCTCCCGTCGGGTCACGTCGGAGCCGGCGGCGCGTCGGCACGACCACCGCCACCGCGGAGCGACGACATCGGCGACGCCCGGGACGGCGGTGCCCGTCCAACGTGGGTACGACCACATGGCGGCGCATCGCGCCCTCGACCCCCGGACGCCTCGAGACGCGATTCCGCTACCGACCCCGTCACCCCCTCTCCGACGCGCCCGGCGGTACCGACCCGGTACGACGGCCCGTTCTCGAGGGCCACGCGAGGTGCACTCCCATCATATAAGCCGCCCGCGGTCCTGTACTAGAGATAATGACCGAAGCGCGTCGCCCGCGACACGTGCGACACCACGCAGTATGAGCCAGGACACGACACGGCGGACGGACGGGGTCGGCGCGGCGGGAGCGGCCGACGCCGGCCACGAGTACGCCATCGACGCCGAGCGTATCGAAGTGACCTACAGCGACGGGACTCGCGCGGTGCGCGGCGTCGACCTCCAGGTCCCGCGCGGGGAGTTCTTCGGCTTCCTCGGCCCGAACGGCGCCGGGAAGACGACCACCATCAAGACGCTCGCAACGCTGCTCTCGCCGACCGGCGGTGCGGTGCGAGTCAACGGGTTCGACGTCGCCTCGGAGCCCCGGAAGGTCCGCGAGTCCATCGGCTACATGGCCCAGGAGACCAGCGTCGACCCCGAACTCACCGCCCGCGAGAACATCCAGTTCGCCTGCGAGGCCTACGGCGTCCCGCGGGGCGAGCGCGCCGAGCGCATCGACGAGCTCCTCGACCTCGCGGACCTGGCGGACGTGGCCGAGAAGGAGGCCGACGAGTTCTCCGGCGGGATGAAAAAGCGCCTGGACGCCGCGACCGCGCTCGTCCACCGCCCGCCGCTGGTGTTCCTCGACGAGCCGACGACCGGGCTGGACCCGAAGGCGCGCAACCGCCTCTGGGACTACTTCCGGCGCATCAACGAGCAGGGGACGACCGTCTTCCTCACGACCCAGTACCTGGAGGAAGCCGACCAGCTCTGTGAGCGCCTGTCGGTCATCGCCGACGGGGAGATCGTCGCGACGGGCTCGCCCGACGGGCTGAAGCGCCGGGTCGGCGGCGAGATCCTCGACATCGAGCTCGCGGCCGCCGAGGGGGTTGATACCGGTGGCCCGGACGACCCCCGGGAGCGCGCCGCCGCCGTCGCGCACGAGACGGACCTGTTCGCGGACGCGACCGTCGAGACGACCGCCGACGGCATCACCGTCACCGCCCGGGACGCCCGCGCCCACGGGACGGACCTCCTCGTGGCCCTGCGGGACGAGGGACTCGGCGTCACCGGGTTCAACATCCGTGCCCCGACACTCGACGACGTGTTCCTCGCCATCACCGGCGAGCACGTCGATGCCGAGGACGAGGCGGCCGACGAGGTGGCCCCATGAGTACGCCGACGGAGGGGTCCGAGACGGCCGCCGCGACCGCCGCGGAGGGGGCCACGGCCGAGCGCTCGGCCAACTCCTTCCTCGGCGACGTCTGGACCAACTTCAAGCGCTGGAACCTGAAGGCCGTGCGCAACCCGTTCGTGCTCGTCGTCTCGCTCGTCCAGCCCATCATCTTCCTCGTGCTGTTCACGCAGGTGTTCGGCACGGTCGCGGGCGGCGCGCTCCCCGGCGGCATCAGCTACGAGACATATCTCGTCCCCGCCATCGCCATCCAGGTGTCGCTTGCCGCCGCGGTCACCTCCGGCATCGGCCTCGTCAACGACATCGAGGAGGGGATGTTCGAGAAGGTCCTCGTCAGCCCGATGAACCGGACGGCGGTCTTCCTCGGGAAGACGATGGCCGAGCTGCTGCGCATCGCCCTCCAGATCGGCATCATCCTCGTGCTGGGCGTGGCGCTGGGCGCCGAGATCACCACCGGCGTCGTCGGCGCGGTGGGTATCGCCGCCGCCGGCGTCCTGTTCTCGCTCTGGTTCATCGCCTTCTCGAACACGCTGGCGGTGCTGACCAGGGACCAGGAGTCGACCATCATCGCCGCCAACCTCCTGCAGTTCCCGCTCCTCTTTCTCTCGTCGGCGTTCCTCCCGCTGGAGTCGCTCCCGGGCTGGATCCGCACCGTCGCCATGCTGAACCCCGTGACCTACGGTGTCGACGCTGCCCGCGCCATCATCCTCGACGCCGACGTGATGACGGTCATCGACGTGTCGCTGGGCTACGGCGGCGCGCTCGACACCCTGGTCCCTGCGGTGGCCGTGCTGCTCGCGCTGGACCTCGCCCTGGGCGCGGTCGCCGTCGCCATGCTCTCGCGGGCTACCAGCTCGAAGGTCCGGTAGGGCGCCGCCCACCGCCCGGGGGCGAGCGGCAAGACCTGCCAGTTTTAGTGGCGGCCCCATCAGGGTCGGACATGGTCGTCGGAGACATCTCCACCGGAACTGACCTCCTCGTCGTGGGTGCGGGCCCGGGTGGCTACGTGGCCGCCATCCGCGCCGCACAGCAGGGCGTCGACACCACGCTCGTCGAGGCGGACGCGTACGGCGGCACCTGCCTCAACGAGGGCTGCATCCCGTCGAAGGCGTACATCACGGCCGCCGACACGGCCCACGGGGCCGCGAACGCCGAGGCGATGGGGGTTCACGCCGACCCCGCCGTCGACATGGCCCGGACGAGGGCCTGGAAGGACGAGGTCGTCGACACGCTCACCGGCGGCGTCGAGAAGCTGTGCAAGGCAAACGGCGTCAACCTCGTCGAGGGGCGCGCGGAGTTCGCCAGCGAGCGCAAGGTCCGGGTGGCCCACCAGGGCGAGGGCCAGGGCAGCGAGTCCGTCGAGTTCGAGCACGCTCTCATCGCCACCGGTTCCCGGCCGGTGGCGGCCCCGTTCGACTTCGACGGGGAGCACGTCCTCTCCTCGACGGGCGCCCTCGCGCTGGACGCGGTGCCGGACCGCCTGCTCGTCGTCGGCGCGGGCTACATCGGGATGGAGCTGTCCACGACCTTCGCCAAGCTCGGCGCCGACGTGACCGTCGTGGAGCTGCTGGACTCGGCGCTGCCCGCCTACGAGGACGACGTCTCCCGGGTCGTCCGGAAACGGGCCGAGGCGCTCGGGGTGGAGTTCCGCTTCGGCGAGGCCGCCGAGTCCTGGCAGGAGACCCCCACCGGCCTGCGCGTCGTCACCGCCGACGAGGACGGCGAGGAGACCGAGCACGCGGCCGACCTGATCCTCCAGGCCGTCGGCCGCGACCCCGTGACGGACACGATGAACCTCGAGGCGCTCGGCCTCGAGACCGACGAGGACGGGTTCATCCCGACCGACGACCAGTGCCGGACCGCCCTCGACCACGTGTTCGCCGTCGGCGACGTGGCCGGCGAGCCGATGCTGGCGCACAAGGCTTCCGCGGAGGGGGAGGTCGCCGCCGACGTGGTGGCCGGCGAGCCCGCCGCCTGCGACTACCAGGCCATACCCGCCGCCGTCTTCACCGACCCCGAGATCGCCACCGTCGGGATGACCGCCGACGAGGCCACCGAGGCCGGCTTCGAGCCCGTCGTCGGACAGATGCCCATGAACGCCTCCGGCCGCGCCCTCACACTGGACGACCCCGAGGGGTTCGTCCGCGTCGTCGCCGACGGGGAGACGGAGTTCGTCCTCGGCGCCCAGATCGTCGCACCCGAGGCCTCCGAGCTGGTCGCGGAGTTCGCGCTCGCCATCGAGATGGGCGCCCAGCTGGAGGACGTCGCCTCGACCGTCCACACCCACCCGACGCTGGCCGAGGCGTCGATGGAGGCAGTGATGAACGCGCGTGGCGAGGCGGTCCACACGCTGAACCGATAGAGCTTTCCTCCGCCTCGGGTCTCCTCGCGCTCGCTTCGCTCGCGCTGCGGGGACCACTCGGCGCAAAAACGTTCAGAAAAAGGGCCGCTCTCCGCTCGCTTCGCTCGCTCCGAGCGGTGAAACGCGCGCCTCCGGCGCGCGTATGCCCGAAAGGAATACAATAGTGATACTCTCCAGTCCGGACCCTACCACGGCCAATGCATCTCTAGCGAGGACATCCATCGCGAGAGGGCGGCCTCCGGCAGGTGCCCTCTCCAGAATCCAATTCCCAGGAACACGGTGCTGAGACCGATCACCGGGAGAGTGAGCGTGACTGAACAGGAGCCGTTCCACGGCTGAAGGACGAGACGCGTTCCAGAGCCGACGATTTCGGGAAGGAGTGACGCTTGAGCAGTGCCACTCACCTCACAACCGTCCCCCCAGACGAACGAACTGATGAAGGGTTCGACAGCTAGTACGGAGAGGCCGGCACCTAGAGCGAGTCCGGCGACCCCCCGGCGAACGGCTGTCAGCCCTGCCACCCCCACGAGTAGAACGGTACAGAGGACGAGGACGACGAACGGAGCGACGGGAGCGAGCCCTCGATATTTCACGAACCCGAACAATGTCCCGAAAAGATACCGAAGGGAGAGGTGAAGCACGAGGAGTAAAGAGAGGAGACAGGCAGCTGTCGTAAACCGAGAGAGACCGTAATATCTCGATACAGGCATCGATACTGCGATAGAAATGGCGTTTGGTGTTGAATATTGCTCATTTTCACACGTAGAATCAGGGCGCCCGTCGCCCGTTCATACCTGTTCCTGTCGCTGCATACGCGCGCCGGAGGCGCGCGTTTCACCGCTCGGAGCGAGCGAAGCGAGCGGAGAGCGGCCCTTTTTAACGTCTTTTGCGCAAGCGGTTGCCGCAGACGGCCGGCCGCAGGCCGGCCGACAAGGCAACCCGCAGCGGAAAAAAGCTCTATTCGATGAGCCCGTAGCCCCGCCGGAACAGCACGACGTTCGCCGCGATGACGGCTAATGTCAGTGCCGTCAGCACGACGAGCGAGGTGTTCGGGTCGACGTCGGCGTAGCCGAGGAAGCCGTAGCGGACGCCGTTGACCATGTAGATCATCGGGTTCAGCAGCGAGAGGGTGCGGTAGAGCGGCGGCAGTACGTCCAGCGAGTAGAAGACGCCCCCGAAGAAGACCAGCGGCCGGAGGATGAACTGGTTGAGGACGGTGAGGTAGTCGAAGTCACGGGCCCAGAGGCCACCCATCACGCCGAAGGAGGCGAACAGCGTCGTCACGACCAGCATGAACGCGACGAGGTAGCCCGGCCGCTCGATGGGGACGAACGCCCGGTCGATGGCAAAGGGGAGGAAGACGAGGCCGACGCCGACGATGATGAAGCCGACGAACACGCCCCGGAGCGTCGAGGCGATGGTGTAGGCGGCGACCTGCTCGCGGTAGGAGAGCGGCGAGGTAAGCACCTCGTGGATGTAGTCGTTCCAGCGGCCGTGGAAGATGGAGAAGGCGCTGTTCTCGAAGGCGTTGGAGATGGCCCCCAGCACGACGAGCCCGGGGAGGATGAAGAGGATGTAGTCGAAGCCCGCGATCCGGTCGATGCGGCCGCCGAGCACGACCCCGAAGACGGCGAAGTAGAGGACGTTGGTGATGGCCGGCGGGAGGAAGGTGTTGCGCGGCCGTCGGACGAACCGGAGGATCTCGCGTTTCAGCAGCGACCGGAAGCCGACGAAGCGGCCGCCACGCCCGCTCGGTGCCGTCCCGGTACTCACGCCGGGCGTACCGCCGTCGGAACGCGGTTCCGACGAGGCCCCGGCGGGACGATCGCCGCTGTCCGTTCGGGGACCACGCTCCCCGTCAGTCACCGTCGGTCCCCCCGTCGGGAACGGCAGCGACCTCGGGGTCGGGTTCCGTGCCGTCGTCGGTTTCGGCGTCGACCGCGTCGTCGGTCCCGCTCCCGTCCTCGTCGTCCAGTCGCGTCATGTCGACGAACACCTCCTCCAGCGAGGCCCGCCGGATGTCGAGGTCGACGACCCGGTGGCCCGCGGACTCCAGCGTCCGCATGAGAGCGGGCGCGACGCGGCCGCCGCCCGCGGCCGTCACGACGAGGGCGTCGCCGTCCACGGTCGCGTCCTGCACGCCGTCGATGGCCCGGACGGCGCTCGGCACGGCGGCGGGTCGCTGGGCCAGCGTCAGCCGGACGGTGTCGGTCCCCCGGGCCCGCAGGTCGTCCGGGGTGGCGACCTCGACACGGCGCCCCTCGTCCATGATGGCGACGCGGTCGCAGAGCCGCTCGGCCTCCTCGATGTAGTGGGTGGTGAGGAGGACCGTCATCCCGCCGGCGTTGAGCTCCTCGATGAGCTCCCAGAGGTCGTGGCGAAGCTCCACGTCGACGCCCGCGGTCGGCTCGTCGAGGATGAGCAGGTCCGGGTCCGTCACGAGGGCCCGCGCGAGGAGGAAGCGCCGCTTCATGCCGCCGGAGAGCCAGTCGAACCGGGTGTCGCGCTTGTCGTAGATGCCGACCGTCCGCAGCGCCTCGTCGGCCCGCTCGCTCGCCGCGGCCGGCGCGACGCCGTGGTAGCCGGCCTTGTGCTCGAGCACCTCGCGGATGGGGAAGAAGCGGTCGACGTTGAACTCCTGCGGGGCGAGGCCGATGCGGTTGCGGGCCGCGCGGTAGTCGGCCGCGACGTCGTGGCCGAACACCTCGGCCGTGCCGTCCGTGGCCCGAGCCAGTCCGACCAGCGTGTTGATGAACGTCGTCTTGCCGGCGCCGTTCGGCCCGAGCAGCCCGAAGAACTCCCCCTCCTCCACCTCGAGCGAGAGGCCGTCCAGCGCCCGGACGTCACCGTAGTCCTTCACGAGGTCCTCGGTCCGGATGGCCAGTGTCATTACCGAAGGGAGGCCACGAGCCCGGTTAAGCGGCCCGGAACCCGCGTCTGAACGTGTTCCGTGCCATCGTGCACCACCCCGACATGACCGGCCAGTGGCGGCGAGCCATCGGCTCCGCGCCGGCTCCTCGGGAAGCGGCGACCGACTCGAGTACCGGACAGGGCGACCCGCGGCCGGCTACTCCCGGCCGAGCCACGCCCGCAGTCGGTCGAGCGCGCCGCTCCCGCTCTAAGAGGGCCTCGTACTGATGGTCCGCTGGATGCGGTGTTCGCTGCGTTCCAGCTCCGTCTCCAGTTCGGCGACCCGCGCCCGGAGCCGTCGCTCGCGCTCGGGCGGCCGCTCCGTCGCCGGGTCGCGGTATGCGTTCGGTGCGCCGCCGTCGTGCTCCCATCCGTCCCCAGCGGCCTCGTGGGAGCGTGATGCCATCGCGGCGCCCGGTTCAGCACGAGGTCAGAAGAACCCCCGTCAGACGCACGACCGACGCCGGTCGCGTGCCGGCCGGCCCTCGGACGATTTAACTCCGGGGGCGGCCTCCACCAGGTATGAGCGACCCCGGTGAACCCGCCGCCGACGCGCCGGCGGCCTCCGAGCGCGGGCGGGAGGTCTGGATCGAGAAGTACCGCCCCCAGTCGCTGGACGACATCGTCGGCCAGGACGCCATCGTCGAGCGACTCAAGTCCTACATCAACAAGCAAGATTTGCCGCACCTTCTCTTCGCGGGGCCTGCAGGTGTTGGCAAATGCGTGACCGGCGAAACCCCCGTGCTGACGAACGGTGGTCTCCGACGAATCGAGGATGTCATCGGCGAGCACGACGGTTTCGCTCAACCGGACAGCGATCTGGAAGTGCTCACCTTCGACGACGGCGAGTTCCGGTACACGGCTCCGTCACACGTTTTCGGTAAGGAAGCCGAGGAGCTCGTCCGGGTCTCCACGCGGGACGGGAACGAACTGAGTACGACACCCGAGCATCAGTACCTCGTCCTTGGAAGCGACGGGTTCGAGTGGGTGCCTGCAGCCGACCTCGAAACAGGGGACCGCGTTGTTCGCCCTTTGAACGCACCGCTCCCGGACGAACCCCCTCGACTGGACTGGTTCGAGCGAATGGATGGCAACCGGACGCTCGTCCATCTCACCGAGTCGTTCGCGCGGGAACACGAGATCCCGGTGGAGGAGAACTTCGTCGGGAAAAAGAAGCGGGTCGTTCGGGGACTCCGAAAGGGTGAGGACCCGGACGCGATCGCCGAGGCCGCGGATACGACACGGAAGACCGCCCTCGCCTACCGCCGGGACGTAGCGGACCGCGACCTCGATGCTCCGAGCACGGTCGCGTCTCTCGGGTCTCTCCGGTCGCTGACTGTTCCGAACAGGGAGATCGTGCCACACGTCACGGCGATCCAGCACGTCAGTACGAACAACCGCCGCTCGGGTCCGATCGATCCGCCGACGGAACTGACACCCGCTCTGGCACGGTTCGTCGGCTTGGCTGTGAGCGAAGCGCAGATCGACGGTGGCCGGATCAAGTTCTACAACGAGAACGAGGACCTGCTCGATTCGTTCGACGCGGCAGCCCGGGACTGCTTCGGACTCGCCCCCGATGCGGGCACACAGAAGGGCGTCCCGTCCCGGCGGCTCGGAAACCGGACCCTCACTGCCTATCTACGGGCCTGTTTCGATGTCTTCGACGGGATGGCGGGCGGAGACGGTATCGGATCAGCGCTGCTACGTGGGGCCCCGGAGAGCCGCGCGGCGTTCCTTCGGGCGGTGTTCGATGCCGAGGCCCACGTCACGGAACACGGTATCATCGAACTCTCCCAGAAGAACGGAGACCTGCTCACGCTGCTGTCATATCTGCTCGCCGGGTTCGGCGTCCCGAGCAGACGCGACACGGACCAGAAGGCGGCCACGAACGGAACTGGAACCGAGCGCGAGTACCACACGCTGTACGTCTCCGGCGCGCCGGCACTCACCGCATTCGAGGACGCCGTCGGGTTCGGTATCGACCGGAAGGCCGATCGCCTCTCCCGGAACGCGGCTCGCGACGCGAACCCGAATCAGGACACGATGCCGGTCCAGACGGCGATCGACGACCTCTGCGACCGGCTCGCGCTCACCAGATCCGAACTGACCGCCGGAGCAGCGGAGGCGGAGACGCGCGCTCGACACCGATGCCTTCGGAACGCCGAGCGCGTACTGGATGCTGCGACGCGGCGGGTCGAGGATGCACAGGAGGTCCTCGCGACGCTGGATCGGCTGGAACCCGGCCTGCGCGCCATCGATCGGGTTCCGGCGACGTGGGCGGGCGACCGCGCGGCACTGGAGCCGATGGAAGCACGCCGCCCCGTCTCCGAGGCCATCGGCGTCCGAACGGACCGTCTCCTCGAGTGCTCCGACGGTCGTCGAACCCCGACCGCCGACCGGACGACGCGCCTCCTGACCGAGATGGGCGTGCTCGCGGAGGAGCCGCGAGTGGAGGCGGTTCAGGAAGCACTCTCCGATAGCATCGACCGCCTCGGTGTCTCGCACGCACGGGTGGCCGACGGCCTCGAGATCCGGAACACGGATATCATCAACCTGCTGGGGAACGACGACCGCGATCTCGCCTCGCTCGGCCGGTTCCGTTCGGTTGCCGACCGGGTCCGAGAAATCGCAACAAAAATGTGTTCCGAGGCGGTGCTGACGGACCTCCGAGCGCTCGACACGCTGGCACGCTCTGATATTTACCTGGACGAGGTCGAGGCCACTCGCCGGATTACCGAATCCCGCCGCGTGTACGACCTCACGGTTCCAGGGACACGGAACTACGTCGCCGGCGCAGTCCCGTCGGTGATGCACAACACCACCTCCGCGGTCGCCATCGCCAAGGAGATCTACGGTGAGGACTGGCGGGAGAACTTCCTGGAGTTGAACGCCAGCGACCAGCGGGGCATCGACGTGGTCCGGGACCGCATCAAGAGCTTCGCGCGGGCCTCCTTCGGCGGCTACGACTACCGTGTGATATTCCTCGACGAAGCGGACGCGCTCTGTCTCCCGCCTGGAACGCCGGTGACTACGGGGCCGCCGAGCAACCCCGAGGTCAAGCCGATAGAGGAGGTGAGACAGGATGGAGAGCCGATTCCGTCAGTGAGCTTCGAGACGAACGAGGTGGAACCTGACCGGGGACGGCTCCTCGAAACGGGGACCGCTGACTTCTATCGGATCCAGTTGAGTGATGGTCGGGAGATAGTTGCCAGCCCGCGTCATCCGTTCTTCGTAGTCGACGAAGACGAGCGGCTGGTCGAGCGAGAACTGCAGGACCTCTCGGGGGGCGACCGGATCGCCGACTTCCGCGACGTGGTCGGCCTCTCGGAGTGCGGGGCCTGCGGTGAGTGGACCGCAAACGACCGCTTCTGTTCGCAGTCGTGCAAAAACGAGGGCCACAGCGAGGAAATGACTGGAGAGGACAATCCACGACATGGCGAGGCCGCATGGAACCGTGGGCTCACGAAAGAGGACGACCCCAGAGTCGCAGCGCAGGCTAACCCGGGTGCCGCGAACGGAAACTACGGCGGTGAGTATCACGGTCCGAACCCGTGGGAGGACCCGGAACTGGCCGCCGAACTCCGGGAGAAGCTCTCGGAGGCGATGAGTGGGCGCGAGCTGAGCGAGGAGCACCGTCGGGCCATCGGCGCCGGTGTTATGGAGCACCACCGCGGCGTCGAGATTGAGATAGAGGAGTACGAACCGTACGCTCGCCGAATCGTTCGAAACAGAGCGTACGCGGAGTGCGAAATCTGCGGTGAGGAGCGTCGTACCGAAGGCCGAGACGGAATCTATGTCCACCATATCGACGGGGACCGCGACAACAACGCCGAGGAGAACCTGATGTTGGTCTGTCCGCGGTGCCACAACTTCGTCTGTCATGATAGAGTGCCCGATATGGTCGAAGGGTGGCGACAGAACCCCTGCCGGAAGGATATCACTGACGGGGGACGCGCGCGAGTTGAGACGGCTAGGATCGACCGAATAGAGTTCGACCACCACGGCCCGGCGTACAACATTACGATGGAGGGGACGCCGAACTTCGCGCTCGGAAACGGGATCCTCACCCACAACACCTCCGACGCGCAAGGCGCCCTGCGCCGGACGATGGAGCAGTTCTCCAACAACACCCGGTTCGTCCTCTCCTGTAACTACTCCTCGCAGATCATCGACCCGATCCAGTCCCGGTGTGCGGTGTTCCGGTTCTCGCCGCTGGGGGACGACGCCGTGGAGGCACAGGTCCGGCAGATCGCCGAGAACGAGGATATCGAACTGACCGAGAGCGGGGTCGACGCGCTGGTCTACGCCGCCGCCGGCGACATGCGAAAGGGCATCAACGGGCTGCAGGCCGCCGCCGTGATGGGCGAGACGGTCGACGAGGAGGCCGTCTACGCCATCACCTCGACCGCGCGCCCGGAGGAGATCAGGGTACTCGTCGAGCGGGCGCTGGACGGCGACTTCACGGCCGCGCGCTCCCGACTCGACGACCTGCTCACCGAGTCCGGCATCGCGGGCGGGGACATCATCGACCAGCTCCACCGCTCGGTCTGGGAGTTCGACATCGACGACGAGGCGGCGGTCAAGCTGATGGACCGGGTCGGGGAGGCCGACTACCGCATCACGGCGGGGGCAAACGAGCAGATCCAGCTGGAGGCGCTGCTCGCGTCGCTCGCGCTGGACGAGGACTGAGCCGGCGGCTCCGCCGGTACCGGTCGCTTTTTGCACGCGTGACGCGCAAGGTGGCGTATGACCGACCTGTCGCTCCCGGACGGCCCCGCCCTCGCCCCCGACGCGCCGGACGTCGCCGACCGCGGCGTCTGGCTCGCGTGCATCGCGTGTGGCGAGGCGCACGCGCCGTTCGACGACATCATCTACACCTGTCCGGACTGTGGCGGGCTGCTGGAGGCGCGCTACGACTCCTATCCCGGCTTCGACGCGTTCGAGGGTCCGACGTCGGTGTGGCGGTACGCCGCCGCACTGCCGTTCGCGGAGGGGGTGACGCTCCCGGAGGGTGGGACGCCGCTCCACCGCGTCCCCCGGCTCGAGGACGACGTCGGCGTGCGGAACCTCCGGGTCAAGCACGAGGGGATGAACCCGACGGGCAGCTTCAAGGACCGCGGGATGACCGGCGGCGTCCGGGTCGCACGGGAGCTGGACGTCGACCGCCTCGCCTGTGCCTCGACGGGGAACACCTCGGCCGCGCTCGCCGCGTACGGCGGCCGCGCGGACCTGCAGACGCTCGTGCTCCTGCCGGCCGGGAAGGTCGCCGCCGGCAAGATCGCCCAGGCCGCGCTCCACGACGCGCGCATCTTGGAGGTCGAGGGGAACTTCGACGACTGCCTCGACCGCGTGCAGGACCTCGCCGACCGCGGGGAGGCCTACCTGCTGAACTCGCTCAACCCCTTCCGGCTGGAGGGGCAGAAGACCATCGGGCTCGAGATCCTCGAGGAGTTCCGCGACGACCACGGCCGGTTCCCGGACCGGATCTGCCTCCCGGTCGGCAACGCCGGCAACACCGCCGCGCTGTACAAATGCTTCCGCGAGATGGTGTTGAGCGGCGACCTCGCGCCGGGGGACGTGCCGAAGCTGACCGGTGTCCAGGCCGAGGGCGCCGCGCCGATGGTCGAGGCCATCGAGGACGGCCGCGAGGACACCCGCCGGTGGGAGGACGTCGAGACCATCGCGACGGCCATCCGCATCGGCAACCCGGTCAACGCGCCGAAGGCGCTCCCGGGCATCCGCGAGACCGGCGGTACCGCCGTCTCGGTCCCCGACGAGGAGATCACGAGCGCACAGCGAGCCCTCGCGCGTGAGGGTGTCGGCGTCGAGCCGGCCTCGGCCGCGTCGGTCGCGGGCCTCCGGAAGCTCCGCGACCGCGGCGAGGTCGGTCCCGGCGAGGACGTGGTCTGCCTGACGACCGGTCACCTACTGAAGGACCCGGACGCCGCCGCGGAGGCCGGTGCCGAGCCGGAGGCCGTCCCCAACGACACGGACGACATCCTCGCGCACCTCGCGGGCAAGCGTGTCACGCCCGGCGGCGTGCGCGGCGTCGTCGCCAGACTGGTCGGCCGCTTCCGGTAGGCCGGTCCCGGTCGCCGGGCGGGGGGGAACGAACAAGGAACGCCCGTCCTCCCCCGCCCACGTCCGACCCGGACGGCTTCGAGGCCATCGAGCTGACGCGCGACGACGGGCTGGCGACCGTGACCCCGGCCCGCCCCGAGTCGAACAACATCATCAGCCCGGGGATGCTGGACGACCTCGCGGCCGTCGTCGACCGGCTCGCCGACGACACGCCGCGGCCGGTGTTGCTGCGTGGCGCGGGCGAGCAGTTCTCCTACGGCGCGGACCTGGAGGCGAACTCCGACGCCCACGTCGACGGCGAGGGGCACCGAGCACAGGCCGAACTCTCCCGAGGGGGCCAGCGGGTGTTCGGCGGCTTCCGCGATCTTGACTGCCCGGTCGTGGCGGCCATCCACGGGTCCTGCTTCGGCGGCGGCATGGAGCTCACCATGTGTGCGGACCTGCGGGTGGCCGCGGAGAGCGCGGAGATCGGCCTGCCCGAGCACCGCATCGGCCTGCTGCCGGGCTGGGGGGCACCACCCGCCTCCAGCGCCTCGTCGGCCAGTCCGCTGTCAAGTACGTCGTCTTCGCCGCGGAGCCACAGCCCGCCGAGCGGATGCGCGAGTTCGGCTTCGTCCACGAGGTGTACCCCGACGACGCCTTCGAGGAGCGGGCCGAGTCGTTCGCCCGGGAGATCGCCGGCGACCCGCCGCTGGCTCGCAAGTACACCAAACGCGCGATGCACGACGCCGAGCCGTTCGACGAGGGACTGGAGGCCGAGGCCCACGCCTTCGGCCACCTGCGCGGCTCCGAGGACCTCGCGGGGGGCATCGAGGCGTTCCTCACCGAGTGCGAGCCGGAGTTCGAGGGGCGCTAACCCGCCCGGCGTCGGGCATGTGGGGGTCACGCGCCGCTCCACCCGAAACGGTGGCGTGCGGAGCGACGACGGGCGTCTGACGCCGGCCCGTGGGTACTTGTAGCAGGACCGTTCGCGGGTCGGTATGGCCTCGACCGACACCGAACCCGAGTCGGGCACGCAGTTCGTCCGGACCACCGGACTCGACGGGACCGAACCGACCGACGAGCGGGCCGCGCTCCGGCAGCGCGTCGCCGAACTGGAGTCCGAACTCCAGCGCAAGGAGGCCGTCCTCGCCGAGCGCAACGAGGAGGTCGCCCGCCTCCGGCACCGGCTCGACCACCGGGAGCAGGCCCTCGCGGAGCGCGAGGCCGACCTCGAGGCGGCGCGCCAGGAACTGGCCAACGCCGAGGAGTGGGCCGAGTTCCTCGACCGGGAGCTGCGCCACCAGCGCGACCGCGTCGGCTCGCTGGAGGAGCGGGTCGAGTCCATCGAGTCGCGCTCGCTGTGGGACCGAATCAGGAGTGTGTTCTGAAGCTTCCGACGCCCTCACCGCTCCGCGGTTCCACCGACAGGAAGCGCACGCCTCTGCCGGCGGAGCCGGCGCGTCAGCGCCGAGCGGAGCCCACTTGGCGCCCGCGCGGAGGTGTGGGGACACCCTGCCTCGCTGGAACCACTACACCCATCGCCTGACCCGGAACGGTCTCCCTGGCGGAATCGAAGGGCGAGGAGCGCAGCGAGTCACGGCCACCCGAGCGCGCGAGGGCTTCGTAGCCCGTCCCGCCGTCATCGTAGCGAGCTTCGGTCTATTCCAGAATCCGGGCTGTATGAACATAATCTGGCGGTTTGGAGCCGGGAGCGGGGAATAGGTCCGGGAAGTATCCAGTAGAAGTTAGAAAACGAGAACAAACGTAGTTCTACACCACCTTCTCCTCGCCCTCCCACTCCGCGGAGTTGTCCTGTGGGTCGTAGCCCAGCACCTCCTTGGCCCGCTCTATGGAGTAGTACTTCCGGTCGTTGTCGGAGATGCCGTAGACGACCTCGTAATCGTAGTCGGCCTCAAGCGCGCACGCGTGCAGGTGCGCGCAATCCGGGTAGGAGAGCCACATCGCCTGGCCGCGGTCGTAGTCGATGGGGGGGTGGCCCTCCGTGAGGTTGCCGATGCGGATACAGCAGACCGAGAGGTCGTGCTCGTCGTGGTAGTACCGGCCCAGCGTCTCGCCGGCGGCCTTCGAGACGCCGTAGAAGTTGCCCGGGCGGGGGAGCTCCGTCCCGTCGAGGCGGAACTCGTCCTCGGGCTGGTAGAGGTCGGGCGTGCGCTCGGTCTCGAAATGCCCGACCGCGTGGTTGGAGGAGGCGTAGACGAACCGTTCGACGCCGGCCTCGACGGCGGCGTCGAACATCACCTTCGTCCCGTGGATGTTGTTCTCCAGGACCGAGTCCCAGGGGGCGTCCGGGCGGGGGTCGCCGGCGAGGTGGATGACGGCGCCGACGCCCTCGCAGGCCTCGCGGGCGTCGGGCGGTTCGGTGATCTCGCCAACCATGTACGGGTGGTCCGGCTCCTTGGGAGGGGGGTTGTGGTAGAGGAGGCGCCAGTCGTAGTCGTCGTCGAGCCCGTCCAGTATCGCACCACCGACGTACCCCCCGGCGCCGGTCAGCAGCACGGTGTCGTCCATTCGGTCGACTGGTGGTCTGGCCGGAGTAAGTAACGTGTGGTTGGCGGTCGTAAGGGGGGCTACAGGTCCGCGCCGACGGCGTCGGCCACGGAGTCGAAGCCGTCCCGCTCCAGCAGGTTCAGCAGCCCCTGGTTGATATCACGTGCCAGCGTCGGGCCCTCGTAGACGAGGCCGGTGTAGAGCTGGACCACCCGTGCGCCCGCGCGGATCTTCGCGTATGCCCCTTCGGCGGAGTCGACACCGCCCACGCCGACGACGGGTACGTCCGTTCGCCGGGCGACGAACCGGATCGTTTCGGTCGCGTGCTCCTCTAGCGGGGCCCCGGAGAGGCCGCCCTCCTCGGCCGCGCTCGCGGAGCTGAGCGAGGCGGGCCGCCGCGTGGTGGTGTTGGTCGCGACGATGCCATCGAGGTCGAGGTCGTCGACCACGGCGATGGCGTCCTCGATGGCCCCCTCGCCGAGGTCCGGCGAGAGCTTCACCAGCAGCGGGTCGGCGCCGGCGTCCCGGAGCGTCCCGAGGATGTCGGTCAGGCTGTCGCGGTCCTGCAGCGAGCGCAGTCCCGGCGTGTTCGGGCTGGAGACGTTGACCACGAAGAAGTCCGCGTCCGCGACCCGCTCGTACGTGTACAGGTAGTCGTCCGCCGCGTCCTCCAGCGGTGCCGACTTGGATTTCCCGACATTGACTCCCAGCGGGACGGACAGCGAATCGGCGTGGTCGGCCACCCGCGGGCCGATAGCGTCGGCGCCGTCGTTGTTGAATCCCAGCCGGTTGATGAGGGCGCCGTCCCCGGGGAGGCGGAACATCCGGGGTCGTGGGTTACCCGCCTGCTGCTCGGCGGTCACGCCGCCGACCTCGACGTGACCGAATCCGAGCGCGGCGAGCATCGGCGCGACGTTGGCGTTCTTGTCGAACCCGGCGGCGATGCCGACCGGCGAGGGGAACGACTGACCGAACGCCTCGACGGCGAGCCGGTCGTCCGTGACCGTCAGGCGGTCGCGGAGCAGGGACTCGACGGGCGTGCCCTGTGCGGCTTCGAGCCCCCGGACCGTCGTCTCGTGTGCGGTCTCCGGGGGGAGCGAGAAGAGGAGCGGCTTGGCGATGTCGTAGAGCGAAGGTCCCATCGTTCGATGACCGGTGACCCGCGAGAATAAGCGCGGCGGTCCGTCTCAGAACTCGTGCTCGACCTCCTCCGGGTTGGCCTTCTGGATGATGATCTTCCCGTCGCGTACGCGGATGAACACCTCGTCGCCGATATCGAGGCCGGCGACCGCGAGTTCGTCCTCGTGAAGGTTGACGTGGACGTTGTGATACTCCCCGTTCTCGTCCTTGGCACCGCTCGGAGAGAGCTTCTTCTTGCGGACCATCGAGTGCGTACCGGTGTATTCACCGCACGGCATACATAAGTGTACCGTGCACCGATCCGCTGGACATCGTGCGTACCGGCCCGAGATGAGTGCATCAGTCGTCGCGGAGGACGCCCCGACCTCGCGTCCCGGCGTGAACGGGGCGGAATCGCCCGTCGAGATGCGGATTCGGGGGGTATATTTATATCTGGTGATGTTCACACGCCGCATGGAGGCAACAGTAATGGTCGACGACGAAGACACGCGCAACTTCGCGCTACGGGACGACATCGGCAACGAGACCAGCGTCTTCTCCGGGCGGACCCCCCGGCAGGCCGCGCTGAAAGCGGCCCGACGGCTGGACCCGGCCAAGAGCGAACAGCAGGCCGAGCATCACGAGCTCCGGCTCCGAGAGAAGGGCACCACGAAGGTGCATATCTACGACGGCTGGGCCTGGACGGAGGAGGCCCCCGACGATAAGCCCGACTGGATGCCGGCCTCGATCACGGAGGCGAACGTCTCCAAGAAGGGCATCGAACACCTCGAATCGATCTGACCCCCGCCGTCTTCTCTCGGAAGGGCTAACCCGCCAGTGCCCACAGTCGGAGATGCGCGGCCCTCATCCGGCGGGACGGCGTGCCAGCGCGGGATGACCGCCCGGCCTCCAGCCGCGCGACATCGCCTACCTATAGGCCAAGTGATATCTCCCGACCGAGCGGACGCCCGGGCCGCGTGTCAGCGTCCCATGACGCCGTGGGCCGTGGAACGCCTGCACACGCCGGGGTCACTCCGACGGGGTTAAGTGTAACACCGGCCTCGTGAAGAAATGCGAACGCCGCGGGGCACTCAGCCCGGAACCGCTCCGGGACTGTCCCCGTGGTCAACTGGGACGTTCCGACGCCCTTATACGGCGCCGGGCGTTTCTGTTGAAGTACGCACCCGACGCCCGAATCGACACAGGGCGACGGGACACCATCGATGCCCTTATATGGATACGGGGGCTCGTTGGTGATGTGACGGGGCGCCCTCAACCGGTGCCCCGGGCCGGATGGAGTCCGATGGGTTTATGACCCACGCCGGGCAATATCCAGGTCCGAAAGAAATGAGGATTCCACCCCTGCGGTCCGCCGTCAAGATGGAATCTGATGTCAGCCTTGACAGTTCGGTGACACTCGGTCGATCGTCACCGAACGTCCGATAGCATCCCGCCTTAACCCGCCTCGCCTCGTGCGAGGCACATTCCGGTTGATCCTGCCGGAGGCCATTGCTATCGGTGTCCGATTTAGCCATGCGAGT
>ERZ1034569.193-NODE-193-length-23048-cov-11.798199_pt1 | contig 23048 bp, 19 predicted proteins | sample MGYA00520706_ERZ1034569 | MGnify/ENA primary metagenome ERZ1034569 (study PRJEB33760, sample SAMEA4777722) | hypersaline lake metagenome | biome: hypersaline environment; feature: brines | place: Spain | collected 2014-08 | depth 0 m ...
CTGGCACCGGCGTGTGGCCCCACCGCGCCTCGTTCACGGGAACCCGTTCGACACGCACCGGCACCTCGCCGGGGACGGTGTCGACGTGTGAGGTCAGGAGTACGTCTTCGGCGGCGGCTGTGTCGGGTGCGGGCGCACGGACATTGCCGACCGCGTCGGTCGTCACCGTCCGTCCGTGGTCGCGGAGGAACTCGGCGAGCACTGCGGCCGCGTCACCCTCCCCGCCGGAGACGGACGGTGTCGCGACGAGATCCGCCAGTAGTTGCCGCGCGGGGGTGGTGAGCGCGTCGTCGACCGACGGGGTGTCGTCGACGCTTGCGGTGTCGGTCACGACAACACCTCCGTCAGCGCCGTCACGAGCCGGTCGGCGTCCGCCTCGGTGACGGTCAGCGGCGGCAACAGCCGGAGGACGGTCCGGCCGGCCGGCAACGCGAGCACGGACTCCGACAGCGCCAACTCCCGGAGAACGCGGTTCGCGCCGCGGCGGAGTTGGACACCGAGCATCAGCCCCGCACCTCGCACCTCCCGGATCGGCAGATCGTGGGTCTCTGCGGCGGCCTCGATTTCCGCGCGGAGGTACGACCCGACTTCGGCAGCGTGTGTTGGCAGATCGTCGCCGACGATGGTGTCGAGGGTGGCGTTGGCGGCGGCACACGGAATCGGGTTCCCCGAGAACGTCGACCCGTGGTTGCCCGCCCCCTCGGCGAGCCAGTCGGCACACAGCGTCGCCCCCAACGGGAGCCCGGAGGCGACACCTTTCGCGGTCGTGACGGCGTCCGGGACGATCCCGGCGCGTTCACAGGCCCACAGCTCGCCGGTGCGACCCAACCCCGTCTGGATCTCGTCACACACCAGCGCCGCGCCAGCCTCTCGGGTCGCCTCGCGAGCGGTCTGGAGGTACGACGCGCTCGCAGGGTAGATTCCACCTTCCCCTTGGATCGGTTCCAGAAACACCGCGGCGGTGTCCTCGTCGACCGCGTCGGCGAGCGCCTCGCTGTCTCCGTACGGGACGAACTGGACCCCCCGCGGGATCGGGTCGAACTGTTTCCGGTACTTGGGTTTCCAGGTGAGCGACAACGCGCCCATCGTCCGGCCGTGGAAGGCGTTTTTCGCGGCGACCACCTTCTTCCGGTCGGTGGCAGACCGCGCGAACTTCATCGCCGCCTCCACCGCCTCCGTTCCGGAGTTACACAGCCACACCTTGTTGATGTCGCCGGGTGCGACCGCACCCAGTTTCTCGTAGGTCGTCGTCCGCGTCGGGGTAGGGTACGACGCCTGCACGTACACCATCCGCTCAGCCTGTTCACGCACCGCCTGGGTCACTGCAGGGTGGCCGTGCCCAATCGGCGTGCAGGCGTACGACGCCCCGAAGTCGAGGTACTGCTTTCCGTCGGCGTCTTCCAGATGGACCCCGTCACCGCCGACCAGTTCCAACGGTTTCTCCGAGAAGACGAACCCCTCGCCGGCGTCGTCTACGCCGACCGGGACGCCGTCCGTGGTGTCGTCTGACCCACCAACGTCGCTCCCCGCGACAGGGCCGCTCACGGGGACACCTCCTCGACGACCGCCGCGCGGTCGACTCTGGTGCCGCCGCCGCCGAGTGCGGCAACGACCGGGTCCCGCACCCCGGCGTCACAGATCACGACCGTCGGCGCACCCGACTCTAACGCCTCGCGAGCGGCCATCACCTTCCGGGTCATGAACCCCTCGGCGGCGTCCGCGAGGTGGTCGAACGCTGCGGGTGTCTCCACCCGGTCGATCAGCGTCGTCGGGTCCTCGGGGTCGGCGTACACACCCGCTACGTCGGTCAGCGTGATCAACGGCGCGTCGAGTGCGCCCGCGACGGCCGCCGCCGCCCGGTCGGCGTCCGCGTTCACCGGCACCGACTCCGCTCCGTCGTCACCGAACATCGGCACCGTCACCACCGGGACGTGACCAGCGTCCAACAGGAGTTCGAGCAGCTCCGTCCGAACGGACTCGATCCGCCCGGAGTGGTCGCCCCGGCGAATCCTCTTGTGGCCGTCCTCCTGGACACGCACCGCCGAGGTGCGCGGGCCCGTCAGTAGCCCGCCGTCGACGCCCGACAGCCCGACCGCGTCGACCGTCTCGTTGCGGAGCTGTGCGACCAACCCCGTGTTCACCTTCCCGGCCATCGTCATCGTGAACAGCTCCATCGTCTCGGCGTCCGTGAACCGGCCCGTGACACCCTCCGGCGTCTCGACGTACTCCGGCTCGACACCGACACGGTCGAGCGTCTCGTCGACAGCCGTCGAACCGCCGTGGACGACGACCACCCGGACGCCGTTGGCGACGAGGTGTGCCACGTCCGTCACCGCGCCGGCGGGGTCGACCGCCGACGCGCCGCCGATCTTCACGACGACCGTCTCCGGGTCGAGCCCGGTCGGCTCCGTGCCACCGTCGGCCGCGAACCCGACACCGGGTCCGGTCGACTCCGTGTCGCTGTCCGCGTCGAACGACTCCCCCGTCACGGCGCACCCACCGGGTGAAGCCCCCGACTGTCGAGCCCGCTCGTCTCGTCGAGGCCTAACGCGACGTTGGCGGCGTGGACCGCCTGCCCGGCCGACCCCTTCTGGAGGTTGTCGATGGCGCTGAACACGACCACACGGCCGGCGTCGGCGTCCACCTCGAACCCGATCTCCGCGCGGTTCGTTCCCGCGACGCTCTTGGGCTCGGGGTAGCGGTACACCCCGGAGCCGCCGGCGACGAGATCGACGAACGGCTCCTGCTCGTACGTCTCGCGGTAGGCGTCCCACAGGTCGCGTTTCGACACCGGGTCGACAAACGCGTGACAGGTCGCGGCCGCGCCGCGGGTCGTGTCGACCGCGTGGGCGGTGAACGCCGTCTCGATTCCCAGATACGCCTCGATCTCCGCCTGGTGGCGGTGGCCAGTGGGCGCGTACGGCCGCACCACGCCGGACCGCTCGGGGTGGCTCCCCGCCCGGCTCCCGCTCGCGCCACCCTCGCTGGAGCCGACTTTCACGTCGACGACCACCTGGTCGTCGGCCGTGAGGTGGCCCGCCGCGACCAACGGCTGGAGCCCCAACAGGACTGCCGTCGCGTTACAGCCGCCAGCGGCGATCAGTTCCGCGCCCGGCAGATCGTCGCGACCGAGTTCCGGCAGGCCGTAGACAGCCTCCTCCAACAGGGCGGGCGCGTCGTGGCCGTCGTACCACTCGTCGTAGGCGGCGGCGTCCGGGAGCCGGAAGTCCGCCGAGAGGTCGACGACAGTGTCTGCGGCCTCGCGGAACGTGTCGATCCGCTCCATCGTCACGCCGTGTGGCGTCGCCGCGAACAACAGATCCGTCGACGGAAGCTCCGCGGGATCGTCGAACCGGAGGTCCACGTCGCGCAGGTTGGGGTGGACCGTTCCCAGCGAACGGTTCTCGTAAGACCGTGAGGTGACGGCCGTCAGCGTCACGTCAGGGTGGTCCGCGAGGATCGCACACAGCTCCCCGCCGGCGAACCCCGACCCGCCGACGACCGTCGCGGTGTAGTCGGATGTCACTCTGCGATCACCTGTTCCGTGTCGTCTGTCCCGCTGGTATCATCTGTCTCCGCACCGTGTGTCGCCTCCAGCCAGTCGACGACCGTCGCGGGCACGTCCCTGTCGACGGCATCATTCAGCGCTTTGAACTCGACGGTGTGGTTCACCTCGTGGACGGTGTAGCGCGACTCTGTCTCGGTGTCCGCGTCGGCGGCGTCCGCGTCGGAGTCGGCAGCGTCTGCGTCCTCAGCGGCACCGACCTCCATCAGATCGACACCGAGCAACCCACCGCCGACCGCCTCGGCGGCGGCAGTCGCTAACTCCGCCGCGTGATCGTCGAGCTCGAACGCCGCGGTCTCCGCGCCGCGCTTGGCGTTCGTCAGCCAGTGGTCGCCCGACCGGCTCATCGCCGCCACCGGCTCCGTCCCGCACACCAACACCCGGAGGTCGCGGCCGGGCTTTGCGACGAACTGCTGGACGTAGAACACCTTGTGTTCGTAGTGGCCCAGCGTCGCCTTGTGTTCCAACACCGCCTCCGCGGCCGCACGCCCCTCCAACTTGGCCATCAACCGCCCCCACGAGCCGACGACCGGCTTGAGCACGCAGGGGTAGCCGAACGACTCGACGGCCGCCAACGCCGACTCCGTGTCGAACGCGACCCGCGTCTCCGGGGTCGGCACGCCTGCCGCCGTGAGCGCGAGACTCGTCTCGACTTTGTCCGCACAGACCCGTGCCGTCGCCGGGTCGTTCACCACCGGCACGTCGTACGCCTCCGCGAACCGCGTCGTGTACACCGACCGCGAGGTGGCGAGACACCGGTCCAGCACCACGTCACAGCCAGCGAGTGCCGACATGGCGTCCGTCGCTTCCTCGGTGTCGTCGCCGGCGTCGCTCGTCTCGTTTTCGGTGTCGTCGGCGTTGAACCCCTCGCCGCCGGCGGCACCGACCCCGAACATCGTGTCGCGCACGTCTATTTTCTGCACGTCGTGGCCGCGGTCGCGCAGCTCAGACAGCAACAGTTTCTCGTCCCGTCTGATCCGGGAGTACAGCAGACCGATCTCCACGCTCACTCACCCCAGTCCTCTTCGAGCTCGGGCGCCCGATCGAGGACCGGCGGCTCCGCCTCCAACAGTTCCAACTCGACGCCACACGTCTCGCAGTCGACGATCTCTCCGACCTCGGAGTCGTCGTGCAGGGCGACCGTCCCCCCGCATTCGACGCAGTCTGTCTCCGTCATGTCGTACCTCCTGGTCTGTCTCGGAGGTACTTCAATACAACGATAATAATTTTGCAAGAAAGATACAGAGCGGTCACTAGTCGGCTACGTCGGCGTTCGTCCCGTGACCGAGATCGTCGCGAGCGGTGCGGTCGGCCGGTGGTGGTGTGGTGTCTGCCCCTCGCGGGGCGGCGGGAGCGGCACCGGTCGCGCCGGTCGTCGTCGTCGGGACTCGTTTCGGGTCGGTCGTCGCGGTCCGTTTCGGCCCGATTGTTGCGGGTCGTCTCGTCCAGATCGTCGCGGTTCGTCTCGTTCCGGTCGTCGTGTGGCTCGCGGTTGCGGCGCTCGTCGTGTCCGTCGTCGTAGTCGCTCGGGAACGGAGTGCGGCTCAGACACGGTCGGTTACCTCCGTGGCGAGTCGCTCGGCGGCCGTCTCCAACTGTTTCCGGCGGTCCGACAACGCCGTCTCGTCGGCGCTGATCGACGCCCGCGCGCTCGCTCGCTCCGTCTCGGTCGCGGCGGGTGCCGGCCCGCCGGCGGAGTCGCGTGCCGCGACGCTCGCGGCCGGGTCGAGAACCGCGCGTAGCCGCTCGCGGTCGACGTGTGCGGTCGCCGGCTGGCCCAACACCGACTCCGTGGCGGCGTCGATCGCGTCGACTGCCGCCGCGGGGTCGCCGGCGTCGAGTGCCGCCTCGGCGTCTGCGGCCGCCGCCGCCACCGCCTCGTGTGCGACCCGGAACGGAATCCCGGCCTGTGCGAGCGCGTCCGCGACCCCCGTCGCCGTCGAGAACCCCTCGCCCGCGGCCGCCGCGAGCGCGTCGGTGTCCCAAGAGGCGGTGGCGACCGCGCCGGCCGCGACGGCCGTCGCCTCGCGCACCGCGTCAACCGCGTCCCAGGCGTGTGGGGTCGCCCGTTGGAGGTCACGGTTGTACGCCCGCGGCAACCCCTTGAGTGTGGTGAACAACCCAGTCAGCTCCCCGATCGCGTCGCCGGCGGTCGCCCGCACCAGTTCCAGGGTGTCGGGGTTCACCTTCTGGGGCATGATCGAGGAGGTCGACGCGTAGTCGTCGGCGGGTGTCAGGAACCCGCGGTTGGCGAACAACAACGCGTCTGCGGCCACCCCCGACAGCGTCGTCGCGTGTGTGGCCAACGCGGCGGTCGCCTCGACGAGGAAGTCGCGGCCGGCGGCCGCGTCCGCCGCGTTGCGGACGACGCCGTCGAACCCGAGCAGGTCGGCGACCCGGTCGCGGTCCACGTCGAAGGTGGTGCCTGCGAACGCCGCCCCACCCAGTGGTGACCGGTTGGTGCGGTCGAACGCCGCCAGCGTCCGCGCGGTGTCGCGCGCGACGGCCGCCTCGTAGGACAACGCCCAGTGGGCGACGGTCGTCGGCTGTGCCGGCTGGAGGTGGGTGTACCCCGGCAGCACCGTCTCGGCGTGCGTCTCGGCGACCGCACACAGCGACGCCCGGAGTTCGACGGTCGCCTCGGCGGCGTCGAGTAGGTCCGTCCGGAGCCGGTGGCGGATGCACGCCGCCACCTCGTCGTTGCGCGACCGGGCGGTGTGCATCCGTCCGCCGTCCGGGCCGACGCGGTCGACCACCGCCGACTCGATCGCTTCGTGAACATCCTCCCCGTCTGGGAGTGTGTCGTGACCCGCCTGTTCGACTGCCGCGAGCGCGTCGAGGATCGCGGCGGCCACGTCGCTGTCGACGATCCCCTGCTCGTCGAGCATCACGACGTGTGCGCGGTCGACCGCGAGGTCTGCCGCGAAGATGCGTTGGTCGGCCGCGAGACTAGAGAGGAACGACCGGGCGGGGCCGCCGCGGAACCGCTCGCCGCGGACGACGCTCCCGTCGGTCGCTGTCCCGTCGTCTGCCGTCCCGTCGTCGCCGTCCATCGTCCCGTCGTCACTCTCGCGGTCGGTCACGTCTCACTCCTCGTCCGTGTTCGACAGCCGGCTCTGGAAGCCGTGGTACTTCGCGACGCCCGTCGCGTCCGCCTGTTCGATGTCGCCGACCGCCGCGGTGTTGAACGACGCCGCCGCCGCAGAGTAGGTGGCGTGTGGCGACTCGCGGCCGACGACCCGCGCCTGGCCACCTTCGAACCGGACGGTGACGGTGCCGGTGACACGTTCGTTGGTCTCCTCCAGAAAGCCGTCCAGCGCGGTCATCAGCGGCGCGTCGACGAGCCCCTCGTAGGCCTTCTGTGCCCACTGTTGGCTGACGTGTTGGCTGAACTGGCGTTCCGCCTGCGTGTGGACGAGTTCCGTCAACCCCTCGTGGGCCGCCAGCAGGGTCGTCGCCGCCGGGTGTTCGTAGTTCTCGCGCACTTTCAGCCCGAGCATCCGGTCTTCCATCATGTCCGTCCGCCCGACACCATGTGCGCCTGCGAGTTCGTTGAGCGTCTCGATCAACTCGACAGCGTCGAGTTCCTCGCCGTCGACGGACACCGGCGTTCCGGAGTCGAAGCCGATTGTCACCTCACTCGTCTCGGCGGTCGGGTCCTCGGTCCACTCGTAGATTGCCGTCGTCGGGACGTGGTCCGGCTGTTCGAGATCGCCGCCCTCGACGGACCGCGACCAGAGGTTGGTGTCGATCGACCACGTCCCGCCGTCACCACCCTCCACCGGGAGATCGCGCTCGGCGGCGTACTCGTTTTCCCACTCGCGGGTGAGCCCCAGCTCACGCACCGGCGCGATCACGTCGAGGTCGCTCGTGCGCCACACCGCCTCGAACCGGAGTTGGTCGTTCCCCTTTCCGGTACAGCCGTGTGCGACCGCGTCACAGTCGTGGTCCTCGGCGACCGCGAGAATCTTCTCGGCGATCACCGGCCGGGCGAGCGCGGTTCCCAGCGGATACCCCTGGTAGGTGGCCTCTGCTTTCACCGCGTCGAAACACAGCTCTGCGAACGCCACCTTCGCGTCGACGACGTAGTGGTCCAACGCCAACGCCTCCGCGGTCGCCTTCGCCTCGACGAACTCGTCGTCGGGCTGGCCCACGTCGACCGTCACGCCGATCACCTCGTCGTAGCCGTACTCTTCTTCGAGCAACGGCACACACACTGTCGTGTCGAGTCCCCCGCTGAACGCCAGCGCCACACGATCACTCATCGAATAGTGACAGCGACGACACGAACATAAGTTTGTCGTAATTAGCTTTGCAAGAAAATCGAAAACTGGCGGCTCGGCGGCCGAAACGGACAGTGAACGCGCGGAGAGGGAGAGTAGTTGTGGGCCTAACGGCCCGGTCGCGGTCGCACGGCTCGCGGGGACGGCGAGAACTGGGTCGCGGCGCGAACCGTCATCTCACCCGCAAGTATCGACTCCGTGTTAATAAATCACCCTGCCGGCGCGAGCGTTGCCGGGAGAGTGTCGCCGGCGCGACCACAGTCGCTTTGACGCTCCCACTCCCACGGCCGACAATGAGTACCGAGGAGATCACCCGGCCGCGGGCGTGGCTGATGGCCGCACGGCCACAGACCCTGCCGGCGGCGGCCGCGCCGGTCGTCGTCGGCGTCGGTCTGGCGGTCGGTGAGGGGGTGTTTCGGCCGTTGCCGGCGGTGGCGGCGTTGGTCGGCGCGGCGTTGATCCAGATCGGGACGAACTTCGCGAACGACTACTACGACGCGGTCAACGGCGCGGACACCGACGACCGCGAGGGGTTCACCCGCGTCACCGCCGGTGGGCTGATCGAGCCGCCCAGCGTGAAGCGGGCGATGTGGCTCACCTTCGCGGCGGCGATCCTGCTGGGGACGTATCTCGTCTGGGTCGGTGGCGTCCCGATTCTGGTGATCGGGCTGTTGTCGGTCGCCTCCGGCGTCGCCTACACCGGCGGCCCGTACCCGCTGGGCTACCACGGACTGGGTGATCTGTTCGTCTTCGTCTTCTTCGGGCTGGTCGCGGTGACGGGCACCTACTACGTCCAGGCGGCCGCGGTCGTTAACCCGGCGTTCGGGACGCTCGTCCCCGGGAGCGAGTTGGTGCCGCTCGCGGCCGTCGTCGCGAGTCTCCCCGTCGCGGCGCTGTCGACAAACATCCTCGTTGTCAACAACGTCCGCGACCGCGAGGAGGACGCCACCACCGGGAAACGGACGCTGGCGGTGCGGTTCGGCTACGGCTTCGCCCGCGGGGAGTTTCTCCTCTTCACCGGCGCCGCGTACATCGTTCCGGTCGTGTTCGCGCTCGACGGCCAGCCGACCGCGTTGCTCCCGTTGCTGACGCTCCCGTACGCCGCGAGCGTCGCGCGCACAGTGGTGACCGAGACGAGCGGCGATCTCCTCAACCCGGCACTGGAGTCGACTGGGAAGCTGTTGGCGGCTCACGCCGCACTGTTCGCCGTGGGGTTGGCGCTGTGACGACCCCCGACCGGCCGACTCCGCAGTGGCGCAGTCGCGGGTTCTCGCTCCCGCTCGAATCACCACTCGGGACCGCCCGCGGGGAGTTACACAGCCGCGGGGGACGGCTCGTCGGGATCGTCGTCGACGGTCGCGTCCGCGGGGTCGGGGAGGCGACACCACTCCCGGGGTGGACGGAGTCGTCTGCCGATTGTGCGGCCGCACTCGACGACGTGAGCGAGACGGACCCACGCGCGGGCCGGCTCCCAGACGCCGCGACACCCGCCGCGCGGTTCGGTGTCGGGGTCGCTCACCGCGACCGACTCGCGCGACGGCGTGGGGTGCCCGTCGCAGAGACGCTCGCCGACGACCCGCCAGGGTCGGTGCCGGTCAACGCGACCGTCGGTGACGGGAGCGTCGACGAGACCGTCACGGCCGCCCGGGCCGCCGTCGACGAGGGGTTCGAGACACTGAAGCTGAAAGTTGGCGCGCGCGACCCGGCGGCCGACCGCGAGCGCGTCCGGGCGGTCGCGAGAGCACTCGCAAACAGAGGGGACAACCACTCGACGGCAGACCCCGCCGCGCCGGGGCCGACACTCAGACTCGATGCCAACGGCGCGTGGGATCGGGAGACGGCTCGCGAGACGCTGGCGGCGGTGGCCGACACGGTCGCGTACGTGGAACAACCCGTTCCCGCCGAGGACCTCGCGGGACTCGCGGCGCTCCGGGGAGTCGGCGCGGCGGTCGCGGCCGACGAGGCGCTCGCGGCACACGGTCCACGAGCCGTGGTGGCGGCCGACGCCGCGGACGTGCTCGTCTGCAAGCCCGCGGCGCTAGGTGGGCTCGAACGCACGTTGGCCGTCGCCCGCGCCGCGGCCGCCCGCGGGGTCGACACCGTCGTTACGACGACCATCGACGGCGTCGTCGCGCGGACGGCCGCGACACACCTCGCGGCCGCCGTCGCCGCGGTGACGGAGTCGACAGGTGGGTCGCTGAACGAGCAGTCGGCGGTGGGCAGGGACCCGCTCGGAACGCCCCGCGCTCACGGGCTGGCGACAGGCTCGTTGCTGGCGCGTGATCTCCAGTCGACCGGCGGTGACCCGCTCCCTGACCCCGTCCCCGTCTCCGGAGGTCGGGTTCCGGTCCCCGACGCGAGCGGGCTCGCGGGCGCGACGTTCGACACGTCGGTGTGAGCGGGCTCGCGGGAGCGACCTTCGACACCTCAGTGCGAGCCAGCGACTGGGTCGGTCGAACGAGCGCTGGTCGCGTGAGTGGGATCGGAGAGAAGTCGGTCGCGCGTAGACCGCGACGAGTCGGGGTGAGCGAGGCGCCGCCCTCCCGGTGTCAGTCGTCGTCTTCGTCGTCGTCTTTCATCTGGTCGAGCTTCGAGACGAGATCGGCAGTCGACTCCTCCGTCTCGAACTCCACGTCGCCGTCGTGGTCGTGTTCGTGGACATCGACGGTCGCGTCGTCGACTGCTTCCCCGTCTGACTGTTGTCGTTCCTGCTCGGACTCGTCGTAGCTACCAAATCCCATATCCAACGTTCGCCTGCCGACGGACATAAATCTGGGCCCTCGACACCGTCTGCGGGGTATGTCACCGCTCCGCACGTGTGTTCGGTCGTGTCGGGTGACGAAATTGGCACAACGTAGACACGATTTGGTGTGCACTCGCGGCGAATCCGAGGTGGCTCCACCCGGAGTTCGTGGTCGATCAGGGGTGGATGAGTAGAGCTAGGTGGTGGCGTCCGCCCCGCGGGAACGTATGCCGCCAGACACAGAAGCCGGCGTTCGGACGCTACTGCTCGCGAGTCTGCTCGTCTGTGGCACGGTCACAGCGCCCGCGGTCGCCGCCGCCGCGACTGGCACACCCGCCGACGTGACCGGCCCACCCGCCGGTGCGACCAGTTTCGGGCTGTCGACCGCGGCCGGCAACAGTCCGGCCGAGCTGACGGCGACCGCGTCAGTCGAGCCGCGCACACCGTTCTCCGGGCGGCGTGTGACACTCGTCGCGAGCGTCACCGGTGCCGACCAGCTCCGCACGGTCGACTGGACGGTCGAGACACCCACACGCGGTACCGTCGACCGGACCGGGACCCGCGCCCGGTTCCGGTTCCGGACGGCCGGCACGTACACCGTCCGGCTGACCGTCAGAGACGACTCCGGGCGGACGGCGCGGGCGAACACGACCGTCGAGATGGTGCGGACGACCGTCCGACTCCGCGGTCCCGACGGCCCGCCGCCGAACGCGACGTTGGTGCTCGACGGCTCGGGTGCAGTCGGCGCCGGCGTGTTCGCCGTCCCTGACGACGGGCGCGTGCCGGTGCTCCTCCGGCGTGGCGCCGACTACGCCGCGACGACGCTCCAGGACCGCGACCGCACGACACCGCTCCACCCCGATCCGGGCCCCGCAGACGGCGTCCCCGACTTCGCCGTTCTCGGGGAGGTCACCGCCGGTGACGACGCAGGGTTCCAGCTCCCCCGCGCCGACTCCGTTGCCGTCCGTGTCGTCGACGCCGGCAGCGACCGTGTCGTCCCGCGCGGTCGGGACACGCCCGGCGCGGTGGGGATCGAACTCCGGCACAACCATCCGAGGCTCCCCGCGAGCGGGTTTCGCGCGCTGTCGACGAACGCGACCGGCGTCGCGGTGCTCGACGGTCGCCCGCCGGAGTTGGCCGGGAACGTCACCGCGACGGTCGTCCCGCTCGCGGAGCGGTTCGCCCGCACCGACCAACGGCTCCGCCGGACCCTGACCGTCGACGGGAACACGCGGACGACGGTCGTCCTCAACGACGGGACGGCGACGGCGACCGCACGGCTCCCGAGCGAGGCGGTCGTCGGGGAGTCCGTCCGACTGAACGTGACGAGCCCGGCGTCGATTGCGAACGCCACCTGGACGATTGTCGGGCCGGACGACGAGAGCCAGCGGCGCGACGGCCGGCAGACGACGTTCGTCCCGCAGACGCGAGGGCGCTTCGACGTGACCGTCGCCGTCGAGACGGAGTCGGGCGCGACGGCAGTCGACCGTGCGCAACTCCAGGTCGCGAACCGCACGGCGGTCACAGGCGTCGTCCGCGGGCCAGACGGCGAGCCGGTCGCGGACGCGGTCGTCCGGCTCTACCGCGTCGGCAACAACCGGACCGCGGCGGCAGTCAGGGCCGGTGAGGGTCCGCCACGCCGGCCGACGAGCGCCGCCCACGCCCGGACGGACGCCACCGGTCGGTTCACCGCGACCCTCGCCGCGGGGCGGGAGTACCGCGCGGTCGTCGCACAGACGCCGCTCGCGAATCCGCCGCGTGACGGCGTGCCGGACGTGACGCTCCACGACCCGTTCACCGCCGGCGTCGACGACCCCGGCGGTCGGCTCCCGACGGCTCGACAGGTGACCGTCACGGCTGTCGACGACGACGGTGACCCGTTGGCCGTCACCCACGCCGGCAACGCCGCTGGTGAGGTCGCGTTGTTTCTCGGCCACACACCCGACGGGCCGAGCGGGCCAGTTGGGTGGCTCCCGGGACGCGCGACAGTCGACGGGAGTGGTGAGACCGAGTCCAGTGACGCCACCGCACCGAACCGAGTGGTCGTCGAGGTCGCCGGGTCGGCGACACTCCTGGGGGAGCGCCGCGTCGGCTGGCTCGTCGAGACCGCCCGCGAGAACCACACCGCCGGCGACACCGCGCGGCTCGTCGTCCCGGCGAGCGACCAGACCCCGCCGGTCGCACGCCTGACTGCTCCGACCCGAGTGGCGGTCGGCGCAACGGTCGAACTCGACGCCCGAAACTCGACGGACGAGCACGGGATCACACGGTACGGCTGGAACGGGAGCGGGACGTTCGAGTCGAGTGGCGCGACGGCACGGTGGACCCCCGACGCGACCGGGAGCCAGACTGTCCGCGTCGAGATCAGGGACCCGGCTGGAAACGCCGCGACGGCGACCGCGACGGTCGGCGTTCGAGCCAACGACACCGGGGGTGACGGCAGCGACACCGAGAACGACGACGAGACTGAGGGCGACGGCGACACCGAGAACGACGACGAGACTGAGGGCGACGGCGACACAGAGAACGACGGCGACGACACCAGTAGAACGGGTGACGGCGACGACACCAGTAGAACGGGCGACAGCGACGACACCACCGAACCGTCACCCACGGCGTCGCCGACCGAGACGGAGTCACCGGTCACGACCGAGACACGAACGGAGTCGGTGACACAGACGGACTCGCCGATACGAACAGAGTCGCCGACACGAACGGAGTCAGCGACACGGACACGAACAGAGTCACCAACGGCGTCGGAGCGACCACCTGAATCCCGGACACCGGTCGCGACGGAGCGGTCGTCACAGCCGACGGCAACGGGACCAGACTGGCGGCCGGCAGAGTGGTCGACGGCCGAACCAGCCACGGAGCCACGACCGACCCTGTCGGACCCCACTCTGCCGGTGTCACTGCGGCCGCCCGCGTGGGTGCCGTGGGTGACGACCGAGGCGCCTGCGACTGCGGTTCCACCCGTCGGACCGTCGGGGGTGCCGGGAGGCGAGCGGCGGCCCGACCGCTCCAAGCGTCGGCCGAGCGACACGCCGCGAGAGAGCGGCGCTGACGACAATCCGGAGGAGAGAGGGTCGACAGTCCGCGACGGCACCGGTCGGAACGACGGCACGCGTGGTGACACGGCCGACGCAGGTGGCGACTCGGGGGCGTCACCGACGACGCTCTCGGTCGTCGCGACACTGTCGTTGGTGGTCGGCTGGGTGATCGGGACGCGTCATGGTCGGCGCACGGGTCGTGATGGTCGGGACTCCGACACTGACGGTCGCGACGACTCCGACACTGACGGCCACGACGAACGAGGGGAAAGAGACACGGGCGACAGCCGCTGACGCCGGCCGAGACTGCCCTGGCCCACACGTTCAGTAGGGTTCGCGCAGATCCGGTTCGAGTGTCGGGCCGCCGTCGACGGCCAGATCGACGTGGAGACGACCGCCGCGGACGTGATGGACGTGAGCTTCGCCCCGGTCCACCCGCTGACCGGACCGGTCGCGGTCGAGGGCGCAGAGCCGGGCGACGTGTTGGAGGTGCAGCTGTTGGATCTCCAACACAAAGGGTGGGGGTTCACGAACTACTTCCCCGGCGAGATGGAGTTGGGGTTGCTCCCCGAGGAGTTCGACGAGCCGGGGATTCACATCTGGGAGTTGGCGGGGGATGTGGGGCGATTCGTCGACGGGATCGAGGTTCCGTTGGACCCGTTCCCGGGTGTGCTCGGCGTCGCGCCCGCCGCCGAGGGGCCACACGACACCCTGCCGCCGCGGTCTGTCGGCGGCACCCTCGACGTGAAACAGATGACCGCCGGCTCGACGGTGTACCTCCCGGTGGCGGTCGCCGGCGGGCTGGTCTCGACTGGCGACTGTCACGCCGCACAGGGTGACGGGGAGGTGTGTGTCACGGGAATCGAGGCGCCGATGTTCGTCACCGCGCGACTCGACGTGCGGTCGGACATCTCCGTCGACCAACCGGAACTCGTCACGCGAGGCCCGTTCACGGCGACCGGTCACGACGAACCCAGCTACGCGACGACCGGTGTCGCGGACGATCTGATGGCGGCGACGAAACGCGCGACACGCCAGATGATCGACCACCGCGGGCTCACCCGCGGGGAGGCGTACGTGCTCTGTTCTGCCGCGGTCGACCTGAAGATCAGTCAGGTTGTCGACGCCCCTAACTGGACGGTCATCGCGTTCCTCCCCGAGAGTATCTTTCCGGAGTGAGTGGCCGGTGTGTCGGAGGCGACGGGTCGCGCGGTCGTTCTCGACGACCCGCCGCCCAGTCGCTCGACGACTCGCCGCACAACGGCGCTCAACGACTCGTCGCCCAGCGACGCTCGATTACTCGCCGCCTAGTCGCTCTGCGATCTCCGCGCCCACACTCCGCGGGTCGTTTTCGACGACGGCCAACTGGTCGTCGACCGCCACCCTGCCGGCGTCGAGCACGTCCGCACAGATTCCGCCACGACCCTCTCCGAGCGCGCGAGCGACACCGTCCTCGTCGGCCACCGCCTCGACGTGGGCACACGGCGGGCGGCGGCGGGTGCCACGGAACCTCGCCTCACCGACCTGGAACGTCACGTCCAACAGATCCGTCGGTTCGACGCCACGGGTGACGACGTTGCGGCGGTGGCGACCGTCAGAGAGGTCGATCCCAGTCTCTTCGCGGATCGTCTCGACGGCCTCGCTCGCGAGAAACGTCACCTCGCAGGTGTCGTACGGGGCGTAGTGGCCCTCGCCGGTGAAGTACCGGTCGCCGACGATCCCCCCCGGTTCGCAGTCGACACGCTCGCGTGACTCCATCTCGGCGGCCCCCTCGGGCGCGGTGAACAACTGCGCGACGGTCGCGTCCATGCTCGCTCGTCGCTCTCGCGGGAGAAGTGCGTTTCGCGGACCGTGGTGTGGCGGCCGATCCCACGCCAGTCAGTCCGTCCGGAACGCGCGGTCGCCGGCGTCGCCCAGTCCGGGGATGATGAAGCCGTCGTCGTCGAGTTCGTCGTCGATTGCGACCGTGAGCAGGTCCGCCTCGGGGTACGCCTCGCCGACGCGGGTGAGGCCGTCGGGGGCAGAGACCGCCGAGAGCACGAACACGTCCTCGGGGTCGCCTAGCGCGGTGACGTGATCGAGCACGGCACACATCGTCGAGCCGGTCGCCAACATCGGGTCGGCGACGATCACCGTGTCGTCGTCGGTGATCTCCGGGAGCTTCGTGTAGTCGATGGAGATCGGGAACGTGCCCTGATCGTCCATCCCGGCAGACTCGTCGCGGCCAGCGGAGATCACACCCTGTTTCGCGCGCGGGAACGCCTTCAGCAGTCCCTCCACGAACGGGGTCGCGGCACGGAGCACGTTGATGATCACCACGTCGTCGAGCCCGCGGACGCGCTCGCCGGTGGTCTCGGCCAACGGCGTGTCGATGGCGACGTACTCCGTCTCCATCGCGCCGTCGATGATCTCGTAGCCGCAGATCCGGCCGAGTTTGACGAGTCCCTTCCGGAAGGCGACCTGTTCCGTCTCCACGTCTCGGAGCCGCGAGAGCGTGTGTCTGGCGAGCGCGTGTGTGATGAGGTGCGCGTCGCCGCGTTGCTCGATTGGCACGCTCGGGAGAGTGGCCGGCGACGACTAAACCGCACCGGTTCGGGGGGACGGCGGCGTCGGACGCCGACTGGTCATCGACGGCGGTCGGGCGGCTCAGCCGTCGCGGTACGTCCACGGCGAGACGAGTGTCGTCAGCTACCCACCACTGAATAGGTGGGCTTCCGCCTTGCTCCGCCGTGAGAGTGTGGTCGTCGTCTGTTTCGTCCGTGATGTGGTGAGCGTGGTGGATCTCCTGACCGAGTGCGTCCGAATCCCAACACTGCTGTTCGAGGGTGTGACACGGACGTGTTCAGATTCGGAGACGAGACCGTCGGATTTTTTGATCGAGACATCGTCAGGCCGTCTGTGTCTGCCGACGAGACAACATCAAACGAGTTCGTGCGCCGTCTGATCGGATCGTCCACGCTCGTTACCTTCCCGATTTTGTTCGGGGTGATTGGGTACACCGCGTTGGAGAGTCTGCCGTACGGGCTGACGGCGGGACTGTTCGCGGGTGTCGGTTCCTACACCTTCGTCCCGTGGCTCCTCGGGCTGGCAGGCGACACGGACGCCGAAGAGGCGTCGCTCGGGGAGCTGCTCGACGCCTCCGAGGAGTCACCAGGATCGAAACTGTTCGGGCTCGGGCTCGATATGGCCGGGCCGGTGATGATCGCGGTCGGGTTCCTCACCGAGCCGCCGAACCTGCTCGTCGGCGCCGCGAGCGGGTTGCTCGTCGCTGTCACAGTGTATCTCGTCGGCTCCGCTTTCGTCGGGCGAGTCACCGCGGACACGGTCTGAGTCGGCAGAGACCAGACGAGGAGGCCGGCGTCGGAAACAACCGCGAGACTCAGAGCCGCGCCCAGGGATCGACCCGTTCGATCGTCTGTTCCCGATCCGGCCCGACACCGACCGTGTACACCTCCGTGTCGAGTTCCGACTCCAGATACGACAGGTAGTCACGTGCCGCCTTCGGGAGCGTCTCGTACCCCTCGTCTGCGACCGCGTCCCAGTCGACCGCGGGCCACGGCTCGAAGGAACGGACGACCGGCTCACACCGCGCCCACGCCTCCGTCGTCGCTGGCGGCGTCTGTGTCGTCTCCCCGTCGAGTTCGTACGCGTGGCCCACCGCGAGTTCGTCAAGGCCGGCGAGCACGTCGAGGTGGTTGACCGCGATCCCGGTGAGCCCGTTCGCGCGCGTGGCGTGCCGGAGAATCGGCACGTCGAGCCAGCCGACGCGACGCGGGCGGCCCGTGACAGTGCCGAACTCCCCGCCGCGCTCGCGGATCTCGGTCGCGAGCGCTTCCGCGTCCGCGTCACCGTCGAGTTCCGTCGGCATCGGGCCGGCGCCGACCCGCGAGAGATACGCCTTCACCACACCGACCACCTCGCCGTCGCCGACGACCGTCGGCCCCAGTCCGGTGCCGACCGTCGCGCCGCCGGCGGTCGGGTTCGAGGAGGTGACGTACGGGTAGTTGCCGTGGTCAACGTCGATGAGCGTCCCCTGTGCGCCCTCGAAGACGACGTTGTCGCCGGCCGCGAGCCGGTCGGCGAGGTAGTCGCCACAGTCGACGGTCATCTCTTCCTCGCGGAGCCGGCGGCCATACGCCGCGTACTCCGACTGGAGTGCGTCCACGTCACACTCCTCGCCGGCCTCCAGGCCGTGTACGTCCTCGATCACGGCCCGTTTCTGTGGAACGACGTACGACAGCTTCTCGCCGAGTCGGTCGGGTGCGAGCAGGTCCGCGACCCGGACACCGCGCCGGCCCGCCTTGTCCTGGTAGGTGGGGCCGATCCCGCGGCCGGTCGTACCGATCTCCGTGCCGGTGTCGGCGTCCGCCTTCGCCTCCTCCTCGATCCCGTCGAGCCGGCGGTGGTACGGAAAGATGACGTGTGCGCGGCGAGCGACGCGCACGTCCGGCTCCAACCCGCGCTCGCGGAGCGTGTCGATCTCGTCGAACAACGTCCGCGGGTTGACGACACAGCCGTTGCCGAGCACGCCCGTCTTTCCGCGGACCGCGCCCGAGGGGACCAACGACAGCGCGTACTCCGTCCCGTCCTCGACGACCGTGTGGCCGGCGTTGTCTCCCCCCTGGTACCGGACGACGACGTCGGCGGCCCCGCCGTACCGGTCGACGAGCGCACCTTTGCCCTCGTCGCCCAACTGGGTGCCGACGATTGTGACAGTCATGCCGCTCCCACCTTCCGAAGGCCCCGGCAAAGCCATTTCGGTCCGTCCGGTCGCGTCGGCCGACTGCCGGCAACCCGCGGGGCGTCCCAGAACTGTTAACTGTCGGAGCCGGGAAGTAAATGCGAGACACCGACGGTCGGGTGGAACGATCCCGTTGCCGTCCGGCGGTTGGCGCCGAGAGCCGCCTCAACCCCGCCCGCCGGGCGACGGGGCCGAGGGGGAACGCTTAAATCTTGTAGGGACAAGTTAACAAGTGCCATGATAGATCGACTGGAGAAGGAGGTCGACATGCTCGAACGGCATCTGAAGGTGTTGCGGATGGTGATCGAGAACGAGCCCATCGGAATCGTGAAGATGTCCAACGAGACGGGCTACCCACACCACAAGGTTCGGTACTCGCTGCGGGTGCTCGAAGAGGAGAATCTCATCGAGCCGTCCAGCCAGGGAGCGATCACGACCGAACGGACCGGGGAGTTCGTCGACGACCTGGACGGGAAACTAAACGAGATTACCGACAAGATCGGCGGTATGCGGATCGAGGACGCACCGGAACTGGAGAGCTGAACTGTTCGTCGACCTCCGTCTCGTCTCGCGCCCCGCCGTCGTGAGCCGTCGGCCCGGCACGCAGCGGGGGAGGATTCTTGTGGCGTGGTCGCGAATCCGCCTCCGAGCCGAATGATCACCAGCCAGCGTCGCAGTCACGGGTCGGGTGAGGCGGCGTGAGCCTCCAGGTCAACCTCTTCGACGCCGCCGCCGGCGACCTCGTCGACGGCGACGACGTGCGTCCGGGTGACGCCGAGGCGGCCCGCCGCGATGTGGAGGCGGGCGTGCTCGCCACCTACCGGGCGGACGCGAACGGCGGGGAACTGCGGTGTCTCCTCGCGGCGACGGTCGGCGGCGAGGAGCGCCCGGTGTTGGCACAAGGGCGGTGGGACAACGACGGCTACGCCGGCGTGTCGGAGCCGCCGTGGAGCAACTTCGAACGGTTCGTCGTCTCCCAGCTGGAGACGGCCGGCTGGCGGGTCGCCGACAGCCGGCTCACACGGAGCGTTTTCCGGAAACTGGACAACCGCGCGCTCGATCCAGTCGCGGCCGGTCAGTCCTCGCTGGGCGACCGGCTCGGCGACCGGCCAGCACACGTCCGCACACCGTCGACCCCGGACGCGATCGCGGTGCTCAACCACCTCGCCCGGACCGCCGACGGCGCGCCGATCTCCGTCGTCGTCGCCGAGTCGGTCCCCCAGCAGACCACTGTCGATGTCGTCGTGACCAGCGACGGCTCGTTGTCGGCGCCGGTCGTAGAGCCGTTGGGGAGCGGCGGACGCGACGCCCGTAGCGCGGGCCAGGGGACACGAGACGGCCGCGACCGTGGCGCGACCGGCGACGGTGGTCGTGCGGCGCCGGACCGTGGCGCGCCCGGTGGTGTCGGGCGGGCGCGTCGCGACGAGCCGGCCGGCCCCTCCGGTGACGGCCCACCACGGGAGGGTGGTGACGCCGGCGACGACTTCGATCTGGACGCGCTGTCGGGGGGTGATCCGTTCGCCGCACTCGACGAGAGCGACGGTGTCACGGGAGGGGACACACGCCGTCGTGACGAACGTGGGAAGCGCGACGACCGAGAGAGCGACGACCGAGGGAACGGCAACCGAGGAGGCGACGACCGAGGAAGCGACGGGCGCGGCGGCCGCGAAGGTGACAGACGTGACGACCGCGGAGACGGCAGACGCGGCAGTCGGCGGCAAGGGGACGGCCCAGAGCCTGGATCGCCGCGTCGGGCCGACGACGTGTCACGGGGAGCACCCAGCCGAGGCTCCGAGGACGGTCGCGACCGTGGTCCCGCGGACACGGCCAGCCGGAGCCGTGACGAGAGAGCCAGCCGTGACGACACACTCGGCCGAGACCGCGACGAGAGAGGCGGGCGTGGTGACAGAACTGGCCGAACCCACGGCGACAACGCGTCGCGACCCGGAGACGCCAACGGCCGGACTCCGGGAACGGGAACGGACACACAGCCGTCGGGCGCAGACACGCCGGGCGCCCCGGACCCGACCGGGCGCAGAGACCCCGACAGTCCCCCACCGGACGCGGGAACGCCCGACAGGGAGACGGTGCCGACGGGCTCAGAGCGTCGGCGGTCGACCGGACCGAAGTTGGGGTTAGCGCCGGCCGCGGACTACGAGTTGCGGCTCTACGAGACGCGGAGCGGCGAACTCGCCTTGTCGACACAACAGGACGATCCGGGGATCGACGAACGGGCAGTGCGGGCCGCAGACCACGGGGTCGCGTTGGCGGTCGACCCCCAGCGAGGACGCGCCCGCGGGACGGTCGCGGCGGTGCGGAACGGGCCAGAGGAGTTCATCGTGGACTTCGACGCCGGCGCCGTCCGGCCCGAGGAGTTGGCCGCGCGGTTCGTCGAGACGACGCGGGCGACACTCGACGAGATCGGGTGGCGCCCCACGGAGGGGGCCGCCGGCGCCGCGTTGGTGTTCGAACACGCGACGGACGCACCGCCGTTCGAGCCGGACCTCCCCGGCGGGCTCGCGGGACTGTTGGAGGAGGGCCCCGTCGACTTCCGCGTGCCGACACACTCGAAGGCGGTCGAACTGTTCCGGTGGGTAACAGAAACCGTCCCACAGGCGGGGGTCGCGGTCGCGGACGCCGGCCGGACGACACAGACGGAGTGGGCGGACGTGGTGATCCAGCCCGCTGAGACCGCAGACGGCGTCGAGTTGGTCGGCGAGACCGCCGAGCGACTCGACCGGCAGGCACTGGGTGACCGCACACAGGCCACGCGGGAGGCGTTCGAGACGGTCGTGGAGGCGGTGACGGCCGAGGTGGACGCCGACGACACCCACCTGGAGGCGTTTCTGGCGCGGCTGCTCGCAAAGCGGCTCCCCCATCACCGGCTGACGGTGACCGCGGCGGAGACGGCAGAGCGGCGACGAGCGGTCGCGGCCGGCTGGAGTACCGTCGCGGCCGCGGTCGTCGGCGTCGCGGCGTTGGCGGTCGCGGTGTTCGCGGGCGCGTTCGACGGACTGCTCGGCGTCGCCGCGCCGGTGGCCGGCGTTGGACTACTGCCGTCGGTCCCGGTCGGGCTCCAACTGCTCGTCGGCGTCGCGGCCGTCGGTCTCGCTGCCGTGCGACCCGCGCGGCAGTTCCCCGCGGTCGTGCGCTGGCGGCGACTGCTCCGTGCGTGGTGGGCATACCCGCCCGTCGAGGAGTCGGCTGTGTTCCCCGGCTCCGGCGCGTTGTTGGAGGCGCCCGGGAGCGGCGGCACCCTTCCAGATCGACTCGCCGCGCTCCGGAACTCCTACGAGGCGTCGCCGGACGCACCCGGGCGGTCGTACGGGGCGTTTCTCGACCGCGAGGTGCTCGACACGCCGGCGCTCACGCCGTTCTCGGTAGCCGACCGGGCGACGGTTCGGCGACGCCGGCTGTCGGTCGTCGGCGGCGCGACGTTCGTCGGGACAGTCGCCGGGCTCGTGGTCGCCGGCGCGGTGTACGCGCTGGCCGTCACCGCGAGCGTCCGGCCGGGTGCGGTCGTCGGCGCCGGGTTCTGGGTCGCGACGGTCGCGCTCGTCGTGGCCGGTGGGTTCGCCCTCGCCCGCTCGCGGGGGTACGATCTCGGCGATCTGCCCTGACCGCGGCGGCGCTCGCTGGCCCTCCCCCAGTCTGTGGTGCCGTTCGCCTGCCACGCGCCGCGGCGTCCCACAACGTACTTGCACGCGACAGTCGAATCGCGAGTCATGAGCGACTTTGACGAGGCCGTCGCGGAGAACTACCGCGAGGCGGGGGAGATCCTGACGACGGTGATGGCGGAGACACGAGAGCTGATCGAGCCGGGCGTCACACACCTGGAGGTCGCGGAGTACGCGGAGGAACGCGTCCACGAGTTGGGTGACGGGTTGGCGTTCCCGGTGAACATCAGCGTCGACGCGGAAGCGAGCCACGCAACGCCGGAACGCGACGACGAGACAACCTTCGACGACGAGATGGTGTGTCTCGACATCGGGGTCCACGTCGACGGGTACATCGCAGACGCGGCGACGACGGTCGATCTCTCGGGCACGCCGGAGTTGGTGGAGGCCGCTGAGGAGGCGTTGGCCGCCGCAATCGACGCCGCGGGGCCGGGCGTGCCGGTCGGTGAGATCGGCGCGGAGATTGAGGACGTGATCGAGGCGTACGGCTACACACCTGTCTACAATCTCTCGGGCCACGGCGTCCAACGGTACGACGCCCACACGTCGCCGAACGTGCCAAATCGCGGGGTCGACCGCTCGGTCGAACTCCAGCCGGGGCAGGCGGTCGCTATCGAGCCGTTCGTCACGGACGGCCGCGGGAAGGTCGGTGAGGGCGCCAGCGAGGAGATCTTCGAGCTGGTCGAGGACCGGTCGGTCCGCAACCGGTCGGCGCGCCAGGCGCTCGAACAGATCCGTGGGTTCGACGGCCTCCCGTTTGCCGCGCGGGCGTTGGACTCCTCACGGGGGGAGATGGCGCTTCGACGGCTGACACAACAGGGAATCGTCAAGGGGTACCCCGTGTTGACCGAACAACAAGGGCGACTCGTCAGTCAGGCAGAACACACGATCCTCGTCCGCGAGGACGGGATCGAGGTGACGACCGACGGACTGTTCGACTGACCAGAGGGCTCACGTCGGGGTGAGGGGTCTGCACGGAGGGACGGCAC
>ERZ1034569.194-NODE-194-length-23033-cov-13.640308_pt1 | contig 23033 bp, 26 predicted proteins | sample MGYA00520706_ERZ1034569 | MGnify/ENA primary metagenome ERZ1034569 (study PRJEB33760, sample SAMEA4777722) | hypersaline lake metagenome | biome: hypersaline environment; feature: brines | place: Spain | collected 2014-08 | depth 0 m ...
GTGCATCCCCAAAAATAACCGTACTGGCCGTCCCGGATCTCCATAGGCTTCTCACACACAGGGCATGTCACTTGTTTAGGTGAGCGCGTCTTGTGATCACTGCACGTAGGCTGCTCCGCATCATTCCGAGCGATAGCTGTATCACCACAATGCACACATTTCGTCGAAGCTGTCTTACCTGCCATACTGCGAGTCAACCAAACCGGTTTTAAAAACACGGTGGTAGGTCCGCGGCCTCACAAGACCAAAGTATAAAACCCAGCATGCACCCGGTAAGTTATGGATGGGTTATAAACTGTATAAGCAAATCGGCCTCACCACCATAGCCATAGCATGCCTCATACTCGGATTCACAGCACAACGACCAGCTATCAACGCAACACCACAATGCATCGTATCCGACCCAGGCATGGATTCCAACATCACCTGCACAGTCACACAAGCCAACCCAACGACTTTAACGGTGAGCGGCGTACCCGGCAATATCTACGGATGGGAACACGACAGGCTCACCTGCCAACGGCCAGAAGATTCGTTCATCTGCAACCTCACCGCTAACCACGGCGAGCTCCGCATCAACTACGGAGTCAACGACCAGGAATCTGAAGCAATCCTACAAGTGTTCAATTAATGAAAGATGTCTTCCAACGACGCGGGACATACGCACTCATCATCGACACCTCTACGACCCAGACGGTGACGTTCGGCGCGCAAGCCGAACGAAAGCTCTCTCACGACACGTACGCCTACATAGGCAGCGCCCTACACAGCAACGGTTTCCGACGCGTCCAACGCCACCACGACGTCGCTCAAGGTAGCAATGACACCACGCACTGGCATATCGACTACTTACTCCACGACGCAACGCTCACCAAAGCCCTCTTCGCACCAGACCAAGCTATCGAGTGCCGCACAGCACAATACCTCGACGGGGAACGCATCGCGCAGATAGGCTGCACAGACTGCGACTGCGACACCCACCTAGTCGGGCAAAAACCAGCGAGCATCACAAAACAACTCCGCGACATCGGCTTCACAGCATCACACGAGTTCAAATCGTCGACGACATGAAACGCGCCGCCCTCATCATAGCAGGAATCCTCACATTGATACCCCTCGTATCAGCACAGCTCGGCCTCAACCTCTCCGTCAATCCAACCAAAGTCAACCTGCACCACGACCAAATCGGCGAAGTAAACGCATCGCTCTCACCAGCCAGCACGGTGTGCAGCCTGAACTGCGACTACACCCTCACCCTTGAAGACACAACGCAAGCAGCTAACATATTCGAAAAAGACCCCTCACAGACAACACGGCTCGGACCCATCGGCGTCCAAGCACCACCGCTAACACCATCCTATGGTCGGCGCGGCGAACAAACCTACACGTTAACGGTCCAATGCCAAGAACGACCCCAATGCGGAACCAACGCGCAAGAACTCACTGAAGACATAACAGTCAAATACAACTTGACAGACCAACAACGACGCCAATACAACAACCTCACAGACAAGATCAACGCAGCAGAAGCCCAGATCAACACGCTCAACGACATACTCGACGACATACAAGACTCGATCAACGACGCCCCGGAGAACGCAATCACACAGCCAATACGCACCGACGTCCAGGACTTACGTAACGAAACAAACCGGTTCCAAGACACAGTGGAACAAGCCCGAACAAACCGAGACGAGTTACAGTTCCGCTTCGGCTTGCAAGCCTTCCAACCACGCTTCCTCAACGCTTTGAACACCACAGAGGACTCCATGCAACGAGTCAAAAAACGATTTGCAAACCGCCTGCAACGACACAACAAAACCGCGAAAGAGATCAACAAACTCATCGACACATACGAGGACTACCACGAACAAGCAGCACGACTCAACGTGAACGATCAACGACAACAAACACAAGACAGCCTTCAAAGCCTCCACGACATCTTCACAGCAGGAAACTTCGAAGCCTACCAGAGCGTCGAACAACGCATACGCAACGTGAACACAACCATTCAAAAACTCATCAACAAAACAGGGAGAGCCGCAACAAAGACCAAAACAAGGATCGACACAACCCTCACACAAGAACTCAACACGACGTGCAACACAAGCCCCACGTGCAACGTAACCCCGCCATCTACGAATGGCAGCATCCAATCAACGCTTCCCCGCATTTGCACCTTCCTCACAGAAACACTGCCAGACAAATACGACGAAGCCAACACCAAACGAAACAAAACATACCAAGCCAAAAAGAACAAAACACGCTCCCGCAACGACCAAATACAACGAGTAAACAAAGAAATCACCGCATTACAACCAATACTCAACAACATCACCACCCTCACCCAAAACAACTACGTCACACCAAACGCCACGCCGTGTCATAACGCAATAAACCACATCAACACCCACGATACACCAACAGTCGACGACGTCACACAAGCACAACAAACATGCACACAGGCACTCAACGAAACCCAAGACGCAATCACCACAGAGCAATCTCCGTGGACCTACATCGAATACTGGGTGAGCGACATATTCACATCGTACACGGTGACGTTCAACGAACCACAACAACGCGAACAACAAAGCCTACCAACACCTCCACAACCATTCAAACGAAGTAACACAACGACCACGTTCACACAGACATACTGCGACGAACCAACTGTTAGCACTCCACCAAGCCCGGTAACCACACTACAATAACACACCAAACACAACTTAAAAACCAAGGAATGATTGTGTCATGACACAATGGTGACACGTCAACGACGACAACTCCGTGACGATCTCGAACACATCCTCTACGACGTAAAGGATAACAGCGACGACCACATCTGGGCATACCGCCGCCTCGAACAAGGCACGCCCGGAATGTACGTCAACGACGCCTCAACCCCCGAAATAAGGGATTTCACCGACCAAGCACATCAAAACGCAGGAGCCCACGCATACCTAGTCGGCCAACAAACACAAGGTGGCCCAGCCAAAGACGTCGACCTCACATACCAGCTGACATCGATGCCTTCACTCCTCAAAGCAGAAGCAGCGCAGCGCATAGCCTTCCAAGCACCGTTCGGCTTCGACGAAGAAGGCAACAGGAGCGTGCTCCGACTCGGCGGCTACGATGTTAAAGAACCACGGTCAGATCAGCGACCAACCCGGCTCGCCCTCAACATGAGCCTCCCCCAATACTTCCCCGAACAAACCCATATCGGAGCAGGGACAAGCTTCCAACAACAATCAATGATTAGCACACAAGACAAGGTGCAACACGGCGTCCGCCTCGTCGGCGGCGTCTACCTCGGAGAAAACACAGAGATCGGCGAGCGAACAAGCATCGGCCCTGGCACCATCCTAGCAAACAACACGCGAGTAGGAAGCCGCACGTCAATACAGGCAACGATCTTACCAGAAGACCACGCAGTCCCAGAACGAAGCACGATCACCGACGGCGACATCCGCCACAACCGCAAACAATACACGGTGAGACGATGCCAACCGCAGAAAACATACGTCGCCGGCGAACAACTCGACATACACCCCCGAGGATAAGTCACTAGTCACCACGCGCTATAACGGTTTATAACCACGACGGACTACACGGTGACATGTGGCTTATCGACACATACCGGTGGAACGACCAAATCATCGCCTGGTACAAAGACAACGACAAAAACACCTTTCACGCATACGACTACACCACGTGCATATACGCAGAAAACACGGACTTCGCCAGGAGAAGCCTTAACCGTGGTAACATCGACTACGAACCCGTTACGCGAACCGACGCATACAACGAAAACAAAACCGTTCTTCGCATACCCGTACCAAACCTCCAATTCTACGAAGCCTTCGTCAACGAAATAGAACGTCTCTGCCGATACGACACCAAGCTGTACAACGCAGACATCCCACCAGCGCAACGCTTCCTCTACGACCACAACATCCGACCATACGACAAAATCAGCCTTGACGACGACAACACCCCGACGTGCGTGAACCGCGTGAACGAACCCGAACTAACCACCGCTGAGATCACCATCGAAACAGAAGACGACGTGCGAAACAACCCTAACACGCCGATTACAAAACTCGTCTTAGACAACCACATGTTCGGCGGCGACGAAGCAGAACTCCTCAAAGACTTCAAAGCCACGTTCAACGACGACGACCCAGACACCGTTTTCATGCGATACGCATTCCGATACATCCCCTACATACAACGACGATTCGACGCCCACAACATCCCTTTCTCCTTCCACCGCAGTCACCCCTCAAAGATAACGTACCGAGGCGGCGACAGCTTCTTCAGCTACGGCAACGTGCACTACCGAGACTACGCCATCCGACTCCACGGCCGCTTCCTCATCGACAGAAACACGTATCTCGGAGACGACAACGGCATCGACGGCATCATCGAACTCGCCAAGCTCAGCGGCACCCGCACACAACAACTCGCCTCACGGAGCTTCGGCGCCGTCACCCAAGGCAGCCTCGTCCGCGAAACCATACAAGACAACAAGCTCGTCCCCCACAAACACAAGCCCCTCAGCCAACCCATGCGGCTCTCCGACTACGTCAAAGCAGACAAGGGCGGACAGTACTACGACCCGCTCGTCGGCGTCCACGAAGACGTCGCCGCCATCGACTTCAGCAGCATGTTCCCCAACCTCATCTGCCAATACAACATCTGCGCCGAAGCCATACTGAACGACGAAGACCCTCGTAACAACCCACCGGAGATACCCGTGTCGATGCACACCGACACCGGTCGCCTCGCAAACGTCCTCCGACCAATCATGAACCAACGAGAATACTACAAAGCAGAAGACGACCACGAACAACGCATCCAAAGCTTGAAAGGCGTCCTGGTCAGTAGCTACGGGTACCTCCGCTACCGAGAGTTCAAAATGGGGTTAGCCGAAGCACACATGGCCATCTGCGCGTACGCACGCCACCACCTCGTCGAAAGCGCCCACATCGCAGAAAACCATGATAGCAGCGTCGTCCACGGCCTCGTCGACAGCCTCTACGTCAAAAAACCCGGTGTGACCAAAGACGAAGTCACGGAGCTCTGCGACGACATCGAAGAACAGACAGGGCTACCAATCTCCTCCGATGGCATCTTCGACTGGATCGCCTTCCTCCGCAGCAAAACCGACCCGCGCAAACCAGTCGTGACCAGGTACTTCGGTGTGAAACGCGACGGCGAACACGTCATCAAAGGACTCACCGCGGTGCAACAAAGCCAACCAAGCTTCCTCAAATCCTTCCAACGAGACGCACTCGACACACTCCATGGCTACGCGCCAAACAACGTCAGACAAGGCGAAGACGACTACGCATCACTGATACGATCATACGTGAAACGAATCCCCTTGAAAGGAGCCAAGGATCTCAGCTTCCAAACCAAGATCAGGAAAACCTCGTATGAGAAGAACTGCCCGCAACAAACAGTTATCAACCAATTAGAAGAACGAGGCGTCACAGTCAAACCAGGCTACACGTTATCCTACGTCAAAGCCAACGACGGCGTCATCCTCCCCGACGCCTACAACGGGCAACCAGATAAAAAAGCATACACAGAACACCTCGTGGACGCCTTCCACGAACTCCTCCGCCCATTCAACTACGACAAAGACACCATACGAGAATGGACAAAGCCCACCCGGCAGACAACCCTCAGAGCACCACGGGTCAAAGTCACAGCGCCATGACAACACAGAGTATTACGGGCCGCCCAGCACATGCCAACAAAGCCTTGCTTACCATCGCCGTAGACAATCAACCAAGCCTATTCATAGACTGCAGCCAAGCAGCCAACCCGTACACGATCGACGCATACACACCGGAACAGTTCAGAGACGTCTACGTCATCGAAGTCGAAATGCTCTACAAGTTCAGAGACACGGTTCGAGCAATACCGAGATTCCTCAACCAAACAAATGCGTCCACACTATGCGTGACCGACACGGCTACGTTATTCGACTACGATAACGATGAAGAAAACAAAGCCATCAGGCGCAACGCAGGGAAACGCCTCCGACGACTCGGCCAAGACATCAAGGTCTACGTCGTCAACCCCGAACGAAACAACTTGTTCCCCTCGGAGTACTGCACGAACCGGTAAATCATCCTTCACCCCTGAAAAACGATTAACACCTACGCGGATCACGACTACTGATGAAACAAGTACCAATCCTGATACACAAAGGGGCAGAGACACACGAAGGCATAGCACGAGTCACAAACGCGTTGACCATGGCAAAGGAACTCGACGAGCACGGACACCACGTCGACATCGCGTTCGACGGAGCAGCCGTGCAATGGATAGACGGACTCGCATCAGGCCATCAGCTCGGCGAGACCTACGAAGAAATCAAACACAACGTAGTACTGTTTGTTACTTCTGAGCGGACGCATTCGACGCAGACGTCGACGATGATATAAGACAGGGTAGCTACAACGGCCACCAAAGCTTCAACCACTACGTCGAAGAGGACTGGAAGATAATAACGTTCTAGCAACCCATAACAATCTTAAACTCTATCTACCATGGTTTAACACAGTATGGAGATAGACTTATCGGACCGCGGGGTAATCGTAACAGGAGCAAGTAGTGGGATTGGCAGAGGCATAGCGCTACAGCTCGCACGGAGCGGAGCAAGCGTCGTCGTGGCAGACATCCAGGAAGAGCCACGAGGCACCGCCACCCCCACCCATGAAGTTATCAACGAACGAGGCGGCGAGGCCACGTTCAAACAAGTCGACACGAGCCAGGAATCCCGCGTCCAAGACCTTGTCTACGAAGCAGCAATGTTCCTCGACGGCATCGATGGACTCGTCAACAACGCCGGCGTCCACCACAGCGCCAAACTCCACGAAGAATCAACGGAGGACTGGAAGCGACTCCTCGACATCAACCTCAACGGGTACTACTACTGCCTCAAACACGTCTTGCACCACTTCATGGAAGAAAACACTGATGGAGACATCGTCAACATCGGTAGCATAGCAGGTCTTGTTGGCTTCGGTGAATCACCGGCGTACTGCGCGTCAAAAGGAGCCATCGTCGAACTAACACGAGAAGTAGCCCTTGATTACGGCCCGCACGGCATCAACATCAATGCTGTCGATCCAGGCGTCATCAAAACACAGATGACCGCGCCCATGCTCGACGACGAGACAACGTCGTCTCACCTTACCGATAACACCGTCGCTCCTCGCCTCGGACGACCATCGGACATAGCGAACACAACAGCGTTCCTACTAAGCGACAAATCAAACTTTATCCTCGGCGAAAACATCACAGTAGATGGTGGGTGGACGGCTCACTAGACCAAAGAGGACTTCTGCGCCGACACACGACGATCCGCTCTGTGAATAGGATCCGGGAGTTTCCGCGTGCCACACAGCGACGACACCCAGGTCAGTGCATCGTCCAAGTCAACACGGTGGCCGCTGCTGACATATAACGGGTTGATACTCTGATTCCCCGTGGCGTACTGTCGTGATTGATACGCGGCGCCTAACACCTCCTCGTTGGACGCATTAACCACGTTATCCCCGGCTGTGACGAGTCGGGTCTCACCGGCCGGCATTTCATCATCCACACGGGTCTCACCACACAACAAGTTTTTCGCCACCCCGATCGATGGCGTGTTGAAAACAACGCCTATGTGTGTCGCTATGCCGGCCTGCCGGTAGTGGATACGGCCTGACCCATCAAACATTAACAGATCTGGTTCCACGCATAGTTCTCGCAAGGCTTCAATGACAGCCTCGCCTTCCCGAAAGGATAACAGGCCTGGCACATACGGGGTTTGAACAGGCATCGACGCGGATGCCTCCTCGATGACCTCTCCCTTTTTCATCGCCAACGCGACGCTGACAGCGTGATCATCGTGAAAGGCCTGGTCAACACCGACGACCACGACTTCGTCGTGTCCGTTTATAGAACCGGAGAACGTAGCTGTGTTCGCGACGCTGAGCTGTACTTCCTTCATCACAGACCGGTCCATGCAGGGATCTGGTATGAGGTCAGGCCTGGTGACCTCCATCTACGCGGCGTCTTCTTCCCAGCCCTCGCTGATGATCTGGTCGTCGCTGACGCCTAGACGCAATAATTTTTCTTTAGCTGCAACGACCATCTGTGGGACGCCGCACACGTAGTAATCAGGTTCGTTGACAACGTCGACGACATCGTCTACGTGGTCTTGGATGAAGCCTTCACGGCCCTGCCAGGACTCGTCTGACAAGGAATAGACAACATTGAGATCATTGTGTTCCGCGTCGAGCAAGGTGAGTTCGCTTGTGAACAAACGACTCTCAGTGGTTTTCTCACCGTGTAGATAGTAGGCTGTTCCGCTTCCCCGCTCAAGGTATTCTCGGAGCATGGCGATCATCGGCGTGGCACCGGTACCCGTGGATAAGAACACCACGTCTCGAGTATAGTTTTGCAAGTGCAGGTTTCCCTTAGGCTCACTGACAGACACCGTGTCCCCGCGGTCTAATCCGTGCATGTGAACACTGCCAGTGCCGTCATCATATCGTTTCACAGCGACGCTGAAACGGTTCTTGTCCCGGGACAGATTTGTCATCGTGTATGGGCGGTGTACATCCTCACCGTCAATATCCAAGGTGAACACAGTGTGTTGCCCAGGGGAGAAAGACCAGTCACCATCGAGTTCAAACAAGAAATGCTTCACTGTCGGTGTGATACTGGAAACATCTACCAAGGTAGCTTCGTAATCATCCATACATATCTCACCAAACCAGCTGTTTTTATGAAAGTTACACCTGACTTAAAAACGAGAATTACAGTAACAGTGTATGGACGACCTGGTGAGCGAGTTACGCCTCCGAGGGTATAGCGATGCCACCATAGAGGCGTACGAACGCTACAACGAACAGTTCGACGAACACATGGAAGGATCATTAGAGAATGCCACGGCCTCCGACGTAAAAGGATTTTTGAGCTCGCTGATCGCCGATGACAGGGCGAGTTCGACCGTCGCGCTGGCTAGAAGCGCCGTTCTCTTCTACCAGAACCACGTCTTAGACAAAGATATAAGTGACGTGCAAACACCGAAAGTAGAATCATCGCTTCCAGTGGTGCTCTCCCCCAAAGAAGTACGATCTATCATCAGCGCCCCCTCTCATACGAAGAGCGCGGCCATGATTATGATGCTGTACAGTACGGGGATGCGAGTCAGCGAACTAGTCAGCCTGCGATGGGAGGATTTAGAGCCTGATCGCGGAGTTGCTTGGGTCCGAGAAGGAAAAGGAGATAAGGATCGCATGATCACCTTATCAGACCGTGTCATAGACGTGTTAGACGACATCGACGAAGACAGTGAGTATGTGTTCGCCGGCCGCAACGGTCAGATGACCACACGAAATGTGCAGCGCGTTGTGAAGCGAGCTGCAGACGAAGCAGAGGTTGACAAAAAAGTAACCCCTCATACGTTACGGCACAGCTACGCAACACACCTCCTTGAAGACGGTAATGATCTTCGTCTGATACAAGAGCTCTTAGGCCATAGTAATTTACAAACCACGGAGATATACACGCATGTGAGCTCAAAGGCAAAACAAGACATTGACAACCCCTTGGATCAAATCGAGTGACATGGACCAGTATCGAGGAAAGAACCCTGTTCTATGACCAGGTCGCGGGAGACAAACCCACCATGGTCTTCATTCACGGCTGGGCGAACAATCACACAGTGTGGGATACAGTCATTGACAGGTTACCATACCACACCGTGGTATATGACTTGCAAGGTCACGGTAGGAGCAGTCAAGACGTAGACACATTCTCGTTCGAATCCTTAGTAGAAGACCTTATGACAATCATAGAAACCGCGCCGCACAGGGAAATATGCCTCGTTGGTCACAGCCTCGGCGGGATGATCGCCTTGCACGCATTGCATCATCTCGTCCCGGACCACCTGGTGCTGATAGATTCATCAGCCACGAATATTCACAGCAGTAGTCGATGGCTAGATGAACCCATACAGCGGTTTACACAATGGGAGAACGATCATGAATTCAAAGATTTGAGCACCTGCGATGACAACGTAGATGCTTTCCTACAAGGCCTACAAGATACGAATCCAGAGATAGCCAAGAAGTGTATGTCTCTGATGCGACGAAACAAGAAAGGAATACCACAAGCACCTCCGGATATACGTCCGTTGCTCATCCGAGGAGCCAAGGATTCAGTGCTCCGCGTCACCCACCACGACAGTCTCACAGCTTATTTCACTGATTACGAGGAATCCTTCCTACCCACAGATCACAATCCACACGTCGAACGACCAGTGCGGACTGCAGCTATCATAGAAAACTATGTTGAGAGCTAATCATCTTTCACACGGTCACGACGAATCTGCTTTTTCAACCCGTAGAAATACCGGCTAAAATCAACGTAAGCTTTATCCAACTCTTCCTCACCCTTCTCACTTAACCGATACTTCTTCTTCCGACCCTCCGACCGATACCGCACTAAGCGATCATTATGAAGATCTTTCAAAGCAGGGTAAATCGTCCCAGGGGTTAATTTTGAGCCTCGCCGCTCACCGATTTTCTCAGCTAACTCGGAGCCCGAGAACTCACCGTACTTTAACTCGTGCAGTATAAGGAATTTCAGGAATCCTTTGAATGGTAATACGCTCTCACTCATTGCTCGCTACGGACAAACTGCTCGCTCTCCCGGGCGAACTGTCGCCGGATGCCTTGATCAACGTCAACAACTTCTCGTTTAGCTTGTAACGTGCGGAATCCATTATCCAGGTGGACGACGAGGTCTTCCTCCGTGTCATCTCGCATCACAGGCACCCCTTTAGATATCATGTTGTAAATATATTTGTTCACCATCTCCGGGGTGAAACCAAGCTGCCGCCCGATCTCCTTACACGAAATAGGATCTGACTTCGTGTATAACACAAAAAACACTTCTTGCTCACGCAGTGTGAGGTCAATCTCAGGGATATCCTCCATCTCCGGGTTGACCTTCATCTGTAGTTCATCAACTCGCTCAGTGACTTTGTCGAGACGACGATCCAAATCACTGAGAAAGTCATACACGCTCTGGATCTCAGCAGTGTTTTGATTGATCGCGCTCAAATGATCATCGAATTCGCGCTTGATATGATGAAAAGCTTGCTTGGTTCGTTCCTGAAGGCTTTTCACTTCCTCCTGAACATCGTCAAACTCAGATTTGAACCAACCAAAAACCATGTATTGCTGAATATGAACCCGGTCTTTATATTTGTTATATCATGGAGTTTGAGTGACGACATGAGCAGGCGCGAACTCGAAATTGCTTTAGACAAGACGAAGCCATTCGACGACCCGGACTGGCACGCCGAGCAATACACCACACCAGCAGGTATAGCGGCTAACTTGTTATGGCACCTCCACCTCGGCGAGCACTTAGCCGGACGCCAAGTACTAGACTTAGGATGTGGTACGGGGCGTCTTGGGCTTGGCTCCGTACTCCTCGGCGCGGATCACGCTACCCTGGTAGACTTTGACGGCGAAGCCCTCGACAACGTCGATAAGAACGCCTCCATTCTCAATGTAGCGAGCGCAGATTATGACACGGTGTTGAACAGCGCGGAAGCATTTCAACCCAAACAAGAATACGACACCGCTGTGATGAACCCCCCGTTCGGCACCCAAGACAAAGGCGCTGACACATCGTTTTTAGCCAAAGCCACGTCGTGTTCTGACATCGTGTTAAGCTTGCACAAAGCAGCCACCCAGGAATATGTGATGCGGTGGATCGTCGACCACGACGGTGTCATCCTCGACCAACACCGCATCCGGTTCCCTCTCAAAAACACGATGCACCACCATGATAGGGACACAGAGCACGTGGACGTCATCGCGATCATGTTCCAAACAAGATAGTTTAAATACGCCGTAGCGTTGTTACAATAGTATGGAACTCGAAATCCTTGAAGACGAAGACGCAAAAATTGTGTTCAAACTCCACGGCGCAGGACACACGTTCTGCAACGCTTTAAAAGACGAACTTGCTGATTACGAAGACGTCGACATCGTCACATATACGATAAAACACCCGCTTGTCGCTGAGCCAAAATTCTTCCTGGAAACCCACGGCGAAGACCCCGTCAACTTGATGCAAGAGGCTGTTGAGTCCTTACGAGATAAGAATAACTCCTTCGAAGACGCTTACACGTCTCTCGAAACGGAAGCATAATCTGCGATTACAGAGCGTCTTACAATTTCTGTGATATAACTACTACCTGATAGGTTCAAGTACTCTGTTTGCTGATCGTCTTTATACGACGACGGTCACATCATCGCCGAGGACGTCGGAGAGATCATCGAGGAACTCCTGCGAGACCTCCCCTTGGCCGAGGGAAGCATTATCTTTTCGCTCCCGGTACTCGTCTTCGGTGAGGCTGTGAACCTCGTCGACTCGGCCAGATTCCAAGGTGAGCTCGTATAGTTCTCGTTCTTCACCTGTGTCGCCGTGATACGCTGTTATTAGCGCCGCGTCAGAAAGGAATAATAGTTCTGCTCGTCCTTCCTCGCCATATTCTAGCCTGATCGTGCTTTGCTCGGTTTCCTGTGCTTGTATGCGTTGGACGTGCTCGAGGAACGTACGTGATAGTCCGCTGGCTTGTTGTATGACATTGTTTACTTCCGCTTTGCTGATATCATCATCGTCGTAGCGCTCTTTCGCGTCGCGTATCGTCTCGAACTCGTGCAAGACGCTTGATGGTACTATGCCTCGTTTCACAAGGACTTCATCGACGCCTTCACGTAACTGTTCGAACTCGCTTGGTTCGTGGCCCTCTGCTCGGATGGCACTCTTTGTTGCTTCGACGAGGTCATCGTAGACTTTTTCGAAGCGCTCTTCGTTCTTTACTTCTTGGATTTGATCGAAGAGTTCCTGCGAGGTGTCCAAGTAGGCCTTGGTGCGTTCCTTCAGCTCATCTATCTCTGCGCCGCTAATGCTCTTTTTCCGTCCGTGCTCTAGGTCTTTGCGCACTGAGAGTACTTTTTTGACGGCTTCGATGTCTTCTTCGGAGAGAAAGCCTTCTTTGTCAACAAAGATTTCCTCGAGGACATCCGGTGTTTCCTTCGGCGTTGGTGGGGGGAGACCGTACAGCATGATGGCGGCTTGGCTGGTTGTGACGGTCGCCCAGAAGAAATCCTCCATGCCGATTTCTTTGAGCTTGTTATCGACTTTTTTCATCATCTCCTCGCCCGTGTTCATGAACATTTCGATGGCTTCAGGGCTTGGCTTGATGCGCCCCATTTCTAGGAGTTGTTTCCATGCCATGAATATCCCCCTGTCGTAGAGGGGGACGCCGTCACGGAGGAATGTGAAGATAACCGGGTTTGCCTGCTTGACATTCTCCCAGAAATCAGTGAGGATGTATACTTGTATGTTTAATTTGTTCTTCACTCCGACGGCTTGTGCTGCGTCACTACTCATACCGGTGATTATTGCTCGTAGCTTGTCTTTGAGCTCGGCTCGGCTCATCTGTTTCACATCAGTGTCGTCGATGACCACGAAGACATCGATATCGCTCTCCGGCGTTGCTTTGCCCTGGACAACGCTACCGGCTAAGACGTAGGTGACAATGTATTTCTCAAACCGTTCTAACACCATGTCTTTGTGGACGTTGCTCACTTCTAAGGCGTCCATGAGACCCGTGTCGTACACCGTGGCGCTACTGATGAGTTTTTCAACGGTTTCGTAGTTACCATCGTAGCATAACTGCCATACGTCCGAAACGAGATATGTCTCGGGGGCTAACCGGTCGTCAACATCATCGCTTATGTCATCTATGACTGTGCTAAGACGAGAGTGTAACTCGTCCTTAGTCATGCGCTCGCTATCAGAGTCGTCGACGATGACAGCGACGTGGATAGCATCATCGCGATGTTGCTCTTCCTCGTGAAGGGGTTGAGATAAGAGGTTGATAGCCTTCACATACCCCCCGAATTTGTCAAGTAATCGTTGTTTTAACTCGTTCAAAGCGCGCTTGACATCTTCGATTTGATCTTGCTGCGTCTGCGATATATCAGCTGATGTCAATCCCTGTGTCCCATCCGAAACGTCGTCTTCAGCCACGGTTAATGAAAGGAAGCCTTATGTTTTAAACATTCCTCACCGCCGGGTTAGCCGTACTCGTCAACGAGTTCCTGGCATCGCTGAATCCTGTCCGCTTCGTCTACATCTTTGGTTTTCCGCCATCGAACCATGCGTGGGAACCGTGTGGCAAACCCGGATTTCTTCTTTTCGTTCTCGTAGATGCCTTGGAACGCGATTTCGAACACCTGTTCTTTCTTCACTTCACGCACCGGTCCGAACTGGTCAACTGTGTTACCTCGAATCCATTTGTCCAGCTCTTCGACTTCGTCGTCGGTCAAACCACTATACGCTTTTGCTATAGGGAGTAACTCCTCATCGTCCCCCCAGACGCCAAACGTGTAGTCCGTGTACATGCCGCTCCGCTCACCATGGCCTGTTTGAGCGTACATCAACACAGCATCGAGAGCGAAGGGGTCGAGCTTCCACTTCCACCAGCCCTGTTTCTTCCGACCGGAGTGGTACACGGACTTGACATGTTTGACCATGAATCCCTCTACGTCGTGGCTGCGACTGCCATCTAGAGCACGAGATGCTGACGCCCAGTCGGAGAACCACTGTTGCTCAGCGCGCCGTATTGAGTCAGGGAGGTCGACTTGTTCTAGCTGGGCTCGTCGTTGATGCAATGGATGACGTCGGAGATCCTCCTCATCTCGCTCCATGACATCGTAGACGATGAACACGACGGGGACTTCAGATCGAAGGCTTTGTGAGGGATCACGCCGACCAAGACGACGCTGTAAGGACTGGAAGGGTAAGGGCTCATCGTCATAGGCTAGTATTTCACCGTCAAGGACAAGATCATCTTCAAGGCCGTGCGCTGCGTCGATGAGCTCCGGGAAGGTTTCATTGAGTGGCTCGCCGCCGCGACTCCAAAGCAGTGGTTCGTCGCGCTTTAAGAGTTGCGCTCGTATCCCATCGTATTTCCACTCAAACACGTATTCATCTGCATCGCCGAGTTCATCCTCTGGGTCGTCGACGGGGTAGCAGAGACAGAACGGGTAGGGCTTGCGAGATAACTCAGACTCATCGGGTTCGCTGCATAGCGACTCGTAGAACGTCGTGGTTGGCTCCCAGTCCCCGATAAGGCGGTGGAGTAAAACATCTTCATCGACACCCGTGTATGCGGACAGTGCGTTCACCACCGTTTTTTCGCTCACGCCGACGCGGAAACCCCCGGTGATTAATTTGTTTACCAAAAACACTGTGTCTGGCGGGCACGTTCGATACCATCCGCGAAGGATAACAGGTTTTTGATAGTTTTTAGCTCGGTCGAGCCGCCTGAGCTCTCGGTACCAATCTACGATGGATCGCTCACTTGACTCGCGGCCAACGGGGAGTAGTAAGCTAATGGTCTCCGCGGTGTCACCGACTTCTTCGTAGCACCGGCGGTACATCCAGTCGTCGATGTCGATGACTTGTTTCAACGCGTCTTTCATCTGTGACGTTGACGCTGGGGCGTCATCTCGTTTTCCAAGTAATGCATGGATGCCGTGGATGACCACATCGTCGTCTGCGTCGTCAAAGAAGGCTTGGAGAGCTTGTTCTTTCAACGATGTCTTCGTCGTGTTGTCTAGGCGTCGGAACAATGATTGGAATGCCTTCATGCTATACGTCCCATGATTCTGCGTCCACTCCCTCTCCTCGCAGGTACTCTGCGAAGTCCTCACTGTACCCGTGCAGTGTCTTCACCTCTTCCGGGCTAGCGTCCTCGACGCTTTTCAGTAGACCCTCCCAATCACAATGGTCGCTGACGGGGAATCCGTTGTCGTAACTCCGCCATCGCTGATTACCTCGCACGCGCATCCACCCGGATATGAGCGCTGACTGTTTGTCGGACAGCCGTTGTACCTTTGTGCTTTCGCGAACGCCTGGCGGGGCTATCACGACGTCACCGTGGTATTCTTTGGTACGGAGATCGGCTTTATCGTAATCTGGGATGTCCACGCCGATAGACCGGTACGCGTCGTTCATCTCTTCGACAGAACCGTGCACCGTTATCTCTTTGGCAACATCATATTCTGCGATTTCGCGGAGGACTCGCTGGGCTTTACCAAGGCTGTACGCAAAGAGGAAAACAGTGGTCGAGGAATCTGCATGGTTCACCCAGTCCACCATGTCTTCGTAGACCTGGCTCGGGTCATGCCATTTGTACACGGGTAGTGCGAACGTTGACTCGGTGATGAACACGTCGCACGACGGTATTGACAAGGACGTCGTCGTAGGATCCTCTCTTCGTTTGTAATCACCGGTGTACACCCAGTGCTCGTCATCAGCGATCACGCTTACCAAGGCGCTACCAAGCACATGACTGGCAGGGTGAAAGATGAATTCAACGCCGTTAATCGCGAACCGTTGTTCGAAGCTGTGGCTTTGCGCCTCGAACCCGTAGCGAGCTTTGAGAAGGCCCTGTGTTGCAGGCGTGCAGTGAATGCGCTCGCTGTCTTTCGCCCCGTGATCAGCGTGGGCATGACTCACCACCGCGTTGTCCACCGGCTGTGACGGGTCAAGATACGCGTTGGCAGGCTCGCAGTACAAGCCGGCTTCAGTCGGCTCTATAAGACTATCTGGCATACACGTTGACAAGGTGTAGGATGATGGCGAGCTGTGCGAGGATGAGCAGCACAAGGTTTGCTGTCGTCACACTCACCCCTGATATGAAGCCAAGGAAAGCAGACAAGACGTGTTCCGCGAACAAGGGAATGTCAGGCTCATGGATATCACCGTTCACAGCGTGTAAAACCCCTGTAAAGGACGCACCGATGATTTGTGTCAAGGTAGCGCCGAGTCCGAACAGGGTGAAACCACTCCAGACGTCCAAGAGCACGCCGGTCTTTGACGCCATGACGCTTAGCACGGCGAAGAACACTGTGCTTGCAATGAGACGAGACCACCCCTCGAACAGTGTGTTGCTAATCCGCCACGTTCCCATCGCGGCCAGCCCACTAGCAGCGATGAAGACGAGGGATGTGTTACGGGTCGCTGAGAGGAATGACGGGTCGTAGGACACACCTCCGAATGGAAACCCGGTCGTTGTGTCAAGTAAGCTCACACCGATGGCGATAAACAAGGCTATTGGGACGTACGTGTTCCAATCATCGGTGAACGCGGCGACATACAATGCGAAGAGAGATAACAATGTCGATACGATGATAAGCGATGACAAGTACACAGGAGTGTATAGGTCGTAGAAAAACCCTGTGACTGCGCCGACTACCGCCATGACCAACGTCACGGCGAACACCAATCTACCCATTACTACCATGTAGACGTTGGTGTTCTAAATACGTTACCCTGTGATCCCGGGGAGATCAAACCGGTCAGCGTGGACGAGTAAGCCGATGAATCCCAGGGCGACAAGGACGGAGGAAATGTTATAGTAAAAGGCATTCACAGACCCCCAGAGTAGTGTGAAAGACACAAGGTCGTCGAGCATGAACGGCGTCGACGACAACCGGTTCACAACAGCATTGGTTCGAAGAGCGGCGTCAAAACCAATGGTGGCAACGGTGGCGCTAAGCACCCAGCCTAGGTAGTTTGACAGGGGGACGCCGTGGAGCCAAGATGATTCATAGGACCAAAATCCAAGGCTGACCGCGCCTGGATCTAGCACGAAGTCGATGGCCAACACTACGGTGATCACGGAGATAATACGAGTGTACCATGTCGACCTCGCTGAGGGTATGACGAGCAAGACAAGGAGGTACGCGTTGAGGACGAGAGGGAGGAATAAAAGTGGTAAGGCGACGGGAACACCGGCTATCATCGGTCCGAGACTCACACCGTAAGAAAACCAGCCGTACGGCCACCCGGTTTGCACGCCAACGACCTCTATGATGTATGAGTACAGTGACAGTGTGGCCAGGCCAAGCACAGCACGGTGGTCCAAGACAGGTAATAAGCCAACGATGAGTGGTAGTCGCATGACGATCACACCGAAGAGTATGAGCCACGGGTTGAACGCGATCACATCGGGGAGTGACCCCGTCGCGCTGAGTATGAGAAGGACGGCTCCGATCACTGGGAACACAGCGGATATCGTGACGCGGTGTTCACTCACGAAGTCATCTAACCAACCAGAGGAGATCGAGGCGTTCATAACAGGGGGATAGCTGCATACCAGAACGCCGCCATGCCTACGAAGGCGTTGACGTATGGATACACGGCGTATTGTTCGCTGACTTTCTCATGATACAATGCGAGCACGCTCATCAACGGGTAGATGAGGACGGGTAATAGCCAGGGGTCGACGCTGATGAACAGGGCGGCGGAAGCTGACCATAGCGCTGAGCACGCTATCAGACTATTCGTTTTACCGAGGACTACGGCAGTAGTATGCACGTCAGCGGACTCATCGGCTTCTATGTCAGGTATCGCGCTGTACAAGTGCATGGCAGCTGTCCACAGCCCAGCCGCTACAACGACTTGGTATGATGGCCACGCAGACGCCGTCAACGTGTATCCCATGATGCCAGGGAAGACGTAGAGAATGTTTGTAGCACTGTCGAGGAACGGGACCGCTTTCAAACGGAGTGGTGGCGTGCTGTACGCGGAGGATAGCAGGAAGAACGATGTGAGTGACGCAGTTGCTTTCCACGGGAGGAACAAACCGTATACGACTGTGAGCCCTGTCAGTATCACTAAAGCGGATTGTAACACAGTGGTTTCATCTGATCGTATCTTGGCTTCATCGCTTCCCTTTCGCTCATTGTTCGCGTCAGTGTCGCGGTCGAAGTAATCATTAACACCGTAAAGGAACAGGTTCGCCGGTAAGGAGAAGTATAGAAGGCCGATGAAAAACGTCGGATTGGTGAATGCGCTCAGCGATGACGCTCCCGCGGTGTAACCGACGGCGAAGGTCCCCGCTAGGTACAACCAGAACTTGGGGCGGCTAATATGGAATAATCGGAGCGTCGTGCCTGCTTTCATCTCTCTCGGTGTGCTACGAACTTTGTTAACTCAACTAACTGTTGCTTTGCCTTCTCTGGCATCGCCGCTTCCTCAATCTTTCCTACGGCTTTCTCTACGTATTCCTCTTTTATCTGGGCGTGCTCATCTCGTATGGATTCGAAGCGGCTTCGCAGCCATTCTTTGTCATCTGCGTCTAGTCCGGTGTTAAAATATGGCTTCGCGTCCGGATGGTCTCGGAGGAGTAATTTTCGAAGGATGGTGCGAGTGCCGTCCTCGACATCTGTCATCGAGGGCTTCCCAGTCACGTCCGAGTCGCCGAACACGTTGAGTTCGTCATCACGTAGCTGATAGACAACGCCTAAGTCTTCTGTGAGAGAGGTCAATGCGTCCGGTATGTCTTTGTCGAGGCGGTGAAACCCTGCTGTTAGGGGAAGGCCGAACGTGTACCGACCTGTCTTGTTCTGATGTAAGTTGATGATTTCGTCGAGGCTGGGCTCGTAGCCTTCATCCCACGGGTCGTCGTGGGTGACGTCCCGGAACTGAGCGACTGTGACTTCCTTGATGCACTGCCCTGCCGCTTGAGTGACATCGTCGTCGATCCCTGCCAGGGTGGTAAAGGCTTGGAAGATGAGAAGGTCCGCGATGCACACGGCCATCCCTTCGGAGACGCGGCGGTTTCCACGCATTGATTCGAACTGTTTGTGGAGTGACGGCATACCTCGTCGAGTGACGTCGTCGTCCATGATGTCATCTTGTATGAGCATAGCGCTGTGGAGTAGTTCAATGCTTGCTGCTACGTCGTGGTCAGCGTCTCGTACGTCGTCGAACCACGAGACCGCTATGAGGTAGAGACCGCCACGTATGTGTTTACCCCCTGTGATGTAATCCGTTATTTTGCCAGTAAGGGTTTCTTTCCCACGCACTGGTTGATTCGCAAAGGCCTCTTCCACGAGACGTGCTTCTACTGGTTCTAAGTCGTCCTTGAAGGCTTTGATCTTGTCTATCATACTATCATGTTGCAAAGACCGCGTAACAGTATCCTCGCCGTTGATGGTTTCACCGTGTCGTCGTAGACGCGTCGTGGCCGGCGTTGTAGTTGTCTCCCCGTCCATTCGTACATGTCTGTCGCGGTTCGAATCGGGACGCGGCAACGGTACGGTATTGCGTGAAAGGCGTCTCGTCCGTGATCCAGCCATGAAATCCCTCTTCGCACTTCCTCTGTTATAAGATCGGCGAAAGCCTCTTCGTGGTCGTCTGTGTCTTCTCGTCGTAGTGACGGTAAGTCATGCTTGCTCACCACATCGTTCGGTATGTACTGTCGGCCGAGCTCTCGGTCTTCACCTATGTCTCGCAGGAAATTCAGGTATTGCATGCCTCTTCCCAGGGCTTTTGCGGCTTCGTCGTGTCCGTCGACGCCGATGATCCGTGTTATCATCAAGCCGATGACTTCTGCGGAGCCATGCATGTATTCACGGAGGTCTTCCATTGACTCGTACCGTTGTTTGTGAAGGTCTTGTTCCATGGCGTTGAGAAATGCCTGCGTCCATTCTTCGTTGAAGCTGTGCTGTTCTTCTAAGCCACGGTATGATCTCACGATGTCTTGCTCTGGTTGGGCGGCGTGGTAGTCTGCTTTGAACGCGTTGAACCCGTCGATGTCGGCTGGTTCTTGGTCGACGTAGTCATCTGCTTTTCTGACAAAGGCGTAAAGCTTGGTGATGTCGCGCCGGACGTCGTTCGGGTAGAAGTATGAGCTATAGTAGTATGTTTGGCTTCCTTCTTTGAAGACGTCGTGGGCTGTACGAGTCATGCGCTGGTTATCATGTCAGTGACGATATCTGAGGATATCAGGGTCATCGGCACACCGATTCCGGGGTGTGTGAACTGGCCGGTGTAGTACAAGTTGTCGAGGTTGTCGCTTTGGTGGTTTGGTCTGAACAACGCGGTTTGCCACAGTGTCTGGGTGAGGCCGAGACCGGTGCCTTTGTAAGCGTTGTAATCCTCTGCGAAGTCATTGATAGTGAAGATTTTCTGATAGTCTATGTGTTCTCGTATGCTCGTGTCGAGGCGGCTCTCCATATCGGCGAGTATTTTCTCAGCGTAGTAGGATCGCAGGCTGTCAGTGTCATCCAGGCCACTCGCGATGGGTACGAGGGCGAAAAGTGCTTCTTTTCCCGGTGGCGCTACGTCACCGTCAGTTTTGGACGCGTTGCACACGTAGTAGCTGGGCTTGTCCGGCCAGGAAGGATCGTCAAATATGCTTTCAAAATGCTCCACCCAGTCGTGATGGACGAACAGCGAGTGATGTTTCAACGAGGGTAGTTCCTTGTCCAACCCGAGATAGATCAGGAACGCACTCGGTGCGACCGTTGTTGACTCCCAGTAGTCGTCTCCGTAGGTTTGGTGCTCGTCTGGCACGAGCTCCGTCTCGGCGTGATGGTAGTCGGCGTTCATGAGAATTTTGTCGCCGTAGAAGGTGTCTTCGTTGACGGTTGTCACCGATGTGGCTCGGTCCTCGTGGGTGTTCACGCACCGGACTTCTTGGTCGTAGTGAATGCTGACACCTTCCTCATAGCATATCTCTTCGAACGCATCGACAACCGACCCGATACCACCGTCAGGGTACCACACGCCGCCTTTCATGTCAACGTGGCTCATCAAACTGTAGATTGACGGCGTGGTTGACGGTGAGCCGCCGAGGAAAACCAACGTGTACTGCACGATTTTCTTCGCTTTATTTGAATCAAAGTACTTGTCAACGTGTGTCTTCATCGACGTGAACGGGTTGAACTTCAACCCTGTCTTAGCAAGGTCCCACGTGAAAAAATCAGATGGTTTCTCGTATTCCTTGTAGAGGAAGGTCTCCATACTGTTCTCATACTTCTCGGTCGCGTCGTCAAGGTATCTTTTGAGCTTCTCAGCTCCGTTCTCTTCAAACGTGTCAAAAAGATCGTAGATAGCGTCTAGGTCCGCGGGCATGTCCACGACGTCGTCTTCAAAGAACATGCGATACCCAGGGTCTAAGCGGTTCAACTCGTAGTAATCCTGTGGGTCCCGGTCAACTGAGTCAAAGAATGAATTGAAGACTTCCGGCATGAGATACCAGGACGGTCCCATGTCGAACGTGTACTCTTCAGTGCGTAGCCGGCGGGCTCGACCTCCTGGCTGGCTGTTCTTCTCCAATATCGTGACGTCGTGGCCGTCGTATGCGAGCTGTGCCGCGGCACTAAGCCCGCCGAATCCTGCCCCGACGATGATTACTTTCACATAATCACCTCGTCATACCAGTCGTTGAACTTCTCTGTGTCTTGTAACTCGTCGACCTCATCTAAGAACCATGGGGTATACGTGGATTCATCTTTGTAGTCCACGATGTCTTCCCATGATTCCCACGTCGTAGCTTGGACTTCGTCAGGGTTCGGTGAAATAGAGCTTTTTGGCTGGGCGACCAGGACCGGGCAGAGTTCGTTTTCCTTGATGTTCTCATGGGAGAATTCGTATCGATATTCTGGTAGTACGACGGTTAGCTTTGTCAATGTCAAGTTGAGTTCGTCGTCGGCTCGCCGCCGCGCTGCCTCTACCACTGTTTCTTCAATCTCTGGGTGGCCGCACACGCTGTTACTCCAAAACCCGGGCCATGTGGTCTTTGCCTCGCTACGTTGTTGGAGTAGTAGTTCGCCATCGTCGTTGAACACGTAGGTGCTGAACCCTCTGTGCAAGGGGGTTTCTTCGTCGTGAACTGAATGTTTTGGAGCGGTGCCTTGCACCGCGTTGTCATCGTCGACGAGAACCACTTTTTCTACCATACCAACTTACGAGCGATTCAGCTATTTTAAGCGTTCTGCCACGAACACGTTTATTAGGGCTTCTGTGTTGGTATGCGTAGAGCGGGAGTAGCAAAGCCTGGTCAAATGCGCGGGACTTAAGATCCTGTCCCTCAGCGGGTTCGTGGGTTCAAATCCCACCTCCCGCAT
>ERZ1034569.195-NODE-195-length-23015-cov-11.362718_pt1 | contig 23015 bp, 23 predicted proteins | sample MGYA00520706_ERZ1034569 | MGnify/ENA primary metagenome ERZ1034569 (study PRJEB33760, sample SAMEA4777722) | hypersaline lake metagenome | biome: hypersaline environment; feature: brines | place: Spain | collected 2014-08 | depth 0 m ...
GCGAGTGGCGGCGGCCACACCGCACGCGGACCTCCTCTATCATCCGCGAGGTCGAGCCCTGGTGGAGATCGAGCACGAGGTCGGCCTCGCTGGCGATGTCGAACGTGGCGCGGGCGATACGCTCCGTCGAAGTTCCGTCCGCGTCGCCAGGGTACGCGCGATTGAGCTTCGTGTTGTCGATCGGATTGCGGTGTTCGTTCACCTGGAACGCAAAGTAATTCGCGATTGCGACAACCAGTATCGTCCCTGATAGCTCTGTCGGGTCGATCTGTGGGACGGCCCGCCGTATCACACCAAGTCCGTTCAGTTCGTCGCCGTCGCTGACTGCCTGCATGTACAGGGTCTGTCCATCCTGCCGGCCGTTTATGACCGCAACCGGAAGCGTGACGCTGCTGCCGTCGCGACCGCGACCGACCTCGAGTCGTCCGGTGTCTATCTCACCCGGAGCGGCGGATGCCGTGCCGAGACTCCTCATTACTCAGTCTGGGTGGCCCCACAGGCTTTAGGGGTTCGGTTCTGGCAGACTGAGCGCAACCCGCAAGTGTGCGCTCCCCCGATTACAGGTATGAACCGGGAGCGTCTGCTGGCCGACGCCATGCTGGGACGACTCGTCAGCTATCTGCGGATGTGTGGCCACGATACGGTGTACGCCCCCGAGGTGAGTCTGGTGGACGACGACGACATCCGCGGCTTTGCCCGCGAGGAGGGTCGCCGACTCCTCACGCGGGACCGTGAACTCGGGGCCCGCACCGCGGACGCGGTAGTGCTCACCTCGAAGGAGATCGACGGCAAACTCGCCGAACTCGCGGCTGCAGGGGTGGAGCTCTCGCTGGCGGAGCCGTGCCGGTGTGGCAACTGCAACGGACAACTCGAGTGTGTGCCGCCGGCGACGGAGACGCCTGGGCACGCACCGGACCCCGCGGAGACCGACGTCTGGCGGTGTCAATCCTGCGAGCAGCGGTTCTGGAAGGGGAGCCACTGGGCGGACGTTGCGGAGCGACTCGCGGGACACTAACTGTCGTGTCCGACAGTTCGACCGGCGTGTGACACAGTTCGGACTCCGGGTGACATGGGGAGACAACGGTCGACGCCCCGGCATACACTGACAGCCGTGCGGTGCCGGTCAGCCGGCCAGTTTCTGTCGGTACGCGTCGGCGAGTGTCCGGACAACGAGGCGGTCCCGCGGGTCGAGCCCGTACCCCCAGAGCGCGGTCAGATAGACGCCGGTGCCGAGCGGAATCCCGACCGCGGCGGCCGGCCAGCCGTGGACGGTGACCCGGACAGCGAGCATCACGCCGAGGGCGACCAGCCCCGCCCCGAGCGGTGGCAGAAACGTCCGGTCGAACGGCCACAGCCCCTCAAACCGGCGGAGCAACACAACCTGAATCCCGTTCTGGACGGCGACTGCCAGCGAGGTGCCCAGAGCGGCCCCGGTGAGTCCGAACAGGCTGACGAAGGTGTAGGTCAGCCCGAGGTTGAGCACGGCCAGCAGCCAGTCAAGCGCCATCCGGGCGTACTGGTGGTTGGTCATCATCAGCAGCCACCCGGTCGCACCGACGGCGCTCCCGACGAACACCCCACCCAGATACACTACCAGTGGTCTGTACCCCTCCGTGTAGGCCGGGCCGAACACGCCGAGCAGTGTCGGTCCGAACGCGAGGAACACCGCAAGCACCGGGACCACGGTGGTGACGATGAGCCGCGTCACCGAGGTGTAGACGGCGTTCAACTGGTCGACCTGCCCCCTGCTGTAGAGCTCCGACGCGACCGGGGGGAGGAGCTGGTTGAACGAGCGGAGCGGAATCCACGCGAGCGCGACCAGCACGAGTACGGCGTTGTAGACACCGGCGGCGCTCGCGGTCAGGAGCAGTCCGACCAGGAGCACGTCGAGCCGGTTCTGGAACACCCGCCCGAACTGGCTCATCGCGGCCGGTGCCGCGTGGTTGTAGAACCGCCGGGCCTCCGCCCGGGCGCCCCGCAGTGTCCCCCAGAGACCCGTTATCTGTCCCGTGAGCGGAACGATACCGACCGCGAGCAGCCCCGTGCAGACGACGATACCGCCCGCGACCCCCGTCGAGGAGTAACCGAGCAAGAGCGCGGTGACCCCGCCGACGAGTCGCACCACCGGGCGGAGCACCCGGTTCAGCACCACCTCGCCGCGGGCGGACCTGACTGCCCGAAAGACGCCGGCACTGGTGCTGACGACACCGAGTAGCGCGACGAGAACCCCGAACGCACGCAGTGTCGCGGGAAACGCGGGCTGGTCGACGGTGATGTCGTTGATCGAGGGCGCCAAGACCCAGACGAGTGTGGCGAGCACACTCCCGAAGACGAGGGTGGTTGCGTAGGCCAGGCCGACAACAGTCGACCGGCGCTCCGGGTTGCCCTCGTAGGCCGGGAGATACCGCTGCAGCGCCGGCACACCACCGAAGGTGACTACACGAACCAGTAGCTGTGCGATCCGCCAGGCGAGCGCGTAGACGCCGTACGCGACCGGCCCGAGACCGCGGGCGAGCACCGCCTCGAGTATCGTCGTCAGCGCGCGCTGGCCGAGGTGGCCGCCGGACGCGACGACAGCACCGCCGGCGATCGTGAGCAGCGCCTCGCGTTCCTCGTCTGGAACCGACTCTCCGCTCTCGGACACTCGTCGTACCATCGATACTCGACCGGTCGGGATGATAAGTAGCCCCATCTCGTACCGTGGCACGGCAACGGGTCGAACACGGATCGGTAGTGAGAACGGGCTATCAGCGGGTCGGGTGTCGACGTGGACCCAAACCAATATCAGGAGGTACGACCGAGTGCTTGGCGTGGGCACGTAGCTCAGTCTGGATAGAGCGTCGGACTTCTAATCCGACGGTCGTGGGTTCGAATCCCATCGTGCCCGTTGTCTGCGAACGGTAGTGAGCAGCAACGGCACCGGGATTCGGACCAGACCAGTCGCATGCAGCGAAACGAGTACGTCTGGGCGTGGTTCGAATCCCATCGTGCCCGTTGTCTGCGAACGGTAGTGAGCAGCAACGGCACCGGGATTCGGACCCGGGGAGTCACAGTGTCGGGTAGAGCGAGGCAACCGTCTCCACCTCCGGAGACAGGTCTCTTCTGGAATAAAAAAGCCGTCCACCAGTCTCTGTAGGAGAGACCGCTGTTTCCCGCCGGTCCGTCGACGTGCCCCAGTCCGGGGTCTGCGGGCCGACCGGTCGTCGCTCCGGTGACGCGGGGGTTCCTCAGCGAGGGTGAGAGCGAAATGGTTTTCGTCAGAAGGCACGGATAGTAATACAGACAATCATGCGTTTCAGTTCTACCCGTCGCTGGGGGTGGCTGTACGGTGTCGGATAGTCGCCTGCTGGTGCCGGTTTCGGCCTCGGGAACACTCCGGCAGACGGTGGAGTACGCCGTCCAGACAGCACTCGAGGGTGAGAGGGCCGCGACTATCAGGTTCGTCTACGTCGACTCGGTTGAGCGCTCGCCGGACTTCGGTGACGAGCACGCGGATGCAGACGCGCTGCTGGACCGCGTAACCGTCTGGGCACGCGAGGATGCCGGCGAGAGCGACATTGGTGTCGAGACGACCAGCCTCGGGGGCGATCAGTATGTGTTTAGCCCCTCCGATGTCGCGCGACTGCTCGTCGACGATGCGAGAGCCAGCGACACCGGGCGGGTCGTGCTCGACCCAGAGTACGACCCCGGTATCGGCGCGCCGCTGGTCCGGCCGCTCGAGAGCGAACTCGGAGGGTTCGAGAGCATCTCGGTCGAGACCGCTCCGGTGCAGACACAGGCCCGTCGGGCACCGCTTCTCGAGCGGACGAGTCTCAGCCAGGTTGTCGTGCTGTTCGTGCTCTCGTTTGGGTTCTACCAGGTGCTTGCGGGCAACTTCTCTTGGATAGCGGCGGGTCCGGCCAACTGGGCCGCGGAGATCTACTGGTTCGACGTGGTCACCGGTGCGGTGTCGGCGAGTGTCGTCGCGGTCGGTCTCTCGCAGGTCGCGCTCGGGCGCGACCTGAACCGGCGGACGCCCCGTCGACTCCTCCGCGGAGCGGTCTACGTGCCGTACCTGCTCTGGGAGATCGTGAAGACGAACCTCCTCGTCGCGGCCGTCATCCTCCACCCGCGACTGCCGGTCGAGCCACGGCTGACACGGATTCAGCCCGCGGTCTGGGGTGGCCTTCCGGTAACGGTCCTCGCAAACAGTATCACGCTCACGCCGGGAACGCTCACCGTCCGGGTCCGCGGCCGCGAGTTGCTCGTGCACACGCTCACGCCCGCTGCCCGCGAGGACCTGTTCGACGGCGGACTCGAACGGGCGGTCCGGTTCGTCTTCTACGGGCGCAGTGCGATGCGACTGCCGGGACTCCGCGAACGCGGCGAGGCCGAACTCGTCGCCACCGACGGGTCCGGCCAGCAGACAACCGGTAGCGGCCCGACAGGGCCGGACAGTGCCCCCGACGGCGGGGAACAGGTCGGGGATGTCGAGACCGGGAGCCCCGTGTCGGACGCGGGCGGCGAGACAGACACCGGGGGTGAGCAGGGGTGATCCCCGGTGTCTCGGGGAGTCTGGTCACCCAGGTGTTCCTGCTGGTTGCGACGTTGCTGATGCTATCCGCTGTAGCGATGTTCTACCGGGCGATAACCGGCCCAACCACACAGGACCGTGTACTCGCGGTGAACGTTCTGGGGACGAACACGGTGATCGTGCTGGCGTTGCTCGCGGAGGCGCTCGGTGAGCCATCGTTGCTCGATATCGCGCTGGTGTATGCGCTTTTGAACTTTCTGATGGCCGTCGCCATCTCGAAGTTCACCGTCGAGCGGGGTGGTGTGCTGTGATTGAGACAGCCCGGACCTCGGCAACGATTCTGCTCGTGTTGCTCGGTCTGTTTTTCACACTCGTCTCGACGGTCGGGGTGCTCCGCCTGCCGGATATCTACTCGCGTGTACACACCGCCTCGGAGGCCGACACACTTGGGGCGGGTTTCACTCTCGGCGGTGTCGCGCTCGCGCTTGGGTGGAGCACCACCACACTGAAGACTGTGTTGCTCCTGTTTTTCATCTTTGTGACCAACCCGACCGCGGCACACGCCATCTCGCGGGCGGCCCACGAGGACGGTATCCAGCCCTGGACGACCGATGATGACAGCACCGATCGTGAACTGTACGAGTCTGCCCGGAAACAGCGTGGTCAGGAGCGCGGCCCTGTCACCAACCCGTCTGCCGGTAGCACCCGACCGGCGGGCAACGGTGACGGACCAGACCCATCTGCCGACGGTGGTACCCGACCCGCGGGCAACGGTGGTGAGCCGGACCCGGCCGGTGACGGTGCCAGTCGACGGGCAGGTGATGGCGACAGCGGTCCGGCAGACACCGGAGCGGGGGAAGAGCGATGAGTGGGCTGTTTGGGGCCGCACTGTCCGTGTTCGTGCTGGTGACCGCCGTTACAACAGCACTCCTCAGAGACGTGCTGGCGGTGGTCGTGGTGTTCGCTGGCTACAGCCTCGGGATGGCGCTTTTCTACGCGTTCCTGCTCGCCCCGGACGTGGCGATGACGGAGGCTGCAATCGGGGCGGGTGTGACGACGCTGCTCCTGCTGTTGACACTGGCAAAGACCGTCCGGACCGACCCCGACCGGTGGCTGGAGCGGCCGAACCTGCCGGCGGTTGCCGTCTTCGGGACACTGCTCGTGGTGCTTGTCGCCACGCTCCTCGACGGTCCGGTCGTCGGCGACCCCGGTCTCGCGTGGGACAACCCCGGGGTCACGCAGTACTACATCGAACAGGCATACGAGGATACCGGTGTCGAGAACACCGTGACGGCGGTGCTCGCGGGCTACCGCGGGTTCGACACGTTCGGCGAGGCGGTCGTCGTCTTCGCCGCCGGTATCGCCTCGCTCATCGTACTCAGACAGGTGAGATTCACCGATGAGTAACGAGAGCCAGCGCGATACCGGCAGAGACGGTCCCACCCGGACCGACGACAGTTCACCCGGGAGCGGCGAGTGGACCTACGTCGAGAGCCAGATTATAATGACGACGGTCCGTATCGTCGCCCCGTTCTCGCTCACCTACGGGTTGTTCCTGACCTTCCACGGTGCGGACTCGCCGGGTGGCGGGTTCCAGGGCGGGGCCATCATCGCGGCGACGGTGCTGATGATCGCGTTCGCGTTCGGCGTCGCCCCGACCCGGGAGTGGTTGCGCAATCGTACCGTGGTCGCGCTCGCCGCCGGCGGTACCGCCGCGTTTGCACTCGTCGGCCTCCTCCCGGTCGCGCTCGGTGACAGCTTCCTCGCACACGAGCAGTTCGAGAAGACGTTCGGAATAAAACCAAAGTGGGGACTCGAGGCCGTCGAAATCGCCGGTGTCGCACCCATCGTCGCCGGCGTCCTCGTCGGTCTGTTCTTTGTCCTCGCCGCCGGACTGTTCCGGAGGGATGAAACCAGTCGCCGTCTCGCCGACGGCGGGAGCCCAACCCGTCGGCGGACACGGCTCACGGACACCGGCCCGTCGACAGACGGTGAGTCGGCCGACAGCAGTAAATCGGGCGACGGCGACCGGGGTGACGAGGCCGCCACGGGCGATAGCACGGGAACTTGGGGTGACAGCCCCGGCGCGGGTGACACCGCCGAGACCCCGGATGAAGGCTCCAGTGCAGGGGGTGACCGGGAGTGATAGAGGCGTTTGCGACCCGGTACAGCTACGTCCTGTTCGCGGCGTTGCTGGTGCTGGGTCTGTACATGGTGGTCACCAGTTCCAACCTCGTAAAGAAGGTTGTCGGGTTGAACCTGTTCCAGACGGGTATCTTCCTGTTTTTCGTGACGACAGCGTTCGTCGACGGCGGGCGTTCGCCGGTCGTCCCGGCGGAGGCAGGACCGGGTGAGGTCTTCGCGAGTCCACTGGGGCAGGTGATCGTGCTGACGGCGATCGTCGTCGGGGTCGCGCTGACCGCCGTCGCGCTCGCGCTCATCGTCCGCATCTACGACGAGTACGGCACCCTCGACGAGGAGACACTCCGGGAGGTACGCACAGATGAGTAGTCTCGTCGAGACGGGGCTGGCGCTGCTCGTCGTGGTGCCGATGGTCGGCGCGACACTGCCGCTGGCGCTCAGCCTGGTGCGGGACCAGGTCGGTTGGGCCACCGCGACAGTCGTGCTCGCGGTCGAGGCGGCGCTCGCCGCCCGTGTGGCCTACGCTCTCGTCCTCGAGGGCGGGCGGGTCGTCCACGTGCTCGGCGGCGAGACGTTCGGCCGAACGAACCGGGAGGTAGGCGGTGAGTCGACGGAGGGGTTCGCGGTAGGTATCGAACTCGTCGGGGACGCGCTCTCGGGGCTGGTGGTGGCGCTGGTCGCCGGTGTCGCGCTCGGTGTGCTCGCGTTCGCGCGCCGGGGCGGCCCCCGGACGAACGCCTTCTACAGCGGCTACCTGCTCCTGACGGGGGGGCTGATGGGTGTCGCACTCACCGGTGACCTGTTCAACCTGTTCGTGTTCCTCGAGATATCTGGGCTGGCGACGTACGCGCTGGTCGCGAGCGGCCGGTCGCCGACCTCGGCGGTGGCCGCGCTGAAGTACCTCGTCCTCGGCACGACGGGCGCGTCGATGTACCTGGTCGGTGTCGGCTACCTGTTCTTGCGGACGGGCGCGCTCAACATGGTCGATGTCTCGCGGACACTCGCCGGCAGCGTCGACCTACCCGGACTGGAGGGGGCGCTGTACGGTGACCCGCTGGTGGTGGCCGCGTTCGGGTTCGTGGCGGTCGGTCTGGCGACGAAGGCCGCGCTCTTTCCGCTGCACACCTGGCAACCCGACGCCTACGCGGAGGCACCGGACACGGTGACGGTGTACATCTCGGCGCTGGCCTCGACCGCCGCGGCGTACGCGCTCGCCCGGGTGACCTGGTTCGTGTTTACCCCGGCGTTTTTCGACTTCGGCCCGGCGAACCGGCGTGTACTCGAGTTCCTGCTCGCGCTGGCGACGGTCAGCGTGCTTGTCGGGAGCGCGCTCGCGGCGATGCAGCCCCGGATAAAACGGATGCTCGCGTACTCCTCAGTCGCCCAGTTCGGGCTGATCGTCATCGGAATCGGTGTCGCGGTTCACCCCGCCGCAGGTGAGCAGGCAACCCGGTTCGCCGTCTACGGGGTCGGTATCCACCTTGTCGGACACGCAGTCATAAAGAGCGGCCTGTTCGCCACCGCCGCCGCGCTCGCGGCCGACACCGGTGCCCGGCGGGTGCAGGAGTACGCCGGACTCGCGCGCCGGCGGCCGTTCCTCGCTGGCGGGATGGCCACGCTCGCGTTCGGTCTCGTCGGTGTGCCGCCAACGGTCGGGTTCCTCGGCAAGTGGTATATCGCGCTGGCTGCCGTCGAGGCCAGGCACTGGCCGCTCGTGGCAGTCGTGTTCCTCAGCACGGTGCTCTCACTGCTGTACGTTGCCCGGGTGCTCGAGAGGCTGTACTTCTCCGGGAGCCCCGAGACAGCGACGGAGTCGTCAGGGGAGATCGCCGGGTCACCTGGTGAGACCGGCGACGCAGTCGCGGCAGACGGCGGTGACGGCACCGACGGGGTGGTTGCGACCGGCGGTGCCTCGACCGGGATGGTCGCGCTGGCGCTGACGGCGGCAGTACTCACCGTCGGCCTCGGCTTTACCGGGGCCGAACTCTCGACTGCGCTCGACCCGGTTGTCGAGGCAGTCACCGACGCCGCGCCCAGCACGGAGGTGAGCAGATGATAGAGCCCGCAACCGCCGACCCGCGACCGATACTGGCGGTCCTGCTCTCGGCGGTCACCATCCTGCTGATACTTGCTTCCCACCGCCGGCCCGACGTCCGGGAGTCGTGGTCGGTGCTCGCCGCGGTGGCGAAGTTCGCCGTCGTGTTGAGTATGCTACCCGGCGTGCTCGGGGGCACCGAGTACCGCTGGTCGATGGGCGAGTTCGTCCTCGGCATCGAGTTCGCGCTCCGGGCCGACGCGCTCGGGATGGTGTTCGCCCTGCTCGCCAGTTTCCTCTGGATCGGCACCAGCTTCTACGCGGCCGGCTACATGCGCGGGCTCGAGGAGGGGTCACAGACCCGCTTTTTCGCGGCGTTCGCCGCCAGCCTCTCCGCGGCAGTCGGTATCGCGTTCGCCGAGAACCTGCTGACGATCTTCCTGTTCTACGAACTCCTGTCGGTGGCGACCTACCCGCTGGTCGCCCACGACGAGACCGACGAGGCCCGCGCCGCCGGCCGGAAGTACCTCGCGTACACGTTCCTCGGCGGCGGGGTGCTCGTGCTTGCGGGCACGGCCCTCGTGTTCGCCCTGTCCGGGACGGTCAGTTTCTCCGCGGTCGCCGGTCAGACCCCGGCGACCGGGCTCGCGGAGTCGAGTGAGAGCCTCGCCCGGGCGGCGTTCACGATGCTGGCGGCCGGGTTCGGCGTGAAAGCCGCGCTGATGCCGCTACACTCCTGGCTACCCGACGCGATGGTCGCCCCGACACCGGTCTCGGGGCTGTTGCACGCCGTGGCGGTGGTCAAAAGCGGCGCGTTCGGCATCGCACGACTCGTCCTCGACGTGTTCGAACCCGACCTTGTCGGCGAACTGGGTGTCGGGCTCGCGCTCGCCGCGGTTGCCGCGGTCACGTTCACCGCTGCCAGTATCATCGCCCTCCGTGCCGACCGGCTGAAGCGTCGGCTCGCGTTCTCGACTGTCAGTCAGCTCTCGTACATCGTCCTCGGTATGGGGCTGGTCGGCCCCGCCGCGGCGGCCGGTGCCGGTCTCGAGAACGTTATAAAAGGTGGCCTGTTACACATCCCTGCCCACGGGTTCATGAAGCTCACACTGTTTTTCTGTGCCGGTATCATCCACGTCGAGACACACACCGACTACATCAGCGAGATGGACGGCATCGGCAAGCGGATGCCGCTGACGATGGGGGCGTTCGCAGTCGCCGCCGCCGGGATGGCCGGCATCCCGCTGGTGGCCGGGTTCGTCAGCAAGTGGTTCCTGCTCGTCGGCTCGGTCTCCGCGGGGCAGTCGGTGTTCGCCGTCGCACTGCTCGTCTCGGGTGTGCTCAACATCGCGTACTTCTGGCCCATCGTCTACGGGGCCTTCTTCGAGTCCCACGACCGGGCCGACTCGAAACCGCTCATCGAGGGACCACTCGGCGGCACACCCCCTGACACCGACGCGACTGCCCACACCGACGGCGGGTCTCACCACAACGATTCTCGCCCTGCGGACATCGACGACGACAGCACAGACGGTGACGACCACGGAGACGGACACGACCACCACGGCGGGCCGGGGCCGGGTGGCTGGGAGCGGGTCGGCTGGACGGGTGCGGAGGGGTCGTGGCTGATGCTCGGCCCCATCTTGGTCGTTGTCGCCGGAGCAGTCGTGCTCGGTCTCGTCCCGTTCCAGGCCGGCTTTCTGGAGCTCATCGAGTCGGTCGCGGCCGAGACTGTGGCGGACAGGGGGGTGACGGGCTGATGGTGTTCGACCTGCTCCCGCCGTGGCTGCTCGTGCTCGGTGCGGCGGCGCTTGCGGCGGTGCTCCCGCGCCGACCGGCACACGCGGTTGGCCTGCTCGGCACCGGCGGTGCCGCGGTCGTGTCGTGGTTCGTCACCGGTGGTGCGTACCTGCAGGTGACGCTGTTCGGGGCCTTCGACGCCGTGTTGTTCAACGTCGACCAGTTCTCCCGGCTGATGGGGCTCATTTTCGGGCTCATCGGGGCCGTGGCGGTGCTTTACTCATACACCAGCGGTGCCGACAGCCGGCAGACGGCGTTCGCGCTGGCCTACGTCGGTGTGAGCCTCGGCTCTGTCTACGCCGGGGACTGGCTGACACTCGTCTTCTTCTGGGAGCTGATGGCGGTGTTCAGCACACTGCTGGTCTGGCACCACGGCGGACAGGCGGTCCGGGCAGGCTACCGATACGCCCTGCTGCACGGTATCGGCGGGAGCCTCCTGCTGGCGGCGATTGTCTGGCTGCTCGCGGACCCGGCGACCGCCGCAGGGGACGCCGGCGGGCTCGTGTTCAGCCCCCACATCGTCGACGGGGCGGGCGGGATGCTCGCCGCCGACTCGGTCGTGCCCGGACTGCTGGCGGCGGTCGGTATCGGTGTCAACGTCGGTTTCGTCGGCCTGCACGCCTGGCTGCCTGACACCTACCCGCGGCCACACATCGCCGCGAGTGTCTTTCTCTGCGTGTTCACCACGAAGACCGGCGTCTACGGGATGTACCGGGCGTTCCCGGACGGGCATCTCTGGATCGCCTATATGGGTGGTGCGATGGCCGTCTTCGGCGCGTTCGCGGCGCTTCTCCAGTCGGATATGCGCCGGCTCCTTTCCTATCACATCCAGTCACAGGTCGGCTACATGGTCGCCGGGGTCGGACTGGCTGGTGTCGGGGTCGGCAAGGTGGCGTCCGAACCCGGCAGCTACGCCAGTTTGGCAACTGCCGGTGCCTTTGGCCACGTGTTCAACCACATCCTTTATAAGGCGCTGCTGTTCATGGCTGTCGGGGTCATAATCTACCGGACCGGGCAGGAACATCTCGATGATATCGGCGGTCTCGCCCGGCGGATGCCGTTCACGTTCGTCACCTTCACGATTGCCGCGCTCTCTATCGCCGGGTTCCCCCTGTTCAACGGGTTCGTCTCGAAGGGAATGATAATCGGTGCCGCCGACAAGAAGGAGCTCGAACTGCTGTGGGGGCTGCTGTTGGTCGGCGGCGTCGGCACGTTCCTCTCGTTTATCAAACTCGGGTACTTTGCGTTCGTCGAGGGCAGTTACGAGGGGACAGTCAGGGATGCCAACCTCGGGCAGGGTGTGGCGATGGGCTCCGTCGCGGGGCTGTGTGTCCTGTTTGGTGTCGCCCCGAACCTGCTTTTTGAGTTGCTCCCGCTGCAGGGGGAGTACAGCTACACCACCTTCACCGTCCCCCACGTCGCGGAGGGTGTCGGACTCGCGGCGCTCGGACTCATCGGGTTCGCCATCCTGCGCGGCCCCCTACATCACATCGGTCGTGTGCCCGACATCGACTTTGTGTACAACCGGGCGCTGTTCTACGGTGGTCGTGGCACCGTCGTCGCTGTGACGGAGCTGTACGGGGCCATCGACAGCGCCGTTGTCCGGGCGGTACGGCTCTGTTACTGGATCGGCACGAACCCTACGGTTGCGGCCCTGCGGGCGAGTCGCCGGCTCCCCGAGTCGCTCCGGCCGGCACTCGGCGACGGGCGACCGCCGGCAGACGGCGGCGCCCCCTCGCGGCTGTATCTGCGTGCCGGTGTCGGTACCTCCGTGCTCGTGCTCGCGGCCGTGTTGACGCTGTTTCTCGTGTTCGCGCTGTGACCAACACAACGTATCTGTTCGAGAGGCGGACTCGCTGGTGTTTGGCGTCGAGTTTGAAGCCGTCTTCTTTATGTGATCGTACTGCGTGGTCGCTGGTCACCGTGTTTGCGGTAGCCCGGTGGGTTCGCATCCGGGTCGTCTTGCTCGAACCAGGACTGGAAGGCGCCGGCCAGTTCTTCAACGATCGCCTGGCTCGACTGGGCGTTCAGATCTTTCCAGCAGTTGTTGGTTTTCATAGAGGAGTTGAGTGGTCCTTCTCCCGGTATTTCGCCGGTGTGGTTCCGGACCGGCCGCAAGAACGTCCTCACCCCGCACAACCTGTGGAGTTCGGTCGGGCAGTCCGGGGATACTTTATTCGGGCCAAGGTACAGCAGACATGCGCATCATCGTCCACGGCGGTGCGGGCGGAACAGCAAAGAAACCGGCGGTCAGACAGCGTGAACTGGGGGCGGCGGCGGCAGCGGGCACGGAAGCCGAGGACCCGGTCGACGCGGCGGTGGCGGCGGCCGCCGAACTCGAGTCTGCGCCGCGGTTCAACGCCGGTGTTGGGAGCGCGGTCCAGAGTGACGGTCGAATACGGACCGACGCGGGGCTGATGACCGACGACGGTACAACCGGCGCGGCCTGCTCGATGGTCGGCGTCGAACACGCTGCCGAGGTGGCTCGCGTCGTCGCCAGCGAGACACCACACGTCCTCCTCGCCGGCGAGCGCGCGACGGACCTCGCGGCAGCCTCCGGTGTGGCGACCAACCGTGACCTCTGGACCGACCGCACACGGGAGCAATGGGCCGACCTCGACACCCCCGAGGGTGACGTACGCGACCATCTCGGCTGGGTGCGCGAGCGGTTCGGCGGCGCCGACACAATCGGTGCGGTGGCGACAGACGGCGAGACGGTTACGACAGTCACCTCAACCGGGGGTCGATGGTGTGCGCTCGCCGGCCGTGTCGGCGATGTCCCGCAGGTCGGTGCGGGGTTCTACGCCGTGGACGGTGTGGCCGCGAGCGCGACCGGTGCCGGCGAGGCAATCGCACGGTTCGGTCTCGCACGTCGGGCGGTGAATCTCGTCGGCGACATGCCACCGCAGCTCGCGGCCGACCGCGCGATGGACGCCTTTGAGCGCGCGACGGACGAACAGGCCGGTCTCATCCTGCTCGACACCGCCGGACGCACCGGGAGCACGTACAACTCCGAGGAAATGCTGACGGCGGTCCGGGGGGAGTCCACCGGCTGAAACCCGGGGGGACACCGCCGGCCGAGTTTTTGCGGCGGGAGCGGCAGCGTCCGGTCAGCAGGTGACACCCGCGCTCAGGCGGCGGCTTCCTCGTCGCGCATATCCGGTGGGAGCAGGTTCGGGATACTGTCCTCGATTGGATAGGTCGTGCCACACTCGGTGCAGGTGAGCGTCCCGGTCACGATCTCCTCGCCCTCGCGTTGCTCTACCGCGAGTTCGAGCTCATCCTTGTCGAGCGGACAGCACAGAATCTCCATCAGGTCCTCGTTCATGCCCCGGAGAACGGCCGGGCGGGGCAAAGTGCTTGCGCTCGACGGACAGCCGCGACAGGAGTTTACTGTCGGCACCCGGAGCTCAACCGGAATGCGCGCAGCCATCCTCCGCGAGTACGGCGAGCCACTTGAGATCAGAGAGCTCCCCGCACCGGAGCCGGCGCCGGACGGTGCGGTCGTGACTGTCGAGGCCTGCGGACTGTGCCGGAGTGACTGGCACGCCTGGCAGGGTCACGGCGAGTGGAACAACGACCGGGTGCCACGCGGGCAGGTGCTCGGCCACGAACCCGCCGGAACGGTGCTCGCTGTCGGCTCCGACGTCGACCGGGTCGCAAAGGGTGACCGCGTGGTCGTCCCGTTCTCGCTGGGCGACGGGACCTGCCACAACTGCCGGTCTGGCCATGGGAACGTCTGCTCGAACGGGCTGGCGCTGGGGTTCGAGCCGGCGGTCCCCGGCGCGTTCGCCGAGCAGGTCGCTGTTCCCGCGGCCGACCACAACCTCGTCACGCTCCCGGAGACACTCACCGCCCGCGATGCGGCCGTGCTCGGCTGCCGGTACATGACCGCCTACCACGCCCTCGCCGACCGCGCCGGCGTCGGCGGCGGTGACTGGCTCGCGGTCCACGGCTGCGGCGGTGTCGGACTCTCGGCGGTCCAGCTGGGGGCGGCCCTCGGTGCGCGGGTGCTCGCGGTCGACCCCGACGGGGCTGCACGTGACCGGGCGCGGTCGCTCGGCGCGTCTGTGACAGTCGACCCCGAGGGCACAGACCCCGTCGCGGCGATACGGGCACAGACCGGCGGTGGTGCCGACGTCTCGGTCGACGCGCTCGGCATCGCGGAGACGTGTCGCAACTCGATCCGGTGTCTCCGCGAGCGCGGCACCCACGCACAGGTCGGTCTGACGACCGAGCAAGAGCGCGGCGAGGTCTCGCTCCCGACCGACTGGATGACCCGCTGGGAGATCAGCTTCGTCGGCTCTCGCGGGATGCCACCGGTGGGCTACGCGGAGCTGTTCGACCTCGTCGCGGCGACCGGTATCGACCCCGGTGACCTCGTCGCCCGGGAGCTCTCACTCGAGGCGGTCTCGGATCGGCTCGCCGCGATGAGCGCGTTCGAGACCGAGGGTGTCGAGGTGCTAACGGGTATCTGACCGGGGGTCCACACGGGGCTGTCCGGCACCGTCGAGCCGAGCTCCAGTTCCCGGAGTCTCGACCGGTCAGTCGTCGAGCCGACTGATGTCGGCGAAGATGGCGCTGGCCGTCTCGGGGCCGCCGGCACCGCGACCAGAGTGGAACAGTGGGCCGGCGTTTGTTGTCTCGAACTGGACGATGTTGCGGGTACCGGAGACGGCCATCGCGCCGTTCTCGGGGACAAGCCGCGGCGCGACACGGACCTCACCGTCCCGGACCTCGCCGACGAGCCGGATGGTGCGGCTGTCCTCGCCGGCGAGTTCGAGCGCGTTCGCCGGGAGCCCGCGGATACCCTCGACAGTCGCGTCGGCGAGCGTGTACTCCCGGTCCCCGGCGAGCACGTTGGCGACGATAACACACTTCAGCGCGGCGTCGGTGCCCTCGACGTCGAACGCCGGGTCGGATTCGGCCACACCGAGGTCCTGTGCCTCCGCGAGAACCTGCTCGTAGGTCAACCCCTCGGCGGCCATCCGCGAAAGGATGAAGTTGGCCGTCCCGTTCAGCACACCGCGGACGGCGGTTATCTGGTCCGGGCCGATATCCTCGATTGTCCCGAGCACGGGGATGGCACCGCCGACGGTGGCCTCGAAGCGGGCTGTCCCCTCACTCTGTGCTTCGAGTGCCCGGAGATCGGCGTACCGCTCGGCGACGGGGCCTTTGTTCGCAAGCACAACGTGGCGGTCCCGGGCGAGTGCCGTTTCGAGGTGGCCGAACCCCGGCTGGGCGTCTCCGAGCGTGGTCGGTGTCGCCTCGACGAGCACGTCGTAGGCCGCCGAGAGCACCGCTCCGGAGTCGCCGTCGCCGACGACACCCTCGTTCCGTTTGCGCTCAAGCGCCGCCGCAACGTCGATCCCCGACGGGTCGACGGCGGAGCTTTCCGAGTCCGCGAGCCCCGTCACGGTGTGGCCGTACTCACCCGCGAGCTCCGCCACCGCGGAGCCGACCGCCCCGGCCCCGACGACGCCGATGTTCATGCGCCACCCCCCGGCGTGAGCGGCTCGACGAGCCGGAGCTCCCTGTTGGTCGCCAGTTCGCGCAGCTGTTCGAGCGCCGCCGGAACCGTTCCGGACTCGGCGGCGAGACGGAGTCTCGCACTCGAGACACCCCCGTCCGGACCCCGCACCGAGAAATCACGGACCGAGACGCCGGCGTCTGCCTGGAACCGCTCGAGCATCCCCGACAGGTCCGCACCCACCAGGTCACCGACCAGCACCACGACGAACTCCTCGCCGTAGCGCTCCTGACCGGCCTGAATGACGTTCACATCTGTCTGCTGGAGCGCATCGACGACCGCCTCGAACTGCCCGGGTGTCGCCTCGAGGTCGATCTCGACAGGGATGTGTCCACGCGGTGTGACGTTCCCTCGCTCGTGGAAAATAGAGAGGAGGTTCCCCCCGTTGCCGGCGATCGGTTCGAGCGCGCGGAGCAACTCGCCGGGTCTGTCGACCAGTTCGAGTCTGACTGTGTACGCCCGGACATCGTCGGCGTCGCTCATCGGGTGCTCACCTCGTGGTGTCGCGTGTGCGCTCCCATAGCCGTGCGCTCTTTCGGACGGCCGAGTATAAGAATCCCGTCGTTCCGGCGTGACAGTCACTCGGCCTCGGGGTCGGGGTCGTCCTCGCGCCGGTGGCGGGCGTGCGCGTGGGCAGTTACCGCGGTGAACAGCCAGACCGGTGCGCCGACCTGCACGGCGAACATCGCCCGGTCACCCACGTCGGCAGGTCTGCCACCACCGAGAGCACCGCGAGACCCCGACGGCGATTGTCACAACCAACACCGTCTGCATGACCCAGCCGTAATCGATACCCTCCGGGTCGGTTCCTCGGATATCCGGTGTCACGAGAGGCTACTGTCCCGGCGAACGATGAACTGGCGGTTTTTTCGTCCCCACAGGCTGTCGTCCCGGTCATCGATGTGGCGGAGTCCGGCAGGGGTGGGGACGCCAGGGACTGCGCGGATGATGGCCCGGCAGACGGTCGCTGTCGTGTGCCGGGTGAACCCGAGCGTGGGTCCGTTACGCTTGTTCTCCGCCACCGCCACAGGGGCTACCGGTCAGTACTGGTCGACGACGTCGAGACAGCCACGCGTGGTCGGAACCGATGTCGGGACCAGGTGTTACACGGCGGTCTCCAGCGGGTCAACCGCGCGGTAGTGGCTTCCCATCGGGAGTCCCTTTGGGTCACGCGGCGGGTCGGGCGGCAGCGACCGGAGTCGTCCCGGACCGGGGCGGGCGGTGTACGCCAGCGCCACGGCGTCGAGCACGTCCCCGACCGGCAGTCCGGTCCCGCCGACGGACTCGGCGACACGCTGGACAGTCGGCGGCGCGTCGGTATCGAACGACGCGAGCGCCCGCATCCGCTCGGCGTACCCACCTGCTGTCTGCGTGGGGTACTGCGGTGGGCCGTCGGCAAAAGCACAGAGACAGACCTCGGGGTGTGCCTCCGCAAACACCGCCCGCGCCGCCGGCACGTTCCGGAGGAGGTCGTCAACCGCGGCGACCGGCTCGCTGATCTTGAAAGTCTGTCTCGGGAGAGCTCTGTCGGCGATGCGCTCGGTCGTCCGCCTCGCAGCAGGGTACCGCCGCTTGCGTGTCGCCTCCCTGACCGGCGGTTCGACAACCGCTCCACCCCGAGACCCGAGCACCGCCCGGGCCAGTTTGTCACACATCCGGTCACCGCTCCCCTCCTTCAGACCGATCGGAACGTCCACCAGCACCTGCTCGGTCTGCTCCTCGTAGCGGTGCCAGAGTTCGCCCACCTCGGCGAACACCGCCGCGTGGTCGAACCCTGTCCGGTCGAACGCAACCGCGAGCCAACCGTCGTCGCTCCAGTTGACCCCGAGAGACACCACCATACTACTGATTCGAGCGGCCGTACAAAAACCCGCGGTCCAGGCTACTGCCGGCCACCGGCGTAGGCCAGCAACTGCGAGGCACGGTCAGCTTTCGCCAGCAACACCTCCCGGAGTGTCGGTGGGTTCCGGACCGATGTCGCCTCAAGCAAACTCTCTGGGACCGACAGCGTGTCCGCCGGCACCCCTTCCTCGCCGTGTACCGGAAGGTGACTGTCACCGACCTTTATAACGAGTGGCCTGTCGAGTCGCTCCAGACCTTCTCCATCCGCGTAGAGGGCCTCGTTGAGTCGCTCGTGCTGGCGCTTGCACATCGTCGTGCGCCCGTCTGCGCTCGGTTCGACGTACAGCCGCCCCATGTAGTAGCCGCGCGAGAACGGTTCGAACATATCGATACGGTACTGTGTGGCACACACACACAGATAAATCCAGCGCCCGTGGCGGATATCGCGACGATCGTCACACAGGATACCTGTGGTCCAACAATCGGCCTGTGCAGACACACGGCTGTTCACTCGCCGCCGGCACCGCTCGGCTGTCCACCGTCGGACGGGGAACTCTCTTCCGGTACTGTCTCGTCGGCGTCGGTCGCCGTGGTGTCGGTCGTCACAGACCGGCCGGGTCCCTCGTCGACGTACTCGCGCCGGTAGACATCGAGCACCGCCCGGAGTGAACCGATGATGACCGGTCCAAAGAAGATGCCGATGAACCCGAGCAGGTAAACACCACCGAGGATACCGACGATGATGGCACTGGGGTTGAGACGGGTCGTCGTGTACCGGTCGATGACGATCGGTCGGAGAAAATCATCAGAGAAACTGACCACAATCGCCCCGTAGACGAGGAGTGCACCCCCCGCGAGAGACTGTCCGATGCTGAACAGATACAGCGCGGCCGGTCCCCAGACCAGAAACGAGCCGATTATCGGCAGGACTGCGAGAAAGATCATCACGATGGTCCAGAACACGGGGTTCGGAACCCCGAGGACGAGCAGACCGATGCCGGCGACAAAGCCCTGTGCGACCGCGATGAGGACGTGACTCGCGATCACCGCCCAGATAACGTCGTCCAGTTCGGTGCGGAGGTCGTCGTAGATGCGGTCGGGCAGCGGAGCCGTCGCCCGGAGCCACCGGTTGAACCTGTCGGCGTCTTTCAGGAAGTAGTACAGCAGGAACACAGTCAGACCGAGTCCGATGAGGAGGTTCGTGACCGTCTGGAACACGCCAAGTGCGCCGTCGACCGTCCCGATGTTCGTCTCCTGTGGGAGGCTCTGTATCCAGTCCAGTATGTCGATCTGCTCGCCGGTTAGGTCGGCGATACGGCTTTCCAGGTCGGTGAAGTCGATCTCGCCGCTCCTGGCGTCGTCCAGAAACGTCGTCACCTCGTCAACGATGACCCGGAGGAGCCACAGCACCGGCAGGATTATCGCGGTGGTCGCAGCGAGCACCAGACCCCCGGCGGTGAGTCTCGGGCCGACGGTGTCCTCGAACCGCCGCTGGAGCGGGCGCAACGGGTACGCTAGCAACACCGCGAGCAGGAAGAACTCGACAAACGGGAACACGAGCAACGCCGCGAGTCCGAGCAACCCTCCCGCCAACCCGAGAATCACCAATCGGGTCTGGTTCATGTGTCTATATGCTGGTGAGTCGGATATAAATCAGTTGCTCCGGTCTCCCGGGGAGGCACAGACGGGCAGACAGCCTGGCGGGCCGACCGGGGTGTCACAACACGCGAGTGTCACCCTCGTGTGGTGTCGGGTCGGACGGTGTGCCGTCTCTCGACCCCGAGAGCCGCACTCGGGCGGTTGAGTCGCTGTCGCTGTTACCCCCAGTGTCAGAAGGCTTTTGCACTGTCCGGGACTAATAACAGTCTAGTATGCCCGACGACCTGAACTGGGCCATCGGCGGGGAGGCCGGCGACGGAATCAACTCGACCGGCAAGATATTCGCGCAGGCGCTCTCCCGCGCGGGCCGGCACGTCTACACGTCGAAAGACTTCGCGTCGCGCATCCGCGGTGGCTACACCGCCTACAAGGTGCGCACGTCCGTCGACCGCGTCGAGAGTGTCGTCGACCGACTCGACGTCCTGATCGCGCTCACCGAGCGCACCATCAACGAGAACACCGACGAACTCCACGATGGGAGTGTCATAATCTACGATGGCGAGCGTACGTCGATGCAGGACGTCGAGGTTCCCGGGAACATGGTCGGGCTCGATGTCCCGCTGAAACGCCTCGCCGAGGACGCCGGCGGCGCCATCATGCGCAACGTGGTCGCGCTCGGGGCTGCCTGCGAGGTCGTGAACTTCCCGATCGAGAATCTCGACGAGGCGCTCTCGAAGCGCTTCGACGACAAGGGCACGGCGATCGTCGAGAACAACCAACAGGCCGCCCGCCTCGGGCAGGAGTACACCGCCGAGAACTACGACCGGGAGTTCGGTTACGACATCGAAACCACCGACGAGGATTACGTACTGTTGAACGGCGACGAGGCGATCGGAATGGGGGCTCTCGCCGCGGGTTGTCGGTTCTACTCGGGGTATCCGATCACACCGGCGACGGATGTGATGGAGTATCTGACGGGTCGTATCGACCGGTACGGTGGCAAGGTCGTCCAGGCAGAGGACGAACTCGCGGCGATAAATCTCGCTCTGGGTGCGGCACGCGCCGGCGCCCGGGCGATGACCGCCACCTCGGGCCCGGGTATCGACCTGATGACCGAGACGTTCGGACTGGTGGCGACCACCGAGACGCCGCTGGTCATCTGTGACGTGATGCGGGCCGGTCCGTCGACGGGAATGCCCACGAAACAGGAGCAGGGCGACCTGGACATGCTGCTGTACGGCGGTCACGGCGAGATTCACCGTCTCATCGTCGGGCCGACAACCGTCGCGGAGTGTTTCTGGAAGACCGTCGAGGCGTTCAATCTCGCCGAGCGCTACCAGATGCCGGTGTTCCTGGTGGCGGATCTCGCGCTCGCGGTGACCGAACAGACGTTCACCCCCGACACGTTCGACATGGACGAGGTCGAGGTCGACCGCGGGAAGATAGTGGAGAGCGACGACGTGAACACGTGGGCCGACGAGAAAGAACGGTTCCAGCCACACTTCCCGACCGCCGACGGCATCAGCCCACGGACGTTCCCGGGGACCGACGGTGGCGCCCACATGACGACCGGACTGGAGCACGACTCGCTGGGCCGCCGGACGGAGGACACCGAGGTCCGTGTCGAACAGGTCGACAAGCGCCAGCGGAAGGTCAACACTGCAAAGAAACAGGAGGCCTGGGACTGGCGCGAGTTCGGCAATCCCGACGCTGACACGCTGGTGGTCTCCTGGGGCTCCAACGAGGGGGCCATCCGCGAGGCGATGGAGTTTCTCGCCGAGGACGGCATCCAGATTCGGTTTCTCTCGGTGCCGTACCTGTTCCCGCGACCGGACCTCTCGGAGGCTGTCGAGGCCGCCGAGACGACGATCGTCGTCGAGTGTAACGCGCGTGGACAGTTCGCCAACCTGCTCGAACGCGATGTGTTCCAGCGAGTCGAGCGCATCAACAAGTACAACGGCGTGCGGTTCGAGGCCGACGAACTGGTGGCAGAGATCACAGACCTGCTACGACCACAGGAGGCAACAACACAATGAGTTCCGACGTACGATTCATCGATTTCAAGTCAGACAAGCAACCAACGTGGTGTCCCGGCTGTGGCGATTTCGGGACGATGAACGGGATGATGAAGGCACTCGCCCAGACCGGTAACCACCCCGACGACACGTTCATTGTCGCCGGAATCGGCTGTTCGGGCAAGATCGGCACCTACATGCACAGTTACGCGCTACACGGTGTCCACGGCCGTGCGCTGCCGGTCGGTATCGGCGCGAAACTGGCGAACCCTAACCTGGAGGTGATGGTCGCCGGTGGCGACGGCGACGGCTACTCCATCGGTGCCGGTCACTTCGTCCACGCGGTACGGCGCAACGTCGATATGTCCTACGTGGTGATGGACAACCGCATCTACGGGCTAACAAAGGGCCAAGCCTCGCCGACCTCGCGCGAGGACTTCGAGACCTCGACGACCCCAGACGGGACGAACCAGACACCGGTCAACCCACTCGCGCTCGCGCTGTCTGCCGGCGCGACGTTCATCGGACAGACCTTCTCCTCGGACGCTCGGGGCCATACAGAGGTGGTCAAAAAGGCCGTCGAACACGACGGGTTCGGCTTCGTGAACGTCTACTCGCCGTGTGTCACGTTCAACGATGTCGACACCTACGACTACTTTCGGGACAGCATCGTCGACATCGGTGAGACCGACCACGACCCCACCGACCGTGACGCCGCCATCGAGCGCGTGACCGAGGGCGGCACCGAGTACACCGGTGTCATCTACCAGGACCCCGACAGTGTCCCCTACGAACAGCGCGAAGGGATCGAGAGCAACATGGCCGAGATCCCCGACGGCGCACCCGAGGACGCGATGGACCTGGTCCGGGAGTTCTACTGACCCGCGGGACTGTCGACGGCGATAGCCGCTCACCCCGGAGCGCCACGACGACAGACGACGAGACCCTCTCGACAACCGCCAACACGAGCGGGGAACACTACATCAATACGTATGTGATATCCGGTGCTCCGAACAGCTACGAACTCGACGTGCGTATCAACTAAACTCGTTCCGTCATACTCCCCCTCCAGATACGACAGAGGCGACCGCCTCAGGATTCGACAATCTGTTCGAGTTCCCCCTCCTCGCCGGTGTCTGACTCCAGTTCGGCCTGGGGCTCGGTCTCTTCTTTCTCCTCTTTTTCTTCCGCTTCCTTTTTCGCCTTTATTTTCTTCATTCGAAATATCTCCTCGCGCTCCTGTTCTTCGAGTTTCTGCTCGATGTACTCCTTGTTCTCGTTGAGATCCGGCAGGAGCTTGAACTCCAGTGCGTTGACACGGCGTTTGGTCTTCTCTATCTCGTCGAGCATCTTCTTCATCGCGGTCTCAATCTCGGCAGCGAGAATAATGGATTCGAGTAGTTCCTCGTAGGCCTCGGCGGCCTCGTCGATGCGGGCACTGGTCCCGAGCACACCGTACCCCCGCTCCTCCAGGTCCTTTTTGACCTTCGTCGACTCGATCTGGGGCACCACCACGCCCATTATGTTCTTCGACTGTGT